>Ga0190270_10000045_pt1 | contig 63659 bp, 44 predicted proteins | sample Popmic320T_FD_133748 | JGI IMG/M metagenome (GOLD analysis project Ga0190270, IMG submission 133748) | Populus adjacent soil microbial communities from riparian zone of Weber River, Utah, USA - 320 T | ecosystem: Environmental > Terrestrial > Soil > Riparian zone | place: USA: Utah | collected...
TCCGGCGGGCCGGCGTGGCCGGCAGCACTGGTCGCCCAAGGCTGAACGCACGCCTCTCGCACGAAGCGCCGTCCGTGCGCAAACAAGTGCCGCCGGCCACGCCGGCCCGCCGGAGGCCCCCGGCCGGTTCTTCTCTCGTGGGCGAAGTGAAAGCGTCAGCGCGGGAAGCTCGGTCCGTAGAGGACCGCGTTCAGGAACACGGGTAGGGTGCCGCGCCAGAAGAGGCGGTAGTTAGGATCGTCGGCGAACATGATGACCTGGCCGCGACCGAACTTTTCGCTCGTCACGTAGACCGAGCCCTTGATGCGGTCGATGCTTTCCGGCCAGGCCACGCCGGAGATCAGCGGGTCGGCCGCGTCGATGGTGAGGATGTTGTCGACGCGGTGGGTGAGCGGCAGGAAAGCGCCGCTCCCTTCGACCAGCACCGCCGGGGAGCGCGGGACGCCGAACGTCAGGTACGACCGCTCGTTCATGGTGGTCCGGAAGGCCGAGCCAGGGATGCGGAAATCGTTGTAGCGCTGTTCCGCCGCCGGATCCTTCTCGTCTCTCTTCGGCGCCTCCCACGGCTTCAGCTTCGAGATCTCGACGTCCTTCTCGCGCAGGAACGCGTGGGCGCCCTTCACCGCCACGATCACGCCGCCGTCGGTCACCCACTGCTTGAGCTTATCGACGCCCCGCTTGGTGAGACGGTCGGCGTACGAGCCGTCGGGGAAGACCAGCACGCGGAACTCGTTCAGGTCGAGGTTGCGCAGCGTCTCCGCGGAGAGGGTGGCGTGCGGGAGCGGCGTATCGACGTCGAGCGTGTGCCAGAGCATGCCGAACGACGTCGCGCTGCTCCCCGGTCCTCCGACCAGGCCGATCTTCGGGTCGCGGACATAGCGGATCTTCTCCGAGCCGAAGCCGGTGCCTCCCATCCAGCCCGATTCGAGCGGCACCACCGTCACTCCCGCCTCGCGGGCCAGCGCGTTCACGCGCCCGTCGAGGTTCTGTTCGTTGTTGCCCTTGAGGATGATCAGCGAGCCGCGCGCGAACGTCCGCTCGCCGACCGGAAGCTGGCTGTCGGCGACGTTGAAGTTGACGTGGTCCGCCAGCAGGCGGCCTGCGAAACGGTAGACGTTCGGGTCGTTGCCGTCGATGAGATACCCATAAGGCGCGGCACGGAACGCGGCCGGGGCGGCAGCGCTGAACGGCGCCGTACCGGCGACCGGAACCGTCGTCGACCACGCCTCGACGTTCATCGCCAGCGGCAGCGACCAGACCGTGATGTCGTAGAACTCGTCTTCCTCGTCCGCCTCCGCGCGGGCGCGCTGCGCTTCGACGAAACCTTTGCTGAACGAGGGGGACTTCTCGAGCAGCGTGTTGGCGAGGCCGCCCGCCGCCTGGCGCGTGGAGACGACCGCCGTGCCGGCGGGGAACGTACGCGATTCCGTGACGTCGCGATCGATGCGCGTGGCGCGGAGGGTCGCGGGGGCGCTCAGCATCTCGACGGTGATGCCGTTCTTCGTCAGCAGGTCGATGAGCGAGGTGAAGTTCGGCGTGCCGGGGGCGATGAGGTAGGTGTTCTTCCCGTTCTCGATCTGCGCGCGCGCCGCGCGATGCGTGTAGCGCAGGAGCTGCTCGCGGTTCTGCGCCGCCGTGCGCACGGTGGCCATGGCGGTCGTGTAGTGGCGCTGCACGCGGTCCGCGAGGCGGAGGATCGACTCATCCTCCCGTTCGATGGCCGTGCCGGCCCGTCCGCCGCCCGCCACTTCGTAGGTCATGCCGACGGTGCCGTTCAGCGACGGCCACGAATCGCCGTAGCCGGGATAGAAGAGGTCGAAGCGCTCCCCGACGAAGAACTGCCAGTTGCGCTTCGTGAACTCGTCCGCGTTGGCGCGGCCGAAACGCTCGAGCCACTGCTCGACTTCTCCCGGCAGATTGGCGTTGATCGGCTTCGCGTCGGGCGGGAAGAAGTAACTCGACGCGGAGCTCATCTCGTGAAAGTCGACCAGCACCTGCGGGAACCACTCCCTGTAGGCCGCGGCGCGCGCCTGCGTCTCTTTCTGGGACTGCCACGCCCAGTCGCGGTTCATGTCGATGAGGTAATGGTTGTAGCGCCCGCCCGGCCACGGCTCCTGATGCTCGAACGCCTGCGGGTTCGGGTTCGCCGCCACGCCGGCCGTGCGCTGGAACCAGGAGATGTACCGCTCACGCCCGTCCGGATTCTCGAGCGGGTCGATGATCACGATCACGTTGTCGAGCATGGCCCGCGCGTTCACGTCGTTGAGGAGCGTGTGCGCGACCAGCATGGCCGCTTCCGCGGACGACGATTCGTTCCCGTGCACGCCGAACGCGAGCCAGACAATGGCCGGCATGTCGCGCACCAGCGTGTCCGCATCGCCGCTGCCGTTCGCGAGCGCCCGCGCGTTCGTACGGATCTGTTCCAGGCGCGCGTGATTCTTCGCGGAGGCGAGCGTCGCCAGGACGAGCGGGCGATGCTCGTACGACTCGCCGATCTGCCGCATGGTGACGAGGTCGGAACGGCGGTCGAGCTCTTCGAAGTAGTCGAGGATGCGATGGTGCGGCGTGAACCGCGCTCCGATCGGATAGCCGAGAAACTCGTCAGGAGCCGGAACCGCCTGTGCGGCCACCACGAGCGAGCAGAGGAGAAGCGCAAGCACAAAGACGCTGCGTCGAATCATGCGGCGGGATTGTAGGCGACAACGAGGAACCGACGAGGGGCCTCCGGCGGGCCGTGTGACCGGCAGCACTGGTTGCCCAAGGCTGAACGCACGTTTCTCGCGATAGGCGCCGTCCATGCGCAAACAAGTGCCGCCGGCCACGCCGGCCCGCCGGAGGCCCCCGGTCGGTTCTCGCCGTCGCCCTACTCGCCGACCGCGACTTCGTCTTCCACGACCACGTTCGACTTGGTGTGGATGCCGAGGCGCTTCATCATCTCGTTGAGGGTCGACGGCTTGAGCTGCAGCAGCTCGGCGGCGCGTTTCTGGACGCCGTTCGCCAGCTCGAGGGACTGCAGGATCATGGCGCGCTCGTAGTTCGAGACCGCGTCCTTGAGCGAGATCCCGTCGTGCGGGACGATCATCGCCGGCTGGTCCGTGCGCACCGGGTAGCGGAGATAGTCCGGCAGCAGCTCCGGCGTCACGCGGTCGCCGGTGCAGAGCACCACCGCGCGCTCGATCGTATTCTCCAGCTCGCGCACGTTCCCCGGCCAGGGGTGATCCATCAGAATGCGCATCGCATCCGCCGTGACCTCGCGGACCTTGCGCTTGTTCTCATCCGAGTACTTCTGCATGAAATGCCCGATGAGCAGCGGGATGTCCTCGCGGCGGCGGCGCAGCGGCGGGAGCTGCACCGTGATGACGTTCAGGCGGTAGAAGAGATCCTCGCGGAACTTCGACTCCGCCATCAGCTTGGTCAGGTCGGCGTTCGTGGCAGCGATGATGCGCACGTCGACCTTGATCGTGTCGACGGAACCGAGGCGCATGAACTCCTTCTCCTGGATCACGCGCAGCAGCTTCGCCTGGGTCTCGAGGTTGATGTTGCCGATCTCGTCGAGGAAGATCGAGCCGCCGTCCGCCACCTCGAACAGGCCGCGCTTGGTCGCGATCGCGCCGGTGAATGCTCCCTTCAGATGTCCGAAGAGCGACGACTCGAGCAGCTCCGGCGGCAGCGAGCCGGAGTTGACGGTCACGAACGCATTCCGCGCGCGCGGGCTGGCGTGGTGGATGGCCTTCGCCACCAGCTCCTTGCCGGTGCCCGACTCCCCCATCACCAGGATGTTCGAGCGCGACGGCGCCGCGAGGCGGATCAGGTCGAAGACCTTCCGCATGGTCTCGCTCTTCCCGATGATGTTCGAGTACGAGAACTTGTCCGAGAGTTCCGACTTCAGGCGCTCGTTCTCGTGCGTCAGGCGCCGCTGTTCGAGCGCCTTGTTCACCGTGAGGATGACTTCCTCGTTCTTGAACGGCTTCGGGATGTAGTGGAACGCGCCGTACTTCATCGCCTCGATGGCCCCGTCGATCGACGAGAAGGCGGTGATCACGATGACCGGCAGCTCCGGATTGGAGATGCGCATCGCGCGCAGCGTGTCGATGCCGCTGATGCCGGGCAGCATCACGTCCAGCACGACGAGATCGACCTCCTCGGTCTCGAGGACGTTCAGCGCCTCTTCGCCGCTCGCGGCGGAGAGGCATTCGAAGCCCTCGCGCCGGAGCATGACGTCCAGGACGTCTCTCAGCACTTCTTCATCATCGACGATCAGGATGCGCATGCGTTCACTGAATACCGACTGCCATTCTCTCCGCCCTGGGCAACGTCATCGTGAACTCCGAACCGCTTCCGGGAGTGCTTTCCACCGAGATCTCGCCGTCGCAGGCGTGGATCAGTCTACGGCTGATCGCCAGGCCGAGACCCGTTCCCCCCTGGCCGCGCTTCGTGGTGACGAGCGGGTCGAAGATCCGGCCGATGATGTCGGCGGGGATCCCCTTGCCGTCATCGCGGATGCGGATCAGGACGCGCTCGTCGTCTTCCGAGACTTTGATGGTGATGTTGCCGCCGTCCGCGACGGCATCGCGGGCATTGAGCAGAATGTTGGTCAAAACCTGCTGCAGGTCCTGAAAGTTCCCGGCCACCTTTACCGGGAGCAGTTCGCAGCGCACGCGGATGTGCTTCACCTGCAGCAGCTCCTCGTGCAGGGTGACGGTATTGCGCACCAGTTCTTCGACGCTGACGATCTCGCGGGAGCGGGGGCGGTTCGCGATCAGGTCGAGGAGGTTGTTGACCAGGTTCGAGGCGCGGAACGTCTGCTGTTCCATCTTCTTCAGCAGGCGGTATTTCGGATCGTCCTCCGAGGTCTCGGCGAGCAGAAGTTGCGCGTACGAGGAGATGCCGGTGAGCGGCGTGTTGACCTCGTGCGCGACGCCGGCGGCGAGCAGTCCGAGGGACGCGAGGCGCTCCTTGTCCTGCAGCTCGCGCTCGAGCCGCACGCGGTCGGTGATGTCGCCGATGACCAGCACGTACGCGCCGTCGGCGACATCACCGGCCGAGAGCGGGCTGGCCGTGACCGTGACTTCCTTCTCCACGCCGCTCTTGTTGATGAACTGCGTCGAGAGCGTGCGGTCGTGCGAGCGGCGCAGCTCGTCGTACAGGGGGAAGAGGTCGGTGATCGCCTCGTGGGTCTGGTCCGCCCCGACGAGCTCCCAGAACGCGTGATTCGCGGTCAGCACCATCCCGTCGCCCGAGACCACCGCGATCGCGGAGGGGGAGGACTCGATGATGTTCTCGTTGTACTCCTTGAGCGCGCGGATCTCGTCGAGCTGGCGGCGCAGCTTGCCGTACAGGCGCGAGTTCTCGATCGCCAGGGCCACGGGAGCGGTGAGCGTGCCGATGAGATGGAGGTCGTCGCGCGAGAGCGGCTCTTCGCCGCGGCGGGTGCCCAGCAGGAGCAATCCCTGCAGCTCGCCGCGGTTGCGCAGCGGAAAGACGTAGCGGTAGCCGGCGCCGAGGAGCTTCCACGGCACTTCGCTCTCGTCCGGCAGACGGGGCATGGTCAGCACCACCGGACCCTCTTTCGGGATGTTGCCGAAGTCGTCGAGCGCGGCGCGGCGGGGCATGCCCCCTTCCGGCTCGTAGACCAGCAGCGTCGCGCCATCGCGCATGTAGAGGTTCATCCGCTCGATGTGCAGCGTCGCGCGGAGGCGCTCGCGCATCATCGCGATCAGCTCGTGCACGTCGTGGAAGGTCGCGAGCTCCTGCGCAAAGTCCGTCATCGTGCGGCGATGGCGGTAGCTCTCGCGGTACAGGATCATCTCGATCACCGACTCGATGCGGCTCTTGACCGGGACCAGCACGGCGGCGATGAGCAGCCCCGAGGTGAAGGCGAGGAAGTTGCGCTCCATGGCGGAGCGCTCTTCGATCACCTCGGAGAGGATGACGTTGACGGTCGAGAAGGCGATGATGCCGAAGGCGAAGGTGACGGAGTACGCCATCACCTCCTTGATCACCACCTCGACGTCCCACAGCTTGTACTTGAGGATCGAGACCGCGAACGCCAGCGGGATGAACGCGAGCGGCAGGATCGAGAGCGTCACGTACACCGGCTGCACGTCGCGCCCGAGGAGGTACGGAACGACGTAGAGCGTGAGGAACGGCAGGAAGCCGAGCGCCAGGCCGAGGTAGATCCACTTGATCTGCTTCTTCCCGATGGCCGCGGCGTTGCGGTAGGTGAACGCGAGCGCCATGAGCGCCAGCGAGAAATACAGCGCGAAGTCGGCCATCTCCCACCAGTTGATGACCTGGAAGGAGCGGCGGACGTCCAGCAGCGGGACCGCGTTGTTGAAGACCAGGATGTTGACCGACCAGAGCGCGAGCAGCGCCGGCGGCACGTACATCCAGGCGATCCACTTCCGGTCGCGGATGATGGGCCGCGGGAAGAGGAGGAAGAAGTTCAGCGCGAGCGGCGGGAGGAAGATGCGCGAGAGCTCTTCCGTCATCTGCAGGACTCTGTAGCTCCAGTCGATATCCCCCGCCGGCGTGTAGACGTAGACGACGAACGACAGCAGGGTCACAAAGTAGAACAGCCTGCTCTCCCCCGTCTCACCTCGGAACAACGTAAACAGCCCGATGGCGAGATAGAGGAAGCCGATGAAGCTGAGGATCAGGTACTCGTAATCGACCTTCAGCTGCGGCGGCGTGTACTGCACGTTGAACGGGACGCTCGACCCGCCGCGCGCGACCAGCATCGGGACCTTCTGTCCGATGCGCCGCAGCGTCTTCTGCAGCCCTTCGACCTCCGAGGTGGGCGTCCCGCCGATCAGCCAGATCTCGTCCCCCGCCCGCAGCCCCGCCGCCTCCGCCCCGCTGCCGGGATCGACGTTCTTGACCACGATCACTCCCTGGTTACGGGTGAACTCGAAGTCGATGCGCTCGAAGGAGGAGCGCTTGCGCTGGAACGAAACGAACGCACCGAGGATCACTCCCAGCGTGAGGAGCGCAATCAGGACGTTGATGAAGAGAGACCGGCGCATACGTCGCGTCCTGATGGCATTCAATGGAGGTGCCGCGGGGTATGTGCCGCTAAGCCGTTGATTCGAAACGTTGAATGTACGAACGGTTTTCCGGATCGCCGAGCGCCCACTCCAATGCGTTGGATTTAGCGCGCGGTTTTTTGGAAAGGGTCGGCTCTCTCTGTCAGGTCAACCGACCGGAAACCTGCACACCGACCGCAGCAGACACACATCGCAGTTCTCCTTGCGTTGCTTGCGGCTGCAGAGGTCGAGGATGCCCAGGCGGCACAGGGCGAAGTCATAGCGGACCGGGTCGGAGCGGTCGAACTCCGCCAGGCGGTCGGTGAGCGCGCGCGCCGCCTTCCAATCGGCCGACTTCCGGTCGTTGAGCCCGAGGAACGTCGCGATGCGGTGGATGTGCGTGTCGACCGGCATCACCAGCTTCGCCGGATCGACGAACGTCCAGAGCCCGAGATCGGGGGCGGTGCGGCGGACCATCCAGCGCAGGTAGAGGTTCATCCGCTTGCACGCGGAACCGTCGCGCGGCGACGTGAGCAGGTACTCGAGACCTGGAACGCGGATCGCTTCGACGAAGCGGGTGAGCGCCGGGGCGATGTCGGCATCGTCCGGGTCGTAGCATTGCTCGAAGAGCGCGCCGAGGGAACCGTGCTCCCGGATCGTCTCCGCGAGCCGGCCGAGGAACGCCACGAGATCGGGGGTCTTGTGGAAGCGATGCGCGAAACCGGCGAAGCGGCGCCTCGCCTCCCGCGCGTCGAACGTCTGCAGGTAGCGGAACGGCGACGGCGTCATGCGCGCCAGGACCACGCCGATATTCGAGACGATGAACTCCGCGCGTCCGTAAGCGAAGGCGGCGGCGATGAGGCCGGCCACTTCCCGATCGCCCGGCTGGTCATGGCGCAGCACCAGTTCCAGCGGATCGGGAGAGATGGTGCTGACGTCGAACGTCTCGACGAGCGTATCCAGCCGCTTCTTCAGCAGCGCCGCCTGCACCGGCCGGCGCCGTTTCATGGCGTCCAGCGCACGTTACGGATGGCCCGGCTCTGCACCGCGATCACGGCATAGGGAGAGGTGAGCGCCTGCGTGGTGATCGAGCCCGCCGGCGGCCCCTGCACTCCGCCGTCGACGACCAGCGTGTCCCCTTCGAGCGTCACGCCGCGCACTTCGACGCTGTAGCCGCCGGTCGAGCGCTCCCCGCCGAACAGGAGCACGGCGGTCTCGGTCGTGAAATCGATGGCCCGCGCTTCGCCGGCGCCGATCATCGAATCCCAGGCATTCCGGTACGCCGCCTCATCGAGGGCGACCACGGAGCCCGGCTCCGTCCTCTCCGCGTACGCCGCGTTGGAGACCGTCCGGAACCCCGGAGCGGCGTCCCCCGTCGAAGTCGCCGCGGCACCCGCACCGGCGCAGGCAGAGGCGACGAAAAGCGTGGCGAAGGCCGCAAAGAGTCTCATCCGTTGCAGGAACAGCTTGGAACCCGGCGCGATTTCTGTCGTCATATAGACATCATGCATGCACGTTTCGCCGGTTTCGTCATCGCCCTCTGCCTGCTTGCCGTTCCCGCGTCTGCCGCGATCACCGGTACGGTGATGAACGGCGACGGCGCCGCGATCGCCGGCGCGCGCGTCACCATCCGCGGATACGAGTCGCCGGACGCACGGCGTGCACGGCTGCTGTCTGACACGCCGGAAGCGGTGCCGCTCGCGGCGACGCAGACGGATGCGAAGGGAGCGTTTACGCTCGAGTCGCCGAAGAACCCGGTGGTCGGCCTCTTCGTCTCCGCGAACGGCTACAGCCCGGTCAGCACGCGCGTCGAGCGGGACGAGGACGCCGGCGCGATCGTCCTCGCGAAGGCGCAGTCGCGCCGGGGCGTCATCACCTCCGGCGGAAAGCCGGTCCCGGACGCCACGGTCGCGATCCACTACGGGTCGTACGAATACGTCACGAAGACGGACGCGGAGGGGCGGTACGAGGCACCCGATCCGAAGCGCGCCACGGCGCTGGTGGTCCTGCATCCCGATTTCGCGATCGACGAGAAGGTGTCGTTCATGCCCGCCGCGACGGAGCGCGACCTGACGCGCACGCTCTCGACCGGGACGAAAGTGACCGGCCGCGTGGTCGCGGCGGACGGGCAGACACCGGTCGCCGGCGCCACGCTCACCATCGACGGCTGGCCCGCCGGCAAGAGCGGCGAAGACGGGACGTTCACGATCGCGCGCGCGCCGTCGCGCTGGAGCAGCCTCATCGCGCGCAAGGAAGGACTGCTCGCGCAACTGCCGTACGCGAAGACCGGGGCGTACACGCTCCGCCTGCAGAAGGCGGCGACCATCAGCGGCCGCATCACCGATTCGAAATCAAAGGTTCCGGTGGCCGGCGCGGTCGTGCGCACCGCCGTTTCGCGGATGACCCGGATGGAAGGACTCACCGCGGAAACGGACGCCAAAGGGGCGTACTCGGTGGTCGTGCCTTCCGGGTCCTACATGGTCCTGGCGTTCCATCCCGCCTACGCTCCCACGGACGGCGACGTGTCGATCGCACCGGGCCAGCAGGTCACGCGTGATTTCGCGGTGACGCAGATGGCTCGCGTCAGCGGCAGCGTGGTGGATGAAGAGAAGCGCCCCGTGGCGGCGGCGCTGATCGCCGCCGAAGAGGCGAGCGATCCGACGGAGCGGATGATGATGCGCATGATGCGCACCGTCAACGACCAGGTGTTCAGCGGTCCCGATGGCCGCTTCAGCATCCGCGTCGCCCCCGACGCGCCGCTGTACATGAACGCGGCCAAGCGCGGCTTCCCCCCCGCGAAGAGCGACCAGTTCCGCGTCGCCTCCGGGGACCGCAAGACAGGGCTCGTCCTGACCATCCCGAGCGGCATCGGCGTATCGGGCCGCGTCACCGACGGGGACGGCAATCCGCTCTCGGGCATCGCCGTCGTGGCCGAGCCGGCCGAGGAGGGGCGCAGCGGGATGTTCTTCCGCTCGGTCATGGTCGGCGGTCCGCAGGGCGAAGACGAGGCGGTCCGCACCGGCTCGGACGGCTCGTTCTCGATCCGCCTGAAGGAAGGGACGTACGACTTCAACTTCCGCGGCGAAGGCTACGCGCCGAAGACCGTGCGCGGCCAGAGCGTCACCCTCTCCGCGCCGGCCACCGTCAACACGACGCTGGTGCCCGCGAGCGAGATCACCGGCCGCGTGGTGCGCGGCGGAACCGGCGTCGAGGGGGTGAACATCAACGCGTTCGCCACCGGCACGAGCACGAGCGCGGTCACGGCCCAGGACGGCTCCTTCACGCTCTCCGGCCTCTCCGCCGGCAGCCTGCGCGTGATGCTGCGGAAGGAAGACGACTTCATCCAGGAGATGCGCAACCTCACCGCCCCCTCGCGCGACGTGGTCATCGAGCTCGCGGGCGGCGGGCGCGTCACGGGCCGGGTGGTCGACAAGGCCAGCGGCAAGGCGCTGACGTCGTTCCAGGCCGGGATCTCGGCCTCGCGCGGCGGCGGCGGGATGATGATGATGGCGCCGCCGCAACTGCGCGATTTCAACAGCGAAGACGGGTCGTTCACGCTGGAGAACGTCCCGGCCGGCGCGATGTCGCTCGTCGCCACCGCGCCGGGCTACGCGAGCAGCCGCCTCAACGTCACGGTCGAGGAAGGGAAGACCCTCGGCGACGTCGAGCTGGCGCTCGATGCCGGCGTGCGGCTGACCGGCCGCGTCACCGGGCCGAACGGCGCGCCGCTCGCCGACGTGAGCGTGCGCGTCCAGCCGTCGCCGACCGGCGCGTTCTCGATGCGCGGCGCGGAGTCGAGCGCGGTCACCGATACCGACGGCGAATACTCGCTCGAAGCACTCCCCGCCGGGGAGGAGACCATCGCCTTCACGCACGCGAGCTACCTCACCTCCCGCAAGCAGGTCACGCTCAAGGGGCGCGAGACGAAACTCGACGTCCAGCTCTCCACGGGGGAGCGCGTATCCGGCGTGGTGGTCACGGAAGCCGGTGCGCCGGTCGCCGATGCACGCGTCGAGGCGTTCGGCGCCGGCATGCGCGGCGGGAACGCGCGCACGAACGCGAACGGCGTATTCGAGATCGAATCGCTGCAGCCGGGGCGCTACCGCTTCACCGCCGCGAAGACCGGCGTCGGCGAAGGGAGCGTCGACGACGTCGACCTCTCCAGCAACCAGCAGGTGCGGATCACCATGCGCGCCGGAGCGACGATCTACGGCCGCATCATCGGCCTGACGCCTGAGGAGCTGGCCCTGGCGTCGGTGACGGCGCGCTCGGGACGCAGTTACGTCGAAGGGAATCCCGACCCCTCGGGCAGCTACCGCCTCGAAGGAGCGCCGACCGGCACCGTCACGGTCACGGCGGAGCTCCAGTCGCGCGACGTCATGTCCAACCGCACCTCGCAGCGGCAGACCGTCGAAGTCGCCCCCGGCGGCTCGCAGAACGTCGACCTCACCTTCCGCACCGACATCACCATCCGCGGCCGCGTGCTCCGCAACGGCAAGCCCCTCCCGAGCGCCACGGTCATGTTCGTCCCGAAGCGCACCGGCCAGGCGCAGACGTTCGCGAGCTCCTCGACGAACGAGCAGGGGCAGTACACCCTCAACGGCGTCGAAGAGGGGGAGTACACCGTCGAAGTGATCGACATGCAGCGCTTCAGCCCCTACTCGACCACCTACACCGTGCGCGGCTCCGACACCTTCGACATCGACTTCAGCACCAGCTCCCTCCGCGGCACGGTCGTCGACGCCGCCACGAGCGAGCCGGTCCCGAACGCCGGCATCCAGGTGAATCCCGCCATCCCGTCCGACTCGTTCCGCATGCCGCGCGGCGCTTCGACCGACGCGCAAGGCACGTTCATCCTCGAGTCGGTGCCGCCCGGCACCTACGTCGTCACGACCTCGAAGGACAGCTACGGCAGCGACACGCGCGAGGTGATGGTGGGCGACCGCGGCGAAGAGCTGCAAGTGAAGCTCTCCCGCGCCGACGACGTGATCCTCAAGCTCGTCGACGGCCGCGACGGCCGCGCGATCAACGGGCAGATCTGGGTCTACGACGCGCAGGGACGGATCGTGTACGACACCATGCGCATGTTCCGCGGCATCGCCGACACCGACGCCGGCCAACTCTCCCTCCCCCTCGCCCCCGGCTCCTACACCGCCTCGGTCTCCGCCAACAACTACGCCTCCGTCAACATCGTCCTGCAGTCCCCCTCCACCCCCCGCGTCCTCGCCCTCACCCCCGGTGGCACGCTGCTCCTCCGCTCCAAGCACTCCCAGCACCGCCAGATCCGCCTGATCGACGCCAACGGAATCCCCTACCAGCGCTACAACAACCCCCTCCCCTCCCGCGACCTCGTCCCACAACCCGGCACCACCCAGATCCCCAACATCGCCCCCGGAACCTACACCGTGCAACTCCTCGACGGCATGAGCGTCGTAGACACCGTGCAGGTGAGGGTGGAGGAGGGAGGGGTGGCGGAGGGGGAGATTTAGGGGGAAGACCTCCTCACCGTCATCCCTGTTCTGGAGTGCCTTCCGGTACCACGTGGCGTTCAAGCGGTTCGGATATCGGTTTTAGCAATCGCTCACGACCGGAAACGTCCTGGTTATTGGAACGAGTAGCGGCTTGGCCGACCGAGAGCAAGCGCTCCTTACAGACCGACGATGTTGTAGCCGCAGTCGACGTAGGTCACTTCCCCGGTGATGCCGGAGGCCCAGGGCGAAAGGAGGAACATGCCGGTGTTGCCGACTTCCTCCAGCTCCACGTTGCGGCGCAGGGGCGCCTTTTCCGCGTGGTGCTTCAGCATCGTGGTGAAGCCTTTGATCCCGCGTGCGGCGAGCGTGTTCACCGGGCCGGCGGAGAGAGCGTTGACGCGGACGTTCTTCGGCCCGAGGTTCGCGGCCAGGTAGCGCATGCTCGCCTCGAGCGAGGCCTTCGCGACTCCCATCAGGTTATAGCCCTCGACCGCTTTCACCGCACCGTGATAGGTGAGCGTGAGCACCGAGCCGCCGCCGTTCTTCTCGAAGAGCGGCAGCGCGCCGCGCGTGACCGCCACCAGCGAGTAGGCGGAGATGTCGTGCGCCAGCTTGAAGCCGTCGCGCGAGGTCTGGACGAACTCCCCTTCGAGGTCTTCCTTCGGCGCGAAGGCGACCGAGTGCAGGACCGCGTCGAGCTTCCCCCACTCCGTGCCGACCGCGTCATACACCGCGGCGACCTCGGCGTCGCTCGTCACGTCGCACGGCAGGAGCAGCGAGCCGCGAATCGCGGACGTGAGTGCCTCGACGCTGTCCTTCAGCCGCTCACCCTGGTAGGTGAACGCCAGCTTCATTCCCTCGCGCGCCAGAGCTTGCGCGATCGCCCACGCGATCGAGCGCTTGTTCGCCACGCCGAAAACGACCCCGGTCTTCCCTTCGAGCAATGCCATGGCGCCGGATGATATCAGCGAGCGTAGCGAGCCACTTCCGCGTCCATTTTCCCGGTCACGATTTTCCAGAGCATCAGGAAATCGGCCGCCAGCGAATAGAAGGGGTGCCCGAACGTGGCCGGCTTGTTGTGCTCGACGAAAAAGTGGCTGTACCAGGCGAACGCGTACCCGATCAGCGGCGCACCGAGCAGGAACCAGGGGTTCACGAAGATCGCCAGCGCGATGCAGACGAGCGCGAGCGTCGATCCGATCGCGTGGAGAATCCGCGTTCGCCGCTGCGAGTGGGCGCGGACGTAAAAGGGCCAGAAGTCGTCGAACGTACGGATGTCCATCGGTCGGCCGGGCTCGATTTTCGCACGACCACCAGCGTATGGCTCAGGATTTCGAATCGCTTTTCAAAGAGGTCTTCGGCGAGCCGCTCAGCCGGATCACGCAGTTCCAGTCCGACCAGCTCGCCAAGCTGACCGCCCGCCTGCAGGAAATCGCCCGCGAAGCCGTCCGCGAAGACCTCGCCCGCTTAGGCACCGAGGTCACCGAGCTCCGCACCCGCCTCGCGCGGTTGGAAGCGGAGCGCGCGGAGCAGGCCTCGGAGTCGCTGGAACCGTCGTTCTAGGCGTCCGAAGAAATCGCCAGAAGGCCCGCTCATCGCCACGGGCGGTGTGCGGGCGGCGTTGCGCTAGAACGCGTACCCGAGCGTGATGAAGTACTGGAACGAATCCTCGTACCACTTCTTGTCGATCGGCAGCGCCAGGTCGATGCGCAGCGGGCCGACGGGGGAGAGGTAGCGGAAGCCGAAGCCGGCGCCGTAGCGCAGGTTGCTGAAGTCGATCTTGCTGCCGGCGTAGACGTTGCCGATGTCGGCGAAGACGGCGCCGCCGAGGGTGCTGAAGAGAGGGAAGCGGTACTCGGCGTTGAACAGCAGCAGCGAGCTGCCTCCCAGCGGGAGAATCGGGCCGGTGCGCTCCCCCGTCAATTCGTTGAACTCGGCATAGAGGGTCGCCTCGCAGCCGTCGATCTTCTTGTGGAGCGGCGTGTCGTCGCGGCAAAGGTCGCCGAGGAAATCCAGCGGGAACGCGCGGTGCGTCGTCTCGCCGCCCGCCGTGAAGCGCTCAGACAGCGGCACCGGCAGCAGCGCCCCGCCGGGGATGAATTCTCCCGTCTCCTCGTCGATCCGGTCCACGGAGCGGGCGTAGCGCTGGATCAGCCCCAGGCGCCCCGATAGAGCGATGACGGTGCGCTCAGTGACGGGGATGTAATACGCTCCCTGCAGGAACTCCTTGAAGAACCCCGCGTCGGCCGCGAAGAGCGGGAACGCGTACTCGACCGACGCGCTGGTGAAGAAGCCGCGGTGCGGGTCGATGATGTCGTCGCGCGTGTCCCAGAAGAACGTCGGCGTGATGCTCGAGATCTGGATGTTCAGCAGCGAGCGCTCCAGCCCCTCGATCGGCACCTCTTCATCCTGCTGGTCGATCTCCGTGCACAGATCGCCGTCGTAGCAATCGGAGATCTTGTACTCGTAGCGCAGCGACCAGCGCGTCTGCAGGCGCGCTACTTTCGTCGCCTCGATGGACGTGCCGCGCTGCAGGATCTTCGTGCCGGCGCGCGTGCTGTCGTCCGACTGGAAGATCTGCAGCTGCACCGGCACGTTCCAGCGGCTGATGAACGGCTCGCGGTACGTGAGGAACGCTTCCTGTTCATCGCGGCCGGCGACGATCTCGAGGCCGAGATAGCGCCCGGAACCGAAGAGGTTGCGATGCGCCGCCGCGACCGCGACGCGCTCGTGCAGCTCTGTCGGCTCGCCGACGCCGGTGCGATCGGCGCGGATACCGACCGAACCGGTCAGCGTCAGGTTCCGCCCTTCCTCCACCTGGATCACCACGTCGCGATCCGCGACCGTCGCATCGGTCTGCGTCGCCTGCACGTCCACGCGCTGGAAGATGCCGAGGCGGTACAGCTCGCGCTGCGCTTCGAGCATCGACGTGTAGCTGAACGGCTGGCCCGAGCGCAGTTCCGCGCGGCGCAGCACGACGTCGCGATCGGTGTAGGTGTTGCCGCGGACCGTGATCTCGTCGACGTTCACCTGCGGCCCTTCCGCGATCACGTACGCGACCGTGGCGCTGGTCTGGTCCTCACTCACGGTGATGCGCGGCGTGACCTGCACCTCGACGTAGCCGCGGTTCGCATAGAACGTCTGCAGGATGGTGATGTCGTCGTGCAGCAGTTGCGGGTTGAGCGGTCCGCCCTGTTCGAGCTGCGGGCGCGGCAGGTCGTCGGTGACGATCTTCTCGTTTCCTTCGAGGAGCAGCTCCGAGATGAGTGTCTGCGGCCCTTCCGTGACCGGGAAGACCACCGACATCGTCCCGTCCGCGCTGGTCTGCACCACCGGCTCGCCGGCGGTGGCCTGCGAGAAGCCCTGAAGGCGATAGAACGACTCGATGGCGTCGCGGTCGTCGCTCAGTTGCGTGCGGGTGACGCCGGTCGGGCGGCGGAAGAGAGTGGAGACGAAGCGGCGGATGCCGCCGCGCGGCGTGGTCGCGACGATGCCGTGCAGCTCATCCTCATTCACGCGGATGTTGCCGCTGAAGCGGACGTCGGCGAGGCGGTACCGCGGCCCCGGCGAGACGTTGAAGGTCGTGGTCCAGACGTTGTTCTCGAGCGAGCTTTCGGTGTCGACGGTCGCCTCGTAGTGACCGCGCTCCTGCAGCCCTTCCACGATGCGGTCGGCGGCGCGGTCGACGACGTCCTCGCTGTACTCCTGGTTCCGCCCGAACGGCAGCCAGCGGCGCACGGCGCGCCGCTCGACGCCGGTGACCGCGACCTCGACGAGGGGCCCGGCGACGGCGCGGTAGCGCAGCGCCACGGTCTGCGACGCTTCGTCGTAGGTGTGGCCGAGGAAGTCGACGTCGGCGCGCCGGTAATTGCGGCGCACCAGGAAGTTCTTCATCCTGTCCGCGTCCTCGCGCGCCTCTTCGAGCTTGAACGCGGTCCCCGGTTTGCGGCTCATCCGCTCGATCAGCTCCGCGGTCGTAAAGGGCGAGGGGTTCCCTTCGATGAGCACGCTCGCCACTTTCGCGAGCGGACCGGGCGTGGCCACGAACTGCACGTCGGCCACGTTGCGCGCGCGGTCGAAGTTCGTCTCCGGATCGACGGTGGCCTGCAGGAAGCCGTTCTGGATCAGCATCTCCTCGATCGCCGCCGCGCTGTCATTGACGGCGTCGAGGGAGAGGATTTCCCCCCGCCGCACGGTCAGCTCGCGCCGCGCGCGCGTCTCGTCGCTGCGCGACAGGCCGCTGATCCCGATGTCGTCGATGCGGAAGTGGAGGAAGAGCGAGAACGTCAGCACGACACCGGCGTCCACCGGGGCGGCGTCCACACGGACGTCGCGGAAGTTGCCGGTCGCGTAGAGGTTCTTGATCGACGACTGCAGCTCCCGGATGGTCACGAGCTGTCCCGGCTGCAGCGTCACTTCCCGCGCGATCGCCTCGGTGTTGAACGGCGCGTCCGCGCGGAAGTTGACCTGCGTAATCGGGCGGTTGTCCGCCGCGGCGGTGTTGACCGCGGTCACGGGGGGAGGTCGCGGTACCGGAGTTGCCTCGACCGTCGTCGCTGCCGCGCCCTCGGCGGGCGCGGACGCGGTCACGACTGCGGCGCTCGCGAGCTCGTCCTCGTCCTCGCCGCCCCAGCGCCAGTGTGCCTCGTAGCGGCGGCGGAAGCGCGCGTCGAGGCGGTACTCGTCGGCCTCGTCGCGCGTCAGCTGCAGCGTCCAGGTCGGGTTGACCAGCCACTCGACGACCTGCCGGCTCTGCTGGTTGTCGAGGTTGTAGACCAGAAGGAAGCGGATCTTGTTCGACAGGCGCTTTTCGAACGTCACCTTCGGGCTCGCACCCCCGCTCGTGTCGAGCGAGCCGGGGTCGTACGCGAACGAGTCGACGAACGGAAAGACGGTCGAGCCGATGAGCGAGCTCAGACTCTGGTACAGCAGCGACTGGCCGAGCAGTCCCGCGCCGCCGGTCTGGCCGTTTGCTCCCCCCAGCCCGCCGAAGCCGAGGATCGAGAAGAGGGTGATGTCGCTCGCGGGAGGATCGCTCGTGATCGACGGCGTCAGGCGGTCGAGCGTGCCGGTCAGGTTGATCGTCACCTCGAACGGGCCGCCCTCCACCTCCGATGCGCCGAAGCCCGCCACCGTTCCTTCGAGCGTGACGTCGAAGAACGGGTCGATGCGGAACGGGTTCTGGAACCCGATCGTGCCGCGCACGAGCCGGTAGTCGACGCCCTGGATGCGGACGCGTCCACCTTCGTCGAGCGTCACTTCGCCGAGGATGACGGGGTTCGCCACGGTGCCGGTCACGTCGAGTGCGGCACTGGCGTTGACGTCCGCGATGTTGTTCTCGACCGCGAGCGTGCCGGGCGCGTTGAGGCGGATGCGCAGGCCGATGCGGTCCTGCCACGTCGCGGCGGTCACCGGCGTGACCCGGTTGCGGGCGAGGATGACGTTGAGCAGCGTCTGCTGCACGTCGAAGTCGCGGAAGTAGAGCGCGCGCGTCACGTCAACATCGCCCTGCAGCAACATCCGTTCGAGGTCCCCGGAGAGCAGGAGCGTGAAGTTGCTCTCGATCGTGACGCCCTCGTAGTAGCGGATCGAGACGTCCGTGCCCTGCAACGTGATGCGCACGTTCTGCAACTGCATGCCGTTCAGCGCGACGCTGCCGCCCGCGACGATCTGTCCGCCGCCGACGGTCGCGCGCATCGACTCGATCTCGATGCGGTCGCCGCGGAAGCGCAGCGTCCCGTTGATCTCGTCGATGAGCTGCGGGAACCCGGCGAACTTCACCTCGGCGTCGCGCAGCTCCGCCGTGCCGACCACGTTCGGCGCCGTGACCGTGCCGTCGACGCTGATCGCGACGTCCACGCTCCCTTCCGCCCGCACGTCGGGCGCGAAGAGCTGCAGCAATGCCGCGTCGATGAGGCCGCGCACGTCGACGTCGAGCCGCTTTGCGCCGGTGAGCTCCGCGAAGCCGGTCACGGCGAACATGGAATCCGTGCGGCGCAGCACGAACGAGTCGAACTCGATACGCCCGTTGCGCAGCGTCACGCGCAGCGGCTCGGGAGCGGTGAACTCGTGTTCGGCGATCTTGAGGTTGAACGTCGGCACCGTCCCTTCGATCACCAGCGCTTCGAGCGGCGTGAGCCGCCCGCCGAGCCGCATGTCGATGACCATGTTGCCGGAGGCCGGGATCGTCGCCGTTGCGGCCGTCATCGCGGCGGCACGCGCGATGTCGTGAATCGTGACGCGCACCAGCCCGTCGACCGCGAGGTTCTCGCCGACCGTTCCCTCTCCTTCGATGGAGACGATGTCGGCGATCGCGCCGCGCACGATGAGCGTGCCGTTCCGGATCGCGATGTACAGCGACGGCGGCGCACTCCCCTCGGGCAGCGTGAGCCCGCGCAGCGTCGCCCCTTCCAGCGTGGCGTCGACCACCAGCTCCGGATTCGTGAACGTGCCGGCGCCGGTCGACTTCAGGACGATCCTCCCGCCAAGAAGGTCGCGCAGGCTGGCCAGGATCTGGAAGCGCGACAGGTCGAGCGACTGCGAGGTGATGTTGTAGCTGAAGCGCTCGTTCGCGAGGTCGAGCTCCGCTTCGCCGCGCACTTCGCCCGCCGGCGCGCGTACGAGCACGTTCGTCGCACGCATGCGTCCTTCGGTGAAGACGATGTTCGCGGAGGCGAGGTCGATCGGCTCTCCCATGATGGCGCCATTGCGAATGGTGACGCTGCCCGCGCCTTCGAGCGATTCCTTGGCTCCCGCGATCTTCAGCGTGCCGGTGAGATCGCCTGTGACCGGGATGTCGGCGAAGTCGAGGAACGCCGCGATGTCGGAGACCGGGAAGTTGGTCGCCGCGATGTCGAGGTCGAAGCGGACGTTCCCTTCACCCGGCAGCCAGTTGATCGTGCCGTTCAGCGCGAGCGTGGCATCCGCGCGCCGGATCGTTAGTCCGGCGAACGTGGCCCGCCCGCTTTCGGGCGTGCCGGTGACCACGAGCTTTCCGGTGGCCAGCCCCGCGCCGATCTGCATGTCCAGTCCCACGGCATCGATCGCACGCTGCGTCGGATAGCCGGCCGCGTCCACCGCGATGTCGAAGCGCGGACCGGGTCCGCGGTCGGGGAAAACGATCGTGCCGGTCAGCACGAGGCGCCCGCCGGCGTCCGTGAACTGCGCGCGGTCGAACGTCAGCGTAGAAGTGTCGCCGTTGTAGCGCAGCGCGAGGTCGCCGTCGCCGAGGAGGACTTCGTTGTAGCGGATCGCGCTGCCGTTTACCGTCGCGACGACCTGCGGCCGTTCGATCGGACCGCGCACAGTGCCGCTGATCGTGCCGGAGCCGCCGAGCCCGAGGAGCTCGAAGTCTTCCTTCCCCGCGCTGTGCGCGAAGTTGTATGCGACGCGATCCAGCTCCGAGAAGTCGTTGCTGCGAATCGTCATCCGCAGGTCGGTGACGATGTCTTCGATCTTCAGCGAGCCGGTGAGGCTGATGTGCGAGGCGTCGGCGTCGAGCTCCGCGCGCCGGAACGTGACCACGCCGTTGTTCAGCGCGAAGTCGGCGGAGCCGGCCAGCGGCACCGGATACCGCGCGTCGGAGAACGCCGTCGCGTTCTTCGCCAGCCGCGCCGTCCCTTCGCCCGCTCCTTCCAGGATCTTCTCCTTGTTCCAGCGGTAGGTGAGGTTGCCGGTCGCCGCGCCGCGCAGGCCGGTGTTTTCGACTCCCCAGTCGTTGAACAGTTGCTCGAGCGCGATGCCGTTGTAGCGGAGGTCGACCGTCATCGGGTACGGCTCCGCGTACTTGGACAGCACGTAGTGCGCGCCGATCGTGCCGCCGCCGTAGCCGCCGCGGTCCACTTCCACCGTCATGTTATTGCCGGTGACGTCGAGGCGTCCTTTGACGTTCGCGAGCTCGTACACGTCCGCCGCGATGCCCGGCGAGCTCCAGCCGCCGGTCAGGCGGAAGTCGCCGGCCTTGCCGCGCAGCCGGGTGTCGAGCACGATCTGTCCTTCGAGCAGCGGCTCGACGCGGAAGATCTCCTTGACCCGTTCCAGCTCGATCCGCGACTGCAGGTCGAGGTCGTACCGCGCCTCGGTCAGGGGATCGAGCTTGCCGGAAATGAACGCCTCAATCCCACGCCCCTTGAGCGCGATCGATCTCAGCGCGAGCACGCCCGGCGTGTAGCGGAAGCCGCCGCGCAGGTTCAGGTCGAACGGCTCGTAGTCCTGCAGCCGCACGCGCACGAGCGGGCTGTTCATGAGCCCCTCGTACAGACCTTCGGCGCGCGTGACCTTGACGTTCGAGTCGATGTCGTGCGCGACGGCCACGATCTGGTGCTTGCGGTCGTTGAAGCTGAACGCGCCGTTCGTGATGTACAGCGTCCCGATGTCGAGGTGCACGATCTCGCGCGGGCTCTTCGGCCCCGACTTCCACTTCGGGAAGTTGTGCGTGCCGTCGGGGAGGATCTCGAACCAGAGGTTCGGCTGGATGATGTCCACGCGGCCGACGCGGACGCGGCGGCTCCAGAACGACTCGATGTTGCCCGTGATCTGGACGCGGCTGACGGTCGCGAACTCCGGCGCGAGGCCGCCCGGCGCGTTGTCGATGCGGACGTTGTGCAGGATGATCTTCTGCGGCCGGGTGCGAACGATCTCAACGCGCCCGATCGTCACGTCGCGTCCGAGGCGGTTCTGGAGCGTCTCCTCGATGCGCGCTTTCACGAGGCCCGCGAAGCTGGTCGACCCGAGGTACCACCAGCCGCCGCCGACGATCAGCAGCATCAGCACGAAACCGACGCCGAAGAGCCAGAAGATCGCCTTCATGCAGCCGAACATCGGGCCGCGGCGCTGCCGCTCGCGGGCGGACCTCCGGCGGCGCCGCCGTGACGGCGGCGGAAGCAGCGGATCGCCGGGGTCGGTGATGTTCATCGAAACGCGAGGTTTACCGTGGTGCTTGCTTGGGCGTTTGCTTGCGAACCCTGAGCCTGACTGCGGGCGACGAGAAAGAGGTCCCGGAGGTTGTTGCCCGTCGGCGCAATTGTAATCGGCTCACCGATTTGCGCGGCGACGGTGTAGGAGTTCGAGGCGTTCAGCGCGGCCTCCGCACCCGCAGGGGCTGATGGTCGTTGCCGCGGGGGGAGGTAGAAGCCGGCCACGCCGCTGTTGCCGTCGACACCGTCCGAGCTCGCGAAGAGCGCCTCGCAGGCGCTTTCCAGCGCGAATCGCACCGCCAGCTCGCTGCATCGTCCGCCACGTCCATCCCCTTTCACCGCCACCGTCGGCTCGCCGCCGGCCACGAGCATCCGCGGTCCGTCCAGCGTGTGCGCCCGGGCCGCGAGCTCTCGCGCCGTGTGCAACACGTCACCTTCGAGCTGCTCGTCCACTACCACCGCGTTGTCACCGATGATTTGCGCGGCGGTCCGCACCAGCGTGGTGTTGTCGGCGATCACCATCGGGCCGGGCATCGGACCGGAGGCGACGTCGTACGCCGCATTCGTGGAGACGTCCGAGTAGACGAGCGTGACCGCGCGGCCGCGGACGTAGCTCGCCAGCCTGCCGCCCTTGATCGCGGAGCGCCTGCGCCGCTCCCGGTTGATCTCCCCGATGGTCATGCCGCTGGCGATGAGCCGCGCGTTCGCTTCTGCGACGTCGCTCTCGGTGTAAGGCGCGAGCGCTACTTCGACACACGCGGATCCGCCGCCGGAGATGACGAAGAGGATGTCCTCGTGCGTCCGCAGATATTCGAGCAGCGCGCGCCCCGCTGCGAATGATGCCGCGGTGATGTGCGGATGTCCGCCTGTGTGCAGCTCCGTTTGCGTCGCCGGCAGTTTGTATCCATCCGGAATCGCCACGAACGCGCTCTCGATCTCCAGCACGCTCGCCACTCCGTCGAGCAGCGATCCCGCGCACTTGCCGATGGCCACGACGTTGCGCGGCATCCCGGCATCGACGTGTTCCCGCACCAGCACCTCCGGGGCACATCGTTCGAGCGTTGTGAGGTAGATCGCTTTCAAGTCCACCGTGCGGCGATTATCCTCGTCGGCGTGCGACGTCGACACCTCCGAACACGCGTCCTGCTCCTGACCGGAGCGTTCGCTGTCGCGCTCATCGCCATCGCGTTCGGCTCGAGCTGGCGCGCGCGCCAGGCGCAGCAGCGCTGGACGAGGCTGATCTCCGTCGAGACGAAAGCGGTGGCCGCGCTCGAAGAGCTGATCCGCGCGCAGAACGCTTTCCACGCCCGCTTCGTGGCGGGACAGGAATCACCGCAACGCTACCGCCTCGTCACGCAGCATCTCTCCGACGAATCGCTCACCCGTATCGACCTCGGCACACTGCGGGCGAGAGTGAAGGCCTTCCGCGCCATCGTCGTCGAGCCCTCGCCGCTGCGCGAGGACGTCGACGCGACCTCGCTGGCCATCGTGGCCGACGCGCAGGAGATCATCGCCGCGCGCAAAGCCGAGATCGCGCGGCAGTTGCCGGCGCTGGAGCGCGAGACGTCGGCCATGATGTCCAGTGGGCTGGCCGTCGCCTGGATCCTCGTGCTGCTTTCGTTTGCGGCCGTGCAGATCACGCTGCGGAACGTGGTCCGGCCGATCGAAGAGCTCTGCGCCGCCGCCGACCGCATCGCCGCCGGCGACATTGCGGCCCGCGCGCCGGTCGCCGGCGATCACGAGATCGCCACGCTCGGCGTCGCGTTCAACCGCATGGCCGACGAGCTGAAGGCCCGCGCCCGCACCGACGACCTCACCGCCCTCCCGAACTTCCGCGCCTTCCGCGAGCGCATCGACGGGGAGCTCGAGCGCGCCGACCGCTACCCGGAACGCTTCGGCGTCCTGGTCCTCGACCTCGACCGCTTCAAGAAATACAACGACACCTACGGCCACCTCGCCGGCAACGACGCCCTGCGCCGCGTCGCGCAGACGATCCGCGAAACCGTACGCGCCGTCGACTTCCCCGCCAGATACGGCGGCGAAGAATTCGCCGTCATCGTCCCCCAGGTCGACCCCGCCGCATTGCTGGTGATCGCCGAACGCATCCGCACCAGTATTGAAGCCCTCCCCGCGCCCGCGGATGGAGCCCGCGTCACGGTGAGCATCGGCGCCGCCTTGTATCCGGACGACGCGCCCGACCGCGAAACGCTCTTCAAAGCCGCCGACGCCCGTCTCTACCAGGCGAAAGAAGCGGGAAGAAACCGCGTAGTCGCGCCGATCAGCCCCATAAAGTTTGGAGTGCGGTGACCGCAGTCACCGCTTTGACTCCGAGCCCCAAGCGACACGGAAACACAATGACGTATAGGTCAACCACGCGAAGCGTCGCGCGGTTCGATCGCCCCTACAATCAAGAGCAATGAAACGTCGCGATCTCGAAGCTCACCTTCGACGTCATGGCTGCGAAGTGTTCCGCGAAGGCGGCAATCACACGCTCTTCATTGATGCCTCGCGCAGCCGCGTCGCGGCAGTTCCACGCCACGCAGAGATCAAAACGCCAACCGTTCGTGCTATCTGCAAGGCGCTCGACATCCCGATCCCCGCTACTCGGTGACGACGATGGTCTCGCGGATCAGGTGCGCCTCATCCACGCCGCGCATCGCCAGCTCCCGGTTCGCATCCAATACAAGCTGGATCGCCTCCTTCAGGTTCTCGCGTGCCTCTTCGAGCGTCTCCCCTTGCGAGATCGCGCCCGGCAGCTCTTCGACGAAGGCGGTGTAGCCGCCTTCCTCCGCTTCTTCGAAGACCGCTGTGAACATGTGCGTCATGCGGGGACAGTTTACCCCTCCGCGGCACGTGCCTCGCGCCGCCCTCCCGCCCGGATCCCTCGCTCACGCTCGGGATGACCGGGCGGCGCGATGCTTCGCCCGGTCACCCCTCCAACTGCCCGATCAACCTCTCCACCGTCCTGGCCAGCGCCTGCAACTCCTTTTCCGACACCTCCCCCCCCGCGAGCGACGCCACCCACTCGTCATACGCGGGCCGCACGCGTTCGACCAAAGACCGCCCGCGCCGAGTGAGGGTCACGCGTGAAGAGCGCAGGTCGTTGGGATCGCCCTGCCGTTCTGCCAGGCCGAGTTGTTCGAGCCTCGCGATCATGCCGGTCATGTTCTGCTTGGTCACCACCAGGCGGCGCGCCAGGGCCACGAGGGTGACGGAGGTGGATTCGTCGGCGAGGGCGGCAAGCACCGACCACTGTTGCGGGGTGATCTTTGCCTTTTCGAAGACCGGCGCCAGCCGCTTGATGAAGAGGTTCGCGAGCTGGATGACGCCGGTGATCAGGTCGCGCTCGCCCGCCATGGTCAACATCTTGACCACGGCGGGCGGCGATGTCAATTACAGGGCGGCCTTGAAGATCCCCTTGCTGGCGAAAACGGCCGCGTCGCCGAGCTCCTCTTCGATGCGCAGGAGCTGGTTGTACTTCGCCATGCGGTCGCTGCGCGACGCGGAGCCGGTCTTGATCTGTCCCGCATTCGTCGCCACGGCCAGGTCGGCGATCGTGGAATCCTCGGTCTCGCCGGAGCGGTGCGAGATCACGGAGCGGTAGCCGGCGCGCTTCCCCATTTCGATCGCTTCCAGCGTCTCCGTGAGCGTGCCGATCTGGTTCACCTTGATCAGGATCGCGTTCGCGATTCCGCGCTCGATGCCCTTCGCGAAGATCTCCGGATTGGTGACGAAGAGATCGTCCCCGACGAGCTGCGTCCCCGATCCGAGCACGCCCGTGAGCGAGTCCCACCCATCCCAATCCCCCTCGGCCATCCCGTCTTCGATGGAGATGATCGGGTACTTCTTCCGCAGGTCGACGTAGTAGTCGACCATGTCGTCGCTGGAGCGCGCGACCTCCTCGAAGAGGTAGCCTTTTTTCTTGTCGTAGAACTCGCTCGCCGCGACGTCGAGACCGAGGTAGATCTGGTCGGCGGGACGGTAGCCGGCCTTCTCGATGGCCGTCAGGATCAGGTCCAGCGCCTCCGCGTTCGTCTTCAGGTCGGGCGCGAAGCCACCCTCGTCGCCGACGGCGGTCGTGAGCTTCTTATCGTGCAGGATTTTCTTGAGGTGATGGAACGTCTCGACGCCGGCGCGGAGCGCATCCGAGAAGGTGTTGAAGCCCGCCGGGATGATCATGAACTCCTGCACGTCGAGGTTGTTGTCCGCGTGCGCGCTGCCGTTGATGACGTTCATCAGCGGCACCGGCAGCGTGCGCGCACCGGCGCCGCCGAGGTAGAGGAAGAGCGGCAGCCCGGCCGCTTCCGCGGCGGCACGGGAGACGGCCAGCGAGACGCCGAGAATCGCGTTCGCGCCGAGGTTGGCCTTGTTCTCCGTCCCGTCGATCTGCTTCATCACCAGATCGATCATGGCCTGCTCGCGCGCGTCCATTCCCTCGATCTCTTTGGCGATGATGTCGATGTTGTCGACGGCGTTGCGCACACCCTTGCCGAGGTAGCGGGACTTGTCGTTGTCGCGCAGCTCGAGCGCTTCACGCGAGCCGGTGGAAGCGCCCGACGGAACGGCAGCGCGCCCCAGCGCCCCCCCGGCAAGCAGGCAGTCGACCTCGATCGTGGGATTGCCGCGGGAATCGAGGATTTCGCGAGCGAAGATTTCGGCGATCTTGAACATGGCGCCGGATTCTATCCGACGCGCTCACCCGGGCTACTTCGGTCCGGTCGCGATCGGGCCGCCCTGCGCCTTCCACTCGATGATGCCGCCCTTGAGGGCCCAGACGTTTTTCACGCCGTGCGCCGCGAGGTCGGCCGCGGCGCGGCCGCTCGACTGCTCGGCGCTGCAGGCGCAGTAGGTAATCACGGTCTTGAGGCGGGGCACCTCGGAGAAGCGTTTCACGATCTGGCTGCCCGGGATGCTGATCGCGCCCTTGATGTGCTGCATCGCGAACTGCTGGTTCGAGCGGACGTCGATGAAGACCGCCTTCCCTTCCTTGTAGAGCTTCAGCGCGTCGGCCTGGCTGATGCGCGGGAACGAGGTCTGGTTCGCGGTGCGCGCGCCGCTCACCACGATCGGCGACGGCGTGCCGGCTGCCGGCTTGGCGGTCGGGGGAGCGGTGGGCGCGTTGGCCTTGTACTGCGCCGCGGCGATGGCCGCGATCAGGGTGCACACCACTGCAAGAACGACTGTTTTCCGCATCAGAAACCCTCCGTGAGCTCTGCTGACAAACGAGGCAAAGGCGTCGAGTGTTCCCGCAAGTTATTGCAGGCTCTCGAAGAAGCGGTCGAAGCGGGGAACAAAGAACCTCGACCGGTCGAGCGAGAAAGCGACCGCGACCGCTTTTCCGACGATCCGCCGGCGCTCGATGAAGCCGATGAACCGGCTGTCGTTGCTGTTGTCGCGGTTGTCGCCGAGGACGAAGTAACTGCCCTGCGGGACCTCGATCGGTCCGAAAGAGCGCACCGCCGGGATGTCCGGAGTGGTCATCATCTGATGCTGGTGGCCGTCCAGGTTCTCGGCGAACACGTACGCGCGGCCGTAGTCGTTCAGCTCCTGCGTGGCCACCGGCGATTGCTTCGCGATCTGCCCGTTCACATAGAGCTGGTTCTCGCGCATCTCCACCTGGTCGCCTGAGACCGCCACCACGCGCTTCACGAGCCGGATGCCGTCGACGGGGGAGAAAAGGACCACGATATCGCCGCGCTTCGGATCGCCCCACTTCACGATCTTGATGGTGGTAAAGGGGACCTTCAGGTCGTAGGCGAGCTTGTTGACGACCACGCGATCGCCTTCCTGGATGGTCGGCTTCATGGAGCCGGTGGGAACGTCGTTCCAGTCGGCAAGCGCCGACCGCAGCGAGCTGACGATCAGAATCATCAGCAGGAAGATGCGGATCTCGTTGAGGACCTTTTTCTTGTCGATTGCCATCGCTACTCCGAGTACGAGTCAGGCGGGGGAACGTTTCGCAGGGGCGATGTAGTCCAGCCGCTTTTCAGGGCCGAGGGGAGCCTGAGGCGTCGAGGGAGGTTCCCGGCGGAGCCCCTCGGCCCTCACGGTGTAGATTGTTGCCCAAATGTCTCACCGTCAATCCGTGCACGACCTGCGGAGCCTGATCCGCTCGTTCCACTCCCTCATTGCGGTGGAGACTGTGGAAGAGGATCGCGTCAGGACGATCCTCGCCGAGGTGGCGGCGGAGCTGAACCTGCCGCTGTTCGAATGGTCGGTCACCACCGGCTTTCGCCGCGGCTACGGCTCGACGGTCGGCAACACGTTCGACGCGTTCGCCGTGCTGCAGCACATCGGCGACATGAGCGGCGACGCGATCTACCTGCTCAAGGATCTCGCGCCGCACCTCTCCAGGCCGGAAGCCTGCCGTGCCCTGCGCGAGCTGGTGCAGAAGATGTCGCACACGCAGTCCGCGATCGTCATCACCGGCGAGCCGGTCGACCTGCCGCGCGACATCGACTCCATGGCCGTGCATTTCGAACTGAAGCTGCCCGATGAAGCGGAGCGCCGCGCCGTGATCCGCTCCGTGGTGGACGCCATGAAAGCGCGGCAGCCGGTACACGTCGACCTTTCCCGCGACGACGTCCATCGCCTCGTGCGAGGCCTGGCCGGCCTGACCACGCACCAGACGCGGCGCGTGATCGCGCAAGCCATCCTCGAGGACGGCAAGCTCTCCACCGCCGACATCGAACGCGTGGTGCGCTGGAAAGGGGAGATCATCGAGCGGGGAGGGATCCTCGAGTTCTTCCCCACCGACCACAACCAGTTCGAGCTCGGCGGCTTCACCCGCCTCAAGTCATGGCTCCAGCACGCCAGCATCGGCTTCACGCCCGAAGCGAAAGCGCTGAACCTCCACCCGCCTAAAGGCGTCCTGTTCGTCGGCGTACAGGGCTGCGGCAAATCGCTCGCCGCCAAGTTCATCGCCCGCCAGTGGGACCTCCCGCTGCTCAAGCTCGACGCCGGCCGTCTCTACGAAAAGTACGTCGGCGAGTCGGAGAAGAACTTCCGCCGCGCCACCACCCTCGCCGCCGCCATGGCCCCGGTCGTCCTCTGGATCGACGAGCTCGAAAAAGCCTTCGCCTCCAGCACCGCCAGCGACGCCGACGGTGGCCTTTCCCAACGCCTCTTCGCTTCCTTCCTCACCTGGCTTCAGGAAAAGAAGGAAGGCGTCTTCGTCGTAGGCGCCGCCAACGACCTGATGAAGCTCCCCCCGGAGCTCCTGCGCAAAGGCCGCTTCGACGAGATCTTCTTCGTCGACCTCCCGACCCTCGACGAGCGCGCCAACATCGTCACCATCCACCTGCGCATGCGCAAACAGGAGCCGGCCGCGTTTGACATCGCGCGCCTCGCCGAGGCCACGGAAGGCTTCAGCGGAGCCGAGATCGAACAAGCCGTCATCGCCGCGCTCTACCGCTCACTGCACGTAAAAGAGCCGGTAACCACGGAGTCGTTGCTGGAGACGATCGGCGCCACGGTGCCGCTGTCGGTCTCGCGACGGGAAGACGTAAGCAGACTGCGCGAATTCGCGAAGGGTCGCTTCACGCCAGTGTCGTAATTTGGAGTGCGGTGACCGCAGTCACCGCTTTAACTCCGCGCCACAAGCGACACGCGCGCGGCTCCGAGGCAGGAAAAGCGGCGACTGCGGTCGCCGCACTCCAAACAGCTCGCCGCGAGCGCGCCGTCACTCCGCGCCGTACGCGTAGCAGGCGCCGGCATCCTGCTCGTGCGCGCGCTGGATCGAGCAGCCGCTGTCGCCCTTGCTGTGCATCAGCGCCGAGCCGATCAGCGTCGTCACTTCCGAGTCCGCCGCCGGAGCGGGAGGATCCGAGTAGCCGGCCACCTGGAGGTCATAGACCTTCTTGTCCGACGTAATCCGGATATAGCCGTCCGTGAAGAAAAGCTTCGCGTCCGAGAAATGCACCGCGATCTTCCCCATCGGGATATCGGTCGTCAGGAGGAACCCGTTGTCGACCTGGTGATCCTTGTCGGTATCGAGAAACACCGCCACGCGCGTCGGGGCCAGGCTGCGCACCACCACTTCACCGGTGTACGTCGTGCCTGCCGCCTCAACCGCGGACGTGCAGGAGAGCAGGGAGAAAGAGAGAGCGAGAAGAGTCAATTTCCGCATAAAAACGCCCCGGGGACACAGTGAGAATAACACGGGGAGCGGCCCTCGGTCTCACGCAGCCACTCCCACCACCACCAGCGTCACGTCGTCCTCGATCTCACCGCCGCTGAACGACGTCGACGCATCGACGATCGTCCGCTGCAGCTCGTGCGCGCCGAGGTTGCGGGCGTCCGTCACCAGCTCCTCGATGCGCTGCTCCCCGAAGAGCTCACCCTGCAGGTCCATCGCCTCGGAGACCCCGTCCGTGAACAGCACCAGCCGGTCCCCCGGCTGCAGCGCCAGCTCGCGCTCTGTGTACGGCGTATCGCGGAACAGCCGCGAGATCGCCGGACCCCCCTCCTCGAGGCGGATGACGGAACCGTCTGCGCGTGCCAGGATCGGTGCATTGTGGCCCGCGTTGCACCAGCGCAGCGTCATCGACGCCGTATCGATCGTCGCGTAGAAAAACGTCACGAACCGTCCGCCCGAAAGGCTCGACACCACCACCCGGCGGACGCGTTCGCAGAGATCGCGCGGCGAATTGCTCGCCGAGGCGCGCACCGCCGCCTGCAGCCCCGACATCAGCAGCGCCGCCGGCATCCCCTTGCCCGCCACGTCTCCGATGCACACCGCCAGCTCGCTTTCGCCGAGCTTCAGCAGGTCGTAGTAATCGCCCCCCATCGTGCGCGCCGGCTGCCAGATCCCGCTCACGTCCAGCTTCGCGATGCGCGGCATCTCGCGCGGCAGGAGCGTCTGCTGGATCGCGCGCGCCTGCGCGAAATCTGCCTCCTCCACCTGCATGCGGATCCGGTCGATCGCGTTCCCGATCTGGTCTGCCGCCAGGCGGATGAAATCGATGTCCTCGACGTCCAGGTCTCCGCCGGAGAGCTTCGGCGCCGCCGCGATGAACCCGCGCGAGCCGGTCGGCACCACCAGCGCCGTCTCCACGCGCGCGAGCGCGGCCGCGGTCTGCTCCGGCAGGTTGCGCCGCCGGGGATCGAACGGCCGGTCCAGCAGCTCGATGAACGAGCGCGGCACGCGCAGGCGTCCCAGGAGCTTGTCGGACACGCCCACCTTCGCCACCGCCACCAGGTCGTCCTGCCGCTCCACGAAGATCACGATCGCGCGGTTCTGTAGCGCCTGCTGCAGCTTCTCCGCGGCGATCGTCAGGAACTCCGGCGTATCGGCCGTGTTGCGCGCCGCGATCGTGATCGCGCGCAGCGCTTCCGGATAATCGTAGCGATGGCGGAAGAGGTTGCGGTCCACCAGCGTCTGCAGCTTGTTGCGCACCGGGACGAACAGCACCGCCACGATCAGCGTCGACGCGATGACCAGGGTCTGGTTCTGGAGGCCCGCCGCCGCGACCAGGAGCGTCCCCAGTCCCCCCACCAGTCCGACGTAGAAGAGGAGAATCGCGCCGCTCAGGATCGCGTAGACCACCGTCTTCCGGATGATCACGTCGATGTTCATCAACCGGTACTTCAGGATCGCCGCCGCGAACGAGATCGGGATCAGCAGCGACACCAGCATCGGCACGATGTCCAGCGTCTGGAACCACAAGCGGTACTCGATCGCCGACCGATGCCAGAGCGAAAGCGCGATGCCGCCGGCCATGGCCACGAGAAAGGCAAAGACCTTCGCCGACACCGCGATGATCAGCCCCCACAGCGGCCACTGCACCTGCCGCTTCTCCTCCACGCCGGCCGAGCGATAGCTGCGTACCAGTGCGACCGCGGCCAGGATCGGATACGAGGCCAGGGCGAGCATCGGACCGACGACCATCAACAGCCCGGCGACCATTCCCACTTGCCGTGGGCCGAGATGGCCGATCATCACCGTCGTCGCGAAGAAGAGCCCGAGGATCACGAACAGCGAGCGCACCGGCCGCCTCGCGAATGCCGCGAGCAGCCCCTCCTTCCGCCCGGCGTACGCGATCTGCAGGAAGATCAGGAAGATCGCCAGCGCGAAATACCGGCTGCTCCGCCCCACCGCAAAGCCGGCGTCGTAGGCCGGGTTCGAGCCGGGGTTCTCGAACATCGCCATGAACGTCCACGCCAGCGCCAGGAGCAGCAGCACCGTCATGACCGCGAACGCGTAGATCCAGCGGATCACGTGCGGGTTGCGCTCGAGGATCGGACGCCGCCGCGGGAAGATCAGCGCCAGGTGCAGCACCAGCGGCGCGTACGCGACCGCCACCACGATGAAGAACACCGACCCGGCGCTGCTGAACCCGAAGGTCGGCGCCACTCCTCGCCCGCCGGCCGCCTCGTATACCGTCGCCGCACTGCCGAGGACGGCCATCGCGGAGACGAGGGCAAAGGCGTAGAACACCGTCGCCCGCTCATCGTCCGGACGGCGGACGAAGACGATCAGCGCGACGGCGATGAAGATCACCGCCACCACGACCGCCATCAACGACTTCACCACGATGTACGGCGACCGCAGCGGCGTCCCCAGCCGCACCGGCACGTCCAGCAGCGCCCCGCCGCGCCGCACGCGATACGTCACCGTCGCGCCGCCGGGCAGGCGCTCGCCGAGCTCGCGCAGCCGCTTCAGCTCCTGGATCCGGATGCCGTTCACGCTCACGATCCGGTCGTACGCCCGCAGCCGTCCGTCCGCCGGGCTGCCGCCGTAGACCATCAGGATTTCGCCCGCCTCGGCGCCGAACGACTGGCTCGCCTGCCGCGAGCCGCGCTTCGACGGTGTCTGCGGCATCTCCGGATAGAAATTGACGCCCGTCCACCCCCGCGAGTGCCACTTCACGATCCGCCCGGCCAGATACCCGAACCCCGCGCCCGCGACGGCGAGCGTAATGACGAAGATCAGGACAAACCGGTTCCGCGCAGACATCGGGTTCTCGTTAGATACGTGCTTTCGTGGGGATGGTTACGGAGTCGTAGGGATCGAGAAGCTGCGCTCAGAGCTCATCCTCAATCCTAAGCCCTGCGAGGGCCACCAGCCTAAAGTGGCGTCGGGCCGCGGCCAAGCAGGTAAGCGAGCAGGTAATTCAGGTCGGCGAGGGTCAGTACCCCGTTGTTGTCGACGTCACCCCCCTGCACGGGCGCGGGACCGCCGTTCTGGAAATGATGGATGAGGTAGAACGCGTCGGCGTTGTTCACCACGCCGTCGGCATTCACATCCCCCTCGAGGTGCTGATCCCAGGCGATGCGGCGCAACAGACCACTGCCGCGTTGCAGCGAGTAGAGGCTGCCGTCATGTCCGACCAGGATGTCGACGGGACTCGACAGGCCGGTCGCGAATCCGCTGGGCGAGAACTGCTGATCCAGCGCGCGAATCCAGCCGCCGCAGAGATCCTGGAAAAAGTACGACTCGATGTACCCGGTCGGAAACTGCCGCACCTCCGGCGCATAGAACACGCCGCCGGCGATCGCGCACTCGGTGGCATTCTGGTTCGCGTAGTGATGGATCGGCCCGATGTAGGAGGGGTTCGTCGTCGGACCTTCCGTCGCGGGCCAGCCGTAGTTGCCGCCGGCGACGCCGTCGTTGATCTCCTCCCAGGCGCTCTGGCCGACGTCGTTGATGAAGATGCGGCCGCTGTTCGGATGGACGTTGAACGTGAACGGATTGCGCAGGCCGAGGGCCCAGATCGAGCGGTTCGTGCCGGTGGTGCTGTTGTAGAACGGGTTTTCGGTGGGAATCGAGCCGTCTTTGTTGATGCGCAGGATCTTGCCCAGTTTGTTCGCGAGCGTTTGTGAATTCGACGTGACCGCGTTCTCGCCGACGGACGCGTAGAGCTTGCCGTCGCGGCCGAAGTGAAGGGCGCCGCCGTTGTGGTTCATCGCGGAGAGATTCTCGAGCTCGAGCAGGATGACTTCGCTGCCCGCGGCCGCCGTATCGCCGGAGGCGGTGAAGCGGCTGATGCGGTTGTGAGTCGCGGGCGTGGTGGCGGTGTAGTAGACGTAGACGTACTGATTGGTCAGAAAGTCGGGATCGATGGCCACCCCGAGGAGGCCGCGCTCGCCGGAGGCGGTGGTGGTGACGGTGACAAAAGGTGTCGTGAGGAGCGACCCGTTTTTGACCAGGCGCAACGCGCCGCCCTGCTGGCAGACGAAGATACGGCCGTCGGGTGCCATGGCCATGGAGGTGGGGGCGCTGAGGCCGGAGGCGACGGTGGTCTCGGTGAAACCGGCCGGCAGCGTCGCCGCGTGCAGCGAGGTGGCCAGCAGGATCGCGCACAGTGCGTATCGCATGACGGACGAGGAGGCAGCAAACTTGCTGCCCGCATCCTGTCATGCGGCGCCTCTTCGCGCTTTTTTTGTTGACGGCCTCCGTCGCCGGCGCGCAGGACGTGCTCACGATCAGCAGCGACGGCGCCACGACGGGCGGGTCGGTGCAACTGCCGGTGACGCTGACGGACCAGGGCGGTACCGCGCTCGACGGGAGCAGCATTGCCGGTGTCGCGTTCAAGGTGCTGTACCCGCCTGAGCAGGTCGCGTCGATCTCGTTCACCGCCTCGCAGACACCGCTGTACGACCAGACGTTTCAGGGCTCGGGCTGGATCGCCTGCATCGCGACGTTCGTTCAGGTTCCCGGCACGATCGGCACGCTCAACGTCACGCTGCAACCGGGACTCGCGAACGGGACGGTGGTCGCTCTGACGTTCGACGCGCCGAGTGCGATGCTGTCCAATCAGGCCGCGTCCGTGCGCGAGTCGGTGTCGAGCGGCACTCTCGCACTGGTCAACGGCACGATCACCGTCACGGCGCCGCTCACGCCGGGGGGAGTTACGGCGACGGCGGTGAGTACCTCGCAGGTGAGCGTGTCGTGGGACGCGGTGCCGGGGGCGGACTCGTACGAGGTGTGGCGCAGCACCGGCGGCCTGTTCGCGCAGGTCGGGGCGCCGGCGGGAGCGGCGTTCGTCGACAACAGCGTCGTGGCGAACACGACGTACCTGTATCGAGTGCGCACGCTCGACGGAGCCGACACCTCGGCATTCAGCCCCAGCGAACCGGCGACGACCGTCCTCTTCACCGACGATCCGCTCGTGCCGATGGCGACCCTGATCAAGGCCGTGCACATCACGCAGCTGCGTACCGCCGTGAACGCGATGCGTTCCGCGGCTGGACTCACGCCGCTAGCGGCGGACGGAACGATCGGCGTCGGACAACGCGTGCGTGCCTCGCATATAACCGCCTTACGCAGCGCGCTCGACCAGGCACGCGCGTCCCTGGGACTGCCATCGGTGCCTTACTCGATTCCATTGACCCTGATCCGCGCCGCACACGTGACGGAGCTGCGGAACGGCGTGAAGTAGCCGCGAGCATCGCGAATGCAGCGCCGGTATGACGGTTACGCCGCGAGCCCTCGTTCGTCCGTTCTCGGGCGTACGCTGGGAATCGTCGACCGGGCACCGTGTTAACATTTTCGGCATGGCGAAGGCGACCAGATCTCATCACGTGGTACGCACGATCGATGGGGGAATGGGGTGTCATGAGAGAGGGGGCGGACCGCGCCTCGAAAAGGTTTGCTACGCAAGCCGACGCGATCTCCTGGGCTCGTCAGCAGAGCAGAAAAGACCGATCGGAGCTCGTGATCCACGGCCGCGATGGCATGATTCAAGAGAAGGACTTCCACGGGCGTGATCCGTACCTGCAGCGCGACCGAAAGAAGTAGCCGATGGCCGCGAAGCGCCGAGACGCCTTCTCGCGCAATGTTTTCGTCAACTGCCCTTTCGACTCGGACTATCTCCCACTGTTACGTCCGTTGCTCTTCACGATCATCTACGTGGGGTTCGTTCCGCGCATAGCATCCGAGCGGTCAGACTCCGGCGAAAGCCGAATCGACAAGATCTGTGCGCTCATACGCGAGTGCCGATACAGCATTCACGACCTGTCTCGCATGCGTGCTTCTGAAGCAGGCGAATTCTCTCGTCACCCGAATCTGGTATCGCTTCGCCGATTTCGCCTCCGATTTCTACGATACTCGGGTTGCTGACGGCTACACAGACGAAGACCTCAGCATGATGCCCGCTCGCGAGTACATCGACTTCATCCGTGGCTGGGTCAAAGAATCAACCTAGCGCCCCATCTGCACCTCGGATGACGTCCAACCCCGGGTGATAGGATTCGCGCAATACCGACCATCTCCGTTCGGCAGATCCGGATCGCGCACCCGTGCCATACCTAACACGCGAGCAGGGCGAGCAGCTTTTCATCGAAGAACTCGCGACGATCGAGAGCGCGATCCGCTTTGCCTGCGGCCGGGCGTTCCTGGGCGACGCCGAGGCGGAGGACTTCGCGTCGGAAGTGAAGCTACGGCTGATCGAGAACGATTACGCGGTGCTGCGCACGTTCGAGGGACGCGCCAAATTCCGGACGTTCATCGACATCGTCATTCACCGAATGCTGCTCGACCGTCGGATCCAGCAGTGGGGCAAATGGCGCTCGTCGGCGGAGGCGAAGCGCCTAGGGCCGATCGCCGTCGAGCTGGAGAGGATCGTCAATCGGGACGGTCGCTCGGTGACGGAAGCGCTTCCGCTCTGCCGCAAGCTCGATCCGACGCTGACCGTGGAGACGCTGAAAGAGCTCGCCGCGCGTCTGCCGGAGCGCACGCCGCGGCCGCGGCCCGTGAACGTCGACACGGTCACCGAGGAATTGCAGGTCGCCGGCGATTCGGTGTCGGAAGGCGCGTTCAGCACCGACGCCAAAGTCACGGCGGAAGCCGCGGGAGAGGTCATCCGGGAAACCATTGCAGGATTTTCACAGGACGATCGGCTGCTGTTCCGTCTGCACTTCGGTGCCGGAATGACGATCGCCACAATCGCGCGCACGCAGGGGATGGACCAGAAGCCGCTCTACCGGCGGCTGCAGCGCTGTCTGCGCGAGCTGCGCCGGAAGCTGGAAGCAGCCCGAATTTCCGCCGATGCCGCATTGGAGGGGGCGGAGATGCGAACGAACGACCTCGATCTCGGCCTGGATGAGGAAAGTGATGCACCGCGTCCGTCAGAGACAGACGGCACTCCCGGGGGAAAACGAGGAGGATCGCGTTGATGGTACTGGACGAGCCTCGCTCCTGTCCCGACCCGGAAATCCTCGGCGCTTTCCTCGACGGAACGCTGGATGCCGCAACACGCAGAGAAGTGTCGGCTCATGTTGCGGAGTGCAACCACTGCCTCTATGTCTTGCGCGAAGTCGGCGCCCACGAGCGCGATGCGCCGCCGGTGGTGCAGCGATGGCGCCGCCTCCCGCTGGTCGCGGGCTTCGTTCTCGCGATCCTGACGGGCACGGTGGTCGTGGTACGGCATCGCGGCGATCCCGTGCGGCGTATGGCGGCGGCCACCCACGACGCGGGGGTTCGCACGTTCGAAGGGCGGCTCGCTGGATTCGAGCACGTTCGTTACACGTCCACGCGCTCTGCCGGTGATGCCAACCCACTCGTTCGCGAAGTCGCCACTGACGTGCTGAAGGAAGACGCGAATCCGCGCTCCGGAGCCGAGTGGCACGCGAGCGGGATCGCGAATCTGCTGGTCGGCCGGAGGGAGCAGGCGGTGCGCGATCTCGCCGGGGCGGCGCGCCTCGCGCCTCGTTCGGCCGAGTACCGGAGCGACCTTGCGGCCGCGCGCATCGCCCTCGGCACGGCGCAACGCGACCAGGACGAACTGCGCCGCGGAGTCGCGGATGCCGAAGAGGCGCTGCGGCTCGCGCCCCGCCTGCCGGAAGCAACGTTCAATCGCGCTCTCGCGCTCGAGCGCCTCGGAGATCGCAACGCCGCGCGCTCCGCATTCGAGGTGTACCTCGCGCTCGACCCGGCCTCGTCATGGGCAGAGGAAGCGCGCTGGCGGCTGGATCGCCTGAGCCGCTGAACGTGTGAAAAGTGGCGCCGCGTCCGTCTTCATCGCGAACGCAAATGAAGAAGCGGGCGCTGATCGTAGGGATCTCGGAGTACACACCGTTGCTGCCGAATCTTTTCTCGGCCGCATTCGAGGCGCGGAAGTGGCGCGACCTGCTGTTGCAGGTCTACGGCTTCGCGCGGCGCAATGTCGTCATGCTCGTCGACAAGGCCGCGACGAGGAGCGCCATCACGGACCGACTGATGTGGCTTCTCGGCGACTCTCGTCCCGGCGACCAGCTCGTGTTCATCTTCTGCGGACACGGCGTGCGCACGCCGAGGCCCGGCTCCGTGGGGGATTGTGTCGACCTGCAGGATGAAGGGCTGGTGCCCTATCCCGCCGGTGCCGCCGATCCGCGCGACGTGGCCCTGTTCGATGACGACCTGACGGCGCTTTACTGCAGCATCGGCATCGCCCCGGGGGCCCGTCCGACCTTCATCTTCGACTGCTGTTATTCCGCCGGCCTCGATTTCGCGAAGCCCGAGCGGACGCGAAAGGCGCTCGTGCTGCCGGTGGATCTCGCGCACTGCGGCCGCAGTCCCGAAAACTTTTTCCGTCTTGCGTTGCAGGGTGCGCGCTCCGGCGTGTGTACCGATCCGCTCGTGGTGGCCTCGACCGGCGAGTACGACGAGGCGAGCGAAGTACCGCCGGCGACTCAGAAACGCAGCCTCTTCAGCTCCCGCGCCATCGAGACGTTACGCAGGAACCCGGTGCTCACCTATCAGGACCTCGTTTCTTCCGTAGCCCTCGATATGGAATTCCTCCGGCAGACGCCCAGCCTGACCGGCGATCCCTTTCGAATCCAGCAGCAGTTCTTCATGTGATTGGAGGCCAGCCAATGCCAATGCTCAGTGTGCGCTTCATCGGAATCTCGTGCTTCGTCGACGGACGTGAGTCCGACGCATTCGTCAAACGCCTCATCCTCCCCGCCGACACCCACGGCATGCATCGCGGCGACGGGCCGCACATCCCGTATGTCGAGGTCGACATCGAGGATCTCGCACCCGGCGCCGAGATCAAGCAGTCGAAGACGTATACCCGCGGCAGCCGGACCTACAACCGCTATCACCTCGACGGCGAGCGTGTCTCGATCCGCAATGCCAGCCAGGGGAACGGGAGGCTGGTGGTCATCCCGACGTTCGAGGAGCGCGTCCCCAGCATGACGCTCGTCTGCCCCGACTGCCCTCCCACGCCGCGGCCGGAATGCTTCGAGAAGGCGCCGCCGAGCGACCTCGTGGCGGCGTACTTCGACCTCCGCAGCGGCTACCTGAGCTCCGGTCCCGTGGAAGAGGAAGAAACGCGATTCGAGCAGGGGTCGAACTGGCCGGTGCGCCGCCTCGCGCAATGGGCGCAGCTCGACCTCGCCTATCACGGCGGCCGCGCCGAAATCCTGCTCGAGCGCTTCGACGGCTCGGGCACGCGCGTGATTCCTCTCAAGCGCGATGCGTCGCTCATCACCGTCGGGAACCAGCGCGAAGAGGACATCGAGCAGAAGGCGCTGAAGGTCCCCGAGGCACGTGTCGGCCACTTCAGCATGTATTACGACCTCGGCGATGCGCGGCTGCTGCCGAAGAAACGTCCCCAGCCCACCCTCGGCATGGGGGGAGTGCGCGGCTGCGCGCCGTCGACCTGGCCCTGAACGACGGCGGGCCGCACTTCCGGCAGTCGGCTATAATCCGCGGGTTCAGCAAGACAACCCGTGATCGTTCGAATGCCGGCTCGCGCCCTGCGCGTGGCGGGTGCCGTGGTCGCCGTTTGCGCCGTTGGCGCACTCGCCGGCCCCGGCGTGCGCCGCTTCGCCTATGACTCCGCGTTCAACGACGCACGCGGTGCGGCGGCGGAACGCCCGGGCGTAGTCACCGCCCGGCTGATCGCGCCCCAGGCGCCCGTAACCTTCGCGCTGTGGCCGCGGAAAACACGGGGCCCGGCGCTGGCCGAGGCTCTCCGGATCGCGCGCAGCGATGCGTCCCCCGAGGCCCAGCACGCGGCGGGAGTGGCCGCCTTGCTGTCCGGCGATCCGGCCAGCGCGGTTCTCTATCTCAGCACTGCTGCTCGCGGCAGCGAAGATGCCGCGATCTGGACTCATCTCGGCGCGGCACGTCACGAGCTCGCCCGGCTCACGGATCAGGATGAGGAACTGCTCGCTTCCCTCGGCGCATCGAGCCACGCGCTCGTCCTCCAGCCGGATCTCCCGGAGGCCGCGTACAACTTCACGCTCGCCATCGAGCAGCTCGGCGTCACTCCCGCGGCGGCCGAGTTGTGGAAGACCTACCTGGCGAATTCCGCCGACGACCGGTGGCGGAGCGACGCACGCGCACGCCTGGCGGCGCTGGAGCGACGGACGCCGGACAGCGCGAGCTGGACCGCACTGATTCGCGACGCGGACACCGACGCGGAGCTCCGCGACCTTGCCCGCCGCTATCCGCAATACACACGCCTCTGGGCCGAGGGCGAATGCCTCGGAGCGTGGGCCGAAGCATCCCGCGGCGGCGACGTGCAAGGCGCCGCAAAGCACCTCGCACGGGCGCGCGCCGTCGGAGAAGCATTGCGGCGCGCGACCGGCGAATCGCTCCTGTACGAGGCGGTCGCCGCGATCGACGCCGCACGGCTGCAGCGCCACGCGGAGCGTCTGCGCGGGCTGGAAGACGCGCACGTGAACTACAGCCGCGGACGGCGCCTGTATCGCGAGGAGAACCTTCGCGACGCCCTGTTCGAGTTCGAGCAGGGCACGGGCCGCTTCACGCTCGCCCGCTCTCCGATGGCCGCGGTGACCGCGGCGTATGCGGCGTCGGCGCTTCACGACGCCGATCGCCTGGCGCAGGCGGCGGGACGCGTCCGTGCGCTGCTCTCGGCCGAGCGCACTACCGCCCACTATGCGCTGCGCGCACAACTGCACTACCAGCTGGCGCGGCTGCACTCCACCGCCACGCTCTGGAGCGATTCACTCGCCGAGGGTACGCAGGCGCTCGCGCTGTACGAGCGCGTGCGCGAGCGGGGGAACCAGGGAATGACTGCGCTCCTGATCGCCGAGACGTACGGATATCTGGGACAGCCGGCGGTGGCGCTCCGTCATGGCGTCGACGCGATCCGCCTCTCCGCGCAGGCGGGAGATACGTTCCGGCTCCGCGTGGCCGCGGCGAATCTCTGCCGCGAGCTGATGCGGCGCGGGGAATGGGACATCGCGCGCGCGCTGATACGCGTCGAGCGCTCGATCGAGCAACTCAGCCCCGACCTCTCGATGACCACCGACACCTGCATCCGCGCGGCCATCGTCGAGGAGCGCCTCGGCAGAACGGCCGCCGCGGAGCAGGAAGTCCGGCACGCCGCCGCACGCGCGGCACAGGTGCAGGATGAAGATCTCCGGGCCTCGCTGGCTGCCGACATCGACGGCGCGCGCGGCGCCCTCGCCCGCCGCCACGATCCCGGGCGCGCGACCGGCGACCTCTCGCGCGCCATCATCTACCAGGAGCACGCCGGCCGCGAGCTGCTGCTGCCTCAGCTTTACCTCGAGCGCGCGCGGGCCCACGTGGCGCTCGGAAGCGTACCGGAGGCGCTCGCCGATCTCGAGCGCGGCGTCGGTCACCTCGAGCGCCAGCGCGGTCACGTCAGCGACGCCGGGATGCGCTATGGCATCTTCGACGACGCACACGAGCTCTTCTCCGACGCGGTCGACATCCACCTGCGCGAACGCAATGTCGCTGCTGCGTTCGCGATGCTGGAGCGCGGCCGCGCGCGGGCGCTGCTGGAGCAGATCGCCGGCACGCCGCCGGAAACGCCGGCGCCGGTCGACGTCGCGGCGGCACGCCGCTCGATCCCCCCCGGCACGCTGCTGATCGAATACGCGGTCCTGCGCGATCGCCTGCTGCTCTTCGTGGTGGCGCGCGACCTGTTTGAAGTACGCGAGCTGCGCATCGATGCCGCGACCGTGGCCGCACGCGCGAACGCGTTCGTCGGGATGCTCGTCAGCCGGCGCCCGCTCGCGGAGGTGCAGGCGGCAGCGGCGGAGCTGCACTCGCTGCTCATCGCGCCGGTGCCGGAGCGGGCGCGCTATCGCAAGCTCGTGCTCGTGCCGGACGCCGTCCTGCAGCAGACGCCGTTCGCGGCGCTGTACGACGCGCCCAGGCAGTCCTGGCTCATCCAGCAGCACCTGCTCGTCACGTCGCCGAGCCTGGCCGTGTTCCTTCAGGGATCGCGGCGCGCCTTGCCTCCGTCGCGCTGGCCGTCGCGCATGGCCGCGGTGTTCGCCGCCACGCGCGGCGACGCGGCGCTCGGGCTCGACGCGCTGCCCGACGCGGAGCTCGAAGCGAAGAGCGTGGCCGCCGAATACATGCCGTCCGTCCTTGTCGAGAACACCGCGGCCTCGGTGGAGCGGTTCGTCGCCGACGCCCCGCGCTACGACGTCGTGCATTTCGCCGGACATGCTCTCCTCGATGCCGTCGACCCGTCCCAGTCGGCGCTCGTGTTCGCGGGAGGGAACGGCGGGCCCGCGGCACTGCTGCGATGCCGGCAGATTGGGACTACTGATTTCCATCAACCCCAGGTGGTGGTCCTCGCGGCCTGCAGCACGATGCGCGGCCGCACCGGCAGGACCGACGGCACGCCCAGCATCGCCCGCTCGTTCCTCGCCGCCGGCGTGCCGGTGGTGGTCGGCACGTTGTGGGACATCGAAGACGGCGAGACGGCCACCCTGATCGTCGACTTCCACCGCAACCTCGCCGCCGGCCTCACCCCCGCCGCGGCATTACGCGACGCGCAACTCGCCGCCCTGCGTTCCGCCTACCCGACGGCGCAGCATCCGGGATCGTGGGCGGCGTTTGCCATCCTCGGTGCGGGCATCTGACTGTGGACAACGGCGGCCGGGGGTCACAGCTTCGTTCTTCTCTCCCACGCACGCAGCCTACGACCCGTAGAGTATTTGACGTGCGGTGTTTCCGATCCGAGGTGATTTCGGCGTCCCGTTCTCCATCGTAGGAAGATTCCTCGGCGAAACCGGCATGCCGAGGGAACCTCGGTGGTGCTATGGCACGACCTCTTCGTCTCGACCTCGCCGGCGCACTTCATCATGTCACCTCTCGGGGCAATGAGCGCCGCAACATCTTTCGTTCGAACCGTGATCGCGAAGCATTCCTTCAGTTGCTCGCTGACGCCGTCAAACGTTTCCGGTGGAGTGTAACCGCGTGGGTGCTGATGACGAATCACTACCACCTCGTCATCCAGACGCCCGAAGCGAATCTCTCACGCGGGATGCAGTGGCTGAACGGCACGTACGCGGACTGGTTCAACCGGCGCCACAACCGCTCCGGACATCTGTTCCAAGGGCGCTTCAAGTCGTTCGTCATAGATACGGAATACTCCGCCGAGGTTCTCCGCTATGTCGTGCTCAACCCAGTACGGGCGAAGTTCGTGGCCAGGCCGCAGGAGTATCGCTGGTCGAGCTACCGCGCCACGGCCGGACTGGAGGCCGCGCCTCCCTGGCTGGATCTTGCGGCGGTGTACGTCCAGTTCGATGCGGATCCGGCGGCTGCACAAGCGAGGTATACGGAGTATGTGCTGGCGAGGGTGGACTCGCGGGAACGGCTCTGGGATCAGGCGATCAACGGCATCTACCTCGGCGGCGAGAAGTGGGCCAGGCAGATGCGCACAGTGGTCGAATCCCGCCCGCGCTCGACAGATCATCCGCTGAAGCAGCGCGCCGTCGGCCGGCCAAGCGTTCAGACGGTCGTCGCCGCGGTGGCCGAGGCGGGAGCGCAGGCGACGGAGCTCGTCCGGAGCAGGGGAGGCGGTCCGCTGCGGCGGCTGGTTGCGTGGCTCGCATGGAAGGAGGGGCTGGAGACGCTCCGAACGATTGCCGCGGCGCTGCGTCTGCGGAGCGAAGGATACGTCTCGAGCCTGATCCGTCGCTGCGAGCGCGAGCTGAATACTGACAGGCTAATGCTCGCACGGTTCGACGCCGCAACCGCCTTGCTGCGAGCCTAGCCGGCAGACACACCACAAACGTACTTCACCCCGTCCGGCGACGGCGGCGAATGCTTTACCGTCAATCCCAATTTCGGATCGAATTCTCCGTCCCATCACGTGTCGGCGTTGGTGGAGTGCCCTGAGAGCGGCTTGAACGTCAACCTATGCCTACCCAGGTGTGAGAAGAACGAAGCTCTGACGTCGACTCGCTGACCCAGACAGAAGATAGAAGCTGTGACCCCGACCACGCCGACCACGTCTGACCCAGAAGATCAAAGGTCTGACCCTGCTCACTAGGTTTCGTTCTTCTCTCGGCACGTTCGAAGCTCCTGCCGGTTAGAAGATCAAAGCTGTGACCCCCAAGCACAGGGCGCGGTCTCGCGCGAGTAGACGTTAGGCGGACGCCGAGCAGCCCGACGCGAGTTACTATTGCGCAGCACGATGAACGAGCCGTTGCGCGTATACCTGATTTCGACATTCTCCGATCTCGCCGAGTATCGAGTTGCGGTCGTCGATGTCCTCATGCGATATGGACTCACGCCAATTTTGCTTGAGAACCTTCCTGCGGCGGACCAGACACCGATAGATGCGATATATCAGGAGATAAACGACGCCGACATCGTGATTGTCCTGCTCGCTCACCGTCTCGGCAGCACGATGGCGGGGGCCGAGAAGTCCGTCGTCGAGCTAGAGTATGAACGTGCCAAGTCACTCGGAAAGACAATCTTTGCGTTTGTGGTCGACGAGGAAACGCCGTGGCCTCCGAATCGAATGGATCACGATTTGGGTGCGGTGCAGCGCTTTAAAGCGCACCTGCTTCGAGACCACCTCGTGTTTTTCTTCACCACGCCCCATGACTTAGCCGTCAAAGTCGCCGTCGCGGTTAGCGGGTTTCTCGCGACGGGTGCCAACACCTTCCGAGACCGTCACCTCGCAGCGCGCCGCTATTGAGGACATCACGCTCGCAGACGTAGCCGCCGAGCTCAAGGCGATGAGAGTCGAAATACAGACACTCACGCAGACGATCGTCAACTCGTTCCGGCCAACGCCGAGTACAAGTAGCCTTCCGGTCTCGGTCGGCGGTGCGGCTGAATTCCTTGGTCCGCCAGCACGCGAAGTTGATTCGGCTACATGTTTCGTAATTATGCCGTATTCACAAGCATGGTCACGTGCCGTGGAGCGGATTCTTTTCGAAATTTGTTCCAAAGTCGGCGTGCAGTTCCAAATAGCTAAAAGTATGGATGGGCGCTTCATACCGCACGATATATGGCGCGGTATCACAAGTGCAGGCGTCATCATTGCCGATTTATCGGGTGCTAATCCGAACGTCACTTATGAGATCGGTTTAGCCGATGTTCTTGGAAAAGAAATCATAATGATTTCGCAGGAGGCAGCTGTGCCCTTCGATTTCCAAGCGCAGCGCCTCTTGACGTACGAAGATTCCCTCGCTGGGACTCTGAAGTTGCGCGAAGAATTGACCGGTCGACTAGAGAGATACGTAGCTCGGGTGAAGGCGAACGCTTCAGCCCAAGTAGGTGACGCCGGCTAACTAACTTCACCGTCCCGCCGTGAACACAGGTGTCAAATCAGATCGACCACCTAGTGTCGTGACACGACACTAGCTTGCACGTTACTCAATTTAGTGGCCCACGTCATTAGGCTGCGCCGTACCACTATTCAGCTTCGGTTTCGACGTCCGGAACCCTCTTTCTTCCTGCCCGGATGTAGGGGCATGCCTCGTTCCCCGCTCCCCGGCAGGAAGATCGCTGTGACCCAAGCTCTGATCCCGACCGAAACTGTTATCCCGAAGTGCTAAGCATTCCGTTTACGTCGCGAGCGGAAGTCTCGGATCACTCTCTGCGCGGCCATCTGATTACGCTTCGTTCGCCAGCGCACGCTCGAGCAGCGCCAGTACCGTGTCGAACGGTCGCTTGAATCCGTCCGCGAACTCGGGCGAGTGCTTCCAGTGCCGCAGGAAGCCGTCGAGCCTGGGGAGGTTGGCGATGACGAGCGGCTCCTGTGCTGCGCTCGTTCTCGGGCGGGTGTCTTCCCATTCGTCGACGATCGTGTTCAGGTAATCGCCGACGGCGCGCAGCGCCTTCACCAGCGCGTCGGATTGCGGGAAGAGGCGGCGATTCAGCTCGACGCGGCGGGTGGCGAGCTCGATGGAAAGCTGGGCGCTGCTCAGCGCCTCGAGCTGCGTCTCGTACTCGGCGGCGTCGATGGCGTCGCCCGCCGCGGCGGTGGAGCGCGAACGTGCCCGCAGCAGGCGCCGCGCACGTTTTGCGTCGTTGTACCCGCAGACGAGCGCCTCGTGGATCTCGCGCTGCAGCGTGCGGCCGCGCTCCCGCGCATCGCGGGCGTGGGCGATCGCCTGGAACAGCATGCTCACGCCCGAGCCGAGGACCGCGACCAGCAGGAACTGGTACGTGGCGTTGAAGACGCCGATGCCGAGGCGCTCGCTGATCGGCTTGCCGAGGACGATGAACAGGCAGACTCCCGTCGCGGCGAGCAGCGTCACGAATGACGGGAGGATTTCGGTCCGGCGGATGACGAGCTTCGGGCTGATCTCAGGCATGTGCTTCCTCCAATGGAGCGGCGGTCAAGGGGAGGGCGGGCGTGCGGCGCGGGCCGGAGCGGCCCGGGCGGCGCTGCGCTCGCGCGTGCTCGAACAGCGGTCCGAGCACCGCGTCCGTGTCCCACTCCTGTGCCACGGACGGCGAGAGGTTGCGCAGGCGGATGACGAAGTCGTACGCCTGTGAGGCATTGAGCTTCGCTTCGCCGAGCATCAGCTTCACGGCCGGCTGCACGAGGATCTCGCCGGCCGGGTTGCGGAGCGTCGGCTTCCGGACCGCGTCGAGACACGCGCGCAGGTACCGCGTCGCGGCACGCGCGAACGCGGCCTCGAGGGCGCCGTACTGCCCGACCAGCTCCGCCGGACCCGGCTGCAGCGTCTGCAGCATCGCAAGGGCCGAGGCAAACGTCGCCTCGTCGAGAGCGCTGGCCGCCGGCGTTTCGCGCAGCGGACGCGGCGACGGCTCCTCGCGTGGCAGGTCGAGGTGCTGGGCCACCAGGTGCTCGACGTCGGCGCGCGCGTTCACGGCTTTCATGACGCACGTGCGCAACTGCCGGATGTTGCCGCGCCATGACTGGCGCCGCAGCAGGTCGAACACTCCCGCGTCGATCTTCCGGCGCATTGCGCCGTGCGTCACGCGCTCGGCTTCGCGCACCAGCGCCTCGACCAGCACCGGCAGGTCGTCGAGCCTGTCGCGCAGCGGCGGCAGCACGATCGTGCCGCCCTGCCGGATGCGCTCGAGCAGGTCGAGGCGGAAGCCGTCTTCTGCCGCGGCGCGCGATTCGATGTCTTCGTTCGTCGCGAAGACGAACCGCACGTCCACTTCGCGCGCACGCGTTCCGCCGACCGGCCGGACCTGCTTTTCCTGGAGCACGCGCAGCAGGCCGCGCTGCACGGTGCCGTCGACGTTGCCGATCTCGTCGAGGAACAGCAGGCCGCGATGCGCTTCCACGATGCGGCCCGGCCGGTCGGAGATCGCTCCGGTGTAGCCGCCTTTCACGTGACCGAAGAGCTCACTCGCGTACAGCTCCGGACTGAGCGTGCCGGAGTCGACGACGACCAGCGGGGCGCCCTGCCGGCGCGGGTCGTTGCGGTGGATATAGCGCGCCAGGAGCTCCTTTCCGGTGCCGGTCTCGCCTCGGATGAGGATGCTCTCGGCGCCCATCGCGGCGCGGCGCGCGTTCCGCAGCGCGACCAGGAGCGGGATCGAACAGCCGATGATCTCGCCGTCCGGATCGGGCACGAGGGCGTGGCGACGCAGGTAGTCGTGGAGCTTCTCCGCGCCGCGCGGGTCGCCTTTGGCGAGGAAGGCCACCGCGCCGAGGGCAGCGGATTCCCGGCTCACGCCGTCGCGTGGCGCATCGGAGAGCACGATCACGGGGAGGTGCGGGTAGCGGCGCTGCATTTCCTCGAGGAGACGCAGTCCGAAGAGCTGCGACTGCTCGTCCGCCGGGCGGCCCTCGGGGACGCCGCGCCCATACCGCGCCTCGCTTTCCGCGGTGACGGTGCCGCTGCGGAAGCGAAGGTCGAGCAGGACCAGGGCCCACGGCGCCGTGCCGGCCGGACGTTCGTGCCACCCGCCGTCGATGAGCCGCAGCGTGCCGGCGAGGTCGTTCTCCACGGCGTCCCCCACGGCCGCCGCGGCGGGCAACTGTCCCCGGCAGAACACCGCGCGCGCGAGCGGTTCGTCGAGCACCACCTCGCCGCCGGCGCCGGGTGTCTCGTCTTTGAGCCGCAGCTGCAGGCAGACCGCGGCGCGGTCTTCATGGATGCCGTCCACGACGCGGCCATAAAGGTCGTCGATGACGAGGATGCGCGGTAGCATGGCGTGTCGTCTCATGGCTCGCTTCAGAGGCCCGGCCGCGCCGGGAGTATGGCCACCGCCGACGCGACGCGCTCGCATCGCGCCGCGAGCGCACGCAGGTGGGCGGGTGAGGGCTCCGCGGCCCATCGCGCATACGCGGCGTCGGCGGCGTCGCAGGTCTCGCCGACGTCCGCGAGCGCTTGCAGGATGCCGCTCCGCAGCGCCCACAGGTCGAAGGCGGTGCTGCGGATGAACGCCGCGGTGTCGCGATCGAGTGCGGCGGCCACGTTCTCGGCCAGGCGTCGTGGCGACATCACCTCGCCGCAATCCTCGGCGAGCGCGCGGATCTCCGCGCTGCGCGCCGGCCATTCATGCGCCGTGGCCTGGAAGCGTTCGAACAGCAGCGGTGACGCCTGCGCTCCCGGCGCCGCGAGGCAAGCCTGCAGCCGAGGCAGGAAGCGGTTGCGCAGCCAGTCGTGCATCAGCTCCGACCGCCGTTGCTGCCATGCGGCCGCCACCCGGTCTTCGACCGGCGGCGCGTACGCTATGACGGTAGCGCTCAATGCTGCAGCTCCTGGTTCTGCCGGAGGGCGCGATAGAGCGCGCAGAATGCCTGCGCGACGGTGCCCGCATCGAGCGCCCGGGAGCGGTCGTAGAGCGCGTCGACCAGGCGCCGCACTCCGTCGTCCGTCCCTGCATCTGCCGGCCATTCCTTCTCGATCGCGTCACAGACCGGCCTCGCCGCGCGCGCGGCGAGCGCGCCGTGCCAGGCATGTGGCGCCAACAGCTGGTCGCCCGTGAAGCCGGAGCTGCCGCGGACGGCGATCATCGCCTCGCGCCCCCCAAGCAGCGTCACCGCCTCGTCGTCCACGTTCTTCGGATCGAACGCGAGCAGCGCCGACTGGCAGAGGAGCGCCAGCGTCCAGAGCGTGGGCACCGCGTGCCGCCGCTTGACCTCGGCGATGCGCCATTCGGGGGTGGGGGTGGCGCGCAGGAGCGACGGGAAGTCGATCTCGAGCGGCAGGTTCTGGATGGCCGTCAGGATCAGGTAGTGGACGCCTTCGTGAAGCGACGCGAGCGACAGCGTCTCGCGGATCGTGCGGACGCTGATGATCGGTGCGCCGCCGGAGAAGACGATCGCGCGCCCGCCGTTACCGCAGACCCGCAGGATCGCTTCCAGCAGCAGCTCCCGGCCGCTCGGGGCGATCATGCGCGCGTCGCGCTGGCCGCCATGGATGATGAGGATGTCGCCGGGCTCCGGCATCGACAGGTAGTCGATGATCGTCTGGCGCACCGCGATCGGGTGCTCGATCTTCCAGTCGCGCTGCGCGAGGTTGTCGTCTACGTATGTGATGGGCATCATGCCTCCAGTCGGTATGCGGGAATGCGGATGTCGAACTGCGTGCCGGACGTGACCGGCGAGGACTCGATCTCGCTGGAGCGAAGTGTCGGGCGCCGCCGGATTCCGCCCGAATGGACCTCGACTTCGAACCACTCCGCGGCGGCCAGCAACGCCGTCGAGAAATCGCCGCTGCGGCCGTGCGGGTCGTAATAACGGAGGTCCGGGAACCCCGCGCCGTGGTCGCGGATGCTGATCCGCAGCGTCGAAGGACTGTCGTATCTCGAGAACTCGACGTTCACGCCGGACGCCGGGTCACACCCGCGGTACGCGTGGCCGCGAATGCCCTGAAGGATCGCGGTGAGAAGCGAGCCGAGCGGCTCTTTCACCATCGACTCGGACGGCGACAGAAGCAGCTCGAGCTTTGCGTCGAGATCCCATGCTCCGGTGCGGATGGCGTCGATCGACGACACGTCCAGCTTCAAGTCGCCGGCTTGCTCCGCGAAGAACGCCGTCAGGTCGTACGCCGGCATGCGCATGCGGCAGCGATCGAGCAGCGCCTGCCACTCCTTGTTGTAAGCCTCCAGGGAACGCACGACGGCATCGAGGGCCGCACCCTTGCGCGATCCCGCCCGATGTCCTTCGAGCGACCGGCTCAGCGCGTTGCGCAGGCCTTCCGGCAGCCGCTTCACGGCCGATTCAAGTGCGGCGCGCACGTCGGTCATCTGCCCGTTGAGGTCCTCGCACGCGACCTGGACGTGGCCCTTCGCGGTGAGGACGCCGATGTGCGGATCCAGCCATGAAGGGTGACGTGCATACAGGATCGGTCCGTTGTGGGTGAAAAGGCGCGCCGGCGACGAGGTGTACAGGTCGACGAACGAGCGCGCGTCGGCGACGAGAGGAGACATGAAGCTCTCCAGGTCCGCGACCACCGCGTGGCGGCGAGCCGGCTCGCTGGCGAGGTAGGCCACGCTTTCCCCGACGAACATGGTGCCGAAGCACCAGTTCGAGCCGATCTCGCGGCTGAACGCGCTGACGAGGACATCCCGATCCCCATGGATCGCCGCGGGTGAGGCGAGCAGCTCCACCGCCGCACGCGCTTCCTCCGGACGTACGGTGCCGTCGAGGAAGTAATCCCGGATGCGGCGGCGGAACACCTGTTTCCGCCGTTCGGCGTTGTTGCGCAGGACGCTCTTCTCGATGACTTCGAACCGCCCGTCGGATGCGTATTCGAAAGGGCGAAAGTCCGAATGGACTTCACGCGATGCCGAGTAGAGGACCGTGAGCGGCATCTGCTGCATCTGGCCGCGGCTGCGGAGCAGCTTGCCGAGGAGAAAGAGCCCGCCGCGGCTGAGCACCTCGCGCGCGGAAGCGCGCCCGCTGATGCTGATGCGGTCGGTGCGCTGCAGCTGGTCGATGATGGCCTCGATCTCCCGGGCGGGCGTGGTCTTGAGGTCGAACATCACGTCGAGAAAGATGATGTCCGGCGGATCCGCGGCGAGGTCGTCGACGAGACGCCACGCGCGTCCGAAGTCGCGTTCCACCTCGACCATCGGTTTGCGCGGAGCGCACTCGGCGCGCCGCGACTGGAAGTCGAGGATCTGGAATTCGATGTCCGCGTAGGTCGCGTACGTCTCGCCGGCCGCAAGCGGCAGGTATTCGTTCAGCAGGTTATGAGCGAGCGCCGATCGCATCTGTTCCGACGTCGCGTCGATCGGAAGCTGGCGAGACACGACCAGCGGCGAAAGCAATACGGCTTCGAGACTTCCCTCGGGGTTGTCGTCGATCACGACCACTCTCCAACGTCGCAACATAGAGCCTCCTCAATTCACGCGCAGCCGGAGCATGTGCGTCTCGGGTTGAAGGTCGGAGTACAGCCGCCTGTCGATGAAAAGGTTCTTCGCGGCGTAGCCGAGGAACGCCAGTCCCTGATGGCCGTCCTTGATGCTGCTCGCGCCGCGCGCGGCTGCCTCGACACACTTCGACACCTCCTGCGCCTTGGCCGGCGTAGCGGTGTTCGCCACCATCAGGACCGCGTCGGGACAGAGCCAGTCGACGCGAATCGCCGCGTGGAAGGGGTGCTCGACCGGCCGCGAGTGCTTCAGCGCATTGAGGAGTGCTTCCGTCAGCCACGCCTGCGTGACGAGCGGAGCGAACTCGCCACCTCCCGGTTTCAGCCGCGCCGTGTCGCCCGGATCGGGCAGCTGCAGTTCGAGACGGGAGTGTCGCGCCAGCTCTGCAGCAACCCACGAACGGACCAGCGGATATGGTGGCGCGAATCCGGTGGTCTGGTACGAGCCCGCTACGAACGCGCGCCATTCCTTCGCGCACGTCTGTCCGATTGCGCGGCGCAGAGTTACGCTCGCTTCGGCGTCGCCAAAGAGAGCCTCGGCGGAGTGCAGGCACACCGCTTCCGATGCTTCCTGGAATTCCGGGAACGCCTTGCGGAAATACACGGTCAGCGAGACCAGCAGCGCGCGGCCGAGGAGCTCCACGAGCGGCACCGCGTTGACGTCGTTGGTTGCCTCGCCGTCACGCTCGAATTCGGCGACGACGGCAGCATCATCGACACGCACGAGCGCGCGATTCTCGAGCGCGACGCGCGCGACCTCGTGCGCAAGGCCGCTGATCACCTTTCGACCCTCATCGGCAGGAACTGCCGCGAGCGACGCAACCGCGAGCGAAACATCGCGACGCACCCCCTCAGGCCCTTCCATCCGCCGGATGATGTTCGCGAGCGCCTGTTCCATCGGCGACGGGTCACCGAAACCGCGATGAAACTCGTCCGCCGGCACGTCCGCGTGTTCTACACCCGCGACGACGACTCCGGGGCGAGGATTGAAATGCTCTTCAGCGATCGACTTCGCGGCGACGCTGGCCAGGAACTCGACATACGTCAGTTCCGTCCCGACCGCATGCGACAGTTGCCGCCGCAATTCCTTTTCGGCATACAGCGCGGCCTTGTGAGACTCCCGCTCCGCCATGAGGAACGAGCTTTCGTGCTGGCGGAGGGACAGGTAATATGAGGCGATCCACTGCCGGATGGCGAAGTAATACCAGTACGGGACGTCGAAGTTCGCCAACAGCATTCCGGATCCGAGGTCGTCGGACTCTTCACCGTCGTCACCGCTGCGCGTATCGGCGACAGGGTACGGGATGGTCATGACGCCCCACGTCGTGTAGTGCGTCCGCGCCAGTGGCAGCTCTGCTCCGTTCGCCGCGTTGAGCTCGAGCTCGCGCAATCCTTCGACCCTGCGCGCGCGTTGCGGCTCGACGTCCCGCAACGCTTCGATGAGACCGTCCAGCCAGGTCGCGCCGCGTCCTTCGAGCAGCACGCGCGCCGGGTCGGGGACGAAGCATCCGATGAGCCAGAGCGAGTAGAGGCGATTCCGGATGTCGCGATGCGCCGGCAAGACGAATTCCTTCTCCAGGCGCTCCGAGTACGCGGCCTGTGGCTCGCCGCCGCGGCGTGCAGGCAGGGGCCAGAAACTCTGCGGTGTCTCACCGCACACGCTCCTGACCGCGGCGGCGACTGCGTTCCCCCACTCCAGCGGCCGGGAAGGATCGAGCTCGATCGTCGGGAATGAATGATGCCGCGCGGCGGAAGACGGTTCCGTGCGCACTTCGAACCCGAGAAGGGGATCGTTCCCGAGCGTCGGACTCAGGGCGAGCCAGTTGTGCGTGCCGCCGACGGAGAACGTCGTATCCGCATGTTCATCGTGAGGGAGGGCGGCGAGCGCGGCGTCGAAATACAACGTAGCGCGGTCGGTCTGTTTTTCGGCCCGCGGAAAGCCGACGCCGGTCTGCATCGCCCGTTGATCGCCCTCATCCGACAACCCCGTCTCGTACCCGTAGTCGGCCAGCGTCTCCCGGACGGAGCGATCGACCTCGAAGGTGACCCGGGAGCCGCCGAGGCGGACGCTGTCGTAGCCCGGCCATACGTGCAGCCGGCGCGGGTTCCCCGCTCCGTTGCCGCGTGCGGTGCGGTCGACGACGGACGACATTTCATTCAGCAGCGCGTGCAGCCAGCGGCGGTGCTGACTCTCGTCCGCGAACGTCGACGCGCCGTGCCGGCCCGCCTTCTGTACGCGCTCCCGCGCGTGGCGCGCGGCGCGGTCGAGATCGACAGCGAGCTGCTCGAGATGCAGTTCGACTTCCATGGCGTTTTCCCTCATCCAGACACGGCCCAGCCGAAGAGGAGCAGGGCGATGGACCCAATTGCGTACGCGTTTAGACGGACACCTCGAAAAATGTCGCGCGCGAGATGCAGGCTCAGGCCGAAAAGAATCGCGAAGTGAAGGGCGGACGTCGCGACGACGATCGCACCCATCCCGGCCAGCGCCACCAGCTCCCAGCCGTCGCGCTTGCGCAGCTCCGCCGGCCTCGGGAGCAGCCGGAACGCGACGTACAGCAGCGCGCCGGTCGTTGCGACCGTCGGAACGTGGGCGAGCAGCGGCGCGGCGGCGAGGCACAGCAGCATGGCCGTGCCCGCGGTCACGGCGGTCAGGCCGGTGCGCCCTCCGGCCGCGATTCCGACGCCGCTCTCCGCATACACCAGCACGCTCGTCGTGCCGAGCATCGAGCCACCAGCCGCGGCGGCGCCATCGATCAGCAGTGCCTCGCGCAACCGCGGCAGCTTCCCGTCCTGCAGCAATTCCGTATTGCGCAGCAGACCGACGAACTTGGCCACGCTCCCATAAAAGTCGATCAGGAACAGGACCAGCACGATCGTCCAGCCGTTGGGGCGCAGCAGCACGGAGAGGTCGGCGGCGCCGATCGCGGCGAACAGGCCGTCCGTCGCGGATGCGGCAGGAAGACGCGGATCGACGCCGAGCATCATCGCGATCAGGGTTCCGGCAGCGATGCTGATCAGCACCGCCGCGCGCACGCCCAGGGCGGCCAGCGCGAATACCACGATCGCACTGCCGGCCAGCACCAGGACAGAACGGTCCATGACGCCGAAGCCGCGCAGGTCCGGCCCGTCGTAGACCAGCACTCCCGCGATCTTCAACGCGACCGCCACGAGCAGCACGCCGACCGCGGCCGCAAGGTCGCTCCGCAGTCCGGCAGGCAGCGCATTGATGATCCCCTCGCGCACGCCGGATAGGGTGAAGAGGAGAAACAGGATGCCGGACCAGAAGACAGCGCCCAGCGCCTCCTGCCACGTCAACCGTCCGGCAGTGACGACGTACGTGGCCACGTACATGTTGATCTCCATGCCCGGCGCCAGGACGAAGGGGAGGTTCGTCCAGAGGCCCATCGTCAGCGTCGCCAGCGCCGAGGCGATGACGGTCGCGAAGAACACCGCCTGCCGCGGGAACCCGGCGTCCCCGAGGATGGACGGATTGACGACGAAGATGTACGAGAGCGCGAGGAACGTCGAGACGCCCGCGAGCACCTCCACGCTCCACGCCGACCCGCGCGCGCGGCAGTGGAAGAGGCGCTCGATCATGACGCCTGCACCGTCGCGGCCACGCTGTCGATCATGTCGCCGAGGTCGCCGACGGCCAGTCCGCCGGGCGCGATCGCGTAGAACTTCCCGGACAGCCCCTCGGTGACATGCCCGGCGTGAATCCGCACCGACCAGCCGGCGTCGCGTGCGCAGCGGAGAATCGCGCGGACTCCCTCGCGCGCCGCGTGCACGGAGAAGATGTCGATCGGTACTTCGGACGACGCGAGCAGGTCGAGCAGCGCGATGATCGTGGCCCCGCTCGCGATGGCGCCGTCGACGATCACCAGCCGCTCCGCCGGTGGCGCGCCACACGGCGAGACGCCGACGAGCAGTCCGTGCTCGTACGGAATGCGCTTGGCGTGCGGCGCGAGATCGCGCCCCGGCCGCAGCCACCCGAGGACTTCCGCGAGGATTCTCCCCTCGCGCTCCGGGGCGACGAGTAGGCGCTCGCCGTCGAGCGGCATTGCGCCCTCGAGCCGGCGATAGACGCTCTGCAGCGTCTCGAAATACTCCGCCCTCTCCTCCAGCGACGGCTGTTGGCGATTCGCGATCCGCGCGAGCCGGTCGAACGCCGGCAGGATCGCCGGATCGCTCTCGGACGCGACCATCACGTTGCGCATCAGCGCCGCTTCGTCGTCTCCGCGCGCGTGCAATGCGGTGAGCGTGTCGAACGACAGGTGCGTCAGGGTGGCAAAGCCGACGCCGAAGCGTGCCTGGAACGCCTCGGCCGCACCACGCATCGGCGCGGGAGCGCCGGCGAACGAGTGCCGCGGAAGTGCCTTCACCGCGCCACCTCGCCGCGCGTCCCGAGAAACTCGAACATCGCCGCGGGGTTGCCGTTCATCGAGAGGCTTTGAAAACGGCGGATACGGACATTCGTGAACATACGCGACAGACATGCGATCTCCTCTTCGGTGTGGTGATGGGCGACAAAAAGCGGCTCGCCCGATGCCGCGCTCACGCGAAAGGTCCCGCGTCTCCAGCCGGCGCGAGCTCCCGCCGCGTAACGCGCGGCATACGCCGGGTTGGTTTCGTCGAGCTGGTAATCGATCGCGTAGAAAAGGCCGTTCGGCCGCAGCAGGCGCACGATCGCTCGCACCAGCGCCTCCCATTCCGCGGCGCCGGGGAAGCAGGTGAGGACGCGAATGGCCATCACCGCGTCGTACGAGCCCGCGGCATGCAGCGCGTCGTCGACGGCAAATGCGACGTTCGAAAGAGCTGTATCGGCAGCGCGCCTGCGCGCCGCCTCGATCGCCGCGCCGTTGATGTCGACGCCGCGCACCGTCACGTCGGGACGGCGGCCGGCCAGCTCGCAACTGACGATGCCCTCGTTGCAGCCGATCTCGAGCACCGTGGCGTGCGGCGGCAGCTCCGCGATCAGCGCATCGGGTGCATGCGAAGCGAGTGCGGGCCGATAGTCGATCGCTCGCCAGTCGCGGTACGTGCCGGCCGCGCTCAACACCGGCGCAGCTCCGCAAGAGTCTCGCGGACGTCCGCGACCACGGCTACCGTACTGGTGTCGATCATGATGCGCATACCGCCGGCACGCCGTTCGGGACCGGCTCCGAGGGATCGAGTACGGCCAGGAAACGGGCGAGCTCGCGCGTCCGCGGCGCGGAGAGAATCGACGCGTCCCCTTCCTCGGTGACGCGCCCCGCGGACATGAAGAGCACGCGATCGGCCGACTCGCGCGCGAATCCGATGAGGTGGGTGATGAGCAGAATGCCGAGGCCCTCGCCGCGGAGCGTCTTGAGGTACGCGAGGAGCGACGTCACCTGCTCGACGTCGAGCGCCGACGTCACTTCGTCCAGCAGCAGGTAGGTGGGCCGCACCGCGACCGCGCGTGCGAGTGCGACTCTCTGGCGCTGGCCGAGCGAAAGCTCGTTCGGATAGCGGTCGACGAGCTCTTCGAGCTTGAAGATCTGCACCAGCTCCTCGAAGCGCCCGGCCGCCATCGGGTCGTCGCGCTGCGACTGCGGCAGCGCGATGTTGTCCCGGACGCGGAGGTGCGGCCAGAGGAACAACTGCTGAAAGACGACGGTCACCGTGGGCCAGGGCGACGGCACACCCTTGCCGGCATCCACGCTCGCGTCATAGGCCGTGCCGTCGATGGTGACGGTGCCGGAGTCGATCGGCTCGATGAGCGCAAGCGCGCGCAGGAGCGTGCTCTTGCCGCAACCATTGGAGCCGAGCAGCGCCGTGATCGTCCCGGGTGCGATCTCGACGTCGACGCCTTTGAGGACGGCACCCTGGTTTCCGTAGCTCTTGTGAAGCGCGCTTCCCTTCAACATTGTCAACGCTCCGAATAGTCGCGGGTGTATCTGGCCTTGAGAAAGGTGGCGGCGGCGTGCATCGGGAGACACACAGCCAGAAAGAGCACGGCCAGCGCGCTGTAGATCTGCACCGGCCTGTACACCTGGGAATTAATCCGTTGTGCGATCCGGAAGACCTCGTCCACGGAGATCAGGCTGGCGAACAGCGTTGCCTGCAGTGTGGCGATCTGGGCGAAGAGCACCGGCGGCAGTACCTGCCGGAACACCAGCGGCAATTGCACGCGCAGCACCGTCTGGCGCGGACCGATGCCGCAGACACGCGCCGCGGACAGGAACTGCCGCGGGAAATCCTCCAGTGCGCGCCGCACCGCCTCCGAGACCGCAATCACGTTGATGATCGACAATGCGGCGACCGCGGTGTAGAAAGGCGGCAGGTCGAAATCGAACGTCATCTGCAGCGGGTAATGGAGCCAGAACAGCAGGACGAGCACCGGCACGCCCGACAGTACGTACGAGGCGGCGCGTGAGACGGTACCGATGGAGCGTCTCCAGCTGGCCGCCGCAACTCCGAGCAGTGTGCCGCCGACTATGCCGATCGTCCAGATATACGCGCACAGTTGCAGCGTCACCAGCAACCCGGCCCGGAATTCCTGCCGGTATGTCCAGAGAATGTCGAGCGTCTCGCGCATACGTCACCTCGTGGCGACGACGCGATAGGGCTGTGCGACGCGATAGAACTGATTGGGCTCCTTCTCGTAGCGGCTGAGAACCTCATCCACGAAGCCGCTGTTCTGCAGTTCCTCGATCGCCACGTCCAGCGCCTGCTTCAATTGCGGCTCGCCCGCCCTCATCATGTAGCAGTTGCCGAGCGTCGTGAGCGGCGCGTCCGCCGCGATGTTCGTGATCGAGCCCGGATTGGCAGCGAGAAATGCGGCGGCGAAATACGGCTCCGCGAACGCAACGTCTGCCTTTCCCGACTGGACCTGCAGCAGCATCTCGGAAATGTCGGCGAGCTGTGACAGCGAAACCCGGCGCGCCAGCGGGAACCGCTTGCGCGCGATGAGGTCGGCCGTCTCGCCATCGATTGTGGCGATTCGCACCTTCGGGTCGTTGATGAGTGCGCGGTTCTCGAGGAACCGTTTGTCGCCCTTGCGGACGTAGATGCCGATTCCGGAGTAAAACACCGGCCGGGAGAGCGTGGTCAGGCTCGCTCGCGTCGGATTGGCCCATACAGGCGAGCCGACGATGTCGTAGCGGTCCCGGAGGAGCCCCTCGATCTGCGAGCCCCACCCTACCTCCTCTGTCCAAACGACTTTCCATCCCAGGTTCGCGGCGGCCTGCTCGAGCGTCTCCACGAACGTGCCGGTCATCTTGCCGGTCTTCGAATCGCGCATGAGCGCGGGCGCATATGTGAAATAGGCGGCGCGCAGCGTCTTCGTGCTTGCGACGCGCTCATAGACGCTCTCTTTTTTTGCCGGAGCGGGGTTTGTTGCCGCGCCGCTGGTCTTCGTGCAGGAAGTCGTAACGGTAATTACCAGGAACAGGGTGAGGACAGGAAACAGGGCACCGAGCGCTTTCTTCATATTGCCTCCGACTGTCGATTGAGAGTGATTGCACGCTCTCAGTGCGCGGCTCAGGCCAACGATGCGCATTGCGGCCGGAAATGGCGGAAATCTTGGCAGAGGCGATGCTTAGGCCGTCTGTATCAACCAACGACAGCAAGCAGAAACGGTCGCGACACGGACATCACCGGTCGCGACATCGAGACCAGCGGTCGCGAACGCGCGACAGATCGCGATGCCACGGCCGCAATAGACAAGGAGATCAGGAGCATGACCGTATACCTTTCGAATGGTGATGTCTCACCCGCCCATGCCGTCGAGATCGCCGGCGGCCCGCAGCCGGTGCTCGACGCCCTCGCGGCATCACTCACGCACGCATTCGGATACCGCCTGGGCGAGACGGAGGACCGTCCGGTCATTCACCTGATCGCCGATGCCATGGACCACTCGCCGGACGAGGTGTCCACGGCGTATGTGCTGCGCGCACTCGTCCCCGGGCGCCGTCCCATACCGCTGTTCCTCACCGCGCGCCCGAAACGGTTCACCCACCGTGGACTGGCGTGGGAGGAGGAATTCCTGTTCGCGAGCGGCGATCTCCGTCTGGATGCGCTCGCGTCGCGCATGCGCATGCTCGCGCACATGTGGGGCAACGATTTTCCGGTCGACCTGATCCGCGACGCGGTGGTCGGCAGTTTCCGCATGAACATGCGCCTCGACGAGGCCGATTATCACCAGCGCTCGGACCTGATCGAGGACCTGCAGCGCGTCGCGGGGTGGGACGGTACCGGCGAGCCTCCGGTGGTACGGGCCGCTCCGAACGGCGCCTGGGTCGTGCCGTACACGCCCGAGCATCCGTACGCGCGCCTGTTCGCCAACGCGTATGACCAGATCGTCACCCACATGAACGCCATGCTCAGCGTCAAGAACCTCAAGGGGGGCGTGCTGCTCAATCAAGCGCCGGACCTGGCCAGCGCCATTCTTCGCAAGGTGCCCTCCTCCACCGGCCGGTTCGTGCACTCGCTGCGCGACACCCGGCCGCGCGTGCTGATCATCGACGACGAGGCGGTGGAGATCGCCGCGAACCTGGGGCAGCACCGCGTCGGTTACGAGAATGACTCCGCGACCCTGGCGGACATCTTTGAGTTCGTGCCGGAGACGCTGTCGCTCGACGGACAGCAGCCGCTCCCCCCCTACCTGCCGGAAGACTGGGTGCGTGATCGCGTGGCCGGTCGCATCCGCCCGGGCGGACGGCTGGCCGACCTCCGTTGCGCGGATCTCATCCTGCTCGACCTGTCGCTCAACCAGAGCCACGACTCCGAGCTCGCCGGATTCATCCTGTTGGAGAAGCTGCGCAACGCCATCCCCGATCTCCCGCTCGTCATCCACACCGGCTCGGCGGCCCTCGGCCACATCATCCAGGCGATCCGCAACGGCGCCGACTGGTATGTGCGCAAGGACGGCGCGCGTACCTATTCCGATCTCGCCTCGATCCTCAGCGACATCGGGCGGCGGCCGGAATGGACGAAACGCGCCAAGCGCCTTAAGAGCGAGCGGCTCATCGGTAACGAGAGCGAGCTCCCGCCGGCGCTGCAGAATGAGAAGTACCTCTATATCTGGCGCTCGCTGGCCACCGACCTCCCGGATGGCGAGCTGCAGATCCTGCCGTTCTCCGACGGTGCGAGCGGCGCCGTGACCTGCGGCGTGCAGGTGTATGGGTCCGCCCCCGACGACCAGGAGACGCCGGACCGCCCGGTGGCGTCATTCGTCGCCAAGATCGACGAGCCGTACGTGATGCTCAGTGAGCGGGAGCGCTTCCGCCGGCTCGTGCGCCCGCGCATCGGCAACCGCGCCGGACGCATCGACTCCGACGTCGTGTACGCCGGCCCGTCGGTGGCCGGCATCGCATACACGTTCTCTGGAATCCACCAAGGGCAGAAGGGCGCCAGCCGTACTTCCCTGCAGCCCCTCAGCATCTTCCTCGGACGCGCGCTCGGCGAGAGCTCGTTCGTCGAGGTCGCGCCCGTTTTCGACGAACTGCTGAACGACCTGCTGCAGACGCTGCATCGCTCTGCGCCCTCGGGGCCGCGTTCATCATGGGCCGAGCCGCTGTTCGACGAGGGACTCTCTCTGCGTGACACGCATGAGATGCGGCTGCCGCCGCGCGTCGATCTCGAGCTGAGCTCATTCGGCGACCCGGATCCCGACAGCCGAGCAGCAAGGCTGACGGACGTTCCGGGCGAGACGATGTACCTGCCGATGTGCCGCGTGCAGCGCGCTTCCGAACGGGGCGTGACCGTGATCTTCCGCGATGCGGCCACCGGCTTCGCGCATCGCGCCAATCTCACCGGAGAGATCGCGCAGTTCCTGGCGCGGTTCCGCCACCTCCGGCCGAACCGCGCGCTGTCGGTGACCGGCCGCGTGGTGCGAAACCGCTCCGCGCACTACGACGCCATGCGGGCCGACGTAGCCGCCGACGCGGCGTGGCTGCAGGAGAACGGATACCCGGACTCCACACTGGAAGTCGACCGCGTGCTGCGGAAGTTCGAGGACATCGGCCCCGAGACGCTCGGCATCATTCACGGTGACCTGAACCTCAACAACATCCTCCTCGACGTCGACGCCAACGGTGCCCCGATCCGCGGCGCACTGTGGCTGATCGATTTCGCGCGCACGCGGCGCGATTCGCTGGCGCACGACTTCGCCGAGCTCGAAGTCGATCTCGTCACGCGCATCCTCGCGCCCGCGAGCGGCGTCGCCGCGCCCGGTTCGATCATGGACTTTCAGTGCTCTCTCGACGCCGGCCCGCTCTACGCCCGCCAGCATTTCGACCCGCCGGCGGTGTTCGTCGGCGAGGCCTGCCAGTTCATCCGCCGCGCAGCGAGCGCCGCGCGGATCGAAAAGGCGGAGTACCTGGCGTCGCTGGTGATGTACTACCTCCTCGTCCTCAAGCTCCAGCAGGAGCCCGCGGACTCCACGCATCGGAATCCGGAGTCGTTCCAGATGCGCCGCTGGAGCTTCATCGGCGCCTCCGCCGCCTTGACGGCCCTGCAGGCCGAGCTCGGCGAGCCGCTCGAATCCTCCGTGCCGCCGCGTCTTCCCATCCTGAAGCCGAAGAGCGGGCCGGGCGCGCAGACGAAGAAGTCGAGGGCGGTGGCAAAGCCGACGTGGCCAGGGAACGCAACGTGAGACTGTCGGGGACCGAGCGAGGGCACGAGGCAAAATACGCGGGTGACAGACGTCGAGCCGTGAGCGGCACGACTATTTTTGTTCGTCCTGAAACGCGATCCCGTCCCTTGCTCGCTCCCTACGCACGAGCACCCGTCGGTATCATCACGAGGTGACCGATCCCGCCATCTTCACCTTCGCCGACGTCGCGCGGGAGTACTGCGCATGGGCGGAAGCGAGTCCTCCGGCGCGGCCGGAGGAGGACGCGGCCACGGCGCTTCGTCTCCTGGTCGCGCTTTATGCGGCGGCGTTGAACCTTCCCGAGGGGGAGGCGTCGGAGGAGGGCGTCGCGAGTAACTCGCATGAGGAGTGGCGGCGCGTTTACGACCGGTTCACCGGCTTGCCGGTGGGCAACTACTGGGAGGTGTTCAACCTGCTGGAGTCGTCCGGTGAAGAGCCGGTCCTCGGGAGTCTTGCGGATGATCTCGCTGACATTCATCGGGATCTGCAGCGTGGGCTGGTGCTGTTTGAGCGCGGCGAGGCCGATGCGGCGGCGTGGGAGTGGTCGTTTCACTTTCGCGCTCATTGGGGGCGTCACCTGACCGGTGCGCTGCAAGCGCTGCATGTGTGGTGGGAGGGGAACTACTTCACGGCGCCGGCGCGATGACCTGAAGTCGACTCTCGCACCGGTGGGTGCCTGGCCTCTGAACCCACGCGTCTGGGTTCCGGGGACTGCGAAATGGCCACGGACCCCTCGGACCACGTTCCCGACCTCACGAGAATGCGATCGCTAACCCTGAACGTGGGTTCCGACCCTTCGGCTGAAGGTCCCCGGGACAGACTCCGTCGGGTCCGAACCCGCACGCGACCGGTGTGACACCCATTCGCATGCCTATGGAACCCGCGACGAAGGCAACCGGAGCCTTCGCTCTACCCACGGAAGGGGCTCGATGGCCCACGGAACCCACGCGCCTTGGGGTTCCGTGGACTCGCACCGTGGGTTCGGTGGACTGACCCCATGGGTTCCGAACCCAGAGTTCGTGCCATCACAAATTCGCCGCAAGCCTCGGAATGTCTGATTTCTGGACACATGAGGCTCGCCCGAGGGTTCGACGGCCTTTTCTAAGCCTTCCGAACCCCGTCAGGTGGGGTCCGACCGTTACGAAACGGTCAACGGCAGGCTTGCGTCGACTCCACGGAACCCGGCGAGCAGCCCACCGTGGGCTGACCGGAGGCCTCCGAACCCGCTCCGCAAGCCTCGAAAGGCATTTTTGAGCCCTCCGTGAGCTGCAGCGCGGGTCCCGAACCTCGACGCGCGGGTTCCGAACCCTCGACCCCAGGGTTCCGAACCCAGACCCCGAGGGTTCCGAACCCAGGGGAGCAATCCTCGGCAGCCTGCGGTGTCTGAATTTCGGACAGCGACGAGGGAGCCGCTCCTCCGAGAGGAAGCTGGCCGCAATCCGCTCCTCGTCACCGATCCGTGACCGCCAGCGTTCGAAAACCGGACGCTCACCCTGATTCCAACTGACCGACTTCGAAATGTAACACCAGATTCCAGCCGTCAGAACTGGTACGCCATCCACACCCGGCTGACGAACAACCTCGAGCTGTTCGTCAACGAGCTCGAGCCCTACCGTGCCACGCTGCAGGGCGTGGCTGTCGAGTCGACCTTCAACTGGTATTGGCTCGGTGCGCGAGCCATCGTGCGTCGTACTGGTCGTCGGAGTGCTTGAGTCGATTACCGTCTGCCAACTGTTGCAACTAATAAAACTACTTTTCTCCGGTCAATCGGCCTTCCGAGCGCGGCATATTGATATTTCTGATTATCAGGGTGGCGAGTCGGACGGTTGAGGGGGTATTTTTGCAAGTACTGCAGTTATGGATGACAGAATTTGTCTTCGCCGATGCGCCTGCCGGGCAAGCCCTACGACGCTCGGGATAGTTATGACGGAAGGCACGCTCGCAGCCACAAGCGGAACGACGGCAGCAGGTCCGTCAAAGAAAAACCAGCCGACGCCGGCTGCTGCCAGCAGGTTCGACACTAACCCGCATTTCTCACCAAGGGGATAAAAAAGCCGCCGCCCCGTGCTATTAAGTTGAGTGTCAGCAACAACTTGATGGCGACGGAGGCGGCGGCGTGAGACAGACAGAGTGTAACGGGGAA
>Ga0190270_10000046_pt1 | contig 63631 bp, 63 predicted proteins | sample Popmic320T_FD_133748 | JGI IMG/M metagenome (GOLD analysis project Ga0190270, IMG submission 133748) | Populus adjacent soil microbial communities from riparian zone of Weber River, Utah, USA - 320 T | ecosystem: Environmental > Terrestrial > Soil > Riparian zone | place: USA: Utah | collected...
CGGTCACTTGTCGCGCTCGGTCGCATAGGTTGCGGGCATGGCTCACGACGAATCCGCGCTGCTTCGTTCGCCCTTGCACCACCGTCATGTCGCCCTTGGTGCCAAGTTCGCGCCGTTCGGTGGCTGGGAGATGCCACTCGAGTACGCCGGCGGGGGAGTGCTCAAGGAGCACGCGGCCGTCCGTGAGTCGGTGGGCGTCTTCGACGTGAGCCATCTCGGCAACGCCGTCGTCAAGGGGCCGGGCGCCGCGGACTTCGTCAACGCCTGCCTGGCCGGCGACCTCGACCGGATCAAGCCGGGGCAGGCGCAATACACACTGTGCTGCGACGACGAGACCGGCGGCGTCGTCGACGACCTGATCGCGTACCTGCGTGGTCCCGACGAGGTGTTCCTGATCCCCAACGCGGCCAACACCGCCGAGGTGGTCCGCCGGCTCGGTGCCGCCGCCCCGGACGGGATCGACGTCGTCGACGAACACACCGAGTGGGCGGTGATCGCCGTGCAGGGCCGCGACAGCGACGCCACGCTCGAGGCGGCCGAGCTGCCAGTGGGTCACGGCTACATGTCGTTCGTCGAGGCGTCGTACGCCGGGCATCCCGTCGTCGTGTGCCGCACCGGATACACCGGCGAACGCGGCTATGAGCTGGTGGTGCCGGCCGCAGGCGCCGAGGCGGTGTGGGACGCCGTCATGGAGGCGGGCGGCCGGCACGAGATCCGCGCGTGTGGACTCGGGGCGCGGGACACCTTGCGGACGGAGATGGGATACCCCCTTCACGGTCAGGACGTCTCCCTCGACATCACCCCGGTCCAGGCCCGACTCGGTTGGGCGGTCGGATGGTCCAAGCCGCGGTTTTGGGGCCGCGAGGCGCTGACGGCCGAACGCGAGCGCGGTCCGGCGCGGATGTTGCAGGGCTTGGTCGCGACCGGACGCGGCATTGCTCGGCCGGGCATGCGGGTGCTCGACGCGTCGGGTGCGGACGCGGGTGTCGTGACGTCGGGGACCTTTTCGCCCACGTTGCGCAAGGGAGTCGCGCTGGCGCTTGTCGAGCCGAGTGTCAGTGCTGCGACGGAGGTCGGCGTCGAGGTACGCAACCGCCGCGAGTCGTTCGTCGTGACGAAGCCGCCGTTCGTCCAGCCCTCAGTCCGCTGATCCGTGAGTTTGGGCCGGCCGATCCGTGAGTTTGGGCCGGCTGATCCGTGAGTTTGGGCCCGATGGTCAGGTCAGAACTCGCGGATGGTCGGGTCAGAACTCGCGGATGGCGGGGTCAGAACTCGCGGATGGCGGATCGGGGGCGAAGACGACGGGGGCGTCGAAGGCGGCCCGGCGAGCTGCTCGGCGCAGAGCCCGCAGGACAGTGGGCGCGAGCAAGACGACGAGCAGCGCCGTCAACACGCCACGAGGTACGTCGTAGCCGAGCGACGTGGTCAGCCAGAACCGTACGTAGTGCTCGAGGTTTTCCGCGAACGGTGCCCCGGCGACGTACGAAAGCTTCTCATCGAATCCCGCGAACGGCCAAAACCACAGGTTGATCAGCAGGCCGTACGCCAGTCCGGCGACGAAGCTGTAGATCGCGAGCAGCACGATCTCGGCACGCCCGCGCGCCGACGGAAGGCTCCCCGCGCCGAGCCCCACCCATGCCGCCGTGAACATCTGAAACGGCATCCATGGCCCGACTCCGCCAGTGAGGAGCGCGCCGCAGAAGATCGTCGACGCGCCGAGGACGAACCCGAACCCCCGCCCGAAGACGCGGCCGCCGAGCACGATCACGATGAACGCCGGCTCGAGCCCGGCCGCACCCGGACCCAACGCGCGGAGGGCGGCGCCGACCGCGGTCAGCATGCCGAGCAGCGCGACCGCCTTCGCATCCATTCCGCCGGCCGTGAGCTCGGCGATCACGATCGCTGCCAACATCGGCAGGATCAGCATGAAGACCCATGGCGCATCGGCGGCGTGGGATGCGTCGTTCGCTGCGCCGGGCTCGATGAGGAACGGCCATCCGAAGGCCGCGAGCCCCATCCCCGAGCACACCGCGAGCACGATCGCCGGTCGCCATCGGACCGGGATGAGGCGGTCGGCCTTGGCGCTGGGGTCCCCTGCGCCAATAGGTTTGGCGTGGGGGTCCCCTGCGCCAATACTCACGACGCCGCCCCAGCCGCCTCGCGTACTGCGGCCACCGTCAACCAGCGCCCCGGACCGAGGACCTTCGCCACTTGGGGTGCGAAGGCCGGGGAGGCGCCGATGACCTCCGCGGTCGGCCCGTCGGCCACCACCTCGCCGTCGGCCAGAACGACCACCCGATCGGCGAGCTCCGCGACCAGCTCGACGTCGTGGGTCGCCAGCGCCACCGCGTGGCCATCGGCCGCGAGCGCCTTGAGCGCCCCGACCAGGCTCCGCTTCGCGGCGTAGTCGAGCCCACGCGTCGGCTCGTCCAACAGCAGCTGCGCCGGCCGCGACGTCAGCACGATCGCGAGCACCAGCGAGAGCCGCTGACCCTCGGACAGGTCGCGTGGGTGGCGATCGAGGGGTACGCCCGGCGCCAGCCGTTCGAGCAGGGCGTGGCACGTACCCGGCTCGGACTCGGCATCCCGATCGGCGTCGGCACACTCGGCGCCGACGGTATCCGCGTACAGGAGGTCCGACGGCTCTTGCGGCACTAAGCCCACCTTGCGGACCAGCTCACGGGGCGGCGTGTCGGCCGGCATCACGCCGTCGACGACGACCCGCCCGCTCGTCGGCGCGAGCAGCCCCGCGATGGTCGCGAGCAGCGTCGACTTGCCGGCACCGTTGCGGCCCATCAGGGCGACGACCGCGCCGGAGTGGGTCTCGAGGTCGACGTCGCGTAGCGCCGGCTCGCCGCCGTAGCGGATGACCAGGTTCTCGACGCGCACCAATGGCTGGGCCCCGGTTGCCGAAGCGTCGGCGGGTTCGTCCGACGGCGCCAGCGAGGACAGCCGTTGCCTCAGCGGACCGGCGACTCGGCGCGCGTCTCTGATCGACAGCGGCAGTGGGCTCCAACCGGCCCAGCGGCCGAGCTCGACGACGGGCGGGGCGACCGGTGTCACTTCCATCACCTGAGCCGGCGGCCCGGTGACCAACGGCTCGCCGTCGCCGGGCAGCCAGAGCACCGAGTCGGCGTACTGGACGACCCGTTCCAGCCGGTGCTCGGCGATCACCACCGTCAGGCCGAGGTCGTGGACCAACCGCTGCAGCGTCGCGAGCACCTCTTCGGCCGCCAACGGGTCGAGCGCACTGGTCGGCTCGTCGAGCACGAGCACGCGCGGGTGGGTGACGAGGACCGAGCCGATCGCGACCCGCTGCCGCTGGCCGCCCGACAAGGTCGCGAGGGCGCGCCGACGGAGATCGGCCAGACCCAACAAATCGAGCGTCTCCTCGACCCGCTTACGCATCGTCTGACCGGGCAGGCCGAGCGACTCCATGCCGTAGGCCAGCTCGTCCTCTACCCGATCGGTTACGAAGCCGGCCTGCGGATCCTGGCCGACGAATCCGACGACGTCGGCGAGGTCGCGCGGCCGATGCTCTCGCGTGTCGCGGCCGTCGACCCGGACGCTGCCGACCAGGGTGCCTCCGGAGAAGTGCGGCACGAGTCCGTTGATGGTGCGTAGCAGCGTTGACTTGCCGGCGCCGGTCCGGCCGATGACCAACGCCAGCTCCCCCTCGTCGATGTCCGCGGTGACCTCGGCCAGGGCGGGGGTCGTCGCGTCGGCGTAGCGCACGCCCATCCGGTCGAAGCGGATCATCCGCTTGCCCCCTTCGGTGGTGGCGCCACCCAGGCCGGCGCGATGGCGATCACGATTCCGGCCACGACCAGCCACGGCACGTCGGGCACCGCGAGCGGGTCGACCATCGTGACCAGGGCGGGATCGTTGGCCGCGGTGACAAACATCGCCACCGCCGCGAGCAGGCCGGAAGCCACGACCAGCAGCTCGGGTAGCGCCCAAGGCTCGGGGCGATAGCGCGTACGGCCGGTGCGTCGACCCCCGACGGCCAGGCCCGCGCCCGCGACGGCGGCGCCGAGCATGAGGGTGGGTAGCCCGCGCCATTGTTCGGCGCCGCCGTCGAGCATGCCGTATCCACCGACGCCGATGCCGAGCAAGCCCGCCCCCACGAGGAGTCCGGTTCGCCGCCGAGAGCCGCGGTCGGCGTCCGTGGTGCGTCCGTAGCCGCGCGAGTCCATCGCGGCCGCGAGCTCGATGGAGCGGTCGAGCGCCCCCTCGAGGACCGGCAGCGCGGTGCGTCGTAGCCCCGACAGGGTGCCGGGACGGTGGCCGCGCAGTCGATGGGCCTGCCGGGTCCGGGCCGCGTCGGCGACCAGCTGCGGGGCGAAGGTCAGGGCCACGACACAGGCGACGCCCGCTTCGTACAGTGCGCCCGGCAAGTGGGCCAGCAGGCGCCGTGCGCTGGCGAGTGAGTTGGCGGCCCCGACGCAACACAGGATGGTGCCGAGCTGCAGACCGGAATAGGTCGCCGCGAGTACGGCCTCGGCCGTCACCTCGCCCCCGAGCTTGATGCCGGCGAGGCAGTCGGGCAGCGGCAACTCCGGCAGGGTGAACAGGACCGTCTCGCCTTGCGAGCTACTCGACAGCAGGCCTTGGAGCACGATCCGGATCACGATGATGAGCAGGGCGAGTTTGAGGAACGCCGCGTACGCGCGGGACCACGGGTCGTCGGTGCGCCGGGCGGCGACGACGTACGCCGTCACCGCGATGATCAACAGCAGGGGCACCGGATTGGTCGTCCTGCTGGCGGCCGCGGCGAGCCCGAGCGCCCACAGCCACCACGCCCCGGGATGCAGCGCCCGGGGCATGGTGATCTGATGGACCGCCCGCACTACGTGCCTCGTCAGCTCCGCCGTCGCGCGACGGCGACCGCGCCGCCGGCGATCACGACGACGAGGACCCCGATGCCGATGAGCGCCCACGGCGCACCGTCGTCGGAGTCGTCGTCGGCCGCGTCGGAAGTCTGTTGGTCCGGGGTGTGGGTAGGTAGAGCGATCCCGACGGGCGGCTCGCTTGCGGGGATATCGGCGCTGCCGAACGTGTCGGTCGTCGGGACCGACGGATACCCGTCGATCGAGGCGATCCCGGCGTCGCCCGTGGTCGTTTCGGCGACCGACTGGAGCACGTCCTGCCCGGTCGCATCGGCCGGCACATCGGCGCAAGCGCCGCGAGCGTCCGGTGTCTCGTCGTCACCTTCGGCCTCCTCAGGCAGGCCGTAGTCGATGACGACGGCCACCAGCTTGTGGTCGGCCGACGTGGTCTGGCCGCCGCAGATGCTGGCGAAGTCGGGCATGACCCGCGGCGTTCGTGAGCCGTCGGTGTCGAGTCCGTAGCGCCACCCCTCGACGGTGCCGTCGTTCGGCGTGGCTTCGGTGGCGCCGACGGTTGAGTACTTCCAGTCGTCGCCGTCGCCGTCGGCGTGGTAGTAGCCCCAGTACTTATAGGCCGGTGCGCTCTCGGTCGGCGCCGCGCTCGCGGGTGACGCGAGGGGGAAAGCCGCCCCGAGACCGCTGACGAGGACGGCGCCGATCAGCGCCAGGGTCCGAGATCGGATGGGGGAGCGTCGCATGATGATGTCGCCTCTCAGGTGCGGTCCGACGGCGCCGGGCCCGCCAGGCGATGTGCGACGCGATGGCGATCCGGCTCCGTCCCGTAGACCTCGACGGGTTGAGGAGCCGCCTTCCGCGGGCAGGTTTTCCGACTCGTCGCCTCGTGGCGACCTACGGTTGCGGGTCAGTGCCGGACTTCGACCGGGCTTACCCCGTCCACGGAATGCTGTCGAACAGTCGCATGCACACCGTGACGGCGTCAAAGGACTGTCACGCGTGCCACCTGAGGCAACCGACCGCCTATGCTGCGGCCATGGCATGGACATGGCGGCTCGAAACGGTCACCGGCAAGCCGGTCAGCGTCGAGGACGCGCACGAGGCGTCCTTTCCGACCCGGTCCGACGCCGAGTCGTGGATCGGTGAGTCGTGGCGCGAGCTTCGAGACGCGGGCGTCGACCAGGTGCGGTTGTTGGAGGGCGACCGCGAGGTCTATGGCCCGATGAGCCTGCACGACGCCTGACGACGGCTCAGTAGCGCTCGGGGAGCGTGGCGCCGCGCGACACCTGGGGCTTCGGTAGCCGAAGCCGCCGCAGCTGCGAGCTCCGCAAGACCGTGTACGCCACCGCGCCGCGGAGATTTTCGTCGGGGAAGCGCCGACATAGCTCCCGTCGGGCTCGCCAGATCAGCAACAGCGTGTCGAACACGGTGCCGATGATCGTCGCCGACCACACCGTGACTTGGAGCCAGGCGGCGAACGGCGAGCCCGCGCCGAGGAAACTCAGCAGCAAGATGATGAGAAGCAGCGGTAGCAGCCACTCGGCGACGTTCCACCGGGCGTCGACGAAGTCACGGCAAAACCGTCGCACCGGACCCCGGTCGCGGGCCGGCAGGTGACGCTCGTCGCCGGTCCGGAGCGCTTGCTGCATCTTCCCCCGCTCGCTCCGACGCCGCTCGCGCACCTGACGGGAGGCCTCCCGCCGGTCGCGCGGCGGCTTGAGACGAGCGCGACGAGCGGCCTCGGCCTCCTTGCGCGTAGGCGTCGGCCGTCCCTTGCCGCCGGCCGACTCCGGCGGCTCCTCGACGGGAGTGGCGTCGTCTGGTTCGTTGCGGCGTCGAAACACGTTGTCGGCCTCGCGGAGTACGGGGATCGGCTGGGTGCCAGTGGCGCTCACAGCGTACTCGTGGGGACGGCTTCGCCTGCCACCTGGCTGCGGCGTAAAGTGACCGCACGGGAACTGCTGTGGCTCCCGTGACCGATCTGTCCCTCCGCCACGGCTCGGATGCCTGCCTGAAGGGGGCCCACCGCCGCGATGAGCATCATGAAACGGATGAGCATGATCTTCCGTGCCAAGGCCAGCAAGGCCTTGGACAAGGCGGAGGATCCACGTGAAACGCTCGACTACAGCTACCAGAAGCAGCTCGAAATGCTGCAGAAAGTACGCCGCGGGGTGGCCGACGTCGCCACTAGCCGCAAGCGCATCGAGTTGCAGGCGACCCAGCTGCAGCAGCAGAGCGAAAAGCTGCAGGGTCAGGCCCAGCAGGCGCTGTCTGGAGGCCGTGAAGACCTCGCTCGAGAGGCCCTGACGCGGCGAGCCGGTCTGCAGCAGCAGATCACCGACCTCCAGGCTCAGCACGCCCAGCTGCAAGGCGAAGAAGAGAAGCTGACGATGGCGTCGCAGCGGCTGCAGGCCAAGGTCGAGGCCTTCCGCACCCGCAAGGAGACGATCAAGGCCACCTACACCGCGGCCGAGGCTCAGACCAAGATCAACGAGGCGTTCTCCGGCATCTCCGAGGAGATGGGCGACGTCGGCATGGCGGTCCAGCGGGCCGAGGACAAGACGGCGACGATGCAGGCTCGGGCCGGGGCGATCGACGAGCTGATCGCCTCGGGTGCGCTCGACGACGCGAGCGGCCAGCCCAGCGACGACATCGCTCGCGAGCTCGATCAGCTCTCGGCCGGCCAGAGCGTCGACTCCGAGCTGGAGGCGATGAAGGCCCAGCTCGGCCAGGGGTCGGAGCCGCCGGCCATCGAGGGCGAGTCGGGACGGTCGAGTGCTCCCACCGCTCAGCAGGCCGAGCAGGAGGGCAAGTCATGATCGTGCGGATCCTGGGCGAGGGCCAGTTCGACGTCGACGAAAGCCATCTCGACGCGCTCAACGAGCTGGACGCCAAGGTCGAGGCCGCCGTCGACGGCAAGGACGAGTCGGCGTTCCGGCCGGCCCTGGCCGGGCTGCTCGACGCCGTACGCGAGTGGGGATCGGCGGTGCCCGACGACACGCTCGTCGACTCCGACCTGATCTTGCCGCCGGCCGACGCCGAGGTCGACGAGGTCGTCGCACTCCTTGGTGACGAAGGCCTCATCCCGGATGCCCTGTAGTACGTCGATGTCGCGGAACAGGCGGGCCACGCCGTTCGTTTCCCTGTCGAAGAGGTGGTGACGGATGGCCAAGACGAGATTTCGAGGCGACGGTGGACTGACCGCGCGCATGAGCTTGGTCGGATTCCTGCTGGTGGCGCTGTATCTCTTGTTCGGTGCGGTGTTGATCGCGTACACGAACCTCTTCTTCGGGGTCATCGTGGTCGCCGGACTGGCATGGGGACAGTGGTTCTTCTCCGACAAGATGGCGCTGGCCTCGATGCGGGCCCGGGTCGTCACTCCGGAGCAGGCGCCGGAGCTGCACGGCATGATCGACCGACTGGTTGCGCTGGCCGACATGCCCAAGCCACGGGTTGCGATCGCCGACACCGATCTCCCCAACGCGTTCGCGACCGGGCGATCGCCGGATCACGCGGTTGTGTGTGTCACGACCGGCATCATGCGTCGGCTCGATGCCGAGGAGCTCGAAGGCGTCCTCAGTCACGAGCTGGCCCACGTGGCCAATCGAGACGTGGCGATCATGACGGTGGCGTCGGTGCTCGGCCTCGTGGCGGGCTTCATCGCTCGCTGGGGTCTGTTGTTCGGCGGCGGACGCAGCCGTGACAACGGTCCGCCGGTTTGGTTGATCATTTGGCTCGTGAGCCTCGTGGTTTACGCGATCAGCTTCCTGCTGACTCGGGCGCTGTCGCGCTACCGCGAGCTGTCGGCCGATCGAAGCGGCGCCTACCTCACCGGCAAGCCGTCGGCGCTGGCGTCGGCGTTGACCAAGATCTCCGGCGACATGGCCCGGATTCCGACGCGCGACCTCCGGCAGGCTCAGTCGATGAACGCGTTCTTCTTCACTCCGGCGCTCAAGGCCGAGCACTTCTCGACGCTGTTCTCGACGCATCCCCACATCCAGACCCGGCTCGATCAGCTGGCGAAGATCTCGGCCGACCTCGGACGGCAGGTGTAACCCGGTGGGGTTCTTCGACACGTTGATGGGTCGCAAGAAGCCGGTCAAGGCCAACCTCGACGCACTGTTCGCGCTGCCGCAGGCGGCCGTGACGCTCGAGGCGGGCGCCGGCTACAAGCCCAGCGGAGTCGGCGCGGTCTGCTATCGCGCCAGTGAAGGCGCCGCTTTCGCCTCGATGCAGACCGACATCCAGTCCCTGTTGGATGCCGACGGCGGACCGGCCGTCGAGCGGTCGCAAGACTCCTACGGCTTCACCTGGTTGGTGTGCCGGCAGGAGCCGGACGCCCTGACGGACCTCGTGTCCGAGCTGCATGCGATCAACACAACGCTGGAGGCCAACGACTTCGGGCCGTCGCTGCTGTGCTCGGTCGTCGACTTCGACGGCCCCGAGGGTCAGACGCTCGGACTCGTCTACCTCTACAAGCGCGGCACGTTCTACCCCTTCGCGCCGGCCGGATCGCAGCGTCGGGACAACGCGCTCGAGCTTCAGATCCGCGGGCTCATCACCGACGACGTGCCGATCGAGAAGGACCTCGAGCGCTGGCTCGCGATCTGGGGAGCCCCCGGCCTGTCTTGAGTCGGTGGCGCTCAGCCCGGCAGCGCAAGCATCCGGTCGAGGGCGACCTTGGCCCAGTGGGTGGTGTCGGGGTCGACGGTGATCGGGTTGACGACCTGCCCCTCGACCAGGTTTTCCATCGCCCAGACGAAGTGCGGCAGGTCGATCCGGTTCATCGTGGAGCAGTAGCAGACCGTCTTGTCCAAGAATGTGACCTGTTTGTCCGGATGATGGGCGGCCAACCGCTGGACGAGGTTGAGCTCGGTGCCGACGGCCCACGACGATCCGGCCGGCGCCTCGTCGAGGGTCTTGATGATGTATTCCGTCGACCCAATCAGGTCGGCCTTGGTGACGACGTCGTACGTGCACTCCGGGTGCACCAGCACGGTGACGCCCGGGACCCGCTCGCGTACCTCGTCGACGCACTCCGGGGTAAATCGGCCGTGAACGGAGCAGTGGCCCCGCCACAGGATCATCCGGGCGTCGCGCAGCTGATCGGTCGTGAGCCCGCCGCCCGGCAACCGGGGGTCGTAGACGACGCAGTCATCGAGCTCGAAGCCCATCTTCAGCACGGCGGTGTTGCGTCCCAGATGCTGGTCGGGGAAGAACAGCACCTTCTCGCCTTGCTCAAAGGCCCATTCGAGCGCGGTCTTGGCATTGGACGAGGTGCAGACGGCACCGCCGTGTCGACCGCAGAAGGCCTTGATGTCGGCCGAGGAGTTCATGTAGGTGACCGGCACCGTCACGTCGGCGATGCCGGCGTCCTCGAGCACCTCCCAGGCGTCCTCGACCTGATGCAACCGGGCCATATCAGCCATCGAACAGCCCGCGGCGAGGTCGGGCAGCACGACCCGCTGATGGTCCGCGGTCAGGATGTCGGCCGACTCCGCCATGAAGTGGACGCCGCAGAAGACGATGTACGGCGCCTCCGGCCGGGCCGCCGCCTCGCGAGCAAGCTTGAACGAGTCGCCGGTCACGTCGGCGAATTCGATGACCTCGTCACGCTGGTAATGGTGCCCGAGCACGAACACCTTCGAACCAAGCGCGGCCTTCGCGGCACGAGCACGTTCGACGAGATCGGGATCCGACGCGGGCGGCAGGTCTCCGGGGCAGTGCACGCCGCGCTCGGAGCGAGGGTCGGTGCCCTCGCCAAGGACGAGCAGGGGCAGGTCGACGGTTGTCACGGCGTCTCCTCTTCTCCAAGCTCGATCGTGCGGTCCGTTCCATCGTGTCACGCCCGAGGCAGCCGGCCGTGAGGCTCACATCACATGCGGGCTCGGCAGATAGGGCATCGCGGGCCGCATCCCGCGGTAAGCGACGTAGCCGAGGCCGTGGATCTCGAGGCGAGCGGCCAGCGCCACGTCGATCGCCCACTCCTGCGCTGCCGTCGCGTAGAAAAACCGAACCTCCGGCGACTCCGTCGCGCGGGCCAGCGCCTCCCACAGCAGTTCGCTCGCGGTCAGATCGTCGGTCGCCGCCAGCAGGTACGCGCCGCCGGCCGGAATCACGTAGCAGTAGCCGCGTCCGGCCGCGTCGTCGACCACGACGAGCGAGTAGATGGAGCTGAGCAGTTCGTGGTCGACGCCGTGGCCGGCGCCCCTCGTCCGTCGGTCTACCTCGTCACACAGGTCGACGTCGGCAGCCGTCGCGTCCCGTACCCGCAACAGCGTCGGAATGGCCGATCGGTCCACCACGCCCCAGCTCAACACGCTCGGGTGCAGGGTGAACCCGATCTGCCGATAGCGCCGATAGGCCTTCGGGTCGTGCGATGCGCAGATCATGCCTCGCTCGGCGCCCTCGGCGTGTCCCAGTGCGGCGTCGAGCAGCGCCTTGCCGACCCCGCTGCCCTGGGTGCCGGGGAGCACGAAGTAGCTCGACAACCCCCACCACGACTCCCGGCGGAGCGAGGTGGCGATGCCGACCGGGCCGGAGTCGTCCTCGGCGATCCAGCAGCCGTCGGCGTCGTTTTCGACCAGGTGGGCGCATCGCCTCCGCCACAGCTCACTGCTGGCCGCGTCGCGCCGGCTCGCCGCCGGCCAGTCGATCCGCTGCGTCGCCGCGTTGAGCGCATACGACGCCTCCGCCGAGATGTGCTCGGCCGAGTCGATGTCGTCCTTGGTCAAGGGTCGGATCCGCACCTGCGCCACGGTAACCGTCCGCCGCCGACGGGAGAATCGACTTTTCGGGGGTCAACGCCCCACGATGTCGATTCGCTCGTACGCTCCGCTCATGCGCATCGTCGTCGCCCCCGACAAGTATGCCGGCACCCTCAGCGCTGTCGAGGCCGCGCGGGCGATCGCCGAAGGATGGCGGCGGCAGGCGCCGGGCGACGAAGTGGACCAGTGCCCGATGGCCGACGGGGGACCGGGCTTCCTCGACGTGCTCCACGAGGCCCTCGGCGGCGAGCTCGTCGCCGCGACCGTACGCGGCCCGCTCGGCGACCCGGTACCGGCCGGCGTACTGCTCGTCGACGACACCGCGTACGTCGAGTCGGCCCAGGCCTGCGGCCTTCATCTGGTGCCGTCGGACCGGCGTGACCCGGAGCGGGCGTCGACCTACGGCGTGGGCGAGTTGGTCGACGCGGCCCTGCGTACCGGCGCCGAGCGCATCGTCGTCGGTATCGGCGGCAGCGCGACCAACGATGCGGGCGCCGGCCTTTGGGCCGCGCTCGGCGCGACGTCCGACGGCGACCTGGCGGCCGGCGCGACCGGTCTGCGCGGAACGACCGCGGTCGACCTGGCTCCGGCCCGGGCTCGGATCGGATCCATGGAACTGATCCTGGCGAGCGACGTCGACAACCCGCTGCTCGGCATGTTCGGCGCGACCAACGTCTACGGACCGCAAAAGGGCCTGGCCGACGACCGCAAGCTGGCGGTCGACCAGATCCTCGACGAGCTCGTCGTCGCCGCGCTCGGATCGACGCCGGCGGAGCGCCGGTTGGCCGACGAACCCGGCGCCGGTGCCGCTGGCGGACTCGGCTTCGGCCTCTTCGCGCTCGGCGGCACGCGACGCTCGGGGATCGCCTTCGTCGCCGACACCGTCGGCCTCGCGGCTCGGGCTCGATGGGCCGACCTGGTGATCACGGGCGAAGGGGCCTACGACTACTCGTCGCGGTTCGGCAAGGTCGTCTTTGGCGTTGCTGAGATCGCCGGCCAGGCCGTGCGACCGTGCGTCGTGCTCGCCGGGCGGGTGCTGGTCGGGACGCGGGAGATGCGGGCGATGGGGGTCGAGTCGGCGTACGCGATGGTCGATGCCGTGGGAGAGGACGCCGCGATGAGCGAGCCGGACACGAGTCTGGCGGCTCTGGCCGAGCGGGTCGCCCGCACGTGGTCACACTGACCGGAGTTTGGGCCGCTGTGCGATCATGGGAATGTTCCAGGCAAGAGGTTGTTGCACTGGTCTACGGCTAGAATTTGATCCCAACTCATCGGGAGCGCGAGATGACGGTTCAAGGCGACACGCAGGTCAACGCCGAAGGCGTGATACTGAGCGATGCCGCGGCCGCCAAGGTCGGCAGCCTGTTGGCGCAAGAGGGTCGCGACGACCTGCGGCTTCGGATCGCCGTGCAGCCGGGTGGCTGCTCAGGGCTTCGTTACCAGCTGTTCTTCGACGAGCGCTCCCTCGACGGCGACACCGTTCACGACTTCGACGGGGTCGAGGTCGTGGTCGACCGGATGAGCCTGCCTTACCTGCACGGAGCCAAGATCGACTTCGTCGACACGATCGAGAAGCAGGGCTTCACGATCGACAACCCGACGGCAACCGGATCGTGCGCCTGCGGAGACTCCTTCCACTGAGCCACCCGATCGGGTGACTGCGCCCGCGGCGTACTCCCTCAGTCGAGATGGAAGTGCAACGCGCCACCGAGGTCGGCCGCGTCGGACGGCACCGCCAGGCCCGCGGATTCGGCGGCGGCCGGCTGCGACAGCGACCCGGCACTCGCGACGACGGCGACCAACTCCACTTGATCGGCGTCGGCACGCATCAGGTCGAGCGTGTCCGCCTCGTCGTAGGGCGCCTGGGCCATCGCAGTCTCCTTTGCGTCATTCCTCACGCTAAGGCCCGAAGCACCCGAGCGGAACCAGTACTGACGGGTAGTCTGTGGCGGCGTCGACCAGGCGGCCTGGAAGGGCAGCCCTTGAGGGACTGGGAGTAGCCGTGGCCATCGCCGTCACCGGATCCATCGCGACCGACCACCTGATGACCTTCCCGGGTACGTTCGCCGACTCGCTCGTCGTCGAACAGCTCGACAAGCTGGCCCTCTCCTTCCTCGTCGACGACCTCGAGATCCGACGCGGCGGCTGTGCGGCCAACATCGCCTTCGCCCTCGGCTGCCTCGGACAGCGCCCGCTCCTCGTCGGCTCCGTCGGTGAGGACTTCGCGGACTACCGGTCTTGGCTCGAGCGGCACGACGTCGACTGCGATTCGATCCACGTGTCGCAGACTAAGCACACGGCGCGTTTCATCTGCACGACCGACGAGACGATGGCCCAATTGGCGTCGTTCTACGCCGGCGCAATGAGCGAGGCCCGCGAGATCGAGCTCGAGCCGATCGCGGACCGCGTCGGAGGACTCGACCTGGTCGTCGTCGGACCGAACGACCCCGAGGCGATGCTTCGGCACACCGAGGAGTGCCGACAGCGCGGCTACGCGTTCGCCGCCGACCCGTCGCAGCAGCTGGCCTGGGCCGAGGGCGACCTGATCCGCCAGCTCATCGAGGGCGCCGAGTACTTGTTCAGCAACGACTACGAGGCGGCCCTGATCGAGAAGAAGACCGGCTGGGGTCCTGACGAAGTGCTGGCCCGGGTCGGCACGCGGATCGTGACGCACGGCGCCGACGGAGCCCGGGTTTATCGCGCCGGCGAGCCCGACATCGAGACGCCGGCCATCGAGGGGGTCGAGGCGGTCGACCCGACCGGGGTCGGGGACGCGTTTCGAGCTGGCTACCTCGCAGCGATCGCGGTCGAGCTGCCGGTCGAGAGGGCCGCCCAGGTCGGCTGCGCGCTCGCCGCTAGTGTGGTCGAGACGACCGGGACTCAGGAGTACGTCCTGTCCAGGAAGGCGTTCCTCGAACGGTTCGAGACCGCGTACGGCGCCGCCGCCGCCGCCGAGATCATCCCGCGCTTCAGCTTCCCCCGGCCCTGACGTCGAAGGTCGCGACGCCGTCTGCCCCGTGGTCGACGGACACTAGCTCGTGGTCGCGCATCCGGCACCAGGCCGGGACGTCGGCCAGTGCCGCCGGATCATCGGCCAGCAGCCGTACGACGGCGCCCGGCGACTGGCCCCGAACCGCCTGCGCGAGCCGGATCACCGGCAGTGGACAGCGCATGCCCGTGCAGTCGAGCACGGCGATGGGGGAATCGGTCGTCACAGCGTCCCCAGTCGAGCGCGGGTCTGGCTCACGACGGCGGACAGCGTGTCGACGAACGCGTCGACGTCTCGCTCTGTGGTGTCGACGGTGAACGACACGCGGACGTTGCCATGCGTCAGCACGCCCATGGCCGCCAGCACGTGGCTGGGCTCCAGGCTGCTCGCCGTGCACGCCGACCCACTGGCGACCGCGAAACCGCGCCGGTCGAGCTCGGTGACCAGGACCTCGCCGTCGACGTAGAGAAACGACGCGGCCACGACGTGCGGCAACCGCTCGTCGTCCGGTCCGATCAGCTCCACATCGGCGATGGTCGCCGCGATTTTGGCCCGCAGGCGCTCGCTGAGGGCATGCTGCCGCGTCCCTCGCGAGGTCGCGTCGGCCGCCATGTCCTGCAGGGCCGCCGCCGCGGCCAGGATCGCGGGAATGTTCTCGTAGCCCGGACTGCGCGGATCGAGCCGTTCGTCGACGACACCGACGGGGCGCCATCGAACGCCGCGTCGGACGGCGAGGACGCCTACTCCGGCCGGTCCGCCCCACTTGTGCGCGCTCGCCGCGGCGCCCGACCAGCCGTCGGGCATCGGCAGCCGTCCCACGATGGCGGCGGCGTCGACGAACCAGGTCGCATTGGCCTCCCCGCATGCGGTTGCGACCGCGGCGGGTTGGAGCGCACCGGACTCGAGGTTTGCGGCCTGGACGGCCACGACGGCGCCGTCGGAGTCACCGACACCGGCGAGCTCGGCCGACAGCCCGTCCAGGTCGAGACGGCCATCCCGGTCGACGCCGACGGAGCCGGTCGTCCCGCCGTCGGCGAGGTGCTGCCGGGCCACGTGCAGCACGCTCGAGTGCTCGACCGCGCTGTGGATCAGCGTCCGACGGCCGCGTCGCAGCAGGCCGAGAAGGCCGGTGTGGACCGCCGCCGTCCCCGACGAGGTAAAGCTGACCTCGTCGGCTCGACAGCCCAGCTCGGCGGCGACCGCTTCGCGTGCGTTGTCGTACATCATCCGAGCTCGCCGCGCCTCGCTATGCAACCGCAGCGGGTCCGCCCAACCCTGGTCGAGTGCGGCGAGCAACGTCTCTCGCGCGATCGGGCGCAGAGGCTCGCTCGATCCGGCATCGAGGTAGGTACGCGGCGCCGCCGACGCATCGTCGGTCGGGTCCGTCGGTACGTTGCTCACGCCTCGACGGTAGCCTCCTACCCGACGATGTGTAGTAGGTCCCGCTGGAGTAGGGTTTTGCAAGCGACAGGCAGTCCCAGGGCGATCGTCTGCCAACCCTCGGCGGATCGGCTCGTGGACACAGGCTCGACGAGGAAGGCGCCCGTGGATTCGGATTACGCCGCGCGCGGTACGTCGACGGACCGGCGGCCCCGACACCCGCTGCAATGGGTTCGCCGTCGGGTCGGACTTGCGGCCCTCGTAGTCGGCTCGGGCCTGCTGCTCAGCGGCTGCGCCGAGGTCGACTGGGACCAGGTGAAGCGGTTGGCCCAACCGGAGTCCGCCAGCGACCGGGCCGACCCGATGTTCGACTTCTGGATCGGCAGTTGGATCGCCGCGTTCGCGGTCGGCTTCCTGGTCTGGGGTCTCATCATCTGGTGCATCGTGCGCTACCGCCGGCGCTCCGACGACGACGTGCCGACGCAGACCGAATACCACCTGCCGATCGAGGTGCTCTACACGATCGCGCCGCTGATCATCGTTGCCGTCTTCTTCTTCCACAGCGTGCAGACCCAGGACAAGGTGCTCGAGGTCGTGGACAACCCCGATCACGAGATCACCGTCGTCGCTCAAAAGTGGGCCTGGACCTTCAACTACGAGCACGAGGATTCGGTCGGCGGCGAGACCGTCTACGACGTCGGCGCGCCGGACCAGTTCAGTGAGTTGTGGCTGCCGGTCGATGAGACGGTGACGTTCAACCTGCGATCGCCGGACGTCATCCACTCGTTCTGGGTGCCGGAGTTCCTCTTCAAGATGGACGTCATCCCGGGCCGCGAAAACTCGTTCTCCCTGACCCCGACCCGCGAGGGTGTGTTCGAAGGGCGTTGCGCGGAGCTGTGCGGCACCTACCACTCGCGGATGCTCTTCGACGTGCATATCGTGTCGTCCGACGAGTACGACGCACACCTGGCAGAGCTGCAGGCCGCCGGTCAGGTCGGCGGAGCCTACGGCAACTCCTACACCGATGACATCGCCGGAATCGACGAGGAGGGGGCCGAGCAGTGACCGCGACGATCACGCCCGAAGCCGAAGCGACCTCACCCGAGCCGGGTCGCCGGCCACTCGGCAAGATCATCGTTCGGTGGCTCACCACCACCGATCACAAGGTGATCGGCCATCTCTATCTGATCACGTCCTTCGCCTTCTTCCTCTTCGCCGGTGTGATGGCGATGCTCATGCGTGCCGAGCTCGCAGAGCCGGGCGGCCAGATCGTCGGTGAAGAGACCTACAACCAGCTGTTCACAATGCACGGCACGATCATGTTGCTGTTGTTCGCGACGCCGCTGTTCGTCGGCTTCGCCAACGAGATCATGCCGCTACAGATCGGAGCTCCAGACGTAGCGTTCCCGCGGCTCAACATGCTGAGCTACTGGTTGTTCCTGTTCGGCGGCATCATCGCGTCGATCGCCTTCATCATGCCTGGCGGCGCAGCGAGCTTCGGCTGGACCGCGTACGCGCCGTTGTCCGACGCGGTCAACTCGCCCGGGGTCGGCGGGGATCTGTGGATCATGGGGCTGTGGATGGCCGGTCTCGGCACCATCCTGGGCGGCGTCAACTTCGTCACGACGATCTTCACGATGCGGGCTCCCGGCATGACGATGTTCCGGATGCCGATCTTCACCTGGAACACCTTGGTGACGAGCCTGCTGGTCCTGATGGCATTCCCGATCCTCGCCGGGGCGCTGCTTATGCTCGAGGCGGACCGCCGGCTCGGTGCCCACGTCTTCGACCCGGCCAACGGCGGCGCCATCTTGTGGCAGCACCTGTTCTGGTTCTTCGGGCATCCCGAGGTCTACATCATCGCGCTGCCGTTCTTCGGCATCATCACCGAGATCCTGCCGGTTTTCAGCCGCAAGCCGGTCTTCGGCTACATCGGACTCGTCGGAGCGACCCTCACCATCGCTGTGCTCTCGATGGCGGTGTGGGCGCACCACATGTTTGTCACCGGCGTGGTCAACCTGTCGTTCTTCTCGTTCATGACGTTCTTGATCGCGGTACCGACCGGGGTCAAGTTCTTCAACTGGATAGGCACGATGTGGGGCGGGTCCTTACGCTTCGACACCCCCATGCTCTGGGCTGTCGGGTTCCTGACGACGTTCCTGTTCGGCGGCCTGACGGGCGTCATTCTGGCCTCCCCGTCGTTGGACTTCTCGATCTCCGACTCCTACTTCGTGGTGGCGCACTTCCACTATGTGGTGTTCGGCACCGTGGTCTTCGCGATGTTCGGCGGCTTCTATTTCTGGTGGCCGAAGTTCACCGGACGGATGCTGGACGAGCGACTGGGCAAGATCCACTTCTGGATGCTTTTCATCGGCTTCCACACCACTTTCCTCGTGCAGCACTGGCTCGGTGTGGAGGGCATGCCGCGGCGCTACGCGGACTACCCGGCTGACGCCGGGTTCACGACGCTCAACCAGGTGTCGTCGGTCGGCGCGTTCCTACTCGGCGCGTCGACCCTGCCGTTTTTGTATAACGTCTGGAAGACGCGGCGGGCGCCGAAGGTGGAGTCCGACGACCCGTGGGGTTGGGGCCGCGGCCTCGAGTGGGCGACCAGCTGCCCGCCGCCTCGACACAACTTCGTGTCCCTGCCGAGGATCCGTTCGATCAGCCCCGCGTTCGACCTGCACCATCCGGAGATCTCCGCGGTGGCGACGGTCAACGGGGCAGACCGCAAGTCCGAGCCTGTCGAAGGCTCCGATGACAGCGTGGAGCGCCGGTGAAGATCGAAACCTTCGTCATCGCGGGCTGCTGCCTCTTCTTCGCGGTCGTCACGCCGATCTACTGGTACATCTCGGAAGACCCGACCGGTACCGCCGCCCTCATCATGACGACGCTCTTGGCCGGCCTGTTGGCGTTCTTCCTCGGCGTGGTGGCCAAGCAGATCCCCGATCGGCCCGAAGACCGCAAGGACGCCGAGATCGCCGACGGCGCGGGGGAGCTCGGATTCTTTCCACCGTTCAGCTGGTGGCCCCTGTTTTGCGGCATGGCGCTCGCGGTGTGCGTCCTCGGCATCGTCTTCGGCTGGTGGCTGTTCATCATCGGCGTCGGCGTTGGTGCGATAACTTTGTCTGGGTTTGTCTTCGAGTACTACCGTGGGTACCACGCTCATTAACCGATCGGAGCGCCAGTTTGTGACAGGCCTGTGATCACCGTCATGGTTGGGGTACCGAGATTCCTTGAGTGGCCTTGCTACGCTGGGCGGCTGGTAAGGGTCCTTTGGGAGGAAGAATGGACATTCGGGGGCAAGTGCTGGCTCGGGCCAGCGGGCTAGGGCCCCGCAAAGCGGGGCTTATCGCAATTGCGCTCGCGGCAGTCGTCGCGTTCGGCGCATTTGTGGCGTGCTCGGGGTCGAGCGACGCAGCCGACGACACGTCATCGTCGAGCCACGACGACTCGTCCGGCGGGTTGTTCTCCTTGTTAGAGGAGAGCTCCAATGTGACCCTCACATCCAACGTCAAGTCGGGCAAGCGTGACGTGGCGGTCGACACTAAGGTCTCCGTCGCCGCAGATGACGGCACCATCGACCAGGTCCTCCTCTACTCGGGCCACGACAAGAACAACGCCATCGCCGGGTCGGTCAACGACGACGGCACGACGTGGACCGCCGACGACCTCCTCGAGCCCGGTGAGCGCTACCGCATGGTGATGCGGGCCGAAAACAGCGACGGTGAGGCGACGACCGAGCGTTCGCATTTCCGGACCGAGTACCTCGACGTCGCCACCGAGCTGACCTACCTCCAATACATCCAGCCCTACGACAATGCCACCGTCGGGGTTGGGATGCCGGTCATCCTCCAGTTCGACGTCCCGGTGACCGACAAGGCCAGCATCCAGCGCAGCCTTCACGTGACCTCGACGCCCCAGGTCCAGGGCACCTGGCACTGGTACAGCGACACCGAGGTGCATTTCCGGCCGAAGCACTATTGGCCGGCCGGCACCAAGGTCCACGTCGACGCCGACATCAACAGCGTTTCCGCGGGCGGTGGCGTTTACGGCCAGAAGAGTGAGTCGTTCGACTTCACGATCGGGCGCAAGGTGATCAGCAAGATCAACCTGAAGTCCCACAAGATGCAGGTCTTCATCAACGACAAGCTGGCCAAGACGATCCCGGTCACCGGCGGCATGCCAGGCTACGAGACCCGCAGCGGCACCAAGGTCATCATGGAGAAGTACCGCACCAAGGACATGGACGCGGCGACGACCGGTGTCAGCGAAAACGACCCTGAGTACTACAACATCTCCGACGTGCCCAACGCGTTGCGCGTGACCTGGAGCGGTGAGTTCCTGCACGGTGCGCCGTGGTCGGAGGCTGATCAGGGATACGCCAACGTGAGCCACGGCTGCGTCGGCATGAGCGTCGAAAACAGCGGATGGATGTACAACAACCTCGAGATCGGTGACGTCGTCAAGGTCACCGGCTCCAATCGGTCACTCGAGCCAGCCAATGGCTGGACCGATTGGGACGTCTCCTGGGGCCAATACCTCAAGGGCTCCGCGCTCAGCTAGGCCCACGCCGATCCGCCACTCCTAGCCGCACCAGAGGTCGCTGGTCGAGTCATAGCGCATGCCTTGACCAGCCGATCGCCCTGCCATGGGTGACAACACTTGGTCGTGCGACGAGTGACCTAGGGTCGGGCGGCTAGTCGTGCCGCTTTGGGACGCCGGTCTCGGTGGCGCCGAGGAAGCCGTCCTCCTCGGCGGCTTCGAGTTCGGCGTGCTCGCCGTCGCCGTGGTGACGCGCCTCCGCCAGCTCCTCCGAGGTCGGCTTGTTGACCGCGTCGCCGAAGTAGAACGCCGACGCCTTGGCCCGCAGCTTCGCCGGGATCCGAGTCGGAGCCCGCACGCCGTTGTCGTCGGTTTCTGGCGGCAACTCGGCCGGTGCCACCCGGGAGTGCTCGGTGAGCCGGTAGGCCTCCGCCTGGCCGATGGGTGTGTGCCGCTCGGTGTATTGGCCGTCGGGGGATCGGACGATGATCCCGGTCTCGTAGCCGTGCAGGACGAGCTCGCGGTCCTTACGCTGCAAGGCGAGGCAGATCCGCTTGGTCACGATGAACGCGATGACCGGTCCGATGAAGACCGCGAACCGCATGAACCACGTGATGTGGTAGATGCTGGTGTGGAACCACACGGCGAGGATGTCGTTGCCGCCGGCAGCCCAGAGCAGCCCATAGAACGCGATGCCCGCGACGCCGAACGCGGTGCGGATCGGGGCATTGCGCGGCCGATCCAGCAGATGATGCTCGCGATCGTCGCCGTTGACCCAGCGTTCGACGAACGGGTAGAGCCCGAGCAGCGTGAACAGGATGCCGAGCAACAGCACGCCGGGCACGAAGACGTTCCAACTGAAGGTCCAGCCGAAGATCGTCGACTCCCAGTTGGGCATGATACGCAAGCCGCCCTCGAGCCAGCCCATGTACCAGTCGGGCTGGGAGCCGGCCGTGACTTCTGAGGGGTTGTACGGACCGTAGTTCCAGATCGCGTTGATCTGGAAGATCGCCGACATCAGGGTCGAGACGCCGAAGACGATGAAGAAGAACCCGCCCGCCTTGGCGGCGTAGATCGGCAGCGCCGGCGGACCGATCACGTTTTTCTCGGTCTTGCCGGGCCCGGGGAACTGCGTGTGCTTGTGGTAGACGACGAGGATCAGGTGCACGGTTATGAGCCCGAGAAGGATCCCGGGGATCAACAAGACGTGCACGATGAAGAGCCGCGCGATGAGGGCGTCGCCGGGGAACTCACCGCCGAACACGAAGTACGAGACGTACGTCCCGACGATTGGGATCGAGCGCATCAACCCTTCGGCGATTCGCAGGCCGGTGCCGGAGAGCAGGTCGTCGGGCAAGGAGTAGCCGGCGAACCCTTCGACGATCGCGAGCATGAAGATGCCGAGGCCGATGAGCCAGTTGATCTCACGCGGCTTGCGGTAGGCGCCGGTGAAGAACATCCGCAGCATGTGGATCGTGATGGCGGCGATGAACAGCATGGCCGACCAGTGGTGCATCTGGCGCATCAGCAGGCCGCCCCGGACCTCGAACGAGAGATCCATGGTCGACGCGAACGCCTCGGACATCTCCAGTCCACGCAGAGGCGCGTACGACCCGTCGTACACGACCTCGCCCTGGCTCGGAATGAACCAGAAGGTCAGGAACGTGCCGGACAGCAGCAGCACGATGAAGCTGAACAGCGCGATCTCACCGAGCAGGAAGGACCAGTGGTCGGGGAAGACCTTGCGGCCGAAGGTCTTGACCAGCGTTGCCAGGCCGACCCGCTCGTCCAGCCACTTCACCGGGCCGGCGGCCGCCTTGCCGGTCTTGGTGTCCTGGATCGGCTTCGCGTCGGTCGTCGAGTCGTTGCTCATCGGTGTTTCACCCCAACTCCGGGAAGCTCGGACCCACTTGGTCCTCAAAGTCGCCCATTGCGATCAGGTATCCCTCGTCGTCGACGCCCAGCTGCAGCTGGGGCAGGGGCCGATGCGCCGGGCCGAACGTAACCTTGCCGCCGTCGGCGAGATCGAACGTCGACTGGTGACAGGGGCACAGCACGTTGTGGGTCTGCTGCTCCCACAGGCTGATCGGGCAGCCCACGTGGGTGCAGATCTTGGAAAAGCACAGGATGCCGTCGACGCCCCAGTCTTCGCGTCCCTTCGGCGGCGTGACCTCGTCGGGACGCATCCGGACGAGAATGACCGCGGCCTTGGCCTTGGCGTTGAGCTGCTCGATGCCCTCGATCACGTGGTTTTCCTCGTCGACGGCTTCGTCGCCGGTCGACACCAGCACGGATGGCTCGCCGTTGACCAGCTGGCCGAGCTCGATGTCTTCCGGGCGGATCGGCGTGCCCGCGACGTCGTTGACGACCCGCATGCCCTTGGTCCACACGGTCGTACGCAGCGACTCGTCGGTCGGCAGGGGACCCAGGTCGCGGAGCACGACGATCGCGGGCAGCCCGAGGACGCCCAGGGCGCCGAGCATGCTGTTGCGGATCATCGTGCGGCGGCCCAGACCCGACTCGGCGGCGCCAGCGGTGACGATCTCGAGCGCCTCGGCGCGGTTTTCCTCGGACGAGGCGACGGCGTGTCGCGCTTCGATGATGTCGTCGTCGATCATCAGCCGCTTGGCCCACTGAACGGCGCCCATGCCGATCAGGAGGAGAGAGCCACCGAGGGTCATGCCGAGCGTGAAGTTGAGGGCGTTGAACCCCAGGATGGTCTTGTCCTCAGGCACGGCGAAGTAGGCGACGCAGAAGCCGAGACCCAGCAGCGTCGCCAGGCCGAACATGCCGGAGACCTGACGCTCGGCCCGGAGCTCCAGCGCCGGATCGAGGTCGGTCGGCCGTGGCCCGTGCTCGTGGAAGCCGGGGTCGGGCACCGGCTCCTGTTCCGGCTCCGGCTCGGCCTCATGCTCGTCGCGAGGCTCGAGCTCGTCGCCGGGGCGGTCCTCGTCACTCACGCTTGCTCCCCACCCTTACTCCGCTGGACGTGATCCAGATCGCGGCGCCGATCAATGCGGCCATCCCGACCACGAAAACCACGACGCCCTCGCCCACCGGGCCGAACCCGCCGAGGGAGAATCCGCCGTGATCGGGCTGCTCTTGCACGGACTTGATGTAGGCGATGATCGAGCGCTTGTCCTCCGGAGTGATGACCGCGTCGGAAAAGACGGGCATCTGCTGCGGCCCGGTGAGCATCGCCTCGTAGATGTGCTTCGCCTCGACACCGTCCAGGGAAGGCGCGAAGCGGCCGCTCGGCAGGGCGCCGCCGGCGCCGACCGAGTTGTGGCAGGCCGTGCAGTTGGTGCGGAAGAACTCGCCGCCTCGCGTGAGATCCTCCTGCGAGATACCGGAGATGTCGGTGTATTGCTCGGCCGGAATCGCCGGACCAGGCGCGAGCGAGGCGACGTAGGCGGCCAGTGCCTCGATCTCTTCGTCGGTGTAGACGACCTTCTTCTGCGCGGCCTGCGGCCCGGGCTGTGCTAGGGGCATCCGGCCGGTGCCGACCTGGAAGTCGACGGCAGCGGCACCGACGCCGATCAGCGACGGGCCGTAGTTTTGCTCGTCGTTGCCCGCGAGCACTCCCTCGCCGTTGAGGCCGTGGCACGAGGAACAGCCGACCAGGAAGAGCTTGTGTCCCTTGTCGACGAGGTCGCTTTGAGAGTTGTCGGCCTCGGCGGAGTTGGGCGCGACCATGGCGTACGCACCGCCGACGGCTGTCAACGCGACCAACACGACGGCCGCGCCGGCCAGGCGATGGCGCCGCCATGCCGACACGCGACGGAGTGTCCCGCGCCGGATGAGGGGGATGTGCACGATGCGGCCTCTCTCGTTCGTCGTGCTCAGTCGAGTCGGTCGTACTACCTATTGTAGTAGATAGATGGTCGCGAAGAGCCCGATCCAGACGATGTCGACGAAGTGCCAGTAGTACGACACGACGATCGACGTGACGGCCTGCTCATGGGTGAAGCGGCGCGCGACGTACGTGCGACCGAGCACGAAGAGGAACGCGATCAGCCCACCCGTGACGTGGAGGCCGTGAAAGCCCGTGGTCAGGTAGAAGACCGAACCGTACGGGGAGGACGAGATCGTCGTGCCCTCGTGGACGAGCTCGGCGTACTCCGTCGCCTGCCCGCCGATGAAGAACGTGCCCATCATGAAGGTCAGCACGAACCACTCGCGCATGCCCCAGCCGCCGACGTTGAGGACACTGCCGGTGCGGCCGACCCGGCCGCGCTCGGCGGCGAACACGCCGAGCTGGCAGGTCACGCTGGACAGCACCAACACGGTCGTGTTGACGGTCGCGAACGGGAGGTTGAGCTTGGCGGTCTCCTGTTCCCACAACTCCGGCGAAACGCCGCGAATCGTGAAGTACGCAGCAAACAACGCCGCGAAGAACATCAGCTCGCTGGACAGCCAGACGACGGTGCCGACGCTGACCATGCTCGGCCGGTCGGGTGGTCCGTGCAGGCGTGAGGCCGGGATCGCGGATGTGGTCGCCACGGACGCCATTATGTCGATCCCTGTTCGCAACAGCGACCGCGGGTACTACACGACGTCGGGGACCCCTCGTGGCCGCCGTGATCCCGGCTGGCATGGGTCACCGTGCCGACGCCCTCAGTCGTGTGTGAGACTCCCGGATACGCTTACGTCCGTGACTGAGGTTACCGACACCGCGCCGATCCGCGTCTGCGTCTATAGCGACGACAAACACACGCGCGAGAAGGTGATGCTCGCCTTGGGGAAGCGGCCGCACCCCGAGCTTCCCACGTTCGAGTACGTCGAATGCGCCATCGAGCCGGCCGTCATCGCCACGATGGATCGAGGCGACATCGACCTCGCGATCCTCGACGGCGAGGCGGTTCCGGCCGGCGGCATGGGCGTCGCGCGCCAGCTCAAGGACGAGGTCTTCCAGTGCCCCCCGCTCCTGGTCCTCACGGGCCGGCGCGACGACGCCTGGCTGGCGGCCTGGTCGCGTGCCGAGGCGGCGGTGTCGCACCCGATCGACCCGGCCGAGCTGGCCGAGGCGGTCATTGCCCTCGTGGCCGGGCGACGCAGCCGTACCCCGGCCAAGCGTTAGGTCGACGACCGTGTCCAGCTGGCCGCAGGTGCTGTCCGCGCTGGTGGGCGGTCAAGACCTCGACGCCGACCAGACCGCGTGGGCGATGCGAGAGATCCTGAGAGGCGAGGCGACCGGAGCGCAGATCGCCGGGTTCGCCGTGGCGCTGCGGGCCAAGGGCGAGACCGTCGGAGAGGTCGAGGGGCTCGTGCGGACCATGTACGACCACGCGGTGCCGCTGACCGTCCCGGGCCGCTTCGTCGACATCGTCGGCACCGGCGGCGACCGGGCCCGTACGGTCAACATCTCCACGATGGCGGCAGTCGTCGCCGCCGGCGCCGGAGTCACGGTGGTCAAGCACGGCAACCGCGCGGCGTCGTCCAGCAGCGGCTCGGCCGATGTACTCGAGGCGCTCGGCGTCCGGCTGGACGTGCCCGGCGACCAGATCGGCGCAGTCGCGGCAGAGGCGGGCATCACGTTTTGCTTCGCGGCCCTGTTTCACTCGTCGATGCGCCATGCGATCCCCGTCCGGCGCGAGCTCGGGATCGCGACCACGTTCAACATCCTCGGCCCGTTGACCAATCCGGCCCGCCCGGCTGCTCAGGCGGTCGGCGTGGCGGACCGGCGGACGGCACCGATCGCCGCCGGCGTGCTCGCCGCCAGGGGAGTGGACGCCCTGGTTTTCCGTGGCGACGACGGGCTGGACGAGCTCACCACGACGGCGACGTCCTCGGTATGGGTGGTGACCGGTTCCGCCGGGTCCGTCGCAGAGGAGACCCTAGACCCCACTGAGCTCGGCATCCCGCGGGCACGTACGGAGGACCTTCGGGGAGCCGACGCGGCTCACAACGCCGCCGTTTTCGCTCAGGTCCTCGACGGCGAGTCGGGTCCGATGCGTGACGCCGTCGTCCTCAACGCCGCTGCCGGTCTGGCCGCGCATGCCGGACCCGAGGGGAGCTTGGTCGAGCGTCTCGAGGCCGGTCTCGCCCGAGCGCGCAAGTCGATCGACTCCGGTGCCGCGCGCGAGACGCTGGCCCGGTGGGTTCGGGCGACCCAAACCCACGCACCGGCGGGCTGAGCCGGCTCCGCTGTACCCCTGCGCTGGCGTACACCCAACTATTGCCGTGACGTCAGGGTGTACGCCGCGACGGCCCGGCAGGGTTCAGTGCCGATGGTCCTGGCTAGTCGGCTTCGGCGGCGCCGAGGCTGAACGCGGACTCGAGATCGTGCTTGGAGTAGGTCCGGAACGCGATGTGGGTCTCGGTCGACTCCACGCCCGACACCTTGTTGAGCCGGTCGGCGACGACGGCCGCGATGTCGTCGTGGCGGTGGACGCGAACCATCACGATGAGATCGATGTGGCCGGTGACGGAGTAGACCTCGCTGACGCCATCGAGACCGGCGATCTGCTCGGCGACCTCGGGAATGCGGGCCACGTCGGCCTTGACGAAGACGATCGCAGTGATCACGACACCACCCTAGCGTCGGTCAGGGCTGATGAACCGTCGCCACCATGCGGCGCTCGTCGAACGGGATCACGGAGTCGCGACCCGACTCGGCGACGACGACCGTGGCGAGGTGGCCGCCCGCCCCACCGATCGGGCAGGTCCAGGTGCCGTCGATGTCGACGAGCCGGATGCCGGGCGTTTCGAGCCACCGAAGCACGCACTCCGTCTCCGATGCCGTCGCCGCCGGTGTCGGGCCGGGGCCAGGGGTCACGGTTTCGGCGCTCGCCACGAGACCGGCGGCGAACTGCCGACCGCTATCGCCGGGGCGAAGCACGCCGGCCGCGGCCAACCTGCCGTGCCGAATGACATGCATCTCCCACCGACCGTTGTCGAGCCGGCGGGCCGCCACCAACTCGCGGCAGCCGGTCACACTCGACAGGCGCTGCGTACGTGCGCTGCCGCGCAGGAACGCGCTGAGCCGATCGCGATGCAGGCCAGCGTCTTCGTAGCGCTCCTGCTCGGACAGCAGCGCCATCCGGCGGTTGATGGCGTCGACGACCCCCTGCGGATCGGCGATCAGCGCCAGTCGTACGTCGGCGACGACGGCACCGTAGGCCTCGGTCGTCGCCGAACCGTCACAGGGGGACAGGCACCGGCCCATCTCGGCCAGCACGCACGGGGATCGCGACGGCTGGCGGGGGAGCCGCCCACTGCATTGCCGCAGGGGGTAGGCCTCGTGCATCGCTGCCATGGCGCGCTCCGCCGTGCGCTTCGACCCGAAGGGACCGACGTAGATCGCGTCGTCGTCGAGGACCCGGCGCACCATCGACAGCCGAGGCCACGGCTCGTCGGTCAGCTTGAGCCACACGACCCGCTCGGGATGGCGCGAACGCCGGTTGTAGGTCGGCTTGTGCTCGGCGATCAGGCGCAGCTCTCGTACCTCGGCCTCGAGCGGCGTCGCACAGGGGATGCCCTCGACCGACTCGGCGAGCCGCACCATCTCGCCGATCCGGGATCGGGTCTCGCTCGCCGTGAAGTAGTTGCGGACCCGGGCCCGGAGGTCTTTGGACTTGCCGACGTAGAGGACGCGGCCGCGCTCGTCGCGGAAGAGATAGACCCCCGGCAGGTGCGGCAGGCCGTCGGCCAGGTGGCGCTTGCGGCGCTGCTCCGGATGCACCCGGGACGTAAACGTCTGGAGCTCCTCGAGCGTGTGGACGCCGAGGTTGCCGAGCCGCGCGATCAGGCCGTGCAGGACGTCGACGGTGGCCCGGGCGTCGTCGAGGGCCCGGTGGTTGGGCGTCGTCGAGGCCTGAAACAGCCTGGCGAGGCTGGACAGCTTGCAGTTGGGGGTTTCGTCGCGGGTCACGACGTGGCGGGCCAGCCGCACCGTGTCGAGCACCTCGAACCGCGGCCAGCGGTAGTCGCCCTCGGTCGCAAAGTGGCGCAGGAAGCCGACGTCGAACGGTGCGTTGTGGGCGACGAGCACGCAGCCGGAGGCGAACTCCAAGAACGCGGGCAGCGCCGACTCGATCGTCGGTGCCGCCGCCACCATCGCATCGGTGATGCCGGTGAGCACCGCGATGAACGGCGGGATCGGTGCCTTCGGATTGACCAGGGTCTGAAACTCGCCGAGCGCCTCGCCGCCGCGCACTTTGACGGCGCCGATCTCGGTGATCATCGCGCCGGCCGACGCCGAGCCGCCGGTGGTTTCGAGGTCGACGACGCAAAACGTGACCTCGTGGAGCGGCCGACCGAGCTCGTCGAATGTCGCCTGGACCGCCTGCGGCGCGGCGTCGACACTCGGGGTGGCCATGTCGGCACCGTAGGTCGCGCCACTGACGAAACCGGGTCCGACGCGCCCGGGTTTGCGCTGGTGGAAAGCTGGAGGCGTGGCGTTTCAGCGAGAGGAGCGGCGATGTCCGACCCGAGTACGCGGGTGCGTTTGCCCGGCGACATGGAGCGGCTGCGCTGCGCCGGCTGCGGCAACCTGACCCGATTCGATGTCACGCGGACCCGGCGTACGCGCGAGTTTTGGCATGTTGCCCTGAGCGGTGACGCCCGGGTCGAGGACGACAGCCTGCTCGGCCAGGACGTCGAGTCGATCAGCTGCCGGTGGTGCGGACGCAGCGACGCGATCGAGATCGTCGCCCGTGCCGACGCGGACATGAGTGCCGACCCGACGACCAGTGCCGACCCGACGACGGAGCAGGCGTGAGCGAGGAGCCGTGAGCGATCCGATGGGCAGCGATGCGATGGTCATGCTGCCCGACGCGGTCCGGCAGCGGCTGATCGCGATGACGCTCGACGTCTTGGACTCCCTTGGCGACGAGCGGCTGCCGGCCAGCGTGCGCCCGGTGATGCGATTCGCCCCTCAGCGGCGGGCTCGGCTGGCGGCCGGGCCGATCGCCTCGGCACTGCACGACGACGACTTTCGCGCGCGGGTCGCGGCGCAGGTGCGACCGGGCCACGGCGATGTCGTCGCGGCGCTGGAGCGTGGCGAGCCGGTGGCCGTCGACCCGGTCGAGGTGGCGGCGGTCGCGTACCTGCTCCGACCGGAGGGCTGGCGGCAGACCCTGGAGCAGGCGGTGTCGCGCATCGACGAGGAGGCGCGCGCGGCCGCTCCGGACCCCGACGAGGTCGACCGGCTCCGACAGCAGGTCGAGGATGCTCGGACCGAGCTTGCCGACGTCCGCTCTCGACTGCGCGATCAGGTCAGTCAGCTGAAGGCCGACAACACAGACCTGCGTCGCAAGCTGGGCGCGGAGCGGACCCGATCGAGGCAGGCCGCAGTCGACCTCGCCACGGCCAGATCGGACGAGACATCGGCGATCGAGGACGCCGAGAGGCGCGTCGGCGCGGCGCAGACCGAGGTACGGCGGTTGCAGGCCCGCATCGATGAGTTGGCCGGCGATGCCCAGCGGGTCCGCCAGTCCGACCGGGCCGAGCGCGGCGGCGAAGCGTTGCGAGCGCGCCTGCTGCTCGACGCCTTGCTGGCATCCGCGCAGGGACTGCGACGTGAGTTGGCCCTCCCACCCGTCGAGACGCTGCCGGCCGACCTGCTGGCCGACCCCGACGATCGACCGTTGGCGCCCGGAGGCGGGCGGGCGCTGGATCCGGCCGATCCGGCGCTGCTCGATCGATTGCTGGGCCTGCCTCGGGTGCACCTGCTGGTGGACGGCTACAACGTGACCAAGCTCGAGTGGGGGAACCTGTCGCTGGAGGAGCAGCGGACCCGGCTGCTGCGGCAGCTGGCCCCGATCGCGGCGCGCAGTGGCGCCGAGGTGACTGTGGTGTTCGACGGGGCCGACCTCCGGCATCGGCCGGCGGTGTCGCCGCCGCGTGGCGTTCGGGTGCGATTCAGTCCGGCCGAGGTGACCGCCGACGAGGTTTTGCGCGATCTCGTACGGGCCGAGCCGGAGGGTCGTCCGGTCGTGGTCGTGTCGGCCGATCGAGAGGTCGCGGGGTTCGCGACCAAGGCCGGCGGCCGGGCCATTCCGTCGGTGGCGTTGGTCCGGCTATTGGATCGCGGCTGACGGCGCGACACGCCGGTGTTGCCGGACTGTCAGTGCCCCGCCGTACCGTCGCTGATGTCCGATTGGTAACCGAGGAGGAACCATGGCATCGAGCGCGGACGCGGCCGAGCCCACCGGGGCCGACGCTCTCATCATCGACTGCGACACGTGTCTGGTGCGTGGGCTCGCGTGCACCGACTGCGTCGTGACCTGTCTGTTGGGTGGCCCGCCAGAGCCGGTCGAGTTGTCCGAGGACGAAGCCGGAGCACTCGACGCGCTGGCCGCATCCGGCCTGCTTCCGCCCCTACGCCTTGTGACCGCTCAAGACGATCCGTCACCGGATATTTACGGCGATTAGGACGTAACTTCCGAACCACATCGCTCGTTTCCCCAGCATGGTGCGGGGAGATTGCAGTTGATCCCCAACGTCACTAGTGTCCAATGCTCAGGTGCCCGTACAGAGTCGATTTACCGCAGATCGGCCGGGCGCCTCGCCGAATTCGGCGGTTCCGAGGGGCCGGGGCCGCTGGAGCCGGGGACCCAAGTGATTGGGGTTAATCGATGGGCCATCGTGAGAGGTCCATCGGCGGGCAGCTTCCGGCCCGAACCCGACAGCTCACCTGGTAGGCGTCGAGGAGCTAGGAGATCGGCCGAGCGTGCGTACCGCCCGGAAAACTTCAGTTATCCGCACCACCGTCGCGATTGGCGCGACCCTCATCACCGGGATGGTGGTGCTCCCGCAATCGGGCTACGCGAGCCCTGACCCGAGCATCCAAGAGGTGCAGCGCCGCGCCGATCGGCTCTTCCACGAGGCTGAGCAGGCTCAGGAGCGACTCAACACGATCCGGGTCGAACTGAAGGACACCCGGCGGGGGCTCAAGGGCCTCCGCTCCGACGTCGCCGACCAGCAGCGCACCCTCGACGCCACGGCCGACCGGGTCAGCAGCATGGTGGCCGTCCAGGCGCAGCAGTCGCCGATGAACCTCACCACCCAACTGCTCGCCTCTGGCAACCCCGACGAGTTCCTCGCCGGCCTCGCCGCGATGGAGTCCTACAACTCGACTCAGGCGAGCCTGCTCGACGGCTACCAGGCCGCCGCGGCCGAGCTCGACCTTCGCAAGCAGCAACTGCGCGAGCAGGTCGACGCGATCGCCGAGGCCAAGGACCAGGCGGCCAAGGAATACGACACCGTCAAGGAAAAGTCCGACGCCGCCCAGGATCTACTCGACGAGCTCGAAGCCGAGCAGCTCGACACCAGCCGTGGCGACACGCGGCCGCCGACCGGCGTCGAGGCGACCTCCGAGCAGGCGCAGATCGCCGTCGACTACGCCCTGGCTCAGCTCGGCGACCCCTATGTCTACGGCGCCGCTGGACCGGATTCCTACGACTGCTCCGGCCTCACGATGGCCGCCTGGGGAGCCGCCGGTGTTTCCTTGCCGCACTCGTCCAGCGTGCAGGCCACCATGGGCACCTCGATCCCGCTCTCTTCGGCCGTGCCTGGCGACCTGCTCTTCTACTACAGTCCGGTCAGCCACGTCGGTATGTACATCGGCAACGGCCAGATCGTCCACGCCCCAAACTCGGGCTCCACGGTCGAGATCGTGCCCGCGTCCGGCTACATGCCGCTGACCGACGTCCGCCACATCGGCTGAGTCGCTAGCGCTTCGCCCAGTAGTCGTCGCTCGCCTGGCTCGCGGCGAGTTCGTCGGCGCTACCGAATCCGGGTGCCATCGATGCGTCGGTGCCGGCCATGTACTGGTGGTGGTCGATGCCCAGCAGCCGGATCCAGCTCTGCTGGCCGAAGGTCAAGGCGATGAAGCAACCGAGCTCCACGAGTTCGGGCTCGCTGAAGTGCTCACGCAGCCGCTGCCACAGCTTGTCGAGATCCTGTTCGCCCCAGGCGATCGCCTGGGCGTAGGCGAGCGCCGCCTTCTGCCGGTCGTCGTACTTGTCCGAGGACTCGAAGTTCAACAACTCGTCGTACTGCGCCTCCTCGAGGCCGGCAGCTGATGCCTTGATGGAGCGCTGGTTGCCGCAGAACTCGCACTTCACGGTCCGAGAGATGTAGACCCGGCAGAGGTCCTTGATCGCGTGGTCGCAGACGCCATTGTGGAACTGCGACTTCCAGGAGTCGGCGAAGGCCCAGAACGCGTTCGGCGCATGGGCACGAACGGCCGAGCTCTCCGGACGAGGCGTACCCTCACGCGCGCACCGGTGCATCTCCTCCTGCATCCGCTCGTCCATGTCTTCGAGGGAGACGTAGCTGATGTATGGATCTGCCATGGTGATTCCTCTCGTCATTTGGCACTGAATCATGGGCAAATGTGGCGTGTCCAGTGGCGCGGATCGTAAATCGGTTGAGGCGTCCGCCGTCCAGGGGTTGTCTTAGGTCATGACGAAAGACCCGATCCGTGTCCGTCGCGCGACCGACCCGGATCGCTACCTGGCGACCGACCACACGGTCTGGTTCGCCGAGGCTCCGAAAGCGCCTACCGAGGAGCAGCTGATCGGGCTGGCCGAGGACCAGCGCTTCGCGGCCGAGATCGACGGCTCGGATCCGGCGACCTATCCGGGGGTCTACGGCGTCTTTCCGTTGACGCTGTCGATCCCCGGCGCCGACGCGACCGTCCGGCAGGTGCCGTGTGCCGGTCTCACCTGGGTCGGTGTACACCCCGACCACCGCCGCAAGGGTGTGCTCACCGCGATGGTGCGCCACCACTTCGAGCAGGTGCACGAGCAGGAGGGCGTCTACCTCTCGGCGCTTCATGCCAGCGAGCCGTCAATCTATGGCCGCCACGGCTACGGACTCGCGTCCCTGGAGCTCGTCGTCAGTCTGGGCAGGGGTACGAAACTGACCGCGCCCGAGTTGGAAGACGCGGCCGCAGCGGTCACGACTCACCTGGCGACGGCGTCCGAACCAGACGTTGCGAAGCGGTTGCTGGAGTGCCATCTCGGCTCGGCGGAGCTTGGCTCTGTGGTGGGCGACGCCGGCTACTACGCCCGCATCTGCCAAGAGTTCCCTGAACACATGCGGGACAAGGAGCCCTGGCGGGTGCTCTTCGCCCGCCGCGACGGTGTGGATGTCGGTTTCGCGGCGTTCCGTCGCGCACACAAGTGGGAGCGAGGCCGGCCCTCGGGCGACCTTTCGGTTTGGGCGGTCCTCGGCGACACGGGCGCGAGACTCGCACTCCTGCGTCGCCTGGTCGACTTCGATCTGATGGGCACCATCAAGGTCGGCACCGTCGGCGTCGACGACCCACTGCTGCTGTGGGTCGGCGGTCCGAGGGCTACGTCCGACCTGGAGACCTATGACGGCCTGTGGATGCGCCTGGTCGACCTCACCGAGGCACTGCAGGCTCGGGCATGGAGCGCGCCGTGCGACGTGGTGGTCGAGGTGAGTGACACCGCGGCTCCGTGGAACGCCGGTAGTTGGCGGATCCGAGCCCATGACGGCGAGGCTGTGGTGGAGAGAACGACGGCCGAGTCCGACGTGCGGCTGGGCATCGGGGCTCTGGGCGGCGCCTATCTCGGGGCCGGCAACCTCGTCGCGTTGCAACGGGCCGGCCTCGTGGCGGAGCGCCGGAAGGGCGCTGTCGCCGAGCTGTGGCGGGCGATGCGCACCGAGATCTCACCGACCGCCGCGGTCGGATTCTGACCCTAGCCGCGTCACAGGGATCGCCGACGACCTCTCTAAGATCGTGGAATGACCGACGCCGCACCACCGCCGGGGGCCGCCGGCCGGGATAAGGCGATCGGTCGCGCGGTAGTCGGGGCATTTGTCGCCCTCGTGGTAGTCACGGGCGCGGTGTTGTGGTCCACCGACGCCCGTGACGATGTCCCGCCCGACGATGTGGCGACGCCGACCGTCGGCCCTCCCGTCGACGAGGTCGACCGGGACGAGCGCGCTAGCCAGGTCCTGCAGAGCCTCGGGGTCGCCTGGCTACACGCGGACGAGACCGCCTTCGTCGACGCCGCCGGAGCGTCTCGCGCCGCGCATCAGTGGGCCGGCCAGGTCTATGACGCCCTCGCCGACCTCAGGGTCCGGTGGATAGACCTGCGGTATGTCGCGGTGGACCCCGAAACGGCGGCCGACCCGCTGGGCTTCACGGCCGACGTCGAAGTGCGGTGGGAGCTCGACGCCGGCCCGGCGCACCAGATCTACCGCACGGCGCCCGTGATGATCTCCCTTCGGTTCTCGTACAACGGTGACCGCATCGATGTCGTCGGGCTCGACGGAGACACCGACGACCCGGTGCCGGTGTGGCTCGCCGGCCCGGTCGACATCGAGTCCACCGATGGCGGCACCTGCATCGCGGTCCCCGAAGGCGTCGACCTCGATACGTGTGCCGCGCTGCTCGACGTGGCCGCCGACGACCTGGCCAACATCGTGTCCACCGAGCAGACGGCCAACCGTCCGGTGGTCGTCATGGTGCCCAACACCGACTCCACGGCAGCGATGCTGCTCGGCCAAGAGGCTGACGACCTGACTCAGATCGCCGCCGTCACGACGACGATCGACGGCAGCAGCTCGGTCCAGGCACCCGCGGAGGTCGTCGTCAATCCGACGGTCTTCGACGACCTCAGCCGGCGGGCGGCGCAGCTCGTCATGAGTCACGAAGTGACGCATGCCGCCACTGGAGCGACCGCCTCATCGATAGAGCTGTGGGTGGCCGAGGGGTTCGCCGACTACGTCGCATTGGCCAGCGGCCGGATCCCCGTCGAGCGTGCCGCGAGCCAGATTCTGTCCTACGTTCGCAAGCACCACCCGCCTGAGCATCTGCCCACCGCACAAGAGTTTTCGGCACACCGCCATGGGCTCGGGCGGACGTACGAGGCGGCCTGGCTGATCTTTCGGATGCTCGGCGCTTACTACGGGGACGACAGCGTCGTCGACTTTTACGACGAAGTACGCACCGGCACGCCGGTCGAGGACGCGCTGCTCGACACGATCGGTCTCGACCTCGACGGTCTGACGGCGGCCTGGCAGGACTACTTGACGTCGCTCGCGTTTGGGGTCTCCTGACGATGCCGGCCTCTGACCGCAGGCTCGCCTGGGCCTGGTTCGCGATCGCCGCTGTCGCGCTCGTGATCACCATCGCCGTCACCACGCCGTGGGACTGGCTCCCGGGTGGTTCGCTCGCGCCGATCGACAAGTCCGGTGGCCTGTCCGAATCCGCGCTCGACCGGATCGACGCCTATCGCGGCGATATCGTGCCGATCGGGCTCGCCAGCACGGCCGTGTCGCTCGTCGTCGCGATTGGGTTGGGGCTCACGTCGTGGGGGGCGCGATTGGTCCGTCGGTTGCCGGGATCTCGGTGGTGGGCGCTTCAGACGCTCCTCGCGGTCGCGGCACTGCTCACGATCGGCCGCATCGTCACGCTGCCGTTGGCGATCTGGTCCCAAAATGTACGGCGCGACTTCGGTCTGGCGACCAATAGCTGGGCCGCATGGGCGGTCGACCAGGTCATCACGCTCGCGGTGGCGATCGTGCTGACTGCGCTGCCGATCGTCGTGGTCTTGGCGATGGCGCGCAGGTGGCGTCGCTGGTGGCTGCCGGCCTCGCTGACTGCCGGAGGACTCGTGATCATCGGGTCGTTCGGCTATCCGCTCGTGGTGGAGCCGTTGTTCAACAACTTCGGCGAGATGCAGGACGGGCCGCTGCGGGCGTCCCTGGTCCAGATGGCCGAAGCCGACGGCGTCGACGTCAACGACGTACTCGTCGCCGACGCTTCCAAGCGGACCAGCTCACTCAACGCGTACGTGTCGGGCTTCGGCGCCTCGAAGCGGATCGTCGTGTACGACACGCTGCTGAGCGAGGCGAGTCCGGCCGAGGTCCGACTCGTCGTCGCCCACGAGCTCGGGCATGCCAAGCACAACGACGTGCTGCACGGCACGATCGTCGGTGCGTTGGGGGCGGTCGCGGGCGTCACGTTGCTGGCGCTGCTGCTGACGTCGCGCCGGCTGGCCGAACGCGCGGGCTACCGAGCCGACCGGCCGGGCGAAGCTGTGGCCGTGCCGGCGATTCTCGCCCTCGTCGCCTGTGGCACGTTTCTCGCGAGCCCGGTGCAAAACCTGATCAGCCGAGCCATCGAGGCCCGGGCCGACGTGCACTCGCTCGACCTGACGCACGACCCTGCGACATTCGAGGCAACCCAGCGTCGGTTGGCGCAGGCCAACCTCTCACCGCCGTGGCCGTCGCGGCCGCTGTATGTCTGGTTTTCGTCGCATCCGAGCCTCGCCCAACGGATCGCTCTCGCGCAGGGGTGGCAAGAGCGCGAGTCGGGCGACTGACTGCGCGTCAGCTGTAGAGCAGCTCGACCTCGGCCGCGTAGTCGCGCATCACATGGATCCGGCGCAGCTTGAGTGACGGCGTCAGATGGCCGGTCTCCTCGGTCCAGTCGATCGGCAGGATCCGGAACTTCCGGATCGACTCGGCCTGCGACACCCGGGCGTTCGCGTCGTCGACGGCGCGCTGGATCTCGGCTCGCAGCGCGGGATGGTTGATGAGCCGGGCCGGGTCACCCTCGATGCCGTGTTGCTCGGCCCACGGGCCCAGCGTCTCGGCGTCGAGCGTGATCAGGGCCGCGATGTACGGCTTGCCGTCGCCGACCACCATGCATTGACTAACCAGGGCGTGTGCGCGGATCGGATCCTCCAACGCGGCCGGAGCGACGTTTTTGCCGCCCGCGGTGACCAGGATCTCCTTCTTGCGGCCCGTGATCCGCACGAATCCCTCGTCGTCGATTTCGCCGAGGTCGCCGCTGCGAAACCAGCCGTCCGGATCGAGGGCGTCGGCCGTCGCGGCCTCGTCGTTCCAGTAGCCGCCGAAGACCTGGCCCCCGCGAAACAGCAGCTCTCCGTCGCGAGCGACCTTGACCTCCGTGCCGGGGATCGGCCGGCCCACGGTGCCGATCTTTTGCGAGTCCGGGAGGTTCACCGTCAGCGCGGCAGTCGTCTCCGTGAGCCCGTACCCCTCGAGCACCGGCACGCCGATCCCACGGAAGAAGTGCGCCAGCCGCTCACCGAGCGGAGCCCCACCGGAGATCGCGTAGTCGACCTTGCCGCCGAGGGCGCCCCGCAGCTTGGCATAGACCAGTCGATCGAACACGGCGTGCCGACCCCGCAGCAGGGGACTGACCCGCGACCCGTCCTGCGCCTGGCTGAACCGGATCGCACTCTCGGCCGCGGCATCGAAGATGCGACCCTTGCCCTCGGCATGCGCCCGCTGACTCGCGGTGTTGAAGACCTTCTCGAACACGCGGGGCACCGCCAGCAGAAACGTCGGCTGGAACTCCGCCAGCGTCGACGTCAGCTCCTTGATGTTGGACGAGTGGCCGAGCCGGATCCCGGAGCGCACGCACCCCACCTGGATGATGCGCGCGAAAATGTGCGCCAGCGGCAAGAACAGCAGCGTCGACGCGCCGTCGAGCTCGAACAGTCGGTCCAGCTCGACGGTGGCGACGCCGAGCTCGAACATGAAGTTGCCGTGGGTGAGGACGCAGCCCTTCGGGCGACCGGTCGTGCCGGACGTGTAGATGACCGTGGCCCTGCTGTCCGGCGTGACAGCCGCCCGGCGCCGCTCGGCCTCGTCGTCGGTGATGTCGACGCCCAACGCCTCGATGGTCTTGATCGCCTCGCTGTCGATCGTCCAGACGTGTCGAAGCTCCGGGGCCTGGTCGCGCGCCTCGGCGACTCGACTGTCGTGCTGCTCGGTCTCGACCACGCAGGCGACCGCACCGGAGTCGGCGAGGATCCAGCCGACCTGGTCGGTCGACGACGTTTCGTAGATCGGGACGGTGGCCGCGCCGATCCACCAGATCGCGTAGTCGAGCAGAGTCCATTCGTAGCGGGTCTTCGAAAGCAGCGCGACCCGGTCGCCTGGCTCGACACCGGCAGCGATGAGTCCCTTGGCGACCGCGACGACCTCGCGATGGAAGGCGGCGAAGTCGACGTCCTCCCATGCGCCGGCCCGTCGACGGCTGAACGCGATCGCGTCGGGGCGCTCGCGGACCTGCCGCAGCACGTCGTCGGTCAGATTGCCGACCGCCGGCACCTGGTAGGTCGCCGGGTTGGCGAAGGCGCGCATCTTCCTCCCCTCCGGGACAAAATCGGCGATGCCATGCGTAGGCGTGCCTCGCCGGGCAGGCTACAGTCAGAGCGCTGACCGGTGGTAGGAGTCCGAATCGTGCCGCTTCTCGACATCGTCGACGAGACCTTCGTGGTCGCGTCGCCGGCCACCCTGCGCGACCTCTGGTGCGACGAGGCCGAGTGGGACAGTCGCTTCACCGACCTCACGCTGCGCTGTTACGAAGACCGCGGGCTGCTGGGCAAGCGGTGGTACATCACAGGCACGCTGGTCGGCTCGGCCGAGGTCTGGCTCGAGCAGCTCGGTGACGGTGTGCTCGTCCACGTCTACATCCGGGCCGACCCGGCTCCGACGTTCGGCGGGGCGCCGCTTAAGCCACGACAGGCGCGCCGAGCCCGACGACAGTTGTTGAAGCGGTACGCGCGGCCCTTGAAGCGTTGGGGTTTCGTCATCAAGGACCGCGCAGAGGGCCCACGCTTGGCGGGCGAGCCGTCGGTGCCGCCGGACTCCGACGGGGTAGTCTCCGCCGTCAGAAGCGGCACGACCCCCCGGGAGGGCAGCGATGGGCGACCAGACGACCGGTGAAATCGTGATCGCCGCCGCACCGGAGGAGATCATGGCGGTCATCGCGGACTTCGACGCCTATCCCGACTGGGCCACCGGGGTTAAGCACACCGAGGTCGTCGCCGACGGTTCCGAGGGGCGGGCCGAGCAGGTGCGGTTCGTCCTCGATGCCACGCCGATCCGCGACGAGTACGTGCTGGCCTACATCTGGGAGGGCGACGACTCGGTCACTTGGACGTTGGCCGAGGGCCGCATGATCAAGGCGATGGACGGTGCCTATCTGCTGCACGACAACGGCGACGGCTCGACGCAGGTGACCTACAAGCTCGCGGTCGACGTCGCGATCCCGCTGATCGGCCTGCTAAAGCGCAAGGCTGAGAAGGTCATCATCGACACCGCACTCAAGGGCCTGAAGAAGCGCGTCGAGGCCTAAAAACGCCGACCGACTAGTCTCTCGCCTTGTGCGAGTGCTCCTGTTCACCGGCAAGGGCGGCGTCGGAAAGACGACCGCCGCGGCCGGTAGCGCCATCGAGGCCGGCCGGCGCGGCCTGCGAACTCTCGTCGTCTCGACCGATGCCGCGCACTCGCTCGCGGACGCCTTCGACACGCCGATCGGCGCCGAGCCGACCGAGGTCGGCCAGCACGTCTGGGTCCAGCAGGTCGACACCCAGCGACGTTTCGAGCGGTCGTGGGCAGACGTGCAGCGCTATCTGCTGTCGGTGCTCGACGCGAGCGGCGTCGACCCGATCGCGGCCGAGGAGCTGACCGTCCTGCCAGGAGCCGAGGAGGTGCTGGCGCTGCTCGAGGTGCGCGAGCAGGTCCGGACGGGGGAGTGGGACGTCGTCATCGTCGACTGTGCACCGACCGCCGAGACCCTGCGCCTGTTGGCTCTCCCGGAGGCGCTGACGTGGTACATGGAGCGGGTCTTCCCCGTCGAGCGCCGGGTCATCAAGGCGCTGCGGCCGATGTTGGCCCGGGCGGCCGGCGTCCCGATGCCGCACGACGCGGTGTTCGAGGCGGTCGAGCGGCTGCACCGAGACCTCGGTGAGGTACGTGACGTGCTGACCGGGCCGGACGCGTCGGTACGGCTCGTGCTCACCCCCGAGTCGGTGGTCGTCGCCGAGGCGCGACGGGCCTTCACGACGCTGTCGCTCTACGGCTACCGCGTCGACGGCGTGGTGGCCAACCGAATCTTCCCGGCCGCCGAGGGTGACCCGTGGCGGCAGCAGTGGGTGCAGGCGCAGGCCGACGTGCTGACCGAGGTCGAACGGTCGTTTGCCCCGCTGCCGATCTGGCGCTCGGCCTACCGTGCTGGCGAACCCGTGGGCCGAGAGCAGTTGGCATCGTTCGCCGCTGATCTCTATGGCGACGGCGACCCGTTCGCCCCGGTGACGGGGGACGAGCCGCTTCGAGTCGAGCGCGAGGGGGACGATGTGACGATGAGCCTCGCTCTTCCACTCGCTGACCGGCCCGACGTCGACTTGGCGCGCCACGGTCGTGATGTCGTCGTCACGGTCGGGTCGTACCGTCGGGTCATCGCCCTCCCGTCGTCGATGCAGCGGTGCCGAGTCGAGGGGGCCAAGCTGACCGAGGGGTGGTTGCGGATCCGCTTCCGCCTCGAGCGAGACGCCGAGCGCGACGCGGCCGAGACTGTGGTGGCGACCGCCGGAGCGGAGTCGACATGACCGATAACCCGCACGACAAGGGCGACGTCGGCAGTCTCGGCGAGGAGGCGGCCAAGCTGTTCGCCGCCGCCGCGGCCTGGGCTCGCGAGCATGCTGGCGACGCGACCGGACCGGCCGCGACGGCCGGCCCGGGTGCGGGGGCCCGACTCGGCGAGTGGCTGTCGGCCGATCACATCGCGACCGGAGCGCCCGAGTGCAAGTGGTGTCCGCTGTGCCAGGCGATCAGCATGCTCCGGACGACCAACCCGGAGGTCAAGGAGCATCTGGCGTCGCTGATTGCGGTCGGGAGACAGTTGCTCGACTCCCTCGCCGAGGCCGCCCAAGAGACGAAGCAGCCGCCGTCGGATGTCGAGCACATCGACCTGTCGGAGGACGACTCGTGGGATTGACCGTTGGCGTCGACGTCGGTGGCACCAAGATCGCCGCCGGTGTGGTCGACGACGCCGGCGAGATCCTGGTCGAGGAGACCGAGCCGACGCCGGCGACAGATCCGGCCGCCATCGCGACGGCGATCGCCGACGTCGTCGGACGTCTTCGGCAGTCGCATGAGATCGAGGCCGTCGGCATCGGCGCCGCCGGCTTCGTCGACGCCAAGCGGTCGACGATTCTCTTCGCGCCCAACATCAGCTGGACCGCCGAGCCGCTGGCCGGTCAGGTCGGCGCCCGGATCGGGCTTCCGGTCGTGGTCGAGAACGACGCCAACGCCGCGGCCTGGGGTGAGTTCCAGTTCGGCGCCGGCAAGGATGTTGACGATCTGCTGATGATCGCCGTCGGTACCGGCATCGGCGGGGGCTATGTGACCGAAGACCGGCTCTATCGCGGCGCGTTCGGCACCGCGGGCGAGGTGGGTCACCTACGGGTGGTCCCCGGCGGTATTCGCTGCGGCTGCGGTAGTTACGGCTGCTGGGAGCAATACGCGAGTGGTCGGGCGCTCGTGCGGGAGGCGCGCGACCGGGTCGCGAGTGGCCTGGCCGAAGCGGCCGCCTTGTCGACCGCGGCCGACGGCGATGCCGAACGGCTGACCGGGCCGATGGTGACCAAGCTCGCGCAGGCCGGCGACCCGCTGGCCCGAGAGCTCCTCGCCGAGGTCGGGCGCTGGTTGGGCGAGGGCATCGCGTCCTTGGTCGCCGTACTCGATCCGGCGGTGGTGGTGCTCGGCGGGGGCGTTGCCGAGGCCGGCGATCCGGTCGTCGCTCCGGCGCGTACGGCGTTTGCCCGCACGCTTCCGGCGGCCGCACACCGACCGGCACCCGACATTCGACCGACGACGTTGGGCAATCGGGCCGGAATGATCGGCGCCGCCGATCTGGCGAGGACGCCATGACCACCCCCTCCGGACCGGCGCGGCCGCGCACGGGGATGCTGGCCCGGCTGGCGATCGGCATCGACATCGGCGGCACCAAGGTGGCCGCCGGCATCGTCGACGAGACCGGTCAGGTGCTCGACCGGATGCGACGTGAGACGCCGACGACGAGCCCGGAGGCGGTCGAAGACACGATTGCCGACGTCGTCACGGAACTGCGACGCCATCACCGGCAGCGGATTTGGGGCGTCGGGATCGGAGCGGCGGGATTCGTGGACGCCGATCGGGCGACGGTGCTGTTCTCGCCACATCTGGCTTGGCGTCGGGAGCCGCTGCGGGAGGCGATCCGGCGCCGTACCGGATTGCGGGTCGTCGTCGAAAACGACGCCAACGCGGCCGCGTGGGCTGAGTGGCGGTTCGGCGCCGCCCGTGGCGAGGACGAACTGATCTGCGTCAACCTCGGCACCGGCATCGGTGGCGGCATGCTCTTCAACGGTCTGCTCTATCGCGGCCACTTCGGCATCGCCGGCGAGTTCGGCCACATGCAGGTCGTGCCCGCCGGCCATCGGTGCGAGTGCGGCAACCGCGGGTGTTGGGAGCAGTACGCGAGCGGCAACGCACTGGTCCGCGAGGCCCGCGAGCTCGCCGTCGCGAACTCGCCGGTGATCCACCCGCTGCTCGAGCGGGCCGGCGGCGATCCGATGGCGATCACCGGCCCGCTGGTCACTGAAGCCGCACAGGCCGGCGATCCAGCCGCGGTCGAGTTGCTGACCGAGGTGGGGCAGTGGCTCGGTGTCGGCATCGCGTCGCTGGCGGCCGCGTTTGATCCGGGGCTGTTCATCATCGGCGGCGGGGTGTCAGACGCGGGCGATCTGCTGATCGGGCCGGCCCGCGACTCGTTCCGCAAGACGTTGACCGGTCGGGGCTTCCGACCAGAGGCGCGGATCGTCCGTACTGCCTTGGGCAACGAGGCCGGCATGGTCGGTGCGGCCGACCTGGCTCGGGTCGAGCGTCGCCGCCGACGTCGGGGATCCCGGTCGCGGTCCCGCGCGCGCAGCCGATCCGGTACGCGGCCAAGACTCGGCGTCGTGGGCGGGACCGAGCGGCGGGCTACCGGTCGACGAGAGTGACCTCGAACGTGTAGCGCTCGGCTCGATAGACGTGCCGGCCGTATTCGACGGCCCGTCCGGCGTTGTCGAACGCGGTGCGCGTCATGGTTAGCAGCGGACTGCCGCGGCGCTCGTCGAGCAGGCGGGCCTCGCGGGCGTCGGCCCGGCGGGCGCCGATCTGTTGGTTGGCGACACGCAACTGCACCCCGCCCTGCCGGAGGCACTCGTAGAGGCCCTGGGACCGAAGGTCGAGCGCGTCGAGGTCGAGGACGTCGACTGGCAGGTAGTTGTGCAGGAGCGCGAGCGGCTCGTCGCCGACGAATCGCAGCCGCTGGAGACTCCAGACGGGAGACCCGGCCGGGATGCGTAGCTCGTGGGCGACCGTCTCGTCGGTTTCGACGCGGCCACAGTCGAGGACGTCGGTGCGGGGCTTCTGACCGGCGCGCTGGAGGTCGTCGTGCAGGCTGGTGAGCTCGACCGGGCGTCGGATCTGGCCGTGGACGACCTGGGTGCCGACGCCACGCTTGCGGACCAGCAGCCCCTTGTCGACGAGCATCTGGATGGCCTGCCGCATCGTCGGGCGGGACAGTCCTAGCTCGCCGGCCATCGTGACCTCGTTGGCGATCCGATCGCCGGGTGCGAGCTCGCCGTCGACGATGGCTCGCTCAAGTTGCTCGGCGACCTGGAAGTACAGGGGGACCGGGCTCGAGCGGTTGATGACGATCGACGGGCGGACGGCCATCCGGTCTCCCTCTTGACGGACTGGCCTAGCGTACCGTGGCACATGTCTCGACGTCATTATGTCCTAACAAAGTGTTGACACCGCCGTCACGGCCCAGCGAGACTCGTGCGGAGGCAACCGAGTCACGGTGAGAGGCGTACAACTGATGAAGCGGACCCGGATTGCGGCGGCACCGATCTCGTGGGGCGTCTCCGAGGTGCCCAGCTGGGGTTATCAGCTCTCGGTCGATCGGGTTCTCGACGAGATCCGCGGGCTCGGGCTGCCTGCGACGGAGTTCGGTCCGGACGGTTTCCTCGCGGCCGAGCCGACGGCGAAGGCCGAGCAGCTCCGTGCTCACGAGCTGCGTGCGGTCGGCGGATTCCTGCCCCTCGTGCTGCACGAGCCGGAGCATGATCCGTTGCCCCGAGTCGCCCGCTATGTCGACGACTGTCAGGCGACCGGCGCCGACGCGGTGGTCTTGGCCGCTGATACCTCGGACGACGGTTACGACACCCGCCCGGAGCTGGACGAGCTCGGCTGGAAGACGCTGCTCCACCATCTCGATCGGATCGACGACTTCACGCGGTCGCACGGTGTCGTGGCCAGCCTGCATCCGCATATCGGCACGATGATCGAGCGTGGCGACGAGGTCGAACGGGTCCTCGCCGGCTCGCGGGTCGGGCTATGCGTCGACACCGGACATCTCCTCGCCGCGGGCACCGACCCCGTCGTGCTGACCCAGGCCCACGCCGATCGGGTCGTCCACGTGCATCTCAAGGACGTCGACGGTGACCTGGCCGACGAGGTCGCCGCGGGTGGGGTCGGCTTCGCCGACGCGGTACGGGCCGGGCTGTTTCTGCCACTCGGCCGGGGCTCGGTCGACGTCGCGGCGATCGTGTCGGTCCTCGAGGAGCGCGGATACGACGGCTGGTACGTGCTCGAGCAAGACGTCATGCTCGACGCCGAACCGACCGGGGAGGGGCCGGCCGCCAACGTACGGGTCAGCCTCGACTACCTCGAAGGGCTCACGGCATGAACGACCCGTACGACGTGCTCACCATGGGCCGGATCGGAGTCGACGTCTATCCCCTCCAGATCGGCGTGGGCCTGGAGCAGGTCGAGTCCTTCGGCAAGTACCTCGGCGGCAGCCCGGCCAATGTCGCGGTGGCGACCGCCCGCTACGGTCGCCGGTCGGCGGTCATCACGCGCACCGGCGACGACCCGTTCGGTCGCTATCTGCACGACGCGCTGCGCGGATTCGGCGTCGACGACCGCTACGTGACCGCGGTCGACGGCCTGCCCACTCCGGTGACGTTCTGCGAGATCTTTCCGCCGGACCATTTCCCGCTGTACTTCTACCGACAGCCGAAGGCCCCGGACCTAGAGATCCGAACCGACGAGCTCGACCTCGACGCGATTCGGGCCGCCGACATCTTCTGGGTCACCGGCACCGGACTGTGCGACGAGCCGAGCCGAACCGCCACGATGACCGCGCTCGAGGCCCGGGCCAAGCGCGGCGTCACCGTCTTGGATCTCGACTACCGCCCGATGTTTTGGCCCGACGCGCAGACGGCGCACGAGACGATCGCGGCGGCGCTGCCGCATGCCACGGTCGCGGTGGGCAACCTCGACGAGTGCGAGATCGCGGTCGGCGAGCGTGATCCGAGCGCCGCCGCGAAGGCGATTCGGGACGCCGGTGTCGAGCTCGCCGTGGTGAAGCAGGGCCCCGCTGGCGTGCTCGGTGACGACGGCGCCGGCGCGGTCGTCGTGCCGCCGGTGGAGATCGAGGTCGTCAACGGCATCGGCGCCGGCGATGCCTTCGGCGGCGCCCTCTGTCACGGTCTGCTCGCCGGGTGGGGCATCGAGCGCGTGCTCCGATTCGCCAACGCCGCCGGCGCCATCGTGGCGTCCCGACTCGCCTGCGCGGACGCGATGCCGACGGCCGACGAGGTCGACGCGCTGCTCGAGGAGCGCCGCGATGTCCGATGATCTCCTCGCGCGACTCCTCGACGTTCGGGTGCGGGCGCCGGAGCGGATCGCGGAGGCCGCCGCCCGTCGGACGCGACCGGCCGACCTGACCGGCCAGACCGGCCGGCTGCTCCTGGTCGCGGCCGACCATCCGGCACGCGGCGCGATGCGGGCCGGTGATCGGGCGATGGCGATGGCGGACCGGGCCGACATGCTGCGGCGGCTCGGCACCGCGTTGGAGCGCCCTGGTGTCGACGGCGTACTCGGCACGGCGGACGTCCTCGAGGACCTGCTGTTGCTCGGCGCATTGGAGTCGAAGGTCGTGATCGGTTCGATGAACCGGGGCGGTCTCGCCGGCACCGCGTTCGAGATCGACGACCGGTTCACCGGCTATGGCGCCGAAGCGGCGCGGGCGATGGGCTGGCAGGGCGGCAAGATGCTGCTGCGCATCGATCCGGACGACGCGGCGACATCCGACATGTTGGAGGCGTGCGCCCGGGCCGTCGACGAGCTCGCGGCCGCGCGTCTGATGGCGATGGTCGAGCCCTTCATCGCCCGTCGGGTGGACGGCAGGGTCCGCAACCTGTTGACAGTCGAGGCCGTGATCCGGTCGTCGGCGGTCGCGTCCGGGCTCGGCTCGACGTCGGCGTACTCCTGGCTGAAACTGCCTGTGGTCGACGACATGGAGTCGGTCCTCGCGGCAACGACTCTTCCGGTGCTCTTGCTCGGCGGCGAGGTGGCGGCCGACCAGCAACAGCAACTGGCGTTGTGGCGCAAGGCGCTGGCGTCGCCGTCGGTGCGAGGGATGGTCGCCGGCCGGTCGCTTCTCTATCCACCCGACGACGACGTCGCGGCCGCGGTCGACGCGACAGTGGAGCTGATGTGATGGCGCCCGTGAGTGAGCATTACCTGCCGACGGGCAGCACGGCCGAGGACCCGTACGCGCTGCGGATCACGCCCGAGAGCGCCGGGTGGGGCTACTCGGGCCTGTCGATCCTGGAGCTCGATCCGGGGGAGTCGGTCGCGGTGTCGACGGAGGAGTCCGAGACCCTGGTCCTGCCGCTGCGAGGTGGCTGCGAGGTCGCCGTCGGCAGCGAGGTCGTCGTCCTCGAGGGTCGCGGCTCCGTTTTCGCCGGACCGACAGACTTCGCCTACGCGCCGCGCGAGGCGGTCGTCACGATTCGCAGCGCAGGTGGCGGCCGATTCGCGCTGCCGAGTGCCGTGTGTGAGCGCCGGCTGCCCTTCCGATACGGCCCGGCCGAGAAGGTGCCGGTCGAGCTGCGCGGCGCCGGCCGGGCGAGTCGACAGGTGCACAACTTCGCGACGCCGGAGGCGTTCGACGCCGAGAAGCTGATCGCCTGCGAGGTGATCACACCGAGCGGCAACTGGTCGTCTTACCCGCCGCACAAGCACGACGAGGAGCGGCCGGCGGAGAGCGTTCTCGAGGAGATCTACTACTTCGAGATCGCCGACGGGCCGCACGAGCCGGGCGTCGGCTATCAGCGCGTTTACGGGCACGCCGGCTACGAGATCGACCTGCTCGCCGAGGTCCGTACCGGCGACGTGGTGCTCATCCCGTACGGCTGGCACGGCCCGTCGATGGCGGTCCCAGGCTACGACATGTACTACCTCAACGTCATGGCCGGCCCGGGCGCCGAGCGCGTCTGGCGGATCTGCGACGACCCGGCGCACGGCTGGATCCGCGAGACCTGGGTCGACCAGGACATCGATCCCCGGCTGCCGTACGGGCCGGAGGGAGTGAGCAGATGACAGTACGCCTCACCGTGGCGCAGGCGCTGGTGCGATTCCTGGAGCAGCAGTACGTCGAGCGCGACGGCGACCGGCATCGGTTCTTCGCCGGCTGCTTCGGGATCTTCGGCCACGGCAACGTCGCCGGCATCGGCCAGGCGCTGCTCGAAGCGACCGAGCGTGACGGCGGGCTGTGCTATCACCAGGCGCGCAACGAGCAGGCCATGGTGCACACCGCTGTCGGCTACGCCCGCGCCAAGGATCGGCTCCAGGCGTACGCCTGCACGTCGTCGATCGGGCCCGGTGCCACCAACATGGTCACCGGCGCCGCACTCGCGACGATCAACCGGATCCCGGTGCTCCTCCTGCCCGGTGACATCTTCGCCACTCGGGTCGCCAACCCCGTCCTGCAGGAGCTGGAGTACGCCGGAAGCCTCGACGTCTCGGTCAACGACGCGTTTCGCCCGGTGTCGCGCTACTGGGATCGGATCAACCGGGCCGAGCAGTTGCCGTCGGCGCTGTTCGCCGCGATGCGGGTGCTCACCGACCCTGCGGAGACCGGTGCCGTGACGCTGGCGCTCCCACAAGACGTGCAGGCCGAGGCGCACGAGTGGCCCGAGGAGCTGTTCGCTGAGCGGGTCTGGCACGTCGCGCGGCCGGGGCCGGAGCCGACGGCTCTCGCGCGGGCGGCCGAGTTGATCCGCACCGCGAAGCGGCCGCTGGTCGTGGCCGGCGGCGGCGTGATCTACTCCGGCGCGAGCCAGGCGCTCGACCACCTGGTTTCAGCCACCGGCATCCCGGTGGCCGAAACCCAAGCGGGTAAGGGGTCGCTGCCCTACGACCATCCGCATGCCGTCGGCGCGATCGGCGCGACCGGCACGACGGCGGCCGACCAGCTCGCCGAGCGGGCCGACGTCGTGATCGGGGTCGGCACCCGTTACAGCGACTTCACGACGGCGTCGCGCACGGTGTTCGCGGCCGAGGGCGTACGGTTCGTCAACCTCAACGTGACGGCGTTCGACGCGTACAAGCTCTCGGCCCTGCCGCTCGTCGCGGATGCGCGCGAGGGTCTGCGGGCCCTGGAGGGCGCGCTCGCCGGCTATTCCGTCGACCCGGCCTACCGGGACGAGTCGGCGCGTCTGACCGCCGAGTGGGACGGCATCGTGCAGCGGGCCTACGACGAGCGCCACGAGCCGCTGCCGGCCCAGGCCGAGGTGATCGGCGCCGTCAACGAGACGTCGCGGCCGCAGGACGTCGTCGTGTGCGCCGCGGGCTCGATGCCAGGCGACCTGCACAAGCTGTGGCGTACGCGGGACCGCAAGGGCTACCACGTGGAGTACGGCTACTCCTGCATGGGTTACGAGATCGCCGGCGGCCTCGGCGTCAAGCTGGCGGCCCTCGACTCCGGCGAGGATCGCGACGTCTACGTCATGGTCGGCGACGGCTCGTACCTCATGATGAGCAGCGAGCTCGTCACCGCCGTCGCCGAAGGGGTCAAGCTCATCGTGGTGCTCGTGCAAAACCACGGATTCCAGTCGATCGGCGCCTTGTCGGAGTCGCTGGGCTCGCAGCGGTTCGGCACCGCCTATCGCTATCGCTCCGACGTCGGCTTCGACGGCGACCGGCTGCCGGTCGACCTCGCGGCCAACGCCGGCAGTCTCGGCGCCGACGTGATTGCCGTGCGGACGATCGACGAGCTCGCCGACGCGCTCGAGAAGGCGCGGGCCGCGACCCGCACGACGGTGGTGCACATCGAGACCGACCCGATGGTGCCGGCGCCGGACAGCCCCGCCTGGTGGGACGTCCCGGTCGCCGAGGTGGCGTCCGTCGACACGACTCAGGAGGCTCGGGCCGACTACGACAAGCAGAAGCGACAGCAGCGCCACTACTTGGCGCCGTCGATGAGGGAGCGAGACGAACCATGAGGACGATCGAGCACTGGATCGGCGGCAAGCGAGTCGCGGGAGACGACCCCCGTTACGGCGACGTCTACGACCCGGCGGCCGGGGTGCCGCAGGCCCAGGTCGTGTTGGGTACGCCGGGTGACGTCGATGCCGCGGTCGCCGCCGCGCGGTCGGCGTACGCGTCGTGGGGCCAGTCCTCGGTGACGGCTCGGGCGAGGGTGATGTTCGCCTTCCGCGACCTGTTGGAGCGGCACGAGGACGATCTGGCCAAGCTGATCTCGTCCGAGCACGGCAAGACGCTCGACGACGCCCGTGGTGAGGTGGTGCGCGGGCGCGAGGTCGTGGAGTTCGTCTGCGGGATCCCGCAGGTGTTGAAGGGCGAGTATTCCGACCAGGTTTCGGCCGGCGTCGACGCGCATTCGTTCCGACAGCCGCTGGGCGCCGTTGCCGGGATCACGCCGTTCAACTTCCCGATCATGGTGCCGCTGTGGATGCACCCGGTGGCGATCGCGTGCGGCAACACGTTCGTGCTGAAGCCGAGCGAGCGCGACCCGGGCGTGTCGGAGTTGGTGGCGCAGCTGTACGTCGACGCCGGGCTGCCCGACGGGGTCTTCAACGTCGTACACGGTGACAAGGTCGCCGTCGACGCGATCCTCGACCACGACGACATCGACGCGGTGTCGTTCGTCGGGTCGACTCCGATCGCGCGGTACGTGCACGACCGGGCCAGCGCCACCGGCAAGCGCGTCCAGGCCCTCGGCGGCGCCAAGAACCACGCGGTCGTCATGCCCGATGCCGATCTCGACTTCGCGGCCGACCACCTGGTGGCGGCGGGCTATGGTTCGGCCGGCCAACGCTGCATGGCGATCTCGGCAGTCGTCGCCGTCGGGCCGGCCGCCGACCCCCTGATCGAGAAGGTTGCCGCGCGTACTCGCGAGGTCCGGGTCGGCCCAGGCTCCGACCCGCAGTCGCAGATGGGCCCGGTCGTCACCGCGGCCGCCCGCGACCGAGTCGTCGGCTACATCGGCGACGGCGAGCAATCCGGTGCCGCCGTCGTCGTTGACGGGCGTGGCCTGTCCGTCGACGGGCACGACGACGGGTTCTTCGTCGGCCCGACGCTGCTCGACGAGGTCACCCCGGAGATGAACGTCTACACCGACGAGATCTTCGGGCCGGTGCTCGTCGTGCTTCGGGTGCCGACACTCGACGCCGCCCTCGAGTTGGTCAACGCCAACCCCTACGGCAACGGCACCGCGGTATTCACCAACTCGGGTGAGGTGGCGCGTCGCTTCCAGCGCGAGGTCACCGTCGGCATGATTGGCGTCAACGTGCCGATCCCGGTGCCGATGGCGTTTCATTCCTTTGGTGGATGGAAAGACTCGATGTTCGGTGACCACCACGTCCACGGTCCCGAAGGGGTGCGCTTCTACACCCGGGCCAAGGCCGTTACGACGCGCTGGCCGCACGTCAGCGAAGACACGCTCGCACAGTTCAACTTCCCCACCGCCAGGTGAGGATCCGCAACCTCAGTGAGGGAGACCTAGCACGATGAAGACCTTCAAGTGGGCGGGGGCGCTCGCCGCCACGACCCTGGTGCTCGCCGCTTGCAGTGGCACCGGCCAAGACGACGAGGGCGCGGATTCCTCCGAAGAGGCCGACCTGACGATCGCGGTCATCACCCACGGTGCGCCAGACGACGCGTTCTGGACCGTTGTCCAAAACGGCGCCGAGCGAGCGGGTGAAGACCTCAACGTCAACGTCGAGTACAACTCCAGCGACGACGTCGTACGGCAGGCTGAGCTGATCGACACCGCCGTCTCGCAAGAGGTCGACGGCATCGTCGTGTCGATGGCCGACCCGGACGGCCTGCGCGAGGCCGTCACGGGAGCGGTCGACGCCGGCGTTCCGGTCGTGACGATCAACTCCGGACTGGACGAGTCGGCAGCGTTCGGCGCCATCACGCACGTCGGTCAGAGCGAGACGCTCGCCGGGCGGGCAGCCGGTGACAAGTTCAACGAGCTCGGCGCGACCAAGCTGATCTGCGTCGTGCACGAGGCAGCGAACATCGGTCTGCAGCAGCGCTGCGACGGCGCTCGGGAAACCTTCGAGGGCGAGGTCCAGAATCTGCAGGTCGACGGTACCGACCGCGCCGCGGTCGAAGAGACCATAACGGCCGAGTTGCAGTCCGACGAGTCGGTCGACGGCGTGCTGGCGCTGAATGCCGATGTCGCGCTCGGCGGTGTCCAGGCGGTCGAGGCGGCGGGTCGTGACGTCACGGTCGGCACGTTCGACCTGTCCAGTGACCTCATCTCGGCCATCGAGGACGGCACCGTCGCCTTCGCGGTCGACCAGCAGCCGTACGTCCAGGGCTATCTCGGCGTGCAGTTCCTCTACCTCAAGAACATCAACGGCAATGACGTGGGCGGTGGGCAGCCGGTCTACTCCGGCCCGGCGTTCGTAACGCAGGAGAACGCCGCCGAGGTCGCGCAGTACGCCGAAAACGGCACGCGCTGAGGAGCGGCCCGATCATGAGTGCGACGGCCGTGGCCGCCGACGAGAGGGTCGCGCGGACCTCCTTGGTGACGACGACGCTGCGCCGCCCGGAGTTGGGTGCCCTCGTTGCGGCGTTGGCGGTGTTCATCTTCTTCGCCACCTACACCGAGCAGTTTACGAGCGAGTTGGGCGTGAGTACGTGGCTCAACAACTCGTCTCGGCTCGGCATCATGGCGGTCGCGGTCGCGCTCCTCATGATCGGCGGCGAGTTCGACCTGTCCACAGGCGTGATGACCGGGACTACCGGTCTGATCGTCGGCGTGGCAACCACCCACTACGGCCTCAACATCTGGCTCGCCGTGGTCGTCTCGCTGGCCGCGGCCTTGGTGATCGGGGCGATCAACGGCATCGTCGTGGTGCGAACGGGGTTGCCGAGCTTCATCGTGACGCTCGGGACCTACTTCGTCCTCCAGGGGCTCAATCTTGCCCTGGTCAAGGCGATCATCGGCGGTGTCTCGGTGCAGGGCATGATCGACGTGCCGCAGTACGACAGCATCCAGCCGATCTTCGGCGGCACGATCACGCTCGACGGCTACGTCCAGACGGGACTCCTGCCGGGTGCGATCTTTCTCCTGATCGGAGTGGGCGCCGGCGTGGCCGTACTGCGCCTGTTCAGCGGTTCGCCCACCATTGTCGAGATCGTGGGCGGCTGCTTGCTCGCGCTGGTCGGGCTGGTTGCAGTGGTCTATGCGGTCCTGTTGCTCACCACGCTGGCGGAGGTTCCCCACTACACGTTCGGTGCCTCGGTGCTGTGGTGGGTCGGTGTCACCGCGGTGGCGACCTGGGTGCTGCTGCGGACTCGTCCGGGCAACTGGATCTTCGCGGTCGGCGGCGCCCAGCAGAGTGCCCGCCAGGTCGGAGTCCCGGTGTTCAAGACCAAGGTCGGACTGTTCATGACCACCGCCGGCGCCGGTTGGCTCGTGGGCATGATCCTGCTCTTCGAGTCGGCGTCGGCGACCAGCGAGCGCGGCGTCGGTGACGAGTTCATTTTCATCATCTGTGCCGTCGTCGGTGGCTGTTTGCTGACTGGCGGCTACGGCTCGGCGATCGGAGCCGCGCTGGGTGCGCTCATCTACGGCATGGCCAACCAGGGCATCGTCTACGCCCAGTGGGACAACAATTGGCTGCAGACGTTCCTCGGCGCGATGTTGCTCGCCGCGGTGCTGCTGAACAACTGGGTACGGAAGCGTGCGGAGGTGGCGCGATGACCGAGACGGACGAGCCGCCGACCCAGGTCGCCGAGAAGGTCGAGCTGCCGCCGCCGGGCACGCCGGTCATCGAGGTCGACAGCGTCGGCAAGCGCTACGGCAGCGTGATCGCCCTGAGTGGCGTCACGACGTCGGTCAAGGCCGGCGAGGTGACGTGTGTGCTCGGCGACAACGGCGCCGGCAAGTCAACGTTCATCAAGATCCTCGCCGGCGCGCACGGGCACGACGAGGGCAACCTCGTCATCGACGGCGAGAGTCGGCACCTCGGAAGTCCGCGCCAGGCGTTGGCGCTCGGCATCGCGACGGTCTACCAAGACCTCGCGGTGGTGCCGTTGATGCCGGTGTGGCGCAACTTCTTCCTCGGCTCCGAGCCGACGAACGGGTTCGGCCCGCTGAAGCGGATGGACATCGATTTCATGCGCAAGACGACGAAGTCCGAGCTGGCCGCGATGGGCATCGACCTGCGCGACGTCGACCAGCCGATCGGGACCCTGTCCGGCGGTGAACGACAGTGCGTGGCAATCGCGCGGGCGGTCTACTTCGGAGCGCGGGTGCTGATCCTCGACGAGCCGACGGCGGCTCTGGGCGTCAAGCAGTCCGGCGTGGTGCTGAAATACATCGCGAAGGCGCGAGAACGGGGGCTCGCGGTCGTCTTCATCACGCACAACCCGCACCACGCCTACCCGGTGGGCGACCGCTTCATGCTGTTGCGCCGCGGCCGCAGCATGGGTGACTATCCCAAGTCCGAGATCACCCTGGACGAGCTGACCGCGATGATGGCTGGAAAGGCCGAGCTGGAGAAGCTCAGCGAGGAGCTCGAGCAGGAGCTCGGTGCCGACTCCGAGGTGGCCAAGGAGCTCAAGGCCGAGGTCGAGACGTGAGCTCGGCCCGCCACCTCGGCGTCGGTGTCGTCGGGTTCGGCTGGATGGGCCAGGTGCATGCGCGGGCGTACGCGCGGCTGCACCACCACTACCCGGACCTGCCGATGCGGTCGCGCTTGGTGGCGGTAGCCGACCCGGCCGACGACGGACGCCTCGACGACGCGGTCGCGGCCTATGGCTTCGCGACGTCGACGACGCACTGGCACGACGTCGTTGCTCGCGATGACGTCGACGCCGTGAGCGTGACGGGTCCCAACTTCATCCATCGCGAGGTCGCGGTCGCTGCCGCCGAGGCCGGGAAGCACGTGTGGGTCGAGAAGCCGGTCGGGCGCGACGCCGGCGAGACGCGAGCCGTCGCCGATGCCGTCCACGCGGCCGGAGTGCAGTCGGCAGTGGGGTTCAACTACCGCAACGCGCCGGCCGTCGAGGCGGTCCGAGCCCTGATCGACACGGGGCGACTGGGCCGGATCGAGCAGGTCGACGTCCGGATGCTCGCGGACTATTCGGCGCATCCCGATGGGGCGCTGTCGTGGCGGTTCGAGATCGCGTACGCGGGGAGCGGTGTGCTCGGCGACCTGGCCTCCCACGGCATCGACCTCGCCCGCTACGTCGTCGGCGACCTGACCGAGCTGGTGAGTGACCAGGAGACGTTCATCGCCGAGCGGCCGCGGGGGAGCGGTGCGGCGTCGCACTTCGCCCGTGCCGAGGGTGGCGAGCTGGTGCCGGTAGAAAACGAGGACTACGTCTCGGCGCTGCTGCGGTTCTCCGACGGTGCGCGAGGCACGCTGACCGCCAGTCGGGTCGCGGTCGGCGAGCAGTGCACCTACGGCATCGAGGTACACGGCGACCGGGGCGCGCTCGCCTGGGATTTCCGGCGCATGGGCGAGCTGCGGTTGTGCGTCGACCAGGACTACCAGAACGCCGCCTGGCAGACCCGGCTCGTCAACGTCGACGACGGCGAGTTACGGGCGTTTCAGCCTGGCGCGGGAATCGCCATGGGCTACGACGATCTCAAGGTGATCGAGGCGGCGCGGTTCGTACAGTCGATCGCAGAGGGCAAACCCTACGGCGCGACAATCGACGATGCGGTCGCGGCCGCGGATGCGGTGGCGGCGATGCAGGCCTCGGCCCGCGAACGGAGATGGGTGAAAGTGAGCGATAGCGAGACGAAGCTGTGACCCGACTGCGAGTCGGTGTCATCGGCGCCGGCGCGATGGGCGCCGCTCACGTGCGTACGTTGGCGACGTCGGTGTCCGGCGCCGAGGTGACCGAGGTCTACGACGTCGACGGTGATCGGGCCGCCGAGGTGGCAGCGGTCGCCGGGGCCAGGCCGGCGTCGTCGGAGGCCGCGCTGATCGAGTCGCCCGACGTCGATGCCGTGGTGATCGCGGCCCCCGACCCGCTACACGCCGAACTGACCTTGGCCTGCCTGAAGCGGGGGCTGCCCGTGCTGTGCGAGAAGCCGCTCGCGATCAGCGCCGACGAGGCGGTCCGCGTCGTCGAGGCGGAGGTGGAGGTGGGGCGGCCGCTGATCCAGGTCGGACTCATGCGGCGGTTCGACCCGGGCTATCTCGCGATGCGCCAGGTGCTCGCCGATGGCGAGATCGGCTTGCCTCGGCTGCTGCACTGCGTGCATCGCAACCCGACCGCGCACCCGACCGCGACGTCGGAGGGTATCGTGCGCAACTCGATGATCCACGAGATCGACATCGCTCGGTGGCTGCTCGACGACGAGATCGTGTCGATCGAGATCCGCACGCCGCATCGGGGCGACGGGCTGGCCGACCCGCAGCTCGCGACCCTCGAGATGGGTTCCGGCGTACTCGTGAGCGTCGAGGTGTTCGTCAACGCGGGATACGGCTACGACGTACGCGCCGAGCTGGTCGGCAACCGGGGGACCGTATCGCTGGAGCCCCCGACGCCGGTGTCGATGCGTCGCGACGGTGCCGACGGAGCCCCGGTCACGCCGGACTTCGTGGCCCGTTTCGGCGATGCTTATCGAGCCCAGCTGGCGGCGTGGGTCGACGCCACGGCGGCCGGTCGGGTCGGCGGCGCGACCGCGTGGGACGGCTACGTCGCGGGTGTGGTCGCCGACGCTGGCGCCGTCGCGCTGCGCACCGGCGACCGCATCCCGATCGAGGTGTCTCGCCCCTAGGGCGTGTCGCGTGCAGGGCGGTAGTCGGGCACGAGCTCCGAAGCGAGCTGCTCGAGGAACAGACCGACGTCGGTGACGATGCCTCGGGCCTGCGAGGAGCCCCGATCGGCGAGCTTGGTGACTGTTGCGTGATTGATGTCGACGCAGACCAGCGGAACCGACGCCGGCAGGATGTTGCCGGTCGCCACTGAATGCAGCATCGTCGCGACCATCAGGCAGTATCCGACATTGGCGAGTCGTGCGCGCATCGCTCTCTGGCCCTCGATGACGTCGGTGTAGACGTCGGGCAGCGGCCCGTCGTCGCGCACGGATCCGACGAGCACGAAGTCCTTCCCGTGCGTCACAAGGGCGTGCATGATGCCCCCGGTCAGCACGCCCTGCTTGACGGCGTCGGCGATCGAGCCGGCCTTGCGGATCGTGTTGAGCGCTCGGATGTGATGCTCGTGGCCGTGCTCGACGCCGCGCCCGCGGGCGAGGTCGACGCCGAGCGATGTGCCGTACAGCGCGGATTCGATGTCGTGGGTGGCGAGCGCGTTGCCGGCGAAAAGGGTGTCGACGTATCCCGCCTCGACGAGAGCCACCATCGCGGGGGCCGCTCCGGTGTGGACGACGCCCGGGCCGCCGACCCACAGCACCTTCTGTCCGGCTGCCTTGGTTTCCCGAATGCCGTCGGCGACCTGGCGCACGAGCACTGTCTGCGGTTTCTCGCTCGAGACGACCGAGTCCATGAACCCGAATGACTCGTCGCCGGACTGTTCGGGCACCGGTACGTGGACCCGCACGCCGTGGACGCCACAGACAATCCGCATACCGGCCTGGACGTCGGACATCGGGATCGTCCGGACTCGGACGCCCTCTCCGAAGTCCTCCACGACGAGACCGCAGTCCATCTCGGGGTTGGTCACCGACACCCAGTGCCCGCCGAGCCGGACCTGCGTCATGAGGTTGGTCGTCGAATAGAACTCGTCTGGAAACACGCCGTCCTGCTCGGCGGCCGCCAGCCGCGCTTCGTGTGGATTGGTCGGGTTGACGCCCTTGGTCTGCAGCCGCATCAACAGCCGCAGCATAATCTCTTCGTCGTCGGCGGAGACGAGGATCCGGGCGTACGACGGATCGTCGCGGCCGTGACCGACGTCGAACTTCTCGATGACGAAGTCACCGCTGTATTCGCGGATGTCGTCCAGCGCTTGGGACAAGATGCCGGAGTCCATCAGATGACCAGTGATCTCGACGGTCTCGGTGACCTGCACGAGTCCTCCCTTCCACATGACGGCTAGGCGGCGTACGACGCCAGGCCGATGGTAGGGCGACTAGACGACCGCGCCGTCGTCGGGATGGTCGGGGTCGGTCGGGTCGCGGCTGATCCGGGCGATCAACACGACGATGCCACCGATGAAACCAACGACCATCGCGAGCAGGAGCAGCCGGGGGATGACCCAGCCGACCAGGGTGGCGAAGACCGCCACCGCGATGCTGCCGAGCACGCCGACCCAGGCCAGCAGCATCAGGGGTTCGAGGCGGGGGATCGGCGGCGGGGACGGCGGGACGAAGTGCCCCTCGTCCTCCCAGGTGGCTTCGGTGTTGAGCGGGTCGGTCGACGAGATGACCAAGCCTGCGCCGATCGGGATGTCCGGCTCATCGGCCTCCGGTGGCTCCCCGGGCGGCGGATGCGGGTCGGCAGGCTCGTGGACGTCCTCGGCGGCGGGCCAGGGTCGCTCCTCGTCGTCTCCGTCGGCAGGGGCGTCGGGGTCGGTGTCGTAGCCGGCGACGAGACGGGCAAATGCCGCGTCGACATCTTCGGGCCGATCATTCGACATCGCTTCGCCTCCCTTCGCGAGTCGCCGGTCCGCGCTCCCCGAGAGCCACTCCTCGGTGGCATCGTCGCACGCGGTCGACTCCTCGGGCGAGCGTGGGTGGGTGCCTCCGAGGCGTCGCCGCCGGTAGGGTCAGGGGCGCGCTGCTGGCGGCGCACAAGGAGGGTCGACGGTGCTCTACTGGCTTCTCAAGTGGATCTTTATCGGGCCGTTGCTCAAGACGGTCTTTCGGATCGAGGTCGACGGCGCCGACCATGTCCCGGCCGAAGGGCCCGCGATCTTGGCCTGCAACCACCTGTCCTACACCGACTGGCTGTTCATGCCGCTGGTGATCCCGCGACGCGTGACCTTCGTGGCCAAGGCTGAGTACTTCGAGGGCCGCGGGCTGAAGGGATGGGCGCAGCGTACGTTCTTCGGAGGCACCGGCCAGGTCCCCATCGACCGGTCCGGCGGCCGCGCGTCCGAGGGGGCCCTGAAGACGGGCCTGCGCATCCTCGGCAACGGCGACCTCTTCGGCATCTTTCCCGAGGGCACCCGGTCCCACGACGGTCGGCTCTATCGCGGTCGCACCGGGCTCGCCCGCCTGGCCCTCGAGGCCAAGGTCCCGGTCATCCCGGTCGCGGTGCTTCGGACCGACGAGATCGCGCCGCCCGGCAAGATCTTCGGCAAGCTGGTCAGACCCGTCGTCCGCTTCGGCAAGCCGCTCGACTTCAGCCGCTACGAGGGCATGGAGGGCGACCGCTACATCCTGCGGGCGATCACCGACGAGATCATGTACGAGATCATGCGGCTGTCCGAGCAGGAGTACGTCGACATCTACGCCACGCGGGCCAAGGAGGACGCGAAGCGAGCGGCCAAGGAGCCCGAGCCCGTCCAGGAAGTCGAAGGAACCGGCTGAACGGTCGGGCGTCACCAACTCGACAAATGGCGCCGGCACCCGGCGCCGGCACAGTGCCGCAGGTCGCTCAGGATACGCGCCAGCTGCTGTTGGTCCCGGTTGTACGCCGGTCGATCGACGACGCTGCGTACCTGTGCCGGATCCGTGCGCATGTCGTAGAGCTCCTTCTCGCCGGACAGGTGCTCGACGTAGAGGTAGCGCCGGGTCCGTACGCCGACCGAGTACGGCTTGTCGTCGCGCGTCGTCGAGCCCAGCTTCAGCGGGGGTCTCGACTCGGCCGCCCCCGTGATCGTCGAGCGCGGGCCGGTCTCGGTCAGCACCGGTCGTTTCCACCCGCCGCCACCGTGGCGGGCAACCCCGAGCAGTGGCTGGCCGTCGATCGACTTGCGGAGGTTGGCCCCGGCGGCATCCAGGATCGTGGGCGCGAAGTCGATGGTCAGGAACGGCGAAGGTCGATTGACCCCGTGCGGGATGCCCGGCCCCCGCATCAACAACGGTGTGCGCAGCGACGGCTCGTACGGCAGCGTCTTGCCCTGACGCATGCGGTGCTCGCCCTGGAAGTATCCGTTGTCCGAGGTGAACATGACGAGCGTGTTGCCGAGCTCGCCGGCCGCGCTGAGCGCTTTGATGGTGCGCGACACCTGGGAGTCGAGCACCCAGACCGCCTCGGCCCGCTGCCGCGCAGCCTCGCGCATTGCGGACGCTTCGCGCTTGTTGATCCGCGGCAGGTTGCGGATGAACGCTGGCTTGTCGGAGACGTCGCGTTCGCTCGGCAACCCCTCTGCCTTAGGGATCTGAGCGTTGAATCGGCCGCGGACCGAGGACGGCACGGCTGGCGTCTTGATGTGGGTGATCTTGCCGTCGTTGCGGAGGACACCCCGCGGGTCGTCGGACTCAATCGGGCGGCCGGCGTGCGGTGCGACGTAGGACGCATACAGGAAGAACGGCGCGGCCTTCGGCGCGTACCTCTTGATCAGGTCGGTGCTTTGCTGGCCGATCAGGCGGGTGGAGTATTGGCCCTGATGCGGCTTGAGCGTGCCGTTGACGTTGAGTGTCATGTCCCGGTAGCGGTACGTGTTGCCGTCCTTCGGGTTGTTCTTCGACAGCCCACCGTCGATCGAGCCGCGCCATTGGCTCCAGCCGGGCGGCACGTACCGCACCGAGGGGTTGCCGTTGGCGAGGGGCTGCCTGCCGTACCCATTGAGGTACTTGCCGAGGAACAGCGTCTTGTAGCCCGACCGCCGCAGCCAGACCGGCAGCGTGCGGTCGTCGTCGAACGACGTGAAGCCGTACGGCGGACGATGCGACCAGACATGGTGGTTGTGGGTGTACTGGCCGGTCAGGAACGACGCCCGGGCCGGGCAGCACAAGGGGTACGACGCGAACGAGTTCGTGAATCGGGCGCCCTCGCCTCCGAGCAGCCGGCGGGTTTTGGGCATCCAACGCAGGTCGCCCTTGCGCATGTCGTCGGCCATGATCATGACGATGTTGGGCCGGCCCTGTGGGGCCTCCGCGGCCGGAGCGGGGCCGGGCTGGACCGCCGAGAGGGTCACCACAGGGGCAAGTGCCCCCAGACTGATGCTGAGTCCGAGAGCGGAGACCGAATTTCGGGCGAGGCGCCGCCGAGGCGCGTGAACCATGGTCACTGTCCCCTCATAATTAGTGTTAGTGACTAGACATACATCTTTATAGCAATCGCGCGCCCAGCCCTAGACGATGGCATATCACGTTCCCACGGTGTGGGAGCAACCGCCAAATGGGCCAACGTTGTCGCTGAATCACCACTCTTCGCCCAGACCGGGTGTCCACGAAGTGGCCGGCCGCTGAGCGGCTCGGTCCCCGACATGCTTGGCTGTGGTCTGCGCAAAGGGGCGACGAAGCGACCACAACCATAGGGCAAAGGAGACATTGGTGCGCGTAGGTGTGCTCACCGGCGGCGGTGACTGCCCCGGTCTGAATGCCGTGATCCGGGCCGTTGTGCGTAAGGGCGTCTCGAAGTACGGCATGGAGTTTGTGGGATTCCGCGACGGGTGGCGAGGGCCGCTCCACAACGAGACCGTCGACCTCGGGATCGCGGAGGTGCGTGGCATCCTGCCGCGCGGCGGCACCATCCTCGGCTCGTCCCGGACCAACCCGTTCGCGATCGAGGGTGGCGTCGAGAAGATCAAGGACAACCTGGGCGCCAACGGAATCGACGCGCTGGTCGCGATCGGCGGCGAGGACACCCTCGGGGTGGCGACCAAGCTGGCCGATCTCGGCGTCGCGGTGGTCGGCGTGCCCAAGACCATCGACAACGACCTGTCCGGCACCGACTTCACCTTTGGCTTCGACACCGCGGTCAATGTCGCGATGGAGGCCATCGACCGACTGCACACGACGGCGGAGTCCCATCACCGGGTGCTCGTCGTCGAGGTGATGGGTCGGCATGCCGGGTGGATCGCGCTGCACAGTGGCCTCGCCGGTGGTGCGAACATCATCTTGATCCCGGAGCAGCCGTACGACATCGAGAAGGTGTGCGCGCAGGTCGAGAGTCGGTTCGCGACCCGGTATTCGCCGATCATCGTGGTCTCCGAGGGCGCGCTGCCGGTCGACGGCGGGGAGTCTCTGGCCAGTGCGGAGCGCGACCAGTTCGGACACGTGCGGCACGGCGGCGTCGGTGACCGGCTGGCCAAGGAGATCGAGGCGCGCACCGGCAAGGAGGCGCGGGCCGTCGTCCTCGGGCACATCCAGCGGGGCGGCACTCCGTCCGCGTTCGACCGGTGGCTCGCGACCCGGTTCGGTCTCCACGCGGTGACGGCCGTGCATGACGGCGACTTCGGCATGATGATGGCGCTGCGAGGAGCCGAGATCGTGCGCGTGCCGCTGTCCGAGGGCACCGGCGAGCTGAAGCTGGTGCGACCCGAGCTCTACTCCGAGGCGGACGTCCTCTTCGGCTGACGCCGACCGCCCATCCGTGAGTTTTGGTCCGCCCGTCCGTGAGTTTTGGCCCGCCCGTCCGTGAGTTTTGGTGCGGCCGTCCGTGAGTTCTGGCTCGAGGATCGGCAATGGGTTACGTGAAGGACAAGGCGACGGCGACGGTGACCTTCAGATCGGACGAGCCGGCTCGGATCGGAACCGCGTACGGAACTCAGCAGCGACGCTGCGGCCGGCGGCGTCGGCGTACTCCTCGGCTTGGCCTCCTCGACGACCGCCCGTTGGGTCGTTGGGCGATCGGGTCCGGATACGTGGCCGGAACTCACGGACGGGCGGACCAAAACTCACGGACGGCCGGGCCAGAACTCACGGACGGGCGGGCCAGAACTCACGGACGGGGGACGAGGGGTGGACGTCACAGTCAGCGCCGGCGGCTCGCCCGTACCCTTGTCGGGTGACGTCGATTCCGGACCTATCCGACCTGCGTGCCCTCCGACCGGCCCAGCAGCCGAGCTGGCCAGACGCGGCCGAGCGCGATGCGGTCGTCGAGCGGCTGCGTGGCCTGCCGCCGCTGGTGTTCGCCGGCGAGTGCGACGTGCTCCGCGGCAAGCTGGCCCGGGTGTCCCGAGGTGAGGCGTTTTTGCTCCAGGGCGGTGACTGCGCCGAGACGTTCGACGGCGTCAGCGCCGACAACGTACGCAACAAGCTTCAGGTGCTCCTGTCGATGGCCGTGGTCCTCACGTACGCGGCGAGCGTTCCGGTCGTCAAGGTCGGTCGGCTCGCCGGCCAGTACGCCAAGCCGCGCAGCTCCGACACCGAGACCCGCGACGGCGTGACGCTGCCGGCATACCGCGGCGACGCCGTCAATGGCTACGACTTCACGGCGCGGTCGCGCATGCACAACCCACGCCGGCTCGTCGACGTCTACAACGCGTCGGCGGCCACCCTCAACCTCACGCGCGCCTTCATCACCGGGGGCTACGCCGACCTGCGCCAGGTGCACGCGTGGAACACCGACTTCGTCCGCACCAGTCCGGTCGGCGAGCGCTACGAACGGGTCGCGGCCGAGATCGACCGGGCGCTGGCGTTCATGGACGCCTGCGGCATCGAGCCGGAGGAGTTTCACACCGTCGACTTCTTCGCGTCGCACGAGGGTCTGATCCTCGAGTACGAGCACGCGCTGACCCGGATCGACTCGCGCAGCGGCAACCCGTACGACGTCTCCGGCCACTTCGTCTGGATCGGCGAGCGCACCCGTCAACTCGACGGCGCCCATGTCGAGCTGTTGTCGAGGGTGCGCAACCCGATCGGCGTCAAGCTCGGGCCGACGACAACGCCCGACGACGCGATCGCGCTCGCTGAGCGGCTCGATCCGGACCGCGAGCCTGGCCGGCTGACGTTCATCACGCGGATGGGCGCCGGCAAGATCCGCGACGTGCTGCCCGAGCTCGTTGAGAAGGTCACCGCCGCCGGCATCCAGGTGACCTGGGTCAGCGACCCGATGCATGGCAACACCTACGAGGCCAACGGCTACAAGACCCGTAACTTCGACGACGTCATCGACGAGGTGCACGGC
>Ga0190270_10000047_pt1 | contig 62751 bp, 90 predicted proteins | sample Popmic320T_FD_133748 | JGI IMG/M metagenome (GOLD analysis project Ga0190270, IMG submission 133748) | Populus adjacent soil microbial communities from riparian zone of Weber River, Utah, USA - 320 T | ecosystem: Environmental > Terrestrial > Soil > Riparian zone | place: USA: Utah | collected...
CTCCCAGCTCAGCAGCTCCCGGGCCAGCACCTCACCGACCGGGCCCGGGTAGAGCCGGGCCGCGCGGTAGGCCGCGGTGCGGATCTTCCGCTTCTCCACGGTGTCGAGGTAGGACGGGCTCGACTGGGTGTAGGGCCGGACCCCGTAGTCCGGGGTGATCCCGTCGGTGGCCGGCGACCGCCGCGGGGCCTCCGCGGAGGTCACGACACCGCCCAGATGCCGAAGGTATAGGGCCCCCAGGACGGCATCTCCAACCGGATGAACGCGTCGACGCTGCCGAACCCGGCCCCCCGGAGCAGCTCCTCGACCCCTTCCCGGTCCCACGCCCAGTAGTGCTCGAAATTGCTGTCGTACCAGGCATCGAGCGGGGTGGACAGCAGCAGCCGGTCGGTCTTCTTCCGGATCTGCGCGAGCACCGCGCCGGGATCGTCGAGGTGCTCGATGGTCTCCGAGCACACGAACAGATCCACCGGGTCGAGCAGCACGAGGGTGTCTTCGATCATGCCGTGGAACTGGTAGCCGAAGCCCTCGGCGTAGTCGCCGAGGACCGGGCTGTCGCAGAGCGCCTGCGCGATGGCGCCGTTGCCGCAGGACAGGTCGGCGACCGTGACCGCGCCGCCCTCGCGGTGGGTGTAGCCCCGCCCGAGCGCGATGGTGGCCGCCACCCGGACGTGGTGGTCGCGCCACCGGGAGGCGTCGTGCGGGACCGGGTAGATCGCGGCCAGGGTGGTCGGCTCGTGGGTCGGCCGCAGCCGCTGCCGGGTCACAGCAGCGCCCTCAGCTTGTCGACGTCGGCGGCCAGGCTGGGCCCGTCCTGCTCGGTGCCGTCGCGGTAGGCGTAGAACGCGGCGCTGTCCGCGGCCACCATCTCCGCGGAGTTGACCTCGACGTAGCCGGCGTCCAGCTCGGCCTTGCCGGCGGCCGGGTGCACGTGCTCGATGACCACATCCGGCAGCCAGAACAGCCGCTCCAGGGCCTCGCCCCAGGCCTTCCACACCAGGTCGACGCACAGGTGGGTCATGGTGCCGGGCGCCATGTAACCGAGCGCTTGCACGATGTTGGAGGTCATCACCACGGCGGTCGGCATGGCCTCGCGCTGCAGCAGGTCGTCGCCGTAGGCGACACCGAGGCCGCCGGACAGGGCCTCGACCATGCGGTGGTCCCAGCCCGGGGTGCGCGGGCGGTGGTCGTCGCCGAGGAACCCGACGTAGCGATAGTGCGGTGCCCAGGTGACCGCGCTGTGGTTCAGCGTGCGCACCATCCGGACCCGCGGCCCGGACATCCACCGGTCCCCGATGCCCTCCTGCTGGCGGCCGAGGTACTCCCACAGGTCCGGATCGTCGTCGTCGACGGCGAACAGCAGGTCAGTCAGATCCGGGTCGGTGTAGTGCACCCAGTTCGCCCAGAGCGCCGGCAGCACCGCCGCCCGGCCCCGCGTCGGGATGATGACCAGCAGTTCTGCCGTCATAGTGGCATCCAAGAGTGTAGTGTCATCCACATGCCCAGACCTGGCCCAGTTCGGCAGAAACTCCAGTGTCGAGACGATGACTGGATGATCGAGTGGCTGCAGAAGACCGCGGACGTGGAGTTCCCCACCGCCCAGGGACCGGGCAACGTGGCCGCGCTGATGCGCGCCATGCTCCGGGAGTCCATCGCGCTCCGGGAGAAACGCGCCATCCGCCGGGGCCATGACCGCGCGCCCTTGGAACCCCGCTAGCTCGGGAACGCCGCAATGATCGCGGTGATGATCCAGAACGCCAGCCCGAGCGCCATGAAGTTGGTCCGACCCCACGCCGGGCCGGGGCCCTCCGCCGGGTGATGGGCGTGGCCAACGATGGCCGCGATCAGGAAGCACACGAGCCCCGCGATGAGCAGTATCAGGGTGATGACCATGGCGAATAGACCGCCGTTCCTTGTGGAGGAGCGGCGAGGATTGCGGGGAGCGTCTCGCCGTGAGGGCACAGGTGTGCCGGGCACCATCGTGGAGGGTCAAACGGCGCACGTCAACCTGACCGCGCTTGGCGTAGTGCGCGCTGGGTGTCGTAGACGTCGCCGAGCCGCACCCGGAGCCGGCCGTCGACGCCGCGGTGCCCGGTCAGCTTCCCTGTAGAGATCCACTTGTAGACGGCCGCCGGCGAGCGGCCCACGTGGTCGGCGGCGGTGTCGACCGTGACCCGTTCCTCCAGGTCGAGCACCACGCGGCGGGGGACCACCCAGTGCTGGCCGAGGCGGAGCATGCGCTGGTCGAGGCCGTCGCAGGCCACCGGGTCGGCGACCAGCAGCCCCTCCCGGTAGGAGCCGGCCACCCGCCGGGCCCGGTCGGTGGCGGTGTCCCCGGGCCACGGCCAGGGGTCGGCAATGATCACCCGTCACCTGTTCCACGAGTAGACACGCTCGGCCCCCAGGAGCGGGGCGTCCGCGGGGCCCTTCACGTACGGCGCGATCCACACCGGCCGATGATCCTTGATCGAGGGGTACCACTGCTGCCGCCAGTGCCCGCGGTTGATCCACCGATGATGATATTCCCGCGATGTCCCCGTAACGGGCCTCGACTCCGGATCGGGATTCCGTAGCGAGATCACTCGCACGGTCCGCGCGTCGGCGGTGTCCGCCACGCCCGCGCGATCGAGCCGGCGCCGGGCCGCCCGATCGGGGTGCTCCGTGCGCTCGACCACCAGCCGCTGACGCATCAGATTCCAGGTCGCAACCAACCGCACCGACACCACGCCCGGAAACCAACGCCACATCTCCGGGTCGTCCAGATCAACCTGCTCCGGATCGGGAAAGTAACAATCCTCTGGTGGCGCTACCTGCCAAGGCATAAACACCGTCCCGAAGGGTACGAACGCAGGTACAGTGCCGTCCTCGCAATAAATCGGGTCCGCCATCGACTGTGTAGTCTGATAACGCTGATACGACGCGCCATCCATAAAGGGAAACACTATCGCACCAATTGGACCCTTGTCCTTCACCACCATCGTGCTCCACAAGACGAGCCACTGAACACCGTGTAACGGTCTGCCGTACACGACCAGCCCATAGAGCGCAGGCATATCAGCGAGGGAAAAACCCGTAGGAGGCATCGACGGCGCAGCGGCATCTATTAACTCCGCGAACCCACCACCTATGTAGTTAAGGTTACCATCTTCAAGCGCCTGCCCCGCGCAGCGGATAACTGATTCCACAGCCACATTCATCCTCGCATCCGTATATGGCTGCTCCTCCATGGAATACCAGTCCTGCATCGTCCACTTGGCAAAAATACAAAGCATAGTGCCAACCCGTACATCGTCTAGCAAACGCTGACGCAGCTCAGGAAGATCCCGCGGACCTACAGAAATCACGAAACCACCCCATTCACGCCGCGTAGCTCCTGGCGATGATCAGGCACATCTCGTGGTACTGCTCGTGGGTCCAGCGAGTGCCGCAGCGGGCGCACTCCACGGTCAGCGTGCCGTTAGCTTGGGTCAACGTCTGCGTCTGGCATCTCGGGCAGGGCGCCGGCTTGCGGGTGACCAGCTCGGTGCGGGCGGCGAGGATCCGGACCAGCTCGTGCAGCCGCAGCAGCGCCAGCGCACCGCCGAGCCCGTCCACGGACTGGGTCAGCCAGTACCCGGCGGGGTCGATCACCGGGGACCCGTCGGCGGCCCACACCGGCTGCTCATAGAAACCGGCTGAGAGCCACGTAGCCCAGTTTCGCGTCAGAACCCCCACCCCACGGCTGATGCGCGCTCCTGGGCGGCTCTGGGCGGCTGCACGGCGGTCCCAGGGCCCGATGGCCCCCGCCCAGAACTCGACCTCGTCGTCAAGGGCGACCATGAGCGCCTCCACGGCCACCCGGATCGGGATCGGCCGCTCCCGCGTCCCCGAGAGCCGCTCGCCCATCCCGTTGCCGGGCGTGGTGCCGAGGATGGTGTGCAGCTCGGCGTAGTCCATCGGGAGCTCGCGCACGGCTTGCCGGACCGTGGTCTCGCAGCAGCGGCAGAGTCCGTCCTCGGTCTCCAGCAGTGCCCCGACCCGGGCGGTGGCGTCGGTGCCGGGGATCGGGAGCCGCTCGTGGTCGGGGCAGCGGCCGGCGCGGCGGCAGCGTCGGGACAGGTCGATAGCGGCGTCGATCATCAGGCTCCTTCTCAGAGGCTTCCGGGGCACTCGGCCACGATCTCGTAGACGTCCACGGTGATGAGCCGGTTGCTCGCGGGGTCGCGCCACTGGCGGGGCCCCACGAGGATCGGCTCCCACAGCACGGTGAGCAGGTTCTCGGCGGCCATCTCGGCAGCCTGCTGGCGGACCGACTCCAGCATGTCCTCCTCGGTCGCCGTGCAGCCCGCGACGTGGCGGACCAGCACCTTCATCACCACCACGTGCGGCTCGTGCGCGCTCACGCCGCGTCCGCCCAGGCGAAGGACGGCCCGGACTCCGCCGGCGCGGCCACGATCGGCACCCCGCGCAGCTCGCCGGCCATGCACTCGACCAGCGTCACCACGGCCTGCTCGGCCTCGGCCTCGGGGACGGCGACCACCAGCTCGTCGTGCACGGGCAGCAGTGTGCAGTGCCCCCACGGGGTATCGCGCCAACGCACCAGCGCATCCACCAGAAGTTCGCGCGCCGTGCCCTGGATGCAGTAGTTGGGCCCCTTGTGCGGGTACCGGCGGGGGAGGTGGATGATCCGCCCGGCGGTGGTCTCGAACTGGGTGTGCCCGGCCTTGATTCCCGCCCGGACCGTGGCGGACCAGGCGCTGAGCGTGGGCAGCATCGCGTCGAGCGAGTCCACCATGGACGCCGCGATGGCCTGCGAAGTACCCATCTGCGCGGCCAGGGTGGGCACCGCACCGCCGTAGATCCGGCCGAAGACCCCGCGCTTGACCATGTACCGATCGTCCTTGGTCGCCTCGGGGCCGAAGACCTGCCGGGCGACCTCCCAGTGCAGGTCGCGCCCGTCGGCGATGAACTGGCGCAGCACCGCGTCCCCGGACAGCGCGGCGGCCACCCGCAGCTCCACCCCGGAGAAGTCCGCGGAGATCAGCAACTGGCCGGGGTCCGCGGTGATGCAGGCCCGGATCCCGCCCACCCGGGACAGCTGCTGCAGGTTCGGTCGAACGCAGGACATTCTTCCGGTGTCCGTCCCCAGGGTGTAGATCGTCGGCCGGGCCCGGCCGTCCCCACGGCACAGCTCGGCGTAGGGCCGCAGGAACAACGAGAGCGCGGTCTCGTGGTGACGGTGCTCCAGCACCGCGCGGGCGAACGCGCCCAGCTCGCCCTCGGCCTTGGCCAGCGGCTCCAGCGCGCCCTTGGCCACCGAGGGGCGGCCGGTCTTGGTCACCGGCAGCCGGGCGTCCAGGCGCAGCGCAACCTGCCCCACCTGCGCGTCGGAACCGGGGTTGTCCACGCCGAACGCACAGACCGCCGCGGTGGCCTGGGCCAGCGCGGCGGTGTGCGTGGCGGTGAGCTCGGCGACGTGCGCGGCGTCCAGGGCCACCCCCACGTCGGTGACCCGGGCGGTCATCCGCTGGGCCAGCCGCTCGCGGGCCAGCACCGCCGGGGTGGGCTCGGGCAGCACCCGGGCCAACGCCGCGGTGTCAAGCACGTCGGCGGCGGCGTAGCGGGCCATCGTGGCGCACCGGGAGTCGACCTGCGCCCAGCCGGAGCGCTCGATCGGGGTGGTCACCTCGGTCTCCTTGAGCCAGCCGCCGACCTTGAACAGCGCGGTGCGCGCGGCGTCGGTGGTCGGGGTGACCGCGGTGTCGCCGAGCACCGCCGGCGCGAACTCCTTGAGCCCGGTCGAGTCGTTGCCGGTGGACGCGGGGTCGGCCAGCTTGGCCGCGATCACCGTGTCGACCATCCGGTCCCAGCCGGCCTCGATGTCGAGCAGCCCGGCGTGCGCGAGCGGCACGAGGTCCGCGGTGGCCGAGAAGGCGTGCAGCCTGCCGGCCTCGGCGAGCAGCTCCCGGATCGCCTCGGCGTGGTCGATCGGGTGGAAGACCGCGGCGGCCACCTCGTCGCCGAGCTGCACGGTCCGCAGCCCGTAGTGCACGTGCCCGATCGGGTAGCCGGTGGTCTCGACGTCCACGGTGATCCCGCCGGTGGTGCGCCCCGCGGCCGAGCGGACCACCGCGGCGGCCTGCTCGACGCTGGTCGGGATCACGTGCAATTCGGCATCCACTACCACCGGGAGGGTCAGGATCTCGCCGGCCGCCGCCGCGATGGCGTCGAGCCGGGCCTGTGCCTTGGCTGCCGCGTCGGCGACCCGCTTGGCCTCCTTGAGGATCACCCGGGCCTCGGCCTTGGTGATGCCCCGTTCGTCGGCCATCCGAGCCACCGCGGTGTTGGTGACTTTCCGTGACGGCGCCGGCCCCTCGGGGAGATCAACAGGCGGTTCTGGCGGGTCGAGCGGGCTGGCGGGACGATTTTCCGGTCCCGCCAAGTCGGATCGTTGCAGGTCAGACCCGGTTTTGGAGGGTGTTTTCGGCGGGCTGGCGGCTTGTTCCCTAGGGGTTGCTGGGGATTCTGGGAGTACTAGGCTATTTGGGGGGTGTGTGTTTTTTTCTCCTGTTTTCCTAGTAAAACTAGCCAACCCGCCAACAGTACCGTCGAAAACGTAGGGGGAGCTGCGGTGATCTTTTTTGGCGGCTTCGGGATCCGACCCGCCAGAACCCGCCTCAGACCCGCCAGATTCCTTGATCGTCCCGGTGACCCCCTCGGCTCCACGGACCACGTGGCGGGTTGGCAGCGGCTCCCAGGGCGCGATGCCCGCCGGTCCGCTCAGCACGGACAGTGGGCGGTGCCACTTGCCGTTGATCTTCTCCGAGGGGTAACCCATGTCGGTGAGGGTCCGACCGAACGCGGTGATGGTGGCGACCGACATCCTCCGGTACACCGGGCTGCGCTGGTGCCACTCGGCGAAGTGGTTGTAGAGGGTGCGACCGGGCGTGCCCGGATCGGCGGGCACCGTGCAGTCCTCCACCCACTCGCGCACCGGGTCCTGGGCGTGCGCGACCTCCTCGGCCATCCCCCGGATGGTGATCGGGGCAGCCGAGAGGGTGGCGGTGGTCTGGTCGGCCAGCCATGCGGCGGCCTCGCGCATCATCGCGGCCAGGATCCCGGGCGCCTCCGCGGCCAGGGTGGCACGGTCCAGGCGCGCCCACAGCGGCGCGACCGTGGCCTCGGGCGCGTTGCAGGGGATCAGCCGGATCCGGGCGCGCAGCGCGGGGTCGGTCAGGGTCGGCTCGGTGTTGGTGGTCATCACCAGGGTGTGGGTGGGGGCGAAGGTGACCGGGTTGCCGTTCATCGGGCGCGCGGTCATGGACCCGCCGCCGGTGAGCTGCTTGAGCCGTTCGGTGGCGTCGTGCCCGCGCTTGGGTCCCTCGTCGATGAAGCTCAGCCGGCGGCCCTTGAGGTCGTAGATGATCGCGTCGTGGTCCCGGTTGTCGCCGAGCAGCTTGGCGTTCGCGGCGTGCCCGTAGGAGCCGACGGTCTGCAACAGGAACTCGATCAGTGAGGTCTTCCCGGAGCGCTCCCGGCCGTAGAGCATGGGCACCACCGCGGTCGGGTAGCCGGTCAGCGCCACCGACAGCACGCGCAGCGCCCAGGCCCGGATCTCGGGGTCGGGCAGCACGCCGGCGAGGAACGCGTCCCAGGCCGGGGTCGGCACGTCGGGGTTGGGCGCGCACCGCGCGGTGTGCAGGTGCGGGGTGTTCGGGTCGATCCAGTACGCCGGGGTGGGCACCTCGCCGCTCTCCCGCAGGTTCCACGGCACGCGCCCAGCCCAGAGCACCTCGGGGTTGGTGTCGAGCTCGGCCACCTTGAGCGTGGCCGCGTTGTCCGACATCAGGATGTCGCGCAGCTTGCGGGTGACCTTCCCGGCGCCGGCCGAGGACAGGAACATCGCCCGGCGCACGGCCTGCCAGTGCCCTTCGGTACGCTCGCCGGCCGCCGCCGGGATCGGGGTGGAGCCCAGCGGCATCAGCTCGGCCAGCGCGGCCACGATCCAGCCGGAGAGATCCTTCGGGTCGGCCACCCACGCGTCGGGCTCGCGTTTGATCCACAACCCGGCGTCCTGGGCGAAGCGCAGCACCGGGAACATGCGCCCGGCCACCTCCTTGGCCAACCCCTGGTCGCTGCCGTCTCGGCTGGGGTCGAAGGGGTAGTCCGGGCTCAGCGCGGTCCACACGTTCCACGGCGGGTCCGGGGGCGCGTCGGCGGGCTCCTCCTCGCCCTCCTGGGCCACCGCCTGGGCCGCCGCGGAGAACTGGGCCTCGTCCTCGCGGGTGTAGACGTAGAACGGTCGCTGCGAGCCGTCATCGAGGCCCTGGCGGATCCAGAGCAGGTCGTCGGTGTCCGGCGTACCCCAGACCCCGCTCACGGCCGCACAGAGCCGTCCCTCGGCCTCGTCGCGGTCCAGGAAGCCGCCGCCGACGTAACCGCCCAGGGTCATCGACGCGCGCAGCAGCGCGTTGCGGAACCCGAGCCCGCCGACCGGGTTGTAGGTCGCGACCTCGGCGAGCTTCTCGTCCATCGCACGGTGCGCGGCCTCGGCCGACTGCGGCTCTCGGGAGAGCACGAACGTCCGCCACCAGTCCGGGCCGCCGACCAGCGCCCCGACCGCGGTGCCGGCCCGGAGCTCCCGGACGTGCGCGGCCAGCGTGAGCCCGCTGGTGTCGCCGCCGGCGCGCAGCGCGTCGAGGTCCGGCGGGGTGATCCAGCGGTAGGCCGTCGGCTCGCCGGTGACCTTGGACGGGCGCACCGTGGGGGCGATGTAGGCGAACCCGTGGGAGGTGCCGTCGGGCAGCCCGCCCTTGAGGTCGATGCCCGGGTAGACGTTGTCTCGCGAGCCGGCCTGCAAGCTGGCGATGAACGAGTGCACCCCACCGGACGGGGTCGTCGCGGTGCCGTAGGACAGCGGCGGAGCCTCACCCAGCGCGGCGACGTCGGCGCCGTTGCGGAAGTCGAAGTCCACCAGGTCCAGGCCGTGGCCCATGACCGCGCACAGCGCCATCCCGGGCTCCCAACGGTCCACGATGGACGGATCGGCGGGGATCTGTTCCCAGCGGTTCGGCCGCAGGAACCCGGTCTTGGACGCGGGGTCGGGGTCCGGGAAGGCGATGAAGATCGGGACGCCGGCGCGGGCCAGCTCGCGGGCGATGTCGAGGGCCTGGAGCTGGGCGGCATCGAGCTCGGTAGTGGTCATGTGAGGGCACCTCGTAGCGGGTCAGGGACTCCGCAGTCGTTCACGGCAGCGAACAGACCGTGCCGGCAGGCATCGGCGGCGTGCGGCAAGCCGGTGAGGTGGCCGAGCAGGCCGGCGGCGCGCAAGCGCGCGTTCGTGGCCCAGGGCTTGACGTCGGCGGCCGAGCGCAAGACCACCCGGGCCCCGGCCGTGGCGCCGACGTGGCGCAGCTCCTCCACCAGCTCGCGGGTGGTTCTTCCGGCAGCGGCGTGCTGGGAGCGTGCCGCACGCTGACCCACCACAAACCGCTCGATCGCCAGAACAGTTGCATGTACCGTACATCCATTTTGGCTGGATCGCCGCGAGTCCGGAGCCAAAATCAGGGACGGGGACAACAGGCCGCGTGTCAGCCCACCCACGGACGTGGCGGTGGTCTGGAGCACGAGCGACCGGACGAGCACGTGATTCTCGAACAGCAGGGCGCACAGCCCGGTGGTCTTCCCCGGGTCCGCGCCGACGACCAGCAGCCGGGCGCTCATGGCCGCCGCTTCTTCCGACGTTTGATCTCCCGGTCCAGGTACCACCGGGCCTTCTGCAGGTCTTGGATCGGGTTGTCCTTGAGGTCGACCCGCCACAGGTACTTGATCACGGTGGCGAGGTTGTGCCACATGTGCTCGATGACGTCGATGCACTCGATGCGTCGGCCGCACTTACACCGCGCCGGGCTGGAGGTGTAGTGCGCCGGGTGGTTCACCAGGTCGCCCATCAGCTCACCGCCTCCAGCTCGGCCGCTATCGCGCGGGTGCTGGTCGTGCCGCCGAGGAGCTGGCGCACGATCCGGGGGTCCTTGACCAGGTCGGCGAGCTGGCCGGCGTTGGCCCGGAGCACCGAGCGGATCGCGGTGTCCACAGTGTTCTTGGCGACGATGTCGATGATCTCGATGCTGTCGTGGACCTCGGAGCCGATGCGGTGCGCGCGGTCCTCGGACTGGCTGGACTCGATCAGGGACCAGGGCCGCTGCAGGAACACCACGGTGCTCGCCGCGGTCAGCGTGATGCCCTCCCCGCCGGCGCCGGTCGTCGCGCAGATCAGGTCCAGCTCGCCGGCCTGGAACGCGGCCACGGTCTCGCGCCGCGTGCGCATGGTCTGCTCGCCCACCACGTAGCCGACCTTGCGACCGGCCGCGGTGGCGGCCTCACCGGCGAGCATCATCAGCTGCCGGCTCGGGGCGAACGCCAGCACCGACTGGTCAGGGCGCTCGTCGAGCACGTCGAGCAGGGCGTCGACCTTCCAGCTGGGGTTCTTGAGGATGATGTGGCGGTGATCCTTCTCGTACTCCAGGCCGGAGTCATCGACGTGCACCTGGGTGGTGATCTCCATGTCGCAGTCGGCCGAGGCCATCGCGATGAGCACCCCGACCCGGGCGCGCACGTCCATCACCGACAGCTCGGCGCCGGTGGGCATGTCCGCGAGCATGGTGTCGCACATCTGCTCGTACGCGTCGCGGTAGTCCGGCGGGAGCTCCACCGACCGGACGCTGTAGACCTTGGGGGGCAGCTGGGCGAGCACGTCGGCCTTGGCGACCCGGCGGTGCTGGCCCAGGATCGTGGTGCGGAACTCGAAGTCCCGGCGCGGGTCCAGGCCGAGCACCGAGGAGTCGTAGTCCCCGGGCAGGGACTGGCAGTAGCGGTTGACCCAGCGTTCCTTGCTCGGCCAGGCCCCCGGCGCGAACGCGTGCAGGGCGGGCCACAGGTCCGCGGGGTGCTTGGCGATCGGGGTGCCGGACAGGGCCACGAAGTTGTCCGCGTTCGCGGCGATCCGGCGGGCCGCGTGGGACTGGGCGGCGTGCGCGTTCTTCATCCGGTGCACCTCGTCGGCCACCACCGTGACCGGGCCGAGGCGGACCAGCGGGCCCTTCGGCTTGGGCGCGGCCGGGGCGTCCCGACGGGCGGTCTGGTAGCTGGTCACGTAGACGTCCGCGGTGCCGATCCGCCGCGCTCGACGGTCCGGGGTCCCGGTCCAGGCCACGGTGTTCCAGTGCGGGGCCCAGGCGGTGAAGTGCTCGACCCAGGAGTCCACGACGCTGGCCGGGCAGATCACCACGATCGGCAGCACCGAGTGCCCGGCGTGCGCGCGCTCGACCAGGCCGAGGATGGCGGTGACGGTCTTCCCGGTGCCCTGCTCGTCGAAGATCAGGAACCGGCCGGTGGCGGCGATCTCCAGCGCGCCCTCGACCTGGTAGGAGCGCGGGACCAGCCCGGCCGGCGGGGTCACGGCCAGCTCGGCGGGGCGTTGGGTGCGGGCCTTGACCTGTTCGTAGAGCCACTCGGTCAGCGCGGGCCCGGGTTTCCACCAGGCGCCGAAGGTCTGCGAGAGCTGCGCGACCGCGGTCCAGGTGGCCGGCACCCAGAGCCCGCCGGGCGGGTCGGTCTTGGAGAACAGCGGGGTGAGCAGCTGGAGCTGCTGGTTGGCCAGCGCGCACTCGTGATCCCACCCGGCGGCCATCAGGATGATGCGCTCGCAGTCGTGGGTGATCTCGCCGACGATCGTGGCGGGCACGCGGGATCCCTCCTGCCGAAGATGGGGGACCGCCGGCCCGGGGGATCGGCTCCCGGACCGGCGGTCGTATTCGTCAGGCCGCTGGTTGGCCCGTCATCTTGGCCAGCAGTGCCTTCTGCTCCGGGCTCAGGTCAGCCGGGGGCTCCGGTGCGGGCGGCGGCGGAGGTGGCTGCTGCTGCATCACCGACTGGGGCTGGGGCTGCTGCATGACCGGCTGGGGTTGCTGGACCGGCGGCGGCGGTGCCTGCTGCGGGATCGGAGCAGGTGCCGGAGCAGGTGCCGGAGCAGGTGCCGGAGCAGGTGCAGGTGCCGGAGCGGGCGCAGGGGCCGCTGCGACCGGCGCGGGTGCCTGCTGCACAGGGGCCTGGCCCTCGGGCAGGAAGTACTGGCACTGGTACGTCGCGGCCTTGGCGTCCACGTTCGGGATCTGCCGCCGGGCGACCAGCGTCACGATGATCCCGCAGTTGGCCTTGGGCGCTCCCGGTTCGGCGCCGGCGGCACCCATCGCGCGGGTGAGCTCGTCGCGCATCTGCCCGGCCACGTACAGCTGCGCGCGACCGTCCGGATAGGCCTCGCTGGTCGGCACGTACACCGGGACCTTCATCAGCCACTTTGTGCGGCCGTCCCGGTAGGTGGAAATCTGCATGCCGTTGGTGTTGGGCACGGTCTGCGCTTCGACGTCGCTTTCCACCACGTCGCGGGCGACCACCATGGAGTACTGGTGGCCGATCGGGGCGCCCTTGAACGACAGGGCCGGGCCGAACCCGACGGTGGGCTGGCCGAAGAAGTCCTCGAACGTGCCCTGGGGTAGCGGCTGCCGCATTGGCTGCTGCTGCTGCTGCTGAACGTAGCCCTGCGGCTGCTGGTAGCCCTGCGGCTGAGCGTACTGCTGGGCGTACTGCTGGGCGTACTGCGGCGCCGGCTGCTGCTGATAGGTGACCTGCCCGTTCGGGATCTGACCCTGGGGGAATTGCCCCTGCTGGTCCGGAGCCGTCGGGAACTGCGCTGGGTACTGCGGCTGTGTCATGGCTGGATTCCTATTCTCTGTTCACTGGATCTTGCCGGCGTGCCCGGGGCATCCGGGTCCACCGTCTCGTGCGGATTGCGGCCGATAGAACGGGCAGAAATAGCACTCCTCGGAGTCGGGATTCATCGGCACATCGGTGAGCTGGGCCTGCCCGGTGATCAGGGCGATGGCCCACTGCTTGCGGTAGTCGGTCTGCGCGAACACCTCGGCGAGCAGGTCGTCGTCGGCCGGGGTGTGCTCGCGCTCCCACACGTAGAGCCCGTCGATCGAGCTGGCGGCGGCCGGGTAGGCCAGCAGCACCACCCGGCGCACGGGCAGGCCGAGCAGCCGGTAGCCCCGCGCGTAGAGCAGCAGCTGCACGACGTACCCACGACCGGGGCCGGCGGTGCTGCGGACCTTGGCCATCGAGGTCTCGCCGAGGAACTTGTGGTCGTCGACGGACTGCTCCACGGCGTCGTAGAGATCCGCGGTGCCGGGGTGGTCCGGGTGCGGGGTGACCCGCTGCTCGGCGACCCAGCGCAGCTGCCCGGAGCGGACGTTGTCAGCCAGGAAGGCCTCGGCCGCCCAGGCGTGCAGCGCGGTGCCCCGGATCGACGGCCAGGGGTCCACGACGTGGTTGGTGCGGGGGAGCAGGGCCATCTTCCCGGCGACCTGGCGGTGGCAGATCGCGCCGAGTTCCGAGGGGCCGAGGTGATCCTGTAGGGAGCGGGGAGCTTGCGCGGCGTGGTCGAGGAACACCCGCTTGATCTCATGGGCGTACCGGCTGGCCCACAGCGTGTTGCCGTTGAGCCGAGCCGGTGCGGCGCTCATGAACTCGTCGATCTTGCTCACTCGGTGACTGCCTCCAACCGCCAGCTCGACGACTGGGTGGCGTAGCGGACCCAGGTCTCGGGGAGGTCGCGCTTGAGCTGCTTCGAGTCGAGCCGCCACGCCGTGGTGTGCAACAGCTGCAGGGGCGTGGCCAGGAACTGGCTGTGCAGCAGGATCCGGTCGGCGTGGGGCTGCTCCGAGATCATCTCGATCTTGAGCGCGTCCGTGACCGCTTTCAGCTCCGCGGTGTACTGCACGACCAGCGGCTTGAGCCGGTCGTACTCCGCACACAGCTGCTCGAAGCGGGTCTCGGGACGGGGACGCACGACCGGCGCCGGGGTGGTGTCCGTCATGAGCGCAACCCGGAGGCGGGGGCTTGTGGATGACCGTACGATTGGCCACCGGCACCGCGGGGTACCAGCGAGCTGGACATGTAGGCAACCTCTCGCGAACGGATGTCCGGGGTTATGGCCCCCGGGCGTCCTGGGTGAATGAGGAGGAAGGCACGAGGTGGGCGGGCCGATGGCAGCTGGGGAGCTGGGCCCGGCCCGCCCGCCTCGTGTTACGTGCGGTTCAAGTTGGCCAGGTGCCGCTCCTCCTCGGTCTCATGCTCGTCGACCCAGTCACAGAACCGGATCATGTTCTCGGCGATAGCGCGCAGCTCGCGGGTGTCGTGACCACCGCGTCGCGTCCAGGGCACCCAGAGCGTGACCGCCGCCGAGTCGTCATCCCCGGGCTGGTGCATCAGCTCCGGCTCGGTCGGCAGCCGCAGCCCGTAGAAGTTGTCGCCGGTGTCGGCGGTCTTGGTCAGCCACACCGCTCGGGTGGCCATGAACTGGATCTCGTGGTGGTAGACGTTGATCCTCATGCTGTCTTCCTTCCTGACCCGGTATGCTCGGGTCGCCCTGCTGTGTGGGTCGCACCCCGGGCGGGGTCACTCCCAATGGGTGGGTAGTGTCAAGCGCGCCGCACCAGTTCTCCTACTCGGACTGGTGCGGCTCGCGACGCTTTGTCAGCTGCCCAGCGCTCGGCGCGGGCCTGGCGGGCGTCCTCGGTGCACGGCTCACACTCGCAGCCGTGGTTGATCACGGTGTGCCGGTTGTGCCGCCGCGCGTTCACCGCGACCCACCGACCGTCGATCAGCACCCGGCGGGCCCGGCGGCGCGAGTACACCGAGCCCGGCAGTCGTCCTCCGGTCCAGCTCACGTCGTCACCCCCCAGGCGCTCCACGGGTTCAACGAGGCGTCGAGCACCGGGGTGCGCGGCGACCAGGTGGGCATCGGATAGACGTAGTGCGGCGCGACCGAGGTCACCCCATCGGCCACCGGCGGCGGTTCCGTTGCGTCGGCCGGGTGAATGAACAGCGCGGCCAGGACGACCAGCCCCGTGGTGACGGCGACCTCGACGAGCACGCCGGGCTCGCGACGGGTGCTGTGCCGGCCTCGCACCCGGGCGTACCGCTGGGCGGGCACGGCGGGCGGTGGCCACTGTCCGTGTCCGGCCTTCGAGCGGCGCCGCGACGGGGGTGCCTGGTGGGCAACGCGATGGGCGGGACCAACACTGAGTTCCACCACTCGGGGTAGCGGATGTGTGCAGGTGGTGGCATCCACTCGACTGCCAGCGCGCGGCGGTAGCGTGGTCGACACGCCGCGCATATAGTCGGTCATGACACCGCACGCCTTTCAAGAGAACGCAAGTGGTGGGGCTGTGGAGTCGAAGGTGCAAGAAGGTGGGCCGTTCCTGGCGGGGGACGGCCTCCTTGCATGTGAGGGGTTACGCCGGCGCGGGCTCCCGGCCGAGCACGGGGTTATGGGGGGTGAGTGCTCGGCCGGGAGCCTCAGTCGGGGGGCTCTGGAGCTCCTCGACCGTCACGGTTCGGCCTAGCTTGTCGGTCAGTACACGAGCGGCTCGCTGCCGGTAGATGACCGAGGCCGGCGAGCGCCCCGATTCGACCCGACTGACGTGCTGTTGCGAGAAGTCGATCGCCCGAGCGAACTCGGAGATCCGCATCCCGGCTTCCTCACGGAGTGCCCGCAGTGGGCTGGTTTCGTGCATGGCGCCATGCAAGCACATGTTGTCCAACATCACCACATGTTCACTCGCTTGCGGCGCCCCTGTCACCGCGGGGACGCTACTCGTACGTTCGGGTCCGCGGGACCGCCGGTCGGTGGGCGGCTTGCAGAACGCCCGTCGGTAGGGCATCCTCGGGCAGGATTGTCGCACCCACCCAGCACGAGGAGCCCACCCATGAAGATCATCGACCTGACCGGAACCGAGTTCCACCGGCGACTGCGTAGTGCTGCGGCCGAGCTGACCGCGGACCCCGTCAAGCGAGACCAGCGCCGGCGCGCGCACGACCAGCAGTGGAGGCGCTGCGCGCACGGCAACAACCCGGCCGACTGCTGCGGGACGCCGCGATGAAGGTCATCCCCCGCAGCCACACCCGGAAGATCCAGGCGATCAAGGACAAGAACCTGGTCTGCACGGTCTACAGCGAGAGCGACGACTTCAAGGGCCGCGAAGTCGATCCGAAATACGCATGGGAGGCGCTGCGCCAGTACACCTTTGCCCGGCTGCGCGACTACGAGGACGGTAAGCGCTGGGTGGTCCGGGTGCACGGCAACCTGTGGTATGACCTGGCCGTTTGCCAGACGCCCGATGATCTGCCATCGTCGCCCGATGTGTGAACCCGGACCCGTTGCGTGAGCGACGAGTTGATCCCCACCTCGGAGGTCGCCACCCGGCTCGGGCTCGCCCGCAGCGGGGTGTCCAAGGCCCTGCATCGGATGGGGATCACCGCGGCCAGCGCGCAGAGCGGCCGAGCCGGTGAAGACCTCTGGTCCTGGCCCGAGATCCAGCGTCGGTGGACCGACCCGCAGTACCGACCCGGCCGAGGCCACGTCCGTCAGGAGCCCACCCCGTGAAAGACGCACCCCTGATCGACAACCTGGAGGGCAACCTCTACGTCGACACGCTGCTCAACGTGCGCTCCATGGCCCTGCTCGCGGCCACCATCGGGTACGCCGGCAACAACATGCGCATCGGCACGATCTTGACCGCCGCGGAGGAGTTCGAGAAGTGGCTGCTCCGTGAGGAGCCCACGTGAGCCGGCACTGGCACGACGGGGTGAGCACGGCCCCGCCCGAGCCCGAGGGTCCGAGGCGACCGCGGCGGGTGGTCGTGGTCGTGGTGCTGGCCGTGGCGTCCGCGGCGGTGGCCGCCACCATCAGCGCGGTGTCGTTGACCCGGATCGCCGGCGACTCACTCGGCTTCCCGGACTTCCTGGAGTGGACCTTGACCGGGGCCGTCGACATCGGCGCGGCCACCGGCGCCGTGCTCTGGGTGACCGCGCGGGACCGTGACCGGCTGCGGGGGCGCTGGCTCAACATCTCCTGCTCCTCGGTGGCCGCGATCGGCGTCGGTCTCGACCACGCCAGCAACGCCGCGCCCGGATGGGCCTGGGCCTGGGTGGCGTTCGCGATGGGCGCGTTCCTGCCGGCCCTGTCGACCTGTCTCATCCACGTGCTCGCCCACCTGGTCACCGACAACGCGGCCCCGGCCGTGGACGTGACCACCAACGGGCACGTGCTCGACCCAGCGGCCGAGCGCAAGGCCGCCGATGCTGCTCGCAAGCGCAAGGCACGCGCCGATCGCAAGGCTGCGGCGGCGTGACCCGACAACCGAGGAGCGCACCTGATGGAGAAATCCCGACGTCCCCGCCACTTCCTGTCCACCGATGACCAGGAAGTGGCGTGGTGGGTGATCTGGCGCCGACGCACCTGGGCGGCCTGGGTAGCCCTGGCCAAGGGCAGCGGCCGACACCGCCGCCCGGAGGCTCAATGAGTGCACCCGACTTCCATCCCCAACGTGTGGATGATGCTGTGGACAGCTCCGTCGACGACCGACCCCTTCCCGCGCCGACCGATCAGGTGGTGCGTCCGCTGCGGGCGACCGCGGCGACCCCGCAGCGCATGGGGATGCGGGAGAACGCGGCGTGGATCCTCGCGCCCGTCGTCCTCGGCATCATCACCGGCACGACCATGAACCTGGCCGGGGCGAATGCGCTCTACATCGCTGGCGCCCTGTTCCTGATCGCGGTGCTCACCCAGCTGACCTGGTCTCGGTTCCGGTACCTGCGGCGGATCCGGAAGGCGAAGAAGTAGATCATGTCCAAACGGCGCCACGTCACCGCATCCGACCTGCCCGGGCTCGCGGGGTCCTGGGCGCTGCGGAAGCTATGGAAATGGCGCGGCGTGCTCATCCCGATCTGGCTGGCGATCAGCCTGGCCATGGTCGGGACCTTGGTCAACGCGCTGTGGCCGACGTGGTGGCCGGCGCCGATCTCGCTGGCCCTGCTCGCCGCCGCGGTGATCTGGTTCGTCGGCGAGCACCTGTCCGGGCCGTGGCGCAACGTGTGGCTGTGGCTGGTCCCCTCGGCCCTGGACGACGGACGCCGTGGGGTGCTCGACCGACCCACCGAGCGGGCCTACCTCGCGGTGCTGCTGACCCTGTGTGGGGCCTGGACATCCCGGCTGGTGCAGGACGGCTGGTCGGACCCGCTGTGGTACGCCCTGCTCGCCGGGGTGCTGGTGCTCGGGGCGCCGTGGTGGTGGCACCGACGCCTGCGCCGCTCGGTCAACCGGTTCGTCCGCCGCTGGCCGGCTATCGCCGAGCGGATCAAGGGGTTCGAGAAGTCCACGGTGCGGCTGCTCCCCGAACAGTCCACCCGCAAGGTCACGGTCCTGTCGGTCAAGCTCGCGCCGACCAAGACCATCGAGGACGTGGGCACCACACTGCTGCCGCTGGCATCGGGCTTCGGCCTCCGCGGCGGCGCCTGCACGCTGGCCAAGGACGAGAACTCGGCCCGGCACGTGACGCTGCGGATCGTCCCGCGCAACCCCTGGTCCAAGCGGATCGCGCACCCGTGCCCGCCGATCGGCAGCCTGGACCTCACCCAGGACGAGCTCACCGTGGGCACCGGGGTGCTCGACGACGCCACCGAGCAGCGGATGGCGCTGTTGCACTGCACCGGGGTCATCGGCCAGCGCGGGAGTGGCAAGTCCGGGATGATCGAGTCCCTGCTGATGTGGATCACCGCGGCGGAGCCCAGGCACTACGCGCTGCTGGGCATCGACATGGCCCACCTCGCCACCCTCGGCGTGTGGCAGCCCGCGTTCGCCTACCCCATCGCCGGCACGATCGACGCCGCGCGCAAGCTGCTGCAGGGTCTGTTCGCGCTCGGTGAGTACCGGGAGGAGGAGCTGGCCCGGCGCAAGATGGCGGACCCGAACTACGGCAACGTCCTGCGGATCGGCGCGGAGTTCCCGGTGGTGTTCGTGCCCATCGACGAGCTGCCGGCGCTGGTCGTGCAGGGCGGCTCGTCGGTCATCACGGCGCTCGGGCAGATCGCGCAGCGCTTCCGCAAGGTCAACATCTTCTTGATCCCGGCCGGGCAGAACCCGACCGAGCACGACTTCGGATCCACCGAGTTCCGCGCGCAGTTGGAGAACATCATCGGGCTGTTCCTCGACGCGCGCCAGTCCCAGACGCTGTGGGGGGAGGAGCGCAAGCACGGGTGGGCGAGCAACCACCTGGCCCCGTTCACCCACCTGCTGCACTCCCGGGTCGGGCACACCACCCCGCGAGTGGCCCAGGGCTACTACGTGTCCCCGCGCATGCGCGCCCGGCGCCTCGGTGAGCTCGCCCACCTCGGCGACCGCGGGATGCTCGACACCGGCTCCATGACCGCACTGGTCGGGCACACCAACCCGGGCATCGACGACGGCAAGTCCGGCACCACGGTCGCTCCGCAAGCACCCCCCGTGCTGCACGCTGTGCCTGCGCTGCCGGCCCGCCCGGCGTCGTCGGCGGAGTTGGACGACAAGGTGCTGCGCGAGCTCCCAGCGCGCCACCAGGGCTCCGTAGGGGCCACCGCACTGGCCACCCAGCTCGGGGTCAGCCGCGACGCCGTCACCCGCTCGCTGGGCCGACTGCGCGTTCAGGGTCGGGTGGTCAAGGTCGACCGGGAGTGGGCGCTGGCTCCCACTCAGCGAGTGGACAGCCCATGAGCGGCGACCCGGTGGGAACCTGGGTGGTGCTCGGGCTAATCTGGCTCGCGCTGTACGTGGCTGTGTGTGCGTGGTTTCCCTATCGCAAGTGCCGTGCCCCGCGGTGCGAGCGAGGCCGGAAATACTCGCCGTTCAGTGGGCGCGACACCAAGGACCGACCCTTCCGACCCTGCGGGCGGTGTGGAGGATCGGGTCTACGGGTGCGGTTAGGCCGCCGCGTCTACGAGGTACTCAGTGCCGCCCGCGAGGAGGATGACTAACCCCCCGGGACCCCGATTTCCCCATGCCCTTTTCCCCGAACAGGAATGAGCTCCCCTCACCATGGCACCCGTCTCGCCCCAGACCCCGGCTACCTTGACTCGTGACCATTTGTTGTGCGAACTCGTTGAACGGGTCATGAGCCCCGCGCGCATCCGGCCCCGCCTCTACGGTGATCTCAGCAGTAAGCGGGCGCTGGCGGTCGCGTTCCAGACCCTGCAGCAGCTGTGCCACGAGGCTCAGGTCAGCGAGGTCGACCTGGATCTCATCGAGGTCACCGACGCCACCCCGGCGCTGTTCACCATGCTCCGGCGGCTCGATGTCGAGCTGCAGCGCTCCGGTGGCCGACTGCGCATTCGCGGGGTGAGCGACGCGGTGCTCATCGCCATGGACGACCCGGCGCTGTCGCTGGCCGACGCCGTGATGATGTACCGCTGCGCGCACGAGGTCTACGTCGTAGTGGACCCCCCTCCGGACGACGTTATCGCAGGTTGAACCATACGGTATTGCATGATATCGTGCGGTCGTTACACTACCCGTCAGCGCCACCCACCCGCTAAGGACACCGCCATGTCCCTCTCGATCGACGCCGTGCGTCTGCACCGCGTTTCCACTCACCGCACCCGCGTGTTCCGCCGCGACAACGGCAAGATCCTCGGCTATCTCGATCTGATGGAGGAGCCCAAGCACGTCGGCCGAGCACGCCAGCGCCACTACCTCGCCACTCCCGCGCACTGGGCCTTCCTCGGCACCCAATCCGATGACGGCATGCCGGGCGACCAGGTGCCGCGTCGGCTCCTGCTTCCGGTACCTGGTATTCATTCATCGCACGCCGATGCCATCTACGCGCTGTTGCGCCATCTCGACGCGCAGCGTGCGCCCGGCGTGGGGCACCCGCCTCACCCGGATGTCGTCACTCTCGCTCCCAAGGAGACTGTGTGAGCCTCACTACGCTCGCTCCACCCCCGCCGACTGTCCGACCCACCTCGGTGTTCGGGCCACAGCTACCCACCATCACCGACTACAAAGCCGCTGCCCAACGTGGTGCGTCCCTGCTCGACCAGCACCGCCCGGACTGGGCCCGCTCGATCCACCTGCAGAACCTCAGCCTTGGCGACCCCAACTACTGCGTGCTCGGGCAACTGTTCTTCACCTACGGCCTCGGGCTGACCACGCTGTTCGGGCCGAACATCGTGGAGAGTCACCGCGGGACTGACCTACCCACCTGGTACGGCTTCGACAGCGCCATGGAGCACAACTTCGAGCTGGACCGCGGCGTCTTACCCGGGTTCCGTGCCCTCACCGACATGTGGGCGATCGAGGTCGCCGTCCGCAGGATGGGTGTCTGATGACCGAGAAGAAATCCGTGCGGCTGGTCGAGCCCGGAGTGGCCCTGCCGTCGATCCAGGGCGAGCAACTGATCGCCTCCGGGCACGCCATCTGGGCCGACCAGGCCGAGGTCGACGCCTACGTGGCCCAGGCCTCGGATGAGGTACTCGCGTGCCGATCCCGCGGCCGGCACACCTACGAGATGCTGAGCAAGACCGAGCGCATGCGGTTCGAGGGGGTCACCCCCGAGGGATTCCTCGTCCGCCGGATCCTCTGCGGCGTCTGCGAGAAGGTCTTTCGAGTCGAGGAGTGGGACGTCCGGCACCGACGGGATGTGGTCACGGCCATGTTCCTGGTGCGGGCCTACCCGAAGTACAAGAAGGGCTACCTGGGCAAGTCCGGTCAGGGCAGGATGCGGCCCCGGGCGATTCAGAGCGCAGCGGGCACCACGGCGATGCGCGGTGTCAGCTTCCGCCAACTGCGCCGGGAAGCCGTCGAGAACGCCAAGGCGTCGGCGTAGCCATGGCCCGGCGGCTGACCATCATCTGCGACCTGGACGAGCGGGAACCGGCGTCCGAGCACGCGTTCGGCCTCGACGACTCCGGCTGGAAGATGGACCTGTGTGACGAGTGCGCGGCCGAGCTACGCGAGGCCATGGACCAGTGGATCAAGCTGGCCACGCGCACGAGAGGTCCCAAGCGCAGGCCCGGCGGGAACCCGGCCGAGGAGCGGGTCCGCACCGACCCCAAGGACCGCTGGGCGGTCCGGGCGTGGGCAGCCAATGAGGGTATCGAGATCCGGCAGAACGGGCAGATCCCCCGCGAGGTGTGGCAGCGCTGGCAGGACGCCGGTTCACCACGGCCCGCCAGCGACGTCGCGTGAGATCACGGCGGGCCCGCGAGCAGGCGGTGGCCCTCTACCTCAAGGGGGACACCGCCGCCGAGATCGCGGTCCAGCTCGGCTGCAGCGCGGACACCGTGCTCCGCTGGCTACGCGACGCCGGAGTGCCGCTGCGGCGACCGGGCCGGCGCAAGCGGCGCGACGTTGACACCCAGAAGATCGTCAAGCTCCGAGAGGAGGGCCACGGCTGGTACAAGATCGGCCAGGAGGTGGGGATGTCCCACAGTGCGGTGCGGTCCCGCTACCTCCAGCATGAACAGCACGTCGAAGTCCATCGCCAGCGAGCGCACGCTAACCGAGAGGACGAATGATCATGACCACCACGCTGGACCAACTCAACGAGTTGACCATCCTGGACCACACCGGCGACAAGACCATCGAGTGGAACCCGCGCGACCCGGATGAGGTCAACAAGGCCCGCCTGGAGTTCGCCAAGCAGAAGGCCAAGGGCCACCTGTCCTACCGGCTCGACGCCGACGGGAACCGGGGGGCGGTCATCCGGGAGTTCGACCCGACCGCTCGACGCATTGTGATGGCACCGCAAACCGTCGGCGGCTGACGTGCCGTGGGTGCGGCCCCCGACAATCACCTGGGCCAACACCTCCACGAGCACGGCCACGGTCACGGTGAGGACGGCCAGCAACAGCACCACGACCGGTATCTACACCGTGGACGCCGGCAGTACCTGGTACTTCGAGCCGAACCCACCCCTGCACCCGGGGGACCACCTCGTGCTCACCTACGGCGAGCCGGACCCCCGGGAGAACTGGGGCTGGGAGTCGCGTCAGGTGGGCAACGACGACATCACCTGGGAGGACGCTGAGCAGGTGCGCGCCCTGTATACCGAGCGGCGGCAGGCCCGGACCGCGGCGGTCGACAGAGCCGCCGCCACCCTGCTCGGGCTGCTCAACGAGGCGCAGCGGGCCAGCTACGAGGCGGACCGCACGTTCCTGGTCGTCGGCTCGGAGGGCGGGCTGTACCGGATCCGGCCGGGGTCGATGGGCAACGTGGACTGGTTCGACCCGACCGAGGTCGAGCCCCGCCGACCCGCCGGCCAGCTCTGCGCGCACCCGGTGCTCCACGACGGCGAAGGGCACCTCCCCGACCCCGACGTGGCCCTGGCCCAGCTCCTGCACCTGACCACCGACGAGCCCGGGTGGCTCCGCCGGGCGAACGTGCACGCTGGGAGGGCTCCCCGACACCCCGTGGCGGCGTGATGTTGCATCAGACCACTGCCATCTACCAGACCCGGCTGACCGCCTGGAAGCCCACGTGCACCTGCGGCTGGGTGGGTGAGCTCGTCGACGCGATGTCCACCGACCCGCTCGACAGCCCGGTGCAGGCCGCACTGGCCCAGGGGGTCGCGCACGCGATGCACGCCGAGGGGGCCATCGACTGGGACGTCCCCTATCGGTGGATGGCCGAGCGATGACCAAGCTCACCCGGGCCAGCATCGCCGGCGTGTTCGCGATGGTCCTGTCGGTGGCCTGGTACGCGGTGTGCGAGGCCTTCCACTGGTCCACTTTCGCGATCTTCTCCGGCGCTATCGCGATCGGCGGCGGGGTCGGCGCTGCCATCGTGGTGGCCTGGGAATGAGGACCCAGTTGAACCCCCGCTCCGACGCCGAGCGTCGATACTGGGGCCAGTTCCTCGGCTGCCCGGACTGCGGGATGGTCGCCGGCGAGCCATGCCGTGACCTGCGCCGCCCGTGGACGGACACCATCACCTCGATGCCGCACAAGAACCGGCCACGCAAGCGCCGAAGACCGAAACGGAACGGGAGGAAGCACCCGATATGACAATGATTTTCGGCAGGCTGTGGGATGCGCCGATCTGCGACGACGCGATTAAGGTGCCGACCCCGGTCCACGTGCACTGCCTGTCCTGCGCCGAGCGGATCCTCGACGGCGACCGGGGGTTCCTGCACCCGACCTACGCCGAGCGGATGGAGCCCAAGTACATCGTCGCCGGCACTGGGTCTCGGCTGCTGACTGCCGCGCACCGGGAGTGTCAGATGCTGCACGAGGTCGGGCACATCGTTGGGGTGTGTCGGTGCACCGACTGGGACACCAACTCCCGGGAGGCCGCCCTGGAGTGTCTGCGCCGCGTCGAGGCCGGCGACCTGACCCGGGCGATCCGGGAAGCCCAGGCAGCCCGGGGCGTGACCAGCTAGAACGCAAGAATCGGCCCCGCGCCGACCGCGAGCACCGGCCTTCAAGAGGGGGCCGAGCTCAAGCGGTGGCGCGGGGCCATCTGCAACCGGTGGTGGGACATCCCGTCGGGCACGACGGCCGCCACCGGGTAGTGGGGGAGAGCTAAACGAATGCCGGGGTGCCGCCCAAGGCCTGTTCAACAAGATCGGGCTGAGCGGTGCTCGGCGACAGCACGACCGGCTGACCGGCTTGCGGACCGGGCGTTAACACTGGTCGTCCAGCGCGGGAAGTTACGACGAGCGGTACCCCCGCCCGCACACCGGGACGCACGTGCGGACGTCCTGCGGTGGGCGGCCACGCGATGCGGATGTAGCCGAACATGGTGGCGACCGCCAGCAGCACGGCCGAGTAGGCGATAGCGGTGCCGGTCAGGGTGCCGATCGCGGTGAAGATGCCGCTCACGGGGCCTACGGCGATGCCGGCGGCGAGCAACGTGGCGACGGCGCCCAGGGAGCCGACGCCGTAGATCGTGACGCCGCCGGCAGCCGTGAGCGTGGCCAGGGCCAGTAGCGTGGCGGCGCTCGGCGAGATGCGCTGACCCGTGGAGGTCAACGTTGCGGCGGCGAGCAGCATGGTGGTGGTCAGCCCGGCCACGCCACCAGCGGCCGACAGGGTGAGCACGGCCAGCAACTGGGCGGTACCGGACTTGGTTACCAGACCGACCGGTGACAGCGTGGCGACGACCGTCAGCGAAACGGCACCCAACTCGGTGACGACCCCGGCGCCGTTCAGCGTGCCGACGACGGCCAGCGAGACCGCCCCGAGGTAGCCGGCGGTGGCCGCCGAGGACAGCGTGGCCACCACGACCAGGCTGGTGGGTCCCGTCACCCCACCGACCCCGCCGGAGGCGCTCAGCGTGGCAACCACGGTCAGCGCGGCCGTGCCCAGCTTGGCGAGGACCCCGACGCTCGTGAGGGTGGCGACCACGGCCAGGTTGGCGGTGCCGAACCGGGTCTGCAGGCCCGTCGAGGTCAGCGTGGCGAGCGCGGTCAGGTTGACGGCGCCGAGCTGGGTGCGCAGGCCGGCGGAGGACAGCGTGGCCACCGCGGCCAGGCTGACCGCCCCCAGCACAGCCACGGTGCCGGAGGCGGTCAACACGGCCACTGCGCCCAGCGTGGTGCCACCGAGGACGGTCACCAGGCCGGTGGTGGTCAGGGAGCCGAGCGCAACGAACGCGACCGTGGTCTGCCCGGCGATGCCGCCCGCCGCGGACAGGGTTGCGACGACGCCCAGGGTGGTGGCGCCGTGCTTTGTCACAGTCCCGGCGGAGGCAAACGTACATATCACGGCGAGGGTGGTCGCACCGAGCTCGGTGACGATCCCAGCACTGGACAGGGTGGCGACGACGGCCAGCCCGGCTGCGGCCACGCTCGTGACAGCCCCTGAGCCGCTCAGGGTGGCCACGGCGGCGAGGTTCGCGGCGCCGAGCTTGCCCAGGACGCCGGAGGCGCTCAGCGTGGCGATGGCGGCCAGCGCGGTGGCCCCGAAGTAGCCGCCGGTACCCGCGCTCGTGAGGGTGGCCACCACGGTCAGGTTCGCGGTGCCCAGCTTGGTGACCAGACCGGCCGAGGTGAGGGTGGCGACCACGGACAGGGTGGTGGCGCCGAGTTGGGTGACCACGCCGGCGGACGTGAGCGAACCGACCGCCGCCAGCGTGGTCGTGCCGAGCACGATGACGCTGCCTGCGGAGCTCACGGTGGCGATCATCGACAGGGCCGTAGCGGCCACCGCTGTCATCGAGCCGGCGGAGGTGAGGGTACCGACGGCAGTGAGGTTCGCAACCCCCAGCTTGACGATCACACCGGTGGTGCTCAGGGTGCCGATCACGGCCAGGTTCGCGGTGCCGAACCGGGTCTGCAGGCCGGCGCTGGTGAGGGTGGCGACGGCGGCCAGGGCGCTCTCGGCACCGGGCAGCGTGACCAGGCCTGCGCTGGTCATCGTGGCGACGACGGGCAGGGTGGTGGCGCCGAGTTGGGTGACCACGCCGGCGGAAGTAAGCGAACCGACCGCCGCCAGCGTGGTCGTGCCGAGAACGGTGACGGCGCCCCCGATAGTCAGCGAACCGACCACCGACAGGGCCGTTGCGGCCACCGCAGTCACCGAACCGGCGGCGCCGAGAGTACCGATGGCAGCGAGGTTCGCAACCCCCAACTTGGTGATCAGTCCGGCCGAGGTGAGGGTGGCCACGGCGGGCAGGTTCGCGGCGCCCAGCTCGGTCACCAGACCCGCGCTGGTGAGGGACGCGACCACGGTCAGGTTCGCGGCGCCGGCATGGATCACGGTGGTCGAGCCGGCGGAGGTCATCGTGGCCACCGCGGCCAGGTTCGCGGTGCCCAGCTTGGTCACCAGGCCGGCGGAGGTCAGGGTGGCGACGGCCTGCAGGGTGGTGGCGCCGAAGTAGCCGCCGGTTCCCGCGCTCGTCAGGGTGGCCACGGCCGGCAGGTTCGCGGTGCCGAGCTTGGTCACCAGACCGGCGGAGGTCAGGGTGGCCACGGCGGGTAGGTTCGCCGCGCCGGGCTGACTCACCGCACCCGCGCTGGTCAGGGTGGCCACCGCGCCCAAGGTTGCCGCTGCCGGCTGGGCTTTGACGCCCGCTGAGGTCATGGTCGCGACGGCACCCAGGGTGGTCGCGCCCGGCTGGGTGACCGCACCCGCCGAGGTCATCGTGGCGACCGCGGACAGGGTCGCCGCCGCCGGCATGAACACCGGGTCGGCGGCGGCGGTCAGCGTGGCGGTGGCCGACAGCGTGGACGCACCGGGGTGCGTCAGCGGACCACTCGGAGTGTATCTGATGGCCAGGCCGACAAAGTCAAGGTTTGCCGTTGCCGATTGCGCGCCATTCTTAAAGGCATCGTATTGAACATGCAAAGTAGCCAGTTGTGCATACGTCGGGCACTGTGCCCCAGTTAAGGGGAGCGTCTCAGTATAGGTAGTTACCGTGGAAAGCGTAGGTACGTTGATGCCACCGATTCGCTCTGCTTGAGAAGGACCAGTAGCGAGGTTGACCCTTGTGCTGTACCACCGTGCGACGTTAGAAACCCACGTCCCGACCGTCATGTCCACCTGAGTGACGGTAGCTCCTGGATCATCAATAGCTGCCTGCGCATCAAAGCCAGTCAGGTACATGTCCCCGCCACCCGTAGTCGTCAGGGTTGCGAAGTTACCTGTTGTTGGTCCAAGAGCGTTGGTTGTGTTAGTCCACGTTGATCCCGTAGTACTAACTACCGAAGTTGGATAAAGTACCGCTGTAGTCTCAATGGGTAATTTGCCTGATGCGGTTATCGTGGCGACCGCGGCCAGGTTCGCCGTACCCAGCTGGTTGACGGTCCCGGCCGAGGTCATGGTCGCGACCGCGCCCAGGGTGGCGGCGCCGGCGTGAGTGGGGATCGACGGGGCGTTGTTGACGTTGTCCCACTGGGTGGTGCCGCCCCCGTTACCGGCGCCGATTCCGACGTACAGGTCGGTGATCGAGAAGGCCGCGGAATAGCTCGACCCGAACTGGGTCCAGCTCAACCCGTTGAGGCTGGTGTACCAACTGACCGTGGTCCCGACGGCGGCGATCTTGAGCCAGCGGTGGTTCGTGGCGTTGTAGGTGTTGGACAGGATTGTGGTGGCGCTACTGGCGACGCGGCGTTCGGCGACGAGGTTGCCGCCTGTCACCGTGAACAGCACCCCGTCGGTGGAGGCCGCGTTGAGCAGCTCGATCCACTGGTAGGTGGCGCCCACGCTGACCAGTTCGATGACGAACTCGGAGCTCGTCAGGTCGTAGGGGATCAGGGTGTAGAGGGCGGTGGTTCCGGCGGCCTTGGTGATGCCCAGCGTGCCGCCGGAAACAACCAGCTCGGCGGGGCTGTAATCCCATTTCGCGGAGTCTTCGGTAGCGAACGTGTCGGTGAGAGTGGCGACCTTCGGGTTGGCCGGGGGCGCCCCAAAAAGGGGGAGGATGGGCATAGGTCAGCCCTCCTCGGTGCTCATGGCCGGGTGTACTCGTCCCACTCGACGTCCGCGACCCACCGGTCTTGCAGGGGGTTGCCGGTGGTGGCGGCGTAGTTGTCCAGCAGCACGACGATGCCCTCCAGCGGGCGCAGGATCAGGTCCGACTCGGAGACCCCGTCCACCGCGTCCAGCTTTTCGTAGCCCGAGGCGGTGGTCGCGGAGACCGCGCCCCGACCCGCCCACAGTTGGGTGAGCGCGGTCCCGGCGGGGACGGTCACGGCCAGCGGGGACGCCGACGCGGCACCGTCGGACGACGCATCGCCCTTCACGGTGACCGACGAACTGGAGCTCAGCGAGCTGTCGAGCGGCACCTTGGTGATCGCGGTCCCGTTCGTGGGCAGCGCGGTGAACCGGTGCACCCGGATCGTGGGTGGAATCACCAGAATGGTCTTGATCGTGTCCCGGTAGAGGTGCAGCCCGATACGGGACACGGAGACGAGCACGGTGGAGCTGGTCGCGTTGTGCAGCGACAGCAGGTACTGCGGCGGGGTGGCCCGGCCGGGGGTGATGAACGTCGCCGCCGCCCCCTGGTAGGACACGATCCGGTCGGTCGTGGGGATGACGTACTGGGTCCACGAGTCCGTCGATAGCGCGCCCTGCCGGTAGCCGTCGAACTCCAGCCCGGCCAGCGCCGACGTGTCGACATTCGGCACACCACACCTCCACTTACACCCTAAGGTCTGGTGTATTCTTCCCAGTCCACAGTGGCCAGCCAGCGGTCGGTGGCCGGGTTACCGGAGGATGCGGTGGCCTGGTCCAGGAACACGACCACGCCCTCCAGCGGCCCGAGCTTGATGTCGGGGTCGCCCACGAAGAACGCGGCCAGGTCGAACGGCTCGTATCCCACGGCCGTGACGAACCGCGGCGCCCAGACCTGGTCCATCACCGATCCGGGGGTGATCGTCAGGGTGGTGCCAGACGGGGTGCCCGCACCCGCGTTGTCCGCCGACGAGTCGCCCCATAGGGTCACCGACGCGCTGGACGACAGGGAGGTGTCGAGCGGGACCTTGGTCAGGGCGGTGCCCCCGGTAGGTAGCGTGGTGAACCGGTGAATCCTGATCACCGGCGGGACCACGTTGATCGCCTTGATCACGGTGGAGAGCACGTCGACCTTGATCCGGTTGACGTTCACGTAGACCAGGGAGGAAGTGGCGTTGTGGATCGCCACGAGTTTCTGCGCGGCCACCGCTCGGCCCGCCGTGACGAACGTGCAGCAGCGCCCCCGGTAGCTGGTGATCCGGTCCGCGACGGGGATCACGTACTGGTCGCAGGAGTCGGTGCTCAGCGTGCCTCGGCGGTAGAACCGCACCTCCACGCCGGATACGGCGGTGCTGTCGACGTCACCCATCGGGGCTCCTCATCTCTGCCGCATGAGCGATAGCGCGCGCGTGTGGGACGCCTCCTCGGCGGCGGCTACGGCCGGGGTGATCTCGACCGCCAGGTAGGACACCTGCAGGACGTTCGTGGCCGGGGTGGTCCAGCCATAACTGGTGGAACCGGGAGTGCCGACCAGACCCATGCCTTTACCGATGATCGTCGTCGCGGCATTGCTGGCGTTCTGCCAATAGTCCAGGCTCACCGTGGCCGCATTCGGGGTGTAGACGGGCGTATTCAACCCAATGCACGACAGTAGGTAGACCATTGATCCGGCTTTGCTGGTAACCAGGTTATCCAGAGACGTTCCCGTGTTTACCGCAGCGGACACAAAGTGCGTCTTGACCGCGCCAACCGGGTTCTGCCCGACACCACGGAGGACTCGCACGGCGACCGGCAACGACACCCCGGACGTCCCGGTACGCGTACAGGTAACGGTCATGGCCCCGGGCGACGTTTGAATGTCTCGGTACCAGATGGTGCCCATTCCGTAGGCGTTGACTGCTTCTCCGTCAACGTGCCCCGCTACGGCATAAGCACCACCCACGGAATCGAATGCGCCCAACGGTTGAGCCGCTCCGGCACTGGTGAGAGCCATCGCACAGATCACGACAATGACCGAGTTGGCGGGCGGGGTGAACGACGCCGTGACGACGGACGTCTGCGCACCGGTGCTGCTCCGGATGACGGGCGGGGTGGAAACGTCCTCGAAGACCCCGGTCGGGTCCGTGATGGACGGTCCGGCCTCGTGAGTCGCCCCGGTTCCACCGGTGAGGGTCCGCCCGTTTCCCGAGTAGTCGCCAGGCTCCTCGACGATGAACCGGTGCGCTCGCAGGTTGTTCGCGGTCCGCGCCACGTCGTACTGCGCGAGCTCCGTCGCGACCTCCCCGGAGCTGAGCGCGGCCTGCCACATTTTCACGTTCGTGACCGAGCCGTTGAAGAAGTCCCCGGCGGCGTCGGAGGTGCCGACCGTGAAGTTGTTCGGGGCGGGCGGCGCGGAGATCGTGCCCGAGGTGGGGGTGAGAGCGCCGCCGTCCGGGCCGACATACAGGGTCCCGGAGGTGCCCGAGATGACGACGCCGATCTTGTACCAGGCGCCCACGGTGAGCGCGACGGACCCCAGCGTGGTGCCGAGATTGAACAGGCGCAGCGTCGTGCCGTCGGTGTCGGTGGCCAGCTCGACCCCGCCGGTGCCGTCGTAGACCCCGGCGATGCAGGAGAACTGGTTGCGGTCGGTGGTGATCTTTGCCCAGCACGTCATGGACCACGTGGTGGACGCGGGGAGGCCCGTCGTCCCGGCGTAGGACTGGCCGGACGCGCTCCAGCGAACGGCCATTGCGCGCCCCCAGCGTCCACGTCACGGGCCCCGCCGCCCGACCCCTGCGGCAAGGGGCCGGGCGGCGAGCGGGTGTCTCTCGGGCTCAGGTGGCGCCGAGGACGATCGAACCGGCGGCGAAGCTCAGGGTGTCGCCCAGCGCGGTGGTCTTGTTCGCGGTGAGCGGCCCGAACCACTTGCGCACCGGGCTGCCGGTGGAGTCGAACAGCTCGATGGCGACCACGGTGGTGGCCGGCATGTTGAGGAAGGTGCCCACGGTCGTGTTGGAGCACCCGGTGCCACCGGACGCGGTGGTCCACACGGTGATCGACTGGCGGGCGTAGGACCCGGCGCCGGGGACCACCTCGGTGCCGGTGGCCGCCGCCGTCCCGATCACCGTGAACAGCGCCAGCTTGATCGGCGTGACCGTCGCGAGATAGGTGGTGGTGCCCATCGACGCGTTGAGGAACCGGTCGCTCTCGCCGGTTGCGAGCACAGGCATGACTCAGCCCTCCAGGAGGTTCGCGTAGTTGGTGGCCAGGAACTCGGCCTGCTCGGGGCTGGTGATGACCGCGCGGAGCTCGTCCCCGGTCTTCCCCTCGGCGTTCGCGGTCTGCGCGGTGCACACCTCGCACGGCGGGTTCATTCTGGAGTGGCAGTCCATGTGGTAGGTGACTTCGGAGTGGTCCGGCAGGGTGATCACGTGGCGCGGGTGGTCGTCGACCTGCCCGCACGCGAGGCAGTTTCTGACGGGCTGGCTCATCGCGTTGTTCCTCCTGGTAGCGGGCATGACAAACACCCCCGTGCCGGCGGCAGCGAGGGTGCAGTGGTGGAGCTCTAGGAGCTAGGGACGGGCGGCGTCCGGCTCGACGCGGATGACGCCGAGCAGGATCTCGGTGGGCTCGCCGGTGGGGTCGATGACGTCGAGGCCGTACTCGCCGACCTTCCAGTCCCAGGCCGCCGACATGTCGCCGGTGATGGCCAGCAGCGCGGCCCCGGTGGTGACGTATTGGAGCTGCTCGGCCGCGGGACCGACGGGCGGGATGGCCGAGGTGAGCCCCCAGGTGATGGTGCCGGCCTGGGTGGACCAGGCCTGCAGCACGACGTCGGACTCGTCGACCGGGCGGACCGCGGCCCGGGCGGACCAGCTCGCGGCCAGGGTGGCGTGCAGGATCGGGCCACCCTCGCCGTCCCAGACCGGCACGGACAGGCTCAGGGTGTTGCCGGACCGCACGGTGAAGTCGAAGCGCACGGCCACGGGGAGCTCCTCAGCAGGTCGGTTGGTAGTTGACCTCGTCGCCCGGGGGCTGATCGCCCGGAGGCATCGGCAGCTGCCCACCGCGGGCGTGCCGACCGATGCGCTGGCCGACGAAACTGCCCTGCTCGCCCGACAGCATCTCGTCCACCGGGTACTGCGGATCCGGGTCCGGCACGTGCATGTCCACCGGGTCCGTCGCGTCCGGGTCCGGCACGTGCAGATCCGGCGGCACGACGAGCATGCCCGGCGGCGGTGGGGCCGGCACCCGCGCGACGATCTGAGTGCGCGCGTACGCGGCGAACCCGGCGGTCAGCGCGGTCATGATCGCCGACTGCACGTAGGGGGTCAGGGCCAGCCCGAAGGCCAGCGCGAGCGCCATCGCGGCCTGGATGAAGCCGAGCACCGCCGGCGGTACCCGGTCGGCGGCGGCGAACGCCGCGGTGAGCACCCCGGCCAGCGCGACCACGGCCGCGTTGACCAGGCCCTGGATCTCGATCGAGAACGGGGCGTAGAGCGCGGTGCCCAGCTGGGTGGCGACGGCGACCAGGCCCAGCCATAGCGCGGAGTCGCGTAGGAACACGGTGCGGAATGCGGTCACGGGTGGGTCCAGTTCTGCAGCATCGCGGCCCGGGCGTCGGGGAGTCGGATCGCCCGGGTGCACACCGCGCGGTGCAGATCGTTGGCCATGTTGTTCTTGACCTGGGCACCTCGGGGCCCGTTGCGCGGTTCGGGCCACAGGTTGCGGGGGTCGGCCACCGCGCCGCCCAACGACAGCGGGATGAGGTGGTCTTCCTCGATCACGGTGTTGGACATCTCGCCCAGCCCGTAACGGATCTTCTGATCGTTCTTGAGGGCGGTGGTGTAGGACGACGGCGGGCGCACGGTGGCGGTCCAGCCCGGCTTGCAGATCGTGGTGTCCAGCGTCTGTTCGGTCACGTCGGGGTTGTGCGCGCCCGGGGTGCACCGCAGGTCCGCGCGGCCATCGACGATCGTGCACGGTCCGGTGTAGGGGCCAAGCGCGGCGCCAGAGGCCGGTGCCGGGCCCGGAGCGGGGGTCGAGGGGGCGGGTGTCGGCGAAGGAGCGGCCACGGTCGGCGAGGCCGGCGCGGTCACGGTGCTCAGGTCGGGCAGCGGCGTGGCCGGGTTGGGGCTGCACCCGCTGATTGCCAAGACCAGCGCGCACGTCCACACCCAGTTCGCCCGTCTATTGGACATCATCGTGTCAGGTTACGGCATGGGGCCGCGCGACGGGAGACCCCGACCGCGCGGCCCGCCATGCGCTCACTGGGCGACGGGAGGTTCCGTCGGCGCGGGCTCCGGCGTGGGCTCCGGGGCCGCCTGGTGGCTGGCGGCGATCCGCTCGGTCTCGGCGTTGAGCTTGGCCACCTCGTCCTTGACCAGGTTGGCCACTTCCTGCACCTCGGCCTCGGACACCTGGCCCTGACTCTGGGCCCGGGTCAGCAGGTCGTCGATCGCGGCGATCAGGGCCGAGTCGGTGGCGGTCAGCGCCGCTACCTGGGCCTGGAGATCCTCGAATGCAGCCATAGCGTGGTGCTCCGTTCGTAGGTTGTACTCCCACAGATCGGTCTGATCCGCGGACAACTGGTTGACCTGCTCCTGGAGGTTGTCGTTGCGGCGGCGCAGCGACATCACCCACTGCCGGATCTCTGCGATCATGGCGCGCTGCTCCACAGGTAGTCCTCCTCGTTCCGGATGTAGCGCCCAGTGATCAACCAGCCCGCGCCGTCGTGGGAGTACTCCAGTTCCGCCTCGGTGGCGGTGGCCTCGAAGACCAGCCCGCGGATCTCCTCGATCGCCTCGTTCACCGCTTCGGCGGGTCGGGCGTCGCTGACGTAGCGAGACAGCACCAGCTCGTGCTCGACCACGGCCGCCTCCCAGGTCAGGGGCTCAGGGCTCCGAAGGCGACGATGTTGTCCCGGTAGCTGTGCCGGGCGGTGTCGAGCTCCCCGCCGCAGGTGACCAGCCGCAGCGTCGGCACGGCCTGGTCGCCGTAGACCCAGCCGGTCGGGAACCGATCCTTGCTGACCCGCTCGCTGTGCATGATCGTGTACCGGCTGGAAGTCCCGTCGGCGCGGTGCACGGTGACCGTGTCCCCCTCGGCCAGCTCGGTCAGCTGCGCGAACAACCCGGGCTGCCCGCCGCCGTTGACGTGGCCCAGGATCACCGTGGGGGTGGTGGCGGTGGGCGCGCTGGCCCGCCAGTAGCCGCCCTGCATCGGCTCGGTGACCGGCGGAACCTCCACGGTGCCGTTGGGCTGCAGCCCGAGCGGGATCAGCGTCGACCCGGCGATACCGAGGCGTTTGATGTCGAAGGTGATCGGCGCGGCCAGTGGGGGCTTGGCCAGGATCGTCGGGGGCACCGGGGAGTCATGCCGGCCGGCTGTGGTGGGTGGCTGCGGGGCCCCACCACAGCCGGCCGACAGCACCAGGGCGAGCGTCGCACCCAGAATGGCAACTGCGCGCCCGATGCGGCCTTGCGGTCTCATGCCCCGCCGGTGTCCGCGCCGCCCACGGGGAGCTGGCTGAGCGAGGACACCGTGGCTCCGGTGGCGGAGTCCACCGTGGTGAAGGGCGCCGGCGTCGCCGACACGGTCACGGTCGGCTCGGGGACCGGGGTCGTGGCCGGGAAGATCGGGACGCCGGCGATCTGGGTGCAGGACACCACGGGGGCCGCGCCGGCCTCCTGGGTGAGCGCCTGCTCGTTGGCCTGGGCTAGCGGGCCCGGGGTCGTGGTGGTGGTGGGGCCGGTGTTGGTGCCGGACTGGGTGCCGGTGTTGGTCCCGCCGGTGGCTTCCGCGATGGGCACGCAGACCTGGGTGACGTTGCCGTTGTTGCTGTCGTTGACCGAGCTGTCGTTGTTGCTGTCGTTGGTGCTGTTGTCGGTGGTGTCCTGGGCGAACGCGGCGCTGGGCGCCAGTGCGAGGGCACCGACCACGATCAGGGAGCTGAGCGCCAGGCGCAGGGCGGATCGGGCGGGCATGGTCGAGGCGACTCCACTTCAAGAGGGGATGGAGCGTTCGCACGGTCTAACGAGGCCCCCAGCGGGGAGGTACGGGGAACATCGGGGGCAGAGTAGACCGAGCTCACAACGATCATCCCGGCCGGGGGGAGTGGAGGCTCGGCCTGGCTGTTGGAGTAGGCCAGGAACGTCGCGAGGATGGCGAACGCCAGCCCGACCCCGGCCACGATGTGCGCCCACAGCGCGCTCGCGCCCCGCTCCCGGCCCTCCGAGGTGGTCATCCGCGCGGTGAGGTCGTCCAGGCTGCTTTCCATCCGCTGCAGCGCCGCCTCGATATCGGCGACCCGGTCGTTGACGTGAGTGATCACGGACTGCCGCGCCGCCACGTTGGACTCGGCGGCGGCGGCGATCTCCCGGCGCAGCGCGATCATGTCCCCGCGGAGCATGGCGAGCTGACCGGCGGTGTGCACGCGCAATGTCTCGATGGTCCACCGGCGTGGTGCCGAGCCCCCGTTGCCGATGTCGGTCATGATGCGCCCCGCGCTGCGCCTCGACCGGGTGGCTCGACCCGGGACGTGGGCACCAGCCGGAAGCCTGCGGCGGTCAGGGCGTGCTGCAGCCGCTCGGCGGCGACGAGATCGGGGGCGCCCCCGGCCGCAACCAGTGCGGTCACGGCGGGGTCGGGGGCGTCGTCGGACTGTAGCGGACGCACCCGGGTGACCGGATAGCCGGCCTGCCCGCCGTCGTCCAAGGTGAGGATCACGCTGGCCGGCAGGAAGGCCGTCACGCTGCCTCGGGCCACCTCCTTGCCGTGCTGGTCATAGACCAAGACCCGTTGCTTGGTGGTCACCCAGGTGAAGTAGTCGACGAAGTTGGGGTAGTCAGCCACGGGGCCCCCTAGTAGTAGTCGATGCCGCCACTGGTGGGCTTGCCCATGTCCGTGATCCACATCGACACCGGCCAGCGGTTGCCCGCGAAGTTGAGGTCGTTGTAGACCCCGAAGACGCGGCCCCCGTCGTGGCCGTAGACGCAGAACAGCGCGCGCAGCGTGTCGGCGTCCTCGGGCCACGGCGCCATCGTGCCGTCGATGATCGCCTCCCGGACGGAGCCGAACTGCCCGCACAGGAACGAGGTGGAGCGCAGGATGAGGCTGGCCGTGGTGGGCGTGGTGCCGTCGGTGGTGAAGGCGAGCCAGCACGCCATGGTGGCGTCCCCGGGCCCGTCCACCCAGACCCCGGCCCGCACGCTGACCTGGTAGGTCCGACCGGGGACCAGGCCGGTAGCGCTCAGCTCCATCACGGCCCGGCTGACCGCTCCGTTGAACGGGGCGAAGTTGCCGCCCACCCGTTCCCGGAAGGCGACCGCGCCCGCGGAGAGCCGGTCGATCGCCCCGGCCGAGGGGATGGTGCGCCGGGCCACCTCCCGCAGTTCGGTGCGCAGCTGGGCGTGTTGCTGGAGCAGGTCGGTGGGTACCTCGACGCGGCCCATCAGGGGCTCACCAGTACCGAGCTGGTCTCCAGGCTGGCCGAGGTCGGGGTGTGCGTGACCCCGATCAGCCGCTGCGGGTAGGTCCCGTCGAGGACCCAGGAGTCCCCGGACACGTTGAACGTGGCGTTGTCCCCCAGGGACCAGGTGCCGATCTCGGGGAACGCCTCCGGGTCCACCTCGATCGTCCAGGTCAGCGCCGGGAGCCGGTTGGTCGCGACGAACGACTGGGCGTGGCTGGTCAGGACGGGCAGCTCGTGCACCGAGTCGGCCATCCGGGTGCTGCGTTCGAGCATGGGCCACCCCTGTGCGGTGAAGGTCAGATCCTCGGCCACCCCGATCGGCGGGATCTCCGAGCTCCCGGCGGCGTCCCCGGTCACGTACCCGCGGAAGGTCATCTCCGAGCTGTCGCCGGTCTCGGCGATCTGGGTGATGGTGGTGGGGAAGTCCCAGGCCCACGGCGAGCTCACCAGCCCGAGCCGGGGGTTGCCGACGTCGACGGTCCAGCCGAGCTGGCGCTGGTTGAGGTCCAGCGTGGCGCGGAACCGGATGTCCGGGCCGCCCTTCTCCTGGGACAGCTGGGTGAGCCGCTCCAGCACCGAGGCCAGGTCCGCGCCGGTGTAGTTGCGCAGCACGTCGATGACGATCGACGGGCTGGGCAGGGTGAACGGCAGCGCTCGGCCGGTGCCGGTGGTGGCCAGCGCCAGCAGGGTGCAGGCGATGCTGTACTGGTCGACCTCCAGGATGAGGTTGGAGTCGGTGGTGGCCGGGGTGAGCTCGGTGCCGGCCTTGAGCACCATCCGGGCGTCGAGCAGGGTGGCGATCGACGTGCAGCCGAACTGCACCGTGGAGCGGTCCGCGGCCACGTCGTGGGTGACCACCGGCCCGGCGAACAGCGGTTGCGCGTCGCGCATCAGGATCAGCGTCCAGTACCAGTGCGAGCCGGCCACCGAGCGGGCCCGAACCCGGTTGCTGGCGTCGCTGGTCAGCCCGTCGGACAGCAGCGGGGTGGTGATGGTCATCGACCCGGCGCGGGACAGGTCCAGGCTGTCGGACCAGGTGAAGTCCGACATCGGCAGCTCGTCGACGACTTCCCCGGTCGTGGTGCGGGCGACCAGGCACGTGTAGACGGCCATCAGGTGATCTCGATGGTGCCCTGGAAGACCATGATCCCGGGGAAGGTGTACTGCCCACCCAGCTGCGGGATCCCGGTCCCCATCACGCCGGACTGGGTGGCCGCGATGTAGTCGTGCAGCCGGTTCTCCTGGGTGTTGATCGGGAAGTAGGGCCGCATCACCGTGGAGCTCGGCGGGATGAAGCACTTGCCCAGGAAGATCCCGGCATCCGGCAGCACGTTGATCTTGGCGAAAATCTGGGTCTCCTCCTGCGGCGCCGAGGTGATCCCGGGCGGCAGCTGGGAGTAGATGGTCCCGGAGCCGAAGTTGTTGCCCGACAGGGTGGCCCGGAACACGTAGCGCAGGTGCATGTTCTTGCCGGTGACCAGGTAGCGGCCGATCGAGGAGCTGCCCGCGCCGAGGTTGACCGTGCCCGGTGGGGTGTTGCCCTGGTTGTCGGTGCCGCTCCAGAACAGCGACGGGGTGAAGCTCGTCCACACCGCGGGGGTGGCCACCGTGACCCAGGCCGAGGTGAGCCACACGTCGATCTGGCCGTTGGTCTGCACCCGCAGGTCGCCGTTGTAGGACCCGGCGCGGGCCAGGGCGGTGGCGCTGGCCACCGGCCGGATCCCGCCGGCGGCCCGGGTGAACTGCCGGACGTCAGTCATGGTCAGCGTGCCGTTGGTGGCGCAGAGGATGTTGTAGAGCGCGATGTAGCCGGCCGGGGTGGCCGGGACCGCGGGGGACGCTGCGGCGATCCCGTCCACGGTGAGCAGCTCGAAGACCTTGAGCCCGGACGCGTCGACGTCGGTGTCCCGGACCCGGGCGCAGAGCACATCGATGCGCGGGTTGCCCGCCGGCGCGGTCAAGCTCACGTTCGTCGATGCCGGCCAGGTGCAGACGTAGGTGCCGCCGCCGGCGGTGGTGAGGATGCAGTGCCCGGGGCCGACCGCCACCCGCGGGGCGCCGGCGGTGCCGTTGGACACCGGCAAGAACGGGGTGGCCCCGCCCTGCAGCACCCCGGTCTCGGCCAGCACGTTGCTGGTGGGGTCGCGACCGACCAGCGCGGACAGCGCGTACCGGGCCTCGGACATGGTGAGCGCGGTGTTCACGAACCACGGGTCGACAGCGCTCGCGACGGCGGTGCCCATCGCTCACCTCCAGGCGGTGCGGTAGTGGGCGGTCATGGTGGGAGCGCCGGCCGAGGTGCCGTAGAAGATCAGCGGCCGGACGGTGCCCGGCGGGATGATCGGCCAGCCGCCGCCGGCGATGGACAGCAGCGCGCGCCGGCTCGCGGTGCCGCCCTCCAGGGCCCCGTGCCCGGGGATGAGCAGCCCGGTGGGTGTCGGTTGCGGCATGTGGTCGCAGTTGACGAACAGCGAGATCCCGTCTGCGATGTCGCCGAGGAACGTGACCTGGTTGCCGGTGGTGGCGTCGAACACGGCCGGGTTGCTCACCGGGCCGACGAACTCGATGACCGGCCCGACTGGCGCGGTCCCATCGTTGGTGATGTAGACCGCGGCGGCCCGCCCACCGGTGCCCGCTGATATCCCGGTGGTGGCCGAGATGCCGGTGGTGGCGTCGATGCCGCCGACGCCGGGGTTGAACAGCCCGGTCTGCGGACTGACCACGGTCGCCTGGTACTTCCTGGGGTCCGGGGCGACGAGCTGCACCGAGAACTCCAGGCTGTTCCAGTTCCGGTCCCGGCTCAGGATGGCCCCGTCGAGCTCGACCGCGGCGGTGTAGGTCCCCAGTTCGTCGGTCACCGTCAGCGGATAGAGCAGCGTCGGGTCGGAGCAGATGCCCATGAACTCCTGCTGCGCCCGGCGCATGGTCAACGTGCTCGGCGCGGTGATCGCCACCACCAGCCCGACGGTGCGCACATCGCGGTAGTTGGCCGCCCGCCAGACCCCGTCCGCGGTGACCCGGGGGGTGCGCACCGGGCGCATGGAGGCCGAGCCGAACCACCCGGTCTCCTCGGTGCACATCCATTCGACACCGTCACTGTCGAGGTAGGGCGCGTAGTCGCCGATGTTGGCCAGCAGGTGGTGCGACATCGAGATGGTGTCCAAGGTCAGCAGCACCGGACCCTCCCCTCAGCCCTGGGTGCGCACGGCGAAGGCCTGGCGCCGGGTGAACTCGCTGAACGCCTGCTCCGGGGTCCACCCGGTGTCGTGCAGGTGCAGGTGGCTTTCGCCGCCGGCGGCCTGCGGGTGCCGGGTGAGGTGGGTGACCAGTCGGTCGAAGCTGCGCGTCTGGTCCGCGGTGAGCACCCGCTCCGGCATCCCGGTGCCGTTGATCACGGTGGTGATGCCGGGAGGCAGGTAGCCGCCGGTGTCGAAGCCGCCGTACTGGCCGACCAGCCCGGTGGCCTGCCCCATCCGGGTGGAGTAGCGGTCCGGGAACGCGGAACGCTGGATGCTCTGCGCGAGCCGGCCGGGCTCCTGGGTCCACCAGTTGTTGGGGAACATCGAGAAGAACTTGCTGGCCGCGTAGGTCACGTTGGTCAGCTGCGCCGGGCTGCCCCAGCCCATCGAGGGCCGCTGCTGGAACACGCCCAGCGAGTCGTGGTCGACGGCCACCTTGAGGTTGCGCAGGTTGGACTCGACCAGGCCGGTGGCCGTCCCGATGATCGCGGCTTGGCGGGCCCGGTCCCCGAACCGGCCACGGGCCACATCGGAGATGATCCGGACGATGCCCGCGGCCTCGTCGCTGGTCGCCCCGGTCGCCGCCCCACCGGCCGCGGTGGCCTCGGCGTCCTTGCGCACGGCCACGTTGAACAGGTGGTCGAGCACCTTCTTGATCCCGGCGGCGGCCATGTTCCCGCCGAAGGTCTTGCCGCCGATGCCGTCGATCGCCCGGCGGACCGGGTCGATGACCGAGCGGGCCTTGTCGGTGAGGTAGGTGACGATCGCCCCGATGGCCGTGCCGAGTGCCCCGCCGACGCCGCCTCGGCCCAGACCGGCCGCGGTCATCGCCCAGTGCACGTGGTCGTAGTGGTCGGCCCGGACCCCGGCCGAGTACGTGTGGTGCCGGCCGTCCTTGACGTTGTACGGACCGGGCGTGTGGATCAGCTCGGAGATCGCCCCGCCGTACTTGTCGTAGATCCACTTGTCGATGGCGCGCATGTCGCCGCCGGCGATGTCGATGGCCTGGCCGGTGTGGTGGTAGCTGCCCGGCTCGTTCCGCACCGAGGAGCTCAGCCGGGCGAACGGGATGGCGGCCTTGACGATGGCCCACATCTGCTGCCACAGCCCGCTGACCCCACCGCCGGCCGGCGCCCCGAACACGGCACCGGTCTCCGGGGGCCGGATCATCCGCACCGGGTTCTCGTGCGCCCGGTTGATCAGGTCCATGGCCGCCGGGCCCATCGCGGCGGTGGCCTCCGGGCGCACGATGTACTCCCCGCCGGCCAGCAGGTAGGGCTGGTTGCCGCGCCGGGCCGGGATGGTGTCGTGGCCGGGGCTGTAGCCGGGCAGCTGCCCGGACACGGGTGTCCCGTCGTATTCGTCGACGTAGCCGCCGCGGGCCAGGTTGCGCGAGCGCTGCAGGGCGCCGCCGACCCCGCCCGGGCCCGGGTTGGGGATCCGCGGAACGTTGATCGTGATGTCGAAGCCGAGCGCCTTGGCCAGCCCGGACAGCGCCGCGCCGAACCCGTTGAGCACGTCGATCACGGAGTTGATGCCGCCGATGAAGGCCCGGCGCATGCCGTCGAGCAGCGCGTACTGCCAGCTGTCCATGTCGAAGCTGATCATGGAGAGCCAGCCGTTGATGGCGTTGAACAGGCCCAGCATCGCGGTGTCGACGACGATCTTGGCCTGGTTGCCCCAGGTCGTGAAGGCGAGCAGGTTGTCGACGATCCAGGTGGAGAACGAGGTGCGGGTGTCGGTGTTCGACTTGTCGATCCCCGCCCACCGCTCACCGGCCCATTTGCCCAGCTTGCCGGCCTGTTCGCCGACCCACACGCCGAGGTCGACGACGGTGTCGGTGCCCCACTTCTTGAGGTTGTCCTTCGAGGTGCCGGTGAACCAGTCGACCAGCTTGAGCGCCCAGCCGGTCCAGGTACCGACGGTGACCACCGCGTCGGTGCCCTGCTTCTTGAGACTCTTGTCGGTCTCGTCGCGGTAGAGCCCGATCAGCTTGATGCCGCCGCCGGTCCACAGCGCGATGTTCGCCAGGATCCCGGCGCCGGTCTCCCGGGAGGTCTTGTTCGACTCCTCCTTGGCGCTGCCGAGGAGCTTGCTGACCTTCCCGCCGAAGTCGATGAGGTTGAGCAGGGCCCCGGCGAGCTCCTTGGACATCGCCTTGGTGAACTTCATGACCGGGGAGTTCTCGAACTGCGCCTGCGACGGGCCGAAGGTGGACTCCCCGGTCTGCAGGGTGTGCCAGAGCCGGGTGATCTCGCTCTGACCCCGATGGCCGGTGATGTTCTCGATCGAATACCCGGCGTCGCCGGCGATCTCCTGGCCCAGGGTGGGCGCCTTTCCGGGGTCTAGCCGGGGATCCCGGGACCGCTGCAGCGCGCTCTGCGCCGCCGGGTGCACCGCGGTGGGGTCCTCACCCGAGAGCTTGATCAGTTCTTCGGCGGCCTGTTTGAGGGCGAGGTACAGCCCGCCGACCGCCAGCGTGATGAGCCCGAGGTTGGTCACCGCGCCGGTCACCCCACCGGCCTTCGACAAGTCCTTGATCGAGTCGACGCCCTCCTTGAGCCCCTTGCCGGCGCTGACGATCCCGGCCACCATCTGCGCGGACTTGAACAGGATGAAGAAGTCGATCAACGCGATGAGCACCGGCTGCGGGATCTTGGCCAGCTCCGTCATCAGGGCCTGCAGGATGATCAGGTTGGGTGCGCTGGCCAGCGCGATGATCATGCTGCCGACCACCTCGCCGAGCTTCTTGAGGATGTCCCAGATCCGCGGCCCGTTTTCCTTGACATATGCCATAAAGTCGTTGAACTTTTTATTACCTCCGGAGGCGGCGGAGATGCCGAAGTCCCGGAACTTGGCGGTGATCCGCTCGATGCCGCCGCCGATGTCGTCGAAGAACGGGCTGAACCCCTTGGCCAGCCCGGCGAACCCGGCGAAGATGTTGCCGGCGATCCGGCCGAACGTGCGGATGGCGCCGGGCGCCTTCTCGATCAGGTAGTCGATGAAGTCGTCCCACACCGGTCCGGCCAGCGCGTCGCCGGCGTCGATGGCCAGGTCACCCAGGGCCCGGGAGGTGACGTCGAGCAGCCGGTTGATCCCGTCGAACGCGGGCTTGGCGCGGCGTGCGCCCTCCTCCAGCCCGGGCAGCAGTCCCTGGGCGGCGGTCTCCCGCAGCTCGGCGAACTTCGGCTTGAGCTCGGACAGGTAGAACTGCACGAACTCGCGCCCGGCCGGGGTCAGCTTGGCCAGCGCGGCGGCGTAGGCGTCGGCCCCCTTGGCGGCGGACTCGGCGGCCGGGGCGGCGTCGAGCTGGGCCCGCTCCAGGGCCCGTTGCGCCGACTCCACCCCCGCCACCGCGGTGGCGATCGACGCGTCGGCCTGGCGGTGCTGCTCGGCGGCGGCGGTCTTGGCGGCGGCGATCTGCTCCTCGGCCTGCACGTGCTGCGCGGCCTGGGCACGCTTGGCCTCGGCGAGGGCCTGGGTGGCCTTCTCGGTGCCCTCCTGGGCCCGTGTGACGCCTTCCTGGGCCCGCATGACCCCGGCGGAGCCCTCGATGCCCTCCCGGTCGGCCTCGCGCTGCTGAGCGGCCAGCTGCACCCCGCGGGCCTTGGTCTCGATCAGGTGCTGGGTGGCCTCGTCCAGCGCCAGCTGGTCCTTCTCCAGCTGCAGCCCGGTGACGTGCTGCTGGCGGTCCAGCTCGATCTTCTCCCGGGCCTCCCGGAGCCGGATCTCCGCGCCGCGGGTGGCCAACGCGTTGTCGGCCAGGGCGAACGTGAGCTGTTCGAGCTGCTCGCGGGCAGACTTGCGGGCGTCGGTGAGCGCGACCTGGGCGGTCCGTTCGTTGCGCTGCGCGGTCTCCAGGGACTGCTCGGCGGAGGTGACCCGGGCCGCCGCGGTGGCCGCCCCCTCGGCGCCGGCACGCACCGCCGCGTTGATCCGCGCCTGCGCGGCCTCGGCCCCGGCAGCGGCCGACGCGCGGGCGTTGGCCAACCGACCGACGGCGTTGGTGACCCCCTCCTCGGCGTTGGTGATCGCCATCGCGTGCACCTGCGCCTGGCGGGCGGCGGCCTCCTGCTGCTGCGCGGCCACCCGACCGGTGGCGGCGGACTGGGCCTGCATCGACTCGTTGGCCTTGAGCGCGTCGCCGATGCCGCCGAGACCCAGCGTGAGCGCGCCAACCCCGGCCACCGCGATGGGCAGCCCGGTGAGCAGACCTCCGGCGCCACCGAGCAAGGTGGCGCCGATCGGGACCGCGAGGGGGCCCAGCAGCAGCATGCCGCGCTGCAGGTTGGACATCTCCGCGCCGGCCTCGGCGAACCGGGCGGCCAGCGACCGGATCCCGCCCTCCGCGGTGGAGGTGTCGGCGTCGACGTGGAACGTCACGTCGCGGCTGGCGTAGGCACGCAACGCGTCGATCTCGGCGATGGCGGCGGCGGTCTCGGCCCGGACCAGCACCGAGGTCTCGCCGCCGGCGAAGGTCTGCCCGCCGAGCTCGAAGTCCCGGCCACCGGAGAGCTGGGCCATCGCGGCCCGCTGCGCGTCGAGGTCGGCGAGGAACCGGTTGGCGTTGGCCGCGGTGACCGAGTCCGCGCGGGCCCGCAGATCCTCCAGCCCAGCCTTGAGCTGGGCCAGCTTGCGCTCCGCGGGGGCGATGTCGAAGTCGACCGCGCGCCGCTCCTCGATCGCGGCGTCGAGCTCCCGGTTCAGCGCCTGCACCTGCGTGGAGGCCTCCGCGGTGGAGACCAGCAGCTCGTGGCGGCGCCGGAAGATGTCCTCGTACTCCTCCTTGAGCCGCTCGATGTCGGCTTCGACCCGCTCGGTGTTGCCGCCGATGGAGATCCGAGCCACCCGCTCGCGGGTCAACCGCTGCAGGTCGTCGTCCAGGCGGCTCAGGTCGGCGTCGAAGTCGGAGGTGTCGATCGAGGCCTTGGCGTCGCGGAACGCGGTCTCGTACTGCCGCTTGAGCTCAGCGATCTTGGCTTCGGCCTCGGCGGCGTTGGCCCCCAGGTTGGGGTCCCCGATCGCGGCCAGGGCCTTGTCGATGGACTGCTTGGCCCGCTCGCCGAACGTGCGCCCGTAGCTGTCCCCCTTGGCGACCGCCTGCGCCTCGTCGACCTGCGGCTCGACCTGCACCTCGTACTTGCCGCGGATCTCCCGCAGCTGGGCCTCCATGTCGCGCTGGAACTCGTCGAGGCTGGGCCGGACCTCGGCGTGCGCGGTGCCCGCGCGGAACCCTGGACCTCCCGGCATGATCTGCTCCGATCAGCCGGGAGACCCGGTTCCTAGGTGGGGGTGATCATGCGGGCGACCCGGGCCTGGCGGGCGGCTTCCCGGGCCCGGTTGGCCGCCCGGTCGGCCGCGGTGACCGGCCGCGGGATCGGGGCGGGCTGATCGACCTGGCCGTCCTCGCTGTTCGCCGCAACGGTGACCGCGGTCAGCACGCGCAGCGCCTCCACCGCGGCCACCAACATCTGGTACTCGTGGCTCCAGCCGAGCAGGGTGGGCGGCGGTGGGTCCCCGGTCCGGGCCAGGAACGCCTCCCAGTCCAGCGTTTCGTCGTCGGCCAGCGCCGCTTTGTAGTGCCCGTGCTGCGGCAGCAGCGCCGCGAGCCGCTCCAATTTCGAGAACGGCAGCGCACCCCGGAAGAAGTCCAGGATGTCGATGCCCAGCTCGTGGTGGAGGTCGTATTCCAGCTCGGGGCCGTAGCGGTCGATCAGGTCGATCAGCCCGTCACTTCCCCCGTGCTCACCCCCCAGGCCTCACCCATGTCCTTGAGGATGGTGAGGATCAGGTCGCCGGGGGCGTCGTCGAACAGGGCGATGAGCTCCTGGGCCTTCTCGTCGCCGAACAGGGCGGCGATGCAGGAATCGGAGTCCTCGGCGCGCAGCGCATTCCGGAATGCCTTCTGCTGGCGCCCGGTGGGGAAGTGAACTTCGATGGTGTCGCCGGAGGGCAGCGGGATCTCCAGGGGTTCCCGCTGCGCCTCCGCGACATACTGTTCGAAGCTCTTGAGCTTCTTCACTCACTCCCCCGGGGGGCCGGCGTGGGCGGCGGGGTCTTGGCCGCCGGCTGCTTGTCGGCCAGCCGGTAGCCCTGGCACTGCAGGTCGTTGGCCTCCTCCGCGGTGCCGGCCACCCAGGGGTTGCCGTTCGGGTCGACCAGATGGATCTCCTCGGCCATGGTGGCGCTCCTTGTCTCTATGTGTCGGTCATCAGGACAGTGCAGGTCAGGATCAGGAGAACTGCATGGCGGCGGTCCGCGCGGCCCAGCCGGGGCCACCGTAGAGGTGGCGCACGGAGTAGCCGAGGACACCGTCGGTGTAGGCGGTGTAGGTGACGTCGCGGTTGATGCTGTCCACCCCGTCACTGATCTTGATGTTGCCCACCGAGGTCATCGTGACCCGGGGCAGGTCCATCGCCACGAAGATCGAGTCGGTGCCGGTGCCGTCCGTCCACAGGATCAGCATCCGCAGCGGAATCGTCGTCGGGCGCACGGGCTCCGTGAAGTTCAGCTCCGAGGTGGACACCGTCAGAATGGTGCCGCCCAGGTTGACCGTGTGGTAGCTCTCCAGGGTGATCCGCTTGGTCTCCTGCATGGAGAACTTCACCGTGACTTCGTTCTTCGTGATGTCGTTGCGGGTGGGCACCAGCTGGCCCACGGACATCGTCGGAACGGTCGCGATCTGCCGAGCCACGTCGATTCCCTGCGCCTTGTCCAAATAGCCGACGTCGACGTAGCCGGCGGGCAGCGCATTGAGCGCGTTCGCCGCACCGGCGCCGGTGGTCAGCGCGGTGGGCGGGTTGGTCGTCATCGGCGCCAGGAACACGTCGGCATCGAGGCTCTTGCGAATGAAGTCGGTGTTGCGCTGCTGAACGGACGTATACGTGACCACAGTGGACCTCCGAAGGGAATTGCGTGATGTCCGGCGGACTCACCGGCCGGCTGTGCAAGGTGCAATTGCGGAGTGGCCTTGCGCTGTGACCGCTCAGGTGGTGCGCAGCCGCCGCATGGACAGCTGGTAAACAGCCACGACCAGGCGCAAGTCCTGGTCGGGGTAGGGGACGAGCTGCGGGGCCGCCATGCCGATCGTGTAGTCGATGCAGGCGATCCCGGTGTCGAGCGGGACCTCGGTGTGCGGGGCGGCCAGCACGAGCTGCCGAGCCCGTTCGGACAGCGACCACGCCCCGGGCCGGTCCACGGCGAACACCGCCACCTCCACGTGGGCGTGGTCGGTCAGCCCGTCGTCGTCGCCGCCGACGCGGGTGAGCGCGATCAGCGGCGGCACCATGGTCACCGGGGTGGCGGTCACCAGGGTCACCCCCAGCGGGGCGAGTACCCCCCGGATGACCTGTTCGGCGTCGGGGTAGACCCCCAGCAGCTCGGTCACACCACCCGCCTCCTCGTGGTGGCGCCCTGCAGGCCCGCGACGGGGCGGACCCCGACCTGGCCCTGCAGCTGCCGGCGGCGGCGCTGGCGGCGCAGTCGCGTGTCGCGGGTGTCGTTCGGGGCGCCCTCCGGTGGGGGCTGGGTGCCGGCGGCCGGTGGGGGCGCGCCGCCGGCATAGGTGCTGACGGCACCACCGACTGCCGCGCCGCCGAGCACGGACAGTCCTCCCAGCCCACCGACGCCGGCACCCAGGTTGTAGCCGCCGCGCGGGCTCAGGAACCGGCGCAGCGAGGGACGGGTGGGCAGGTAGAACGCGGCCCGGAACGGGCTCGACCCGGGCAAGATCCGGCGCACCAGCCAGCCCGCGGTGTAGCGACCTCGGTTGCGCCGCACCACCCGCCGGTTCAGCCCCGAGCTCGCCGCCCGCGGGATCCGCCCCGGGCCGAAGCTCCGCGTCCGGGTCGGGTGGGTCTCGGTGGGGGCGTTCACCGCGTCCGCGGACCGGCCCAGGGTGTGATAGCCGTAGTCGAGCTCCACCCGAGTGGCGTAGGGCAGCGTGGAGGCCACCGCGAAGGCGACCCGGCCGTTGCTCTCGTACGGCCCGGTGATCTCGATCGAGCTGCGGTACAGCCCGGGGTGCTCGTCCTCGAACGCGCCGCCCACCGGGGCGATCCGCTGGGCGTGCGCCTTGAGCTGCTCGGCCTTGCGCAACGCGACCACGGCCGCCTCCGGGCCGCGCAGCCAGCCCTCGGCCCCGTGCATGTCCGGGTCGTAGCGCATCGGTAGCCTCCTCGGGCATGGCGGAACCACGGGGAACACGGGGCACGTACGTCGGGATCCTGGCGGTGGCCGAGGGGGCGCTGCGGCACCTGCACCGCGAGCTCGGGCACCCCGAGTCGGACCCGGTGACCCTGGAGGCCGAGGCGATGGCGCTGATCAACGGGCTCTACGGGGCGGGCTGGTACCTGCACCGCATGCCCGAGCTCGAAATGATCGAGATCACCCGGTCGCCCGAATGAGCGCGAACCGGTGCGCCGGGGCCCAGCCGGTGAACGGGGACTGGTAGGTCCGGGCGTCGCCGTCGACGTTCCACTTGGTCCCGTCGGGCAGCTCGACGAGGTCCGAGGGGATCACGTCGGAGCCGGGTGGGGCGTGCACCCACAGCCGGGTGACCACGGTCTCGCGGGCGCCGCCCTCGGTGGTCTCCACCGTGGAGCGGCGGGTCACCGCGCAGCCCGGCACCGGGTGCCGAGAGGTGGCGGTGAAGTCGCCGTAGTCGTCGCGGGTGCGCCGGATCACGGTCAGCGTCTGCCCGTGCGTGAACGGGGCCCCGGGGCTCACGAGTGCAGCTCGATGCTGCGCCGCCCGCTGAACCGGTAGGCGTTGAGCACGGTGCGGTCCGCGGCGCCCAGGGCGAGCGGGCCGGACGCCGGCTGGCGGTCCCCGGCGATCCGGTAGGAGTCGTCCCCGACGGTTTCCGCGGCCAGGTAGCCCCGCCCGGGGATGGTCTGGGTGCGGACCACCATGCCGGCGACCACGGCCACGATGTCGGCCGGGATCTCCGCGTAGCCGTGGGTGTAGGTGACCTCGACCAGCTGCGACTCGCCGGCCAGGTCGTAGAGGCTCTCCGGCAGGTTGAGCACGTACTGGGCCGGGCCGCCGGACACCCAGATCCGGTCCTGGCCGTCCCAGAACCAGGTGGGCAGCGTGGTGCGGACCCCACCGAGGCCGAGCGCCGCGATGGCCTCGACGGAGATCACCGGCCGGTTGGTGAGCGTCACCGCCTCCCCGACCGCGCGAAATACGTCTGTGCTCGACGTCTGCGTGAAGTCGCGGCGGCAGTAGTTGCGCACCACCGCCGACGCATCTTCCAGCTGTGCCTGGACCTGTACGCGCTCGTCATCCACCACGGTGCGGGCGATGCGGGCCTCGACATCAGTGATCTGGGCCAGCGTAGAGAGGGCCATTGCGTCCCACCTCCTCGGCGAGGTCACACCAGCGGTTCATGTCCGCGATCGGGTCCTGGCGGGCGGCCACCTTGCGCGCGGCATGGCTGGCGATGTTGAACCCGCGGGAGCTGCGCAGGTAGCGGATGGCCGTGACCCAGCCCTCCGGGTCGTCGCGGTCGACGAACGTGCCCGCGTCGCCGAGGGCCTCGCGCAGCCCAGGGGTGGGGTGCGCGATCGTCGGGATGCCCGAGCAGGCGGCCTCGACCGCGGTGCGGCCGTAGCTCTCGTACTTGCTGGGCATCAGCAGGATCTTGGTCCGGGCGTAGACCAGGGCCGCCATGTCCGAGGCCGGGACGTGTTCTTGCACGGTCACGTTGGGCAGCGCGTGGATCTCCTGCTCGCCGTAGCCGCCCTTGACCGCCAGGAACGGCACGTCGGGCAGCGCCTCGGCGAGCCACCAGAACAGCTTGGCGCCCTTGTTCCCCCACATGTTGATCAGCGTGACGTGCTTGCCGGTGGCGGCGGTGGGGCTGGCGTACTCGGCCGGGATGACCGGCGGGTGCACCATGATCGAGCACGGCGGGATGCCGCCGATGGCGTACTCGGCGAGGAAGTCCTCGTACTCGGCCTGCACCCAGTCGGCGTGGTAGGTGACCATGTCCGAGGGGCCGCGGGCGACCATCTCCATGGAGAAGTCGAAGGTGTTGTGGATCAGGTGGCAGAGCGGGATGCCATGCATCCGGCACAGGATCGCGGTGCGGACCGTGGAGTCGAGGTAGGTGATGACCAGGTCCGGGCGCCGGGCCGGGTCGCCGAACCACTGCAGCGGGTCGCTGGGCCCGTCGTAGGGGTAGACGTGGATCCCCTCGATCTCGTACGGCAGCCCCTCCTGCACGGTCAGCGACACGTCCACCCGGTGCCCGCGCGCCGCCAGGTGGCGCAGCAGCGCGAACGCGGTCATCTCCGCCCCGGCGCAGTGCACCGGCGGGAACGCGTGGACCAGCACCAGGACTCGCACCTTGTCAGTACCTTTCGAGTAGGGGGATAGGACCCGCCGGGAGCGGAGCGCACCATTCCCGGCGGGTCCTCCAACCGATTCAGCGGGGGACCATGAACCCCGGGAATCGGTCAGCTCTGCTGCCCCGCGGCGGCCCGGAGAACGCCGAACGGGAACCGCGTGGCCGCATTCGGCCGCAGCGACGTGACCGGGTTCGCGACCGCCCAGGCAAGGCGCATGGTAACGCGCATGGCCTGCCCATCGTTCTGCATCGCATTCCACACCACAACGCCAGCGGCGTCGTTGATGATCCCCTGGTCGAACATTTTGAAGCTGATATCCTGTCGCATTCCGAGAAGTGCCATGGACCAATCGCCCATGACCAGATCACACAGCGTGGAGTCCCAGGAACCGTTCAGAACCTCACTGGCCGGATAGCCGTAGAGGCTGCCGCCGGAACCATTCTGCATGTCCGGCTGGTAGATCGGCAGGCCCTGCGCGGACCGGGTCTGCATCAGCTTCCACTTGAATCCGGGCCGAGTCGCCCAGCCGGACACGTTGGTGATGCCCTCCTTGGTGACCTTCTCGGCGAGCACCGCCAGGTCGACCCCGATGTCCGCCGCCGTGCCGGTGGTGACCGTGTTACCTGCGGCGATGGCCGCCGGCACGATGCCCTGGGCCCAGGTGGCCGGGGCCCCGGTGCCGAACAGGCAGGCCTGGTCGATGGTCTTGCCGAACGCCTCGACGATCCTCGGCCGCAACTGATCCCAGATGGGAAATGCCGCGTCCGCCAGGTACGAGTCGGGCACCGGAACCACAACCGCGATCTCCTCGACAATGAGGTTCACGCCGGTCCAGGCCTGCTTGGTGGTGCGCTTGAGGCCCATGTCCGGAATGGCCTGGGACACGAAGTAGGCGGTGGGCAACACGTCGAGCACGGGCTGCCGCAGGGTGGAGGTGCTCATGTGCACCTGCTTGGCCAACTTGAGCGTCGCGCACTCGTTGGGCAGCTTCTGGATGATCTCCAGAGCCAGCGGCTGGGGGACCAGGGGATCGGTCACCGAACCGGCAGCACCGGCCCGGAAAACGCCCTGGTCAAAGTTGGTCGCCACGGTGGACTCCTTCTATTCGGGGCAGCGGACAAAAGGGCCGGACCGTGGTGTACGTCCGGTCAGCTGCGGAATTGCGTGGTCATTGGAAACCCGCCATCCGCCGGATGAGGTCATCCGGTGTCTCGGGTGGCCGAGCGGTCGTGCGAGCGCCCTGGCGGAGGTTCGCCGGGCCTGCGGTACCCCCGGTCAGTTCGTCGAGGTCGTCCTTGAGCTGCTTGGCTTCGGCCTTGGCCTCGGCCTCGGTGGTCGCGGTCATCCGGGCGGCCCACTTGACCGGCAGCCCGGCGGTCTCCGCGGCGGCGGTGCGCAGGTCGCGCAGCTCGTAGCGGGCCAGCCTGTCGCTGGACTCCTTGAGCTGGGCGGCCAAGCGCTCCTCGTTGGTCTTGCTGGCCTCCTCGATCACCGCCAGCCGCTTGGCGGCGTCCGCGTTGGCCTTGGCCGCCGACTCGTGCTTGCGGGCCATCGCCTTCCACTTGGCGAGCTCGTCCTCGCGGTCGTCGGGGCCCGTGTCGGGCGGCGCGGCCGGTGGGGTGGCGGTCGTGTTCGTGGTCGGCGTGACCGGCGGGGTGCCCGGAGGCGGAGTGACGGTCTCGTTCGGTGTGGTCATGAACAGCTCCCATGTCGGGGAATGGCGAAGGCCCCGCCGTGTCGGCAGGGCCTGTGGGGCTTTAGTGCGGATCGGACGGTCAGAAATGCAGGGCGGCGCGGGTCTTGGCGCCGACGATCCCGTCCGGGGTCAGCCCGGAGCGGCGCTGGAACTCGATCACCGCCGCGCGGGTCTGGTCGCCGAAGTAGTCGGTGCACGGCGACCAGCGGGCGTACGCCGGGAAGCGGCTGGTAAGCAGCTGCTGCAGCCGGAGCACCTCGGGACCGCGGCTGCCCTTCTGCAGCACCCCGGCACCGCCGCCACCGACCGCGGGCGGCCCGGCGGGTGGCGGCCCGCCGGGCCCGAGCACCCAGTCGGTGGTGGCCTCACACGCCGGCGAGGCGACCACGGACAGATGCAGGTGCTTGGTGTGCGGATTGGACCCGTGGTACGGCGCCCAGCCGCCCTGCCAGATCCGCCGGTTCCAGATGATGTACTTGATCCTCGGGTCCCGGTTGCGGACCAGGGTGTCGGCCAGCCAGTTGCAGTCCAGCCCGCCGCCCGGATCGTGGGTGAAGTCCCGGGCCGTGACCGTGCTCCGATACCACGGATTGTGATCGGACGACCGCGAAGCGTGAGCGGCGTCGCCAACCCCTCCGTCGGAGGCCTTGGACCGGTTCGGGGCGCGGGCGTTGAGCTGCTGGCGTAACTTCTCCAGCGCGGCGGCCATGTGCCAGGCCATCAGGTGCTCCTCTCCAGCAGCGGGCCGAGCTCGCCGTGCTGGGTGGTGGTGGCCTCGGCGGGTGCCGAGGTGTGCAGCAGGGGTTCCAGGTCGCAGCTGCACCGGTCGTGGATGGGCAGCAGCTGCTCGGCCGGGAAGGGGCCCAGCGCCTCGGTGCACAGCGGGCAGGACAGGTCGCCGCGGGTGACCCGGCGGTAGGCGGCCACCTCGGGCATGGCCACCAGCACCGCGCGAGCGGTGTGCGTCTTGGCCAGCTGCAGGTCGGTAAGCGCGATGGTCAGCGCCCGGTCCAGGCCCTTCTGCCGAGCCGTGGCCGGATCGTCGCCCTGCCCAAGCCGCCACCAGATCGTCGTGAACGGCCGCTGGTAGAGCTCGGACTGCTCCAACCCGTCGCGCAACACCGCCCCGACCACGGTCCGCGGGGGCACGGTCACCTGGGTGCCCACCGGCTCGTTCGCGGTGGCCGAGATGACCTGGTGCAGATAGCTGGCGGTCATCACCGACATGGCGGTCTGAGCGCCGCGGGCCAGCGGCAGCAGGTACTGGACGAACTTCTCGGCCTCGGGGCGGTTGTAGGGCGCGAGCGTGCCCCACAGCCCCACGATCGAGCGGGTCACGGTCGCGCGCAGCCGCGCCTGGGCCACCAGGTTCTGCTGGGTCAGCGCGACCGGGTCGAGCTCGGTCCACATCCGGGCGAGCGCCTCGTCCGGGCCGCCCCCGGGTCTCGACCGCGGACCCGGCTGGTACTCCCGCGGGTCCGGGGCGCTCACTTCTTCGGCCCGACGTTCTTGGCGCTGGTCTTGCGGACCGGCTTGGTGGACTGCTGACCGGCGGCCGGTCCGGCCTTGGCCGGGGACCCGCTGGCCGGCTCGGTGACGACGTCCGGGGACGGCGCCGGCGACGCCGATCCCGCGGCGCCCGGCAGGACGTTGGTCTCGGTGTAGGTGACGCCGCGGTTGGTGGAGATCAGGCCGCCCTCGGCCACGGACAGCGGCGCGAGGATCGAGGACAGCATCGCGTCGTGGACCCGCTCGGCCTCCATCCGCTCGACCTCGCCCGGGGTCATGCCCAGCCCGCGCATGCGGGTGCGCCACGGCACGCCGGCGGTCATCTGCTGCACCGCGGCGGCGGACATCTCCAGCGAGCTGCGGAACTGGGGGTCGCGCCAGATGACCTCACAGTCCGAGGCGACCTTGGTGCCGATCATGTCGCCGACCAGCTTGTAGACGGTCTCCCAGCTGTTGCCGAACTCCTGCTCCCGCTCCTCGATCTTGGACACCAGGCCGGTCTCGGTGAGCGCCAGCGCGTTGCCGCTGACGTTGACGATGCCGGCCAACAAGTAGCTGGGCGGGGTCCGGGTGATCGCGGCCAGGTACTGCACGTCGGACTCCACGGCCTTGATCACCGGCGTGACGTCGGTGATCTCGAAGCTCCCAAACTTGGCGTCCGGGTTGGGGACGTTCCACAGCAGGTCCGCGCCCGGGTCGAAGTCGTCGGCGGGCTGCCCCTTCTCGTCGGTCAGGTCCACGCCGGTGGCCCACCGCTGCCGGTAGGCCTGCATCGCCGAGATGACCATCCGGTCCAAGATCGTCGAGTTGATGCGGTCGAGAATGTCGATCACGTCTTCGAACTCGCCGAGGCCGCCACCGGACATGTCGGGGCGGTTCACGAACGGCACCACCGGCACCGCTTGCATGTCGTTGCTGGCGACCCCGCCGGGGAACTCGGACTCGTCGACCTGCCACACCTGCGCGGCCCACAGCTCGGTCGAGGCCTCCTTGGACCGGCCGGGCACGGTCCGGTAGTAGAAGATCGCCTCCGGCAGGTAGAGCACCGCAAGCTGGGCGTCCTCGACGTCGTCCCACCACGTCTTGAGCGCGGCGCGGACGTCGCGGCGGTTCTCCGGGGCGGCCTCGTGAATGACCTGCCGCGGGTCCTCCGGGGTGATCAGGGGGTCGCCCTCGTCGTTGCGGCCGACGATGACGTAGGCCCGGCTCATCACCACCGCGGCGCGGTGCACCAGCCCGGCGTCGGCGTCCAGGTTGTTGTCCTGCCACCATTCCCAGGCGTCCTTGTCAGCCTCGTCGGTGGCGTCCCCGCCGGCCCGGAACCCGACGATTTTCATGCGCTCCAGAACGGTCTCGGCGAGCAGCAGGCCGAAGTTCGTCCGGGACATCTTCTGGTGTCGCCGGTAGGCCTCCCGCATTTTCCGGTTGCCATGCGGAACGGGCGGGGTACCCCTCCAGTAGAGGTCCAGCAGGTCGAAGCGGCGTATTTCCGCCTGCAATTTCTTGCCGAGTCGAAGTAACCACCAGTCGGGCGACCCGGGGGTCGGTGTGTAATCCAACACCCTGGGCTCCTATACTGTGGGGGGTGAGCACCCCGAATAAATGTTCACCCGAGGTCTACTATTTCGCGGTCAAACGGGTCATCGCCATTTTCGAGTGCCCGGATTGTGGGGTACCGGCGGGCACGTTCTGCGCCTATCCGCGGCCCCGGGTGGATCGAACCTGCCCGGGCCGGATCCCGATCAACTTCTCCCCGCGCGACATGGTCCAGTTGGACGGGCTGACCTGGGACTGAATCGCCGGTAGCCTCTGCGACATGGCGGCGGACGACTGCGGCGACTTTGTCGACGGCGAATGGTGTGAGCTGCTCGAACGCTACGACGAACGGGTCCGGGAGATCATCGTCGAGCAGCTCGACGAGGACATCCGGGCGGGCTGGCAGGACCGGGAACGGGCGCTGTTGCGCCTGCACGGGCTGTTCGGGTCCTACCGGTGACCGAGCCGGCCGGCGACGAGCGCCGCTGGTACATCGGCCTGTTCGGCGGCATGCGGATGTCGGTGGCGCTGGGCCCGGGAACCTTCCGGGTGCCCCCGGGCCAGCCGCTGCCACTGGACGATCAGACCCTGCTCTACCCGGTGTCCCAGGACATCGCGACCGAGTGGGGCTCCACGGACGGCGAGGCCTGGGACCCGGAGCAGGCCGAGTGATCTACAAGCCTTGCAGCAACTTGTAGATCACTTGTAGCAGGTCACCACCGATGTGCGATATCGAGCACGACGCGGCCGGGCAGGGTGAACACCCGGAACGGCAGCCGAGCGCGCACGCCGACACCGAACGAGGTGTAGCCCTCAAAGCCCCCGGCGAAGACCACCGAGCGCAGCGTCGGGTAGCCGGCCACGGACACCATGGACCGCCCGATGGCCCGGTTGAACCCGGTCGGGGCGTTCGCGGTCACCTGCAGCCGGGCACCGCCAGGGGTCGGGACCACCTGACCGGACCCGTCCGCGGTCACCTGCGCCACGTAGGCGACCGTGTAGCCCGCCGCCGCGCCGTCGAGGTCGATCACCACCCGGTCGAAACAGGAGTGGGTGCCGGCGCGTACCCCGATCACCGGGTTCCCGGTCATCGCGACGTTCTGCTCGGGCAGCGACCCCCAGCCGGTCGGGCAGGCCACCACCGCCGAAGCGGGTGCGGCGAGGGCCACGGTGGCCACGACGGCGAGCAGGACGGCGAGTAGTAGTCGGATGGTGCGCATGACGGATCTCCTTTAGAACCTGACCAACCGCCGCGAGCGCAGCTGCGCCCGAGCGGGTTCCACGCCGGCCGCCCGGGCATCGGCACGCGCCTCGAAGGCGAGCACCGACGCCATCGCGGCGTCGATCTTGGCGGGGCTCTGCGGGGTGACCTTGGAGATCAGGATTCCGGCGCGGTGGGTGCGCCGGCGGGCGTTGAGCACGTGCCGGGTGAGCAGGCTGCCGCCGTCGTGGGACAGGTCGTGGTCGGCCACGGCGGCGTGGAACCGCTCCAGGGCCATCACCATCTGCCGGGACCGGTTGGTCCACCACTCCAGCGGCTGCGCCGGTGACGCCTTAATCCGGAGCGTTTCCGAATAGTCCCGGGTCCATTTGTCGACATAGTCCATCCAATGAGCCGGGTCGCAATAGAAAGCCGCGACATCAAATCGCTCGAAAGCGCCGGCGACGGTGTTGTCGACGTCCTCCCGGTCCACCATCCAGTTCGTACCTTCCGGCCCGGGGGGCTTCTCCCAGCAGCCGAGCACCGCGAGGTGCCCGTCCTCGATCCGGCAGGCCACCAGGGCGGTGGCGTCGTCGCGGACGGATCCGTCGAAACCCAGCGCGATGAGATCGCCATCCGCGATGACCTTGGACGCGTCCGCGCAGCGTCCCCAGGTGTCCGGGGCCATCCAGCTGTCGCTGCTGGCCACGACCTGGTTGAGCCAGTAGCGTCGGCTGTCCGAGGGGTCGGACTGCGGGTCGTAAATCTCGGCGATGATCCCTTCGAGGTCCATCCACTCCGCGGCCGGGCCGTAGGCGATGCGCAGTCCCTTGGTCAGGGACTCCCGGTCGGACATGTCCGTGTCCGGGGGCGCCTCCTTGTGGCTGAACAGCAGGGACCGCTCCTTGACCTTCCCCTCGGCGATCTGCTTGGCGTAGTTGTGCGTCTGCTCGGCCACCGAGTTCTCGCCCGGCCGGTACATGGTCGAGGTCTCCAGGCACCACGGGTCCGCGTTGAGCCGCTTGCGCAGGTTGCGGCGGACGATCTCGTGCATCCGGTGCAGCTCGGCGCCCACATAGAGGTGCGTCTCATCGAAAACGGCAAACGTCTCTTTTCCCCCATCCTTGGCCGAACCGGACGCAGTGGACGGAACGACCTCGCCGTGGTTGGCGTGCAGGATGACCCGGGTGGACGACTGGGACGCGCGTCCGATGTCGATGCCGGGGAAGGTGTCACCGTGCCGCTCGGACAGGCTGGTGAGCATCACCGCCACGTTCGAATAGGTGTTCGATGACTGCCCCTCCTCGGTCGCCAGGCAGCGGATGAACGGGGACTTGACCTGGCGTCCGACGGGCTGTCCGTCCGCGTCCCAGCCGGCGAACCGGACCGGGCCCAGGGCCTCGGCGCAGACCAGCATGCCGGCGAGCTCGCTCTTGGACCGGCCCTTGGCCCGGGACAGGAACACCCGCCGGTAGGCGCGGCGGCCCGTCTGCGGATCCAACCGGTAGCACTGCAGGATGAACTCGTAGAACTCGTCGTCCAGCTCCACCTTCTGCCCGATGACGTCGCCGGGCCCGTGGACCAGGTAGTACTCCATCCACTCCACGACCTGGTCGCCCAGGGACGGGAAGGACAGGTGGTCGTTCGGTCCCGACCAGGGCATCGCACACCCCCGGGACATGGAACAGTTGACAGTCGACAGTCTAAGGCGTAGCTTGGGTGGACCACCCACCCAGGAGGACCACCATGGCTGTAGCAGTCCTGTCCGAGCCCGGCACCGAGTACGGCCCCTGCGTCACGGAGTGCGAGCACCGCGACTGCGCCGAGACCCGGAAGATGGCCGAGAGCAAGTGCCCCCGGTGCAAGCAGCCGATCGGCTACCGCCGGGCGTTCTACATCGAGGTCGGCGGCCCTGGCCTGGAGCACGCCTCGTGCCTGGAGTCGGACCTGGCGAAGGTCACATGATCCCCTACCAGACGCCGCGGTCCTGCGGGAACTGCGGGACCACGCTCAGCCCCAACGGCACCTGCGCGAAATGCGACCGCCGATGAGCCCGGTCGGCACCATCTACCTGCTGCACTTCGACGTGCCCTACCACCACGCCCGGCACTACACCGGGTGGACCTCGGACCTGCCGGGACGCCTGGACGCGCACACCGCGGGTGCCGGGGCCCGGCTGCTGGCGGTCATCACCGAGGCCGGCATCGGCTGGACACTGGCCCGGACCTGGCCCGGCACCCGAGCCCGCGAGCGGCAGCTCAAGACCCAGGGCGGAGCATCGCGACGGTGCCCGCTGTGCGGCGTCACACCCCACCGAGAGAGGACCCACCCATGAACGAGCGCGGCCAGCTCACCGCCCAGGAGTGGGCGAAGAAGATCGAGAAACAGGAACGCGCCCGCAAGGCAGCGCGCCTCACGCGAGGAGACATCATGACCACCGAGTTCCAGTACGGACAGGCGCCGCCGGCGTCGGACATCGTCCTGCTCGAAGGCATCCCGAGTCCGGAGCAGCGGGCGATGACCGCGTCGCTCTACCTGGACCTGGTCAAGGTGTGGGGGGACCGCGTCCGGGAGATCCGGGACGACGCGATCGTGGAAATGCTGGCCGAGCGGAAGCCGGCGGACGTGGCCCGGACGCTGCGTCTCGGGACCACCCTGATCGCCACCGCCCCTGGACGGGTGGCCAAGCGCCGGCTGCAGCAGTTCGGGGACAGCCAGGAGCAGCTCGTCGAGAAGGCGCCGTGATCACCACGGCCGGGTTCTGCCCGGTGTGCCTCCTACCCGTCCTGCTGCTCCGCAACGCCGAGACCCCGGTCAAGGACGCGAAGATCGAGTGGCACGACGTGCTCCGGACCACGCTCGGGCTGACCGGGCTGTTCAGCTGCCCCGGTAGCGGCCACACGGTGCCCGAGGCCTCCCGGCACTACGCGGGTGCGCTATGAACAGCTGCTATTGCCCCGACTGCCGAGAGAAGTACCACCAGCAGCGGCTCGCCCGGGACCGGCAGGCACAGCGTCCGCGTCCGCGCCGGAAGCGGAAGGGCCCGGCACCCACGCTCGGCCGGTTCGTCGCGTTGCTGTTCGTGGTCGGACTGATCTTCCACTACCCGTGGTTGCTACTGCTCGTCGCGCCGCTGCTCGGGGTCTGGGCAGCGGTGTGGTGGGATCGGAACGTCCGGGACGCCGCTGACCCGTCGAGGATCAAGCCGACTCGGGGTGTCCTGGCCGCGCCGCGGGAGCCCACGGTGCAGGTGCTGGTGGCGGGCATGACGGTGGTCAGCACCCTGCCCGCGAGGTACACCTACCCGCGGATGGTCGGCCACATCTCCCACCCCACCCCCGAGGAGCAGCGGGCCCGGGACTTCGAGTACGGGCACAACCTGGTGCTCGTAGACTGGTATGGCGGCAGGCGCCAGTGGGAGTCACTGGACCATCTGGAGCTCTACCGGGAGCTGCCGTGGCCACCGTCACCAGGTACTGGTGGTGGGAGGAGACCGTAACCACCACCCTCCCGCCGCCGCGGACCCCTCGCTGGGTGGTCATCGCGGCCGACCGGAAGATCCCCGGACGGGCCCGGGTCATCGGCCCGTTCACCACCCTGACCGAGGCCAAGGCCTACGGGCGGCATTACCATCCGCGCCAGCATCGGGTGGTCGGTCTGAACCGGCCCCGACGGAGGCGGGTGACCACGTGAGGGACGGGCTCTACCAGGTCACCAACCGGTATCTCTGCGCCGGCTTCCTCGTGCAGGGTGGGCGGGTGGTCGAGTGCGCCCCTATCCTGCGCAAACGCCTCAACTACTGGATCACCATCGGCCGCTGGATCTGCCCGTAGACCCCCAGGTTGCGTCGGTAGCGGAGTCCGCTAGCCTGGCCGCCGGCGTCACCGAACCTGAGCCCAAGAGGAGACACCGAGGCTCACGGGGGCGCTAGCACTGGAAAGGCCTGGCCACAGGGATCCAGTGTTGCTCTGGGACGGGAACGGCCCCCCGCAAGCCAACGCCATGGGGGGCCGTTCCTGCTGTCTAGGCCAGGGCGAGGACCAACACCATCGTGGCGGTCATGATCAGGGCGACGGTGAGGATGGCTCGGCCCACGCGGCCTCCTCCCGCATCTTGTGCACGGTCGTGGTGGCCAGCAGCGTCACCAGGTAGAGCAGCGCCGCCCACACGGCCGGTCCGGTCATCAGCACCAGCACGCCGAGTGCGAGTGTGATCAGCTGCCGGCTCGGGTACCACTCCAGCATCAGCCGGCGATGTGCATGTTGCGCCGGCGCGCGACCGAGGCCGCCGGAGTGGTCTCGGCCTGCTCCTTGCGCTTCTTCTCGGCCGGGGTGACGACCTTGATGCGCAGCCGGGCCCGGTCCTCCGGAGTGACCCCGAACTTGGCCAACCGCAGCCGCACCTCGGAGGCGAACTCCCACCGCCCCTTCTCCCACATCGTCGAGTGCATCAGCGCGGTGTCGATGAGGAAGTGCCAGCCCAGCGGGGGCTCGTCGACCAGCAGCGGGGACCGCCGCAGCGAGTCCCACAGCGCCCGCGTCATCGGGTGCCACTCGACGGTGTCCGGGAGCTCGGGGCCAGCGAGCTGCTCGTACGTACCGTCATCCACTACGTCGGTGGTAGGGATGGGGTCGACGTTGCGCCGGCGCTTGGTAGGCGACGGCGGAGGACCGGTTCCCGGCATGGTGCACCTCCCCGTAGTGGCATCCACAACGTCTCGCTGACCTGCGGATTTCCGATCAAACCTTGTGTGTGCGGCATGTCACGTGGTATCGCGCGGGCGCGCATCATGCGCGCGCACACGCCTGCGCGTACGAGACACGTGCGCGCAGCGTTGTGCGCACAACCGCACACTCGCGCACACACGCGTCACGTGACGCACGTCACACGCGCACGTGACGCGCATGGGCGGGCACGCGCCGGCGTGCGTGCAGGTGGGCGCGCTGCGCGGGTGCGCGCACTCGCACCTGGCCGCATGGCGCGCGGTGTGGGCGCTCGCTACGGTCCGCACATGGCAACTGAGCGCACCCAGACCCCGCAACTCCGGCAACCGACCGAACTGATCGACATGTGGTTCGACCTCTGCGAGCAACTGCTGACCGTGCAGCGCCAGGGCATGCGCGCCGTGGTCGGGATGTTCGCCCCGCTCATCCACGCGGCGCAGGAGGCCGAAGCGCCTACGTCCAGCGCGACCCTGCAAACGGCGGCAGCGCGTCAGCAGGAGTCGCGAGAGGCACGCCAGGACGACCGTCAGCCTGCCCGGACCTAGATCGACATTGCAGTGTGGGCCATGGTGTGTTTCACTGGGGTTTCGCCCACCCATATCTCAGGAGCGCACCATGGCCGCCACCACTACCGCCCGGAAGACCACCCCGACCACTCGCGGCGCTCGCAAGCCTGCCGCCCGCATCCCTGCCGCTCCCCGTCGGTCGCGCCACGCGCGCCGGGTAGAGCTGGGCATCACGATCGGCGCTGTAGTCCTCCTGGCGCTCGCTTGGCTGCTTCCCGACCACACTGCCGCCATGGGCGCGAATACGGCCGCCAGCGTCGCGCTCACGGTCCTTGCCGTGCGGTTCTGGCAGCGCGCGTCCGTCGCAATCCTGCGCCACGCCCAGCGCAACGCCGAGAGGGTGAGCGCGTGATGCCGACCTATCGGACTGTGGACGCGCTCGGGCTAGAGCCCGGTCAACTCGTCATCGTCACGGTGCCCAGCGGACACGTCGAACGGGTGTGCACCCGCAGCGAGGTAGGTCCGGGTGAGGTGGCCGTGACCGTGGTCGTGCACACGGACGAGCGCGACATCGTGATCGGGTGGCCGTGGCAGGTCCGGGTGGTCAGCGGGTGAGCGCCCGGCGCGCGTCCTGGTGTCGATGGTTGAGGTTGCGCCGGTAGGTCGCTTCCGCGGCGCAGCACGCGGCGCAGGTCACCTCGCCGTGGTTGAGGTGCCGGCGGTACGCGGCACGCGTCCCGCAGGGCTTGACGGACCCTGGTCGAGCCCTGCCCAGCGTGTCGACGCTGACATACCCTGCCCATTGCTTCCCGCCGGTAGTGGATGCCACTTCCCTGCGCCTTTCCGGTCGGTAGTGGATGCCACTACCACGGGTGACGTTCGTCACTGGCGCGAGTGGGGAGCGCGCGCCGGTAGTGGATGCCAGTATTTCACTCGTTCGGTCTAGCGCACCCGTGGTCGAGTGCGTTACGCCATTCGTGGTTGGCCGCTATCGCGTCACCAGGCGCGATTACGCACGCTGGCCTCTCGTGATCTTGCAGCCGGCCGGGGGAGGCGAAGCACTGGGGCACGGTCGCGGCGCGGTAGCGCGCGGCGCCCTGACAGGCTCGCTGCCGCTCCGGAGGCTGCACCGGGAGAGGCGACGGCACCCTAGCGCAGCGGGGCGCTCAGGCCCTGGTCAGGGGGAAGTTGATCATGATCGAGAGACCCGTACGTACCAAGATCAACC
>Ga0190270_10000048_pt1 | contig 61828 bp, 68 predicted proteins | sample Popmic320T_FD_133748 | JGI IMG/M metagenome (GOLD analysis project Ga0190270, IMG submission 133748) | Populus adjacent soil microbial communities from riparian zone of Weber River, Utah, USA - 320 T | ecosystem: Environmental > Terrestrial > Soil > Riparian zone | place: USA: Utah | collected...
CGAACAATTCAATGCCGCGAGATTTCACGCTTGCGACGAGCGCTAGCGAGGAGAACGCGTGAGCGAGGAGGTGGTCGCGGCGGCTCTCGCTGCCGCCGTGGCGGCGGCGGTCGGCTCGCAGCTACCCGCCGTCATCACTCGGCTTCCAGAGCCGAAGGATGCGGCCGAAGACAAGCCGCTCTACGTCGATCTCGCGCGCGCTCGTGGCCTCGGCGTCTGGTGTGCCGTCATCGCGGGTCTCGCGGCCGGCACGCTCGGCGCGGTGCTCGGCTTCGACGCCGGCCTGCCGACCTGGACCTTCCTGTGCGTGATCGGCGTGGGCCTGTCGTTCATCGACTGGCGGACCAAGCTGTTGCCGATCCGCGTGGTGATGCCGTCCTACGCGATCGTCGCCGGCAGCCTGCTGATCGCCGCCAGCGCGACGTCCGACTGGGATTCGTTGATCCGCGCCGCGATCGGGTGGGCCGCGACGTTCGGCATCTTCGCGCTGATGTGGCTGATCTATCCGAAGGGATTGGGCTACGGCGACGTCCGGTTGTCCGGCGTGCTCGGCATGGCACTCGCCTGGCAGGGCTGGCCGGAGCTGGTGATCGGGCTCTACGCCGCGTTCCTCATCGGTGGGTTGGTCGGAGCGGTGCTGTCCGCGCTCAAGATCGTCGATCGCAAGGGCTATCCGTTCGGCCCGTTCCTTCTATTCGGCGCCTGGCTCGCGGTGGCGATCACTCCGGCTATCATCGACTGGTGGACCTAACGCTCCGTCGCCGAGGGCCGGGTCGCCGCTCCATGGCGAAAAGGTCCGATCTCGTACGCAACCATGAGACTGACTCGCGAGTCGTGTGGTCGAGGGGCGGCGGAAGGAGCCACATGGACGACGACTTCGTACGGCAGGTCTACGAGGCGTCATATCGACGACTCGTCGGCCAGCTGTACGGCGTGTGCCGCGACCTGGGGGAGGCCGAAGATGTCGTCCAGGAGGCGTTCGCGCAGGCCATCCAGCACGAGCGGAAGTTTCGACGTACGGACAACCCGGAGGCGTGGCTCCGCACGGTCGCGGTCAACCTCAGCCGGAGCCGGTGGCGGCGTCGGATCGTCGGTGACCGGCTGCATCGCAGGACGCACCGGTCCGAGCTGGTCGAGCCCGACCTGTCGCCGGATCATGTGGTGCTGATCGAGGCGATGCGGCAGCTGCCTGAGGTGCAGCGGCAGGTCATCGCGCTGCACCATCTCGCCGACCTGCCGGTCAACGAGGTCGCCCAGGCGGTTGGAGCCCCGGTGGGCACGGTGAAGGCGCGGCTGAGTCGGGGTCGAGCGGCCCTGGCCGAGCTGCTGTCCGAGCGGGAGGAGGCGAGCCATGCGTGATCTCGACGAGCTGCTGGACCCGGTGGTGAGCCGGCGAGCGACGGCGGCGACGCACACGCCGGACTTCGCCGCGATCGAGCGGCGTGGACGCCAGCGGCGGCGGCGCGCCCGAGCGATGGCGGCTGGTGCGGTTGCGGCGGTCGCCGCGGCGATCGCGTTTACGGGCACCCAAGTCGTGCAGGACAGCGCCGCGCCGGAGCCGGTCGGCCACCTGCGCGGCTTCGAGGGCCCGGACGGTGAGCTGGGACGCGCGATCGACAGTGGCGACGCCAGCGTGGCCAACAAGGCGTGGAGTGCGGACGGCAGCACGCTGTTGACGACCTGGAGTGTGTCGCTACTCGATCCGGACAACCCGCGATCGTTCGCGCCCGCAGTCGGTTACACGATCCAGACCGGTGAACAGGAGGGCTGGTCAAAGGTCTACCGAAACGAGGTTTTTTTCGTGCCGTCGAGTCCGGTCGCGGACGGCGTTTTCGCCGTGGGTCGTCGCGGCGAGCTCAATCTGGTGAGTCCCGGCGGCATCCGCGAGATGCGCGTGACGAAGCCACCGGCTCCCTTCGCCGACCTCGACGGAGATGCTCTCGTGGCCGACTGGGAGAGGTACGGCGGGTATTTGCTCATCGATGTCGGCGCCGGGCATGCCAGCGAGGTCAAGGAGCTCAGCGACGTCGCCCCTGCCTCGTGTGGCACGTCCGCGTCCGCGGCGCTGTCCAACGACGGCGACCTCTGGGCGCTCCGTCACGCCGATGGTCGCTATGAGCTGGTGCGGACCCTGCCTGACGGCGGCTCGACGAGCTTCGTCTTCGCGAACCAGGCTGCGGACCCGTTGGCCTCGATCATTCAGTACGAGGGTCGCGTCGGTGTCTTGTGGATCGCCACCGGCGGGGACCTTCGGGTCAGCGTTCCGAATCAGTCGGCGGGCGACGTGACGACGTACAACTACCCGGACGTCGCGAAGTCCGGCTTAACGAATGCTGGGTGCACCTTCGACGCGGTCGTCCTGCCGGACGGACGGTTGCTGATCGTGGGGCCATCCACGCTCGCTCGCAGCACCGACGCCACCTGGACGCGGGCCGAGACGTACCCGGTGCCGGCCGAGCTTCGCAAGACGACGACGGGAGGGCTCGGCGCCGTTGGAGAGGAGGCCTGCGCCGCCACTTACGACCCCTACGACAGTCGTGAGATCGACGTACCGGATCCGATCTGCAGCACCGACGGACTGCGCTGGCACACCAAGCCAACCGCGCCGTAGCGTCGACCCCGCGTGGGACGCCGCCAGCGCCCCAGGTGCTGCGTGACAGACTGACTGACATGCTGCGTTGGCTGACTGCAGGGGAGTCGCACGGCCCGGCTCTGGTCGCGATCCTCGAGGGACTGCCGGCCGGCGTCGCCGTGACGAGCGCCGACATTCAGGCCGCGCTTGCCCGACGCCGGCTCGGCTACGGCCGGGGAGCCCGGATGGCGTTCGAGCAAGACGAGCTCGAGATCATCGGCGGCATCCGCCACGGCAAGACGCTCGGCAGCCCGGTCGCGATGCGGATCGGCAACTCCGAATGGCCCAAGTGGGAGCAGGTGATGGCGGCCGACCCGGTCGACCCCGCCGAGCTCGAGGGCATCGCCCGTAACGCGCCGCTCACCCGACCCCGACCGGGGCACGCCGACCTGGTCGGCATGCAAAAGTACGGCTTCGACGAGGCTCGGCCCGTGCTCGAGCGGGCCAGCGCCCGCGAGACGGCCGCCCGCGTGGCGTTGGGCGCGGTGGCGCAGGCATTCGCCAACCAGGCAGCCGACATCGACCTGGTGAGCCACGTCGTCGAGCTCGGCACGGTGCGGGCGCCCGAGGGCAAAACGCCGACGGCGCAAGACCGGGCGGCGCTCGACGCCGACCCGGTGCGCTGCTTCGACCCGGACACCAGCGCCGCCATGGTGGCCGAGATCGACCAGACCAAGAGCGACGCCGACACACTCGGCGGCGTCGTCGAGGTCGTGGTGACGGGCATTCCGCCGGGCCTTGGCAGTCACGTTCATTGGGACCGTCGCCTCGACGCCCGATTGGCCGGGGCACTGATGGGCATCCAGGCGATCAAGGGCGTCGAGGTGGGTGACGGATTCGCCCTGGCCCGGTCGAGGGGGTCGGCGGCGCATGACGAGATGGTGCTCGACGACGCCGGTGGCATCAGGCGCACGTCGGGCCGATCCGGTGGCACCGAGGGCGGCATGTCGACCGGCGAGACCCTGCGCGTTCGAGCCGCCATGAAGCCGATCTCGACCGTGCCGCGGCCCCTCAAGACCGTCGACGTCGCGACCGGAGAGCCGACCGTCGCGCACCATCAGCGGTCGGACGTCTGCGCCGTGCCGGCCGCCGGCATCGTGGCCGAGGCGATGGTGGCGCTGGTGTTGGCCGAGGCAGTGCTGGAGAAGTTCGGTGGAGACTCGGTCGTCGAGACCCGACGCAATCGGGACGGCTACCTTTCGGAGTTGGCTCGGTGAGCCCGCTGGTGGTCCTCGTCGGTCCGCCCGGCGCCGGCAAGTCGACGGTGGGTGCCCTGTTGGCCGTGCGGTTGGGCGTCGAGCTGCGAGACGCCGACGCCGACATCGAGGCATCGATGGGCATGACCGTCGCGGAGCTGTTCGTCGACCACGGTGAGGCCCACTTCCGGGCTCTCGAGCGATCGGCGGTAGCCGCGGCCCTCGACGAGCATGCTGGGGTCCTGTCGCTCGGCGGCGGCGCCGTCCTGGACCCGGACACCAGGGCTGCGCTGCGTGGCCATCGGGTCGTGTTCCTCGACGTGGGGCTGGCCGAGGCGGTGCGACGGGTGGGGCTCGGAGTCAGTCGGCCGCTGCTGCTGGGCAACGTACGGTCGCGGCTCAAGAGCCTGCTCGACGAACGGCGGCCGGCGTACGAATCGGTCGCCTGGCTGACCGTCGACACCGACGGCCGGACGCCGGTGGAGCTGGCCGACGACATCGCCGCGGCGCTGGCCCGTGAGGGTGCCGCGTCATGACCGACGCTTCGAAGCGGATCACGGTACAGGCGGCCGCCCCCTACGACGTGGTTATCGGGCACGGCCTGGTCGAGACGGTCGCCGACCTCGTGGGCGACGCGCGCCAGGTCGCTGTGATCCATCCCGAGGGGTTGTCGACGATGGGCACTGGACTTCGCGACGCACTCGCTGGCCGCGGCGTCGAGGCACATGCGGTCGTCGTCCCGACCGGCGAGGCGGCCAAGGCGGCCGACGTCGCGAGCTTCTGTTGGGGTGTCCTCGGTCGAGCCGGCTTCACCCGTACGGACGTGATCGTCGGCCTGGGCGGTGGCGCGACCACCGACCTTGCCGGATTCGTCGCCGCAACCTGGCTGCGTGGGGTTCGACTCGTCCAGGTGCCGACGAGCCTGCTCGGCATGGTCGACGCGGCCGTCGGCGGCAAGACCGGCATCAACACCGAAGAGGGCAAAAACCTCGTCGGTGCGTTTCACGAACCGTCCGGGGTGGTGTGCGACCTCGACCTGCTCAACAGCCTGCCGCGGGCCGAGCTGGTGTCCGGACTGGCCGAGGTCATCAAATGCGGCTTCATCGCCGACCCGGCGATCCTCGAGATCGTCGAGTCCGGTCCCGAGGCGCTCGACCCCGGTGGCGAGGCACTGCGCGAGCTGATCGTGCGATCGATCTCGGTCAAGGCCGCCGTCGTGTCGGGCGACCTGCGCGAGACCGGTGGCGCCGACGGAGTCGGTCGAGCCGCTCTCAACTACGGTCACACCTTCGGACACGCTGTGGAGCGGGTCGAGAAGTTCGGATTCCGACATGGCGCCGCGGTCGCGATCGGCATGAGCTACGTCGCAGAGCTGGCCCGGCTCGCCGGACGGTTGGATCCGGGCACGGCCGAACGACACCGGCGCGTATTGAAGCTCGTCGGGCTGCCGACGTCGTACGCACCGGGGCGCTGGCCCGAGCTGCACGAGGCGATGCGGGTCGACAAGAAGGCGCGGGGCGATCAGCTGCGGTTCGTCGTGCTCGACGGACTGGCCAGGCCGGCCATCCTCGAGGCCCCCGACTCCGCCTTGTTGACTGCCGCGTACGCCGAGATCGTGCGCTGACCTTCCTGGCGGCCGGACCCGCCCCGCTGGGAGGACTCATTTCCCGCAACACGCCGAGCGTGTCGCGCAAGACGAGTCCTCTCAGTGAAGCGTCAGCGGCCGACGAGGGAGCGGACCGTGCGTTGAGCGTCGAGGATGCCGACGCCCATCGAGTCGCAGATGAGCCGTACCGCGGCAACCTCCCGCCGCCGGCTCATGAGGTCGCGAACCTCGTCGGCGAGCTCCGGCGGCAGCTCGACGACCTGCGGCCCACGCAACGGGTCAAACTCCACCTCGACCTCGTCGAACCCGCCGATGATCGGGTCGAGGCTATCGATGGTCGCGGCCGCCGGGTCGTCGGCGGGGTTCTCGACGACACCCACGTCGGCCGGCGGTGGTGGTGGCGGCGGGGGGAGTGGCGGCTTGACAGTCGGCGCGTCGTCGCCCTCCAGCTCGTCGGACATGTCGATCGGGATCATCGCCGGGACGTCCTCGTCGTCGGGCATCGGTCCGGCGAGGTCCGGGTTTTCCGTCGCACCGGCAGCCGGGGGCAGCGGCCCGGATCCCAGGTCGAGCGCCGACATCCGCGGCGCCGGCCCGAAGCCGGGTCGATGCCAGGGCTGCTTGGCCGGTGGCCGCTTGGGTTCGGCGTGCGGTCCGAGATGGTCGATCGACTCCTGCAGGACGGCGTCATTGCGCAGACGCCGACGTCGGCGAAGCCAGAAGACGACGCCGGCCAGGGCCAGGATGGCTAGCCACCACCAGGACATGGCCGAAAGTCTAGGCGCCGAGGCCCTCTCGCCGATACGCCGACTGGCGCACCGTCGTCGCCGAAGTGGCCTCCGACCGACGACGGTGCGCCAGTCGGCGGGGTATGGAGTCTGCGAGAGTGGGGACATGCCCGAGATCCACGACGACCGGCGTCGCCGGCTCAGCGAGCTGCTCACCCGACGCGGCCTCGATGCCGCGCTGGTCACCGACCTCAACAACTTGCGCTACCTGACCGGCTTCTCCGGCAGCAACGGCGCGGTCCTTGTGCCGGCGGAGGGCGACCCGGTCTTCGCGACGGACGGGCGCTACATCGAGCAGGGTCGGGCCGAGACCGGCCTCGAGCCGCGCCTCGTCAAGGGGGCGCTGGCGCCAAAGCTTCCGGCGCTCGCCGTCGAGGCCGGCTGCCACACCCTCGCCGTCGAGACGCACGACCTGACCGTCGACCAGCATGGAGCCCTCACCGGCGCCGACGACAGTGGCACGCTCGAGTTCAGCAGTCTCGACCGTGCCGTCGAGCTGCTGCGTACGGTCAAGGACGCCGACGAGATCGCGGCCCTGCGCGAGGCCTGCGACGTTTCGACGCGGGCGCTCGAGCGCCTGATCGCCGGCCCAGTCGTCGAGCGCACCGAGCTCGATCTGGCTCGCGAGCTCGACAACCTGATGCTCGACCTCGGCGGGGAGGCGGTGGGATTCGACACGATCATGGCGTCCGGTCCGAACTCCTCGATCCCGCACCACCAGCCGTCGGCGCGCACGGTCCGACGCGGTGACCTGCTCAAGATCGACTTCGGCGCCCGTGTCCGCGGCTATCACGCCGACTGCACCCGGACGTTCGTCGTCGGCTCCGAGCCGACCGACTGGCAGCTCGAGATCTATGCCGCCGTCCAGGAGGCGCAGGCAGTCGGCGTCGGGGAGGCGCGGCCCGGCGCGGAGACCAAGGCGGTGTTCGACGCGGTGGTCGCGACGCTCGAGCCGACCGGGCACGCCGACAAGTTCGTCCACGGCCTCGGGCACGGCGTCGGACTCGAGATCCACGAGGATCCGTTCATGGGGGAGACGACCACGGGTACACTGCCAGATCGGACCGCGATCACCATCGAACCCGGCGTCTACCTCCCAGGGCTTGGCGGTGTCCGCATCGAGGACACCTTGATCGTCCACGCCGACGCACCCGAGATCCTGACGACCGCGTCCAAGGAGCTTCGGGTCATCGACTGATCCACGTAAGCACGACACCGAAGGAAACGCTGCCCGATGGCTACGACGAACGAACTCAAGAACGGCATGGTGCTCAATTTGGACGGCCAGCTGTGGTCGGTCCTGTGGTTCCAGCACCACAAGCCGGGCAAGGGCGGCGCGGTCGTGCGGACGAAGCTCAAGAACGTCATGTCCGGCAAGGTCGTCGACAAGACCTTCAACGCCGACGTGAAGGTCGACACCGCCAACGTCGACAAGCGCCAGATGCAATACCTCTACAATGACGGCGAGTCCTACGTCTTCATGGATTCCACGACCTACGACCAGCTCCACTTGGGCCAAGACATCGTGGGCGACGCATCGCACTTCCTGCTCGACAACCAAGACGTCATCGTCTCGATGCACGAGAGCACGCCACTGTTCATCGAGCTGCCGGCGTCGGTCGAGCTGACCATCGAATACACCGAGCCCGGCTTGCAGGGCGACCGGTCCAGCGGCGGCACCAAGCCGGCGCGCCTCGAGACGGGGTATGAGACCCAGGTGCCGTTGTTCATCACCAGCGGTGAGAAGGTCAAGGTCGACACTCGGGACGGCTCTTACCTCGGACGCGCCTAGGTGGCCGCTCGGACGAAGGCACGCAAGCGCGCTCTGGACGTGTTGTACGAGTCGGAGCTGCGCAGCGTCGAGCTGGGGGCGACCTTGCCCGATCGGTTGGCTTCCGGAGACCCGCCGGTCAACCCGTACACCGTGACCCTGGTCGAAGGGGTCGCCGAACATCAGGCCCGGATCGACGAGATCCTCGATGCGCATGCCGAGGGCTGGTCGCTGGCCCGGATGCCCATCGTCGATCGCAATCTGTTGCGTATCGCGACGTACGAGATCCTTTATGTCGAAGATGTTCCAGATCCGGTTGCGGTCAGCGAGGCGGTGGAGCTCGCCGCCGATCTGTCGACCAACGAGTCGAGCGGATTCGTAAACGGTCTCCTTGCGCGTCTCGTCGAGTTGAAGCCGACATTCGTCGACTAGATCATGCATACATCACGGCACGACACGCGCTGGTCCGGTTTGTCCCGAGGAAGCTTGCACTGGGTGGACCAAACGGTAAGGTGACTCGCTGCCAACGCTGTCCGACCACGTCGAACGTTGTGCGATCAGGACAACGGCATCCGCGCCGGTCACTGACTCATGCATGGGGCCGTCCGTGGGTACCTAGCATCGAGTCGGTAGAAGGGAACTGACTGCATGGATGGTTTGCCCTTTCTCGAATACGTTCAGGAGTACCAGAGCGACTTCATCTTCGAGACGGAGCGACATGCGATCCTGACGCTGTATGTCGTCGTGACGGCCGCGATATTAGGCACGTTGATCGCGATGCTCACCTATCGATCTTCGGCCGGATCGCAATTCGGCATCTCCGCTGCGGCTGTCGGGTTCACGATCCCGTCGCTCGCGCTGTTCGGCCTCTTGGTGCCCGTCCTCGGTTTCGGCCTGAACACGATCTTTCCGGCGCTGGTGATGTATTCGCTGCTTCCGACGATTCGCAATGGCGTCGTCGGGTTGCGCAGCGTCGATCCGGTCATGATCGACGCCGCGCGGGGTATGGGCATGAGCCGACGGCACATCCTCTTGCGCATCGAGCTTCCGCTGGCCTGGCCGGTGATCCTCGCCGGCATTCGAGTCTCGACGCAGCTCGCGGTCGGCCTGGTCGCGATCGCGGCGTTCCTGAGTGGACCCGGACTAGGCACGTTCATCTTCCACGCGTTGACCGCCATCGGTTCGGTCAACACCTTCAACGAAGCGGTCGCCGCGACGATCCTGGTCGCCCTGCTCGCCATCGTCTTCGACTTCCTCCTTCTCATCGTCCGTCGGCTCACTACTCCGAGGGGTCTCCGTGCCTGAGCAAACCGCAGCCAGCCATCTCGAGTCCGGCAAGGGCCTTCCGATCAAGCTGGTCGAGGTCACCAAGACCTATCCCGGCATGGAGACCAATGCGGTCGACGCGATCAGCTTGGATATCGAGGCCGGCGAGATCGTCGTACTCGTCGGTCCTTCCGGCTGCGGCAAGACGACGACGATGCGGATGATCAACCGACTGATCGAACCGACGTCGGGCTAGATCCTGATCGGCGACGACGACGTGCTGGGGCTCAACGAGGTCGAGTTGCGTCGCCGGATCGGTTACGTGATCCAGCAGATCGGTCTCTTCCCGCACCTGACCATCGCCGCCAACATCGCCATGGTGCCCCGGCTGCTGAAGTGGGACAGGAAGCGGATTTCCGAGCGCGTCGACGAGTTGCTGGCGCTGGTGGGACTCGAGCCGGCCGACTTCCGTGGCCGCTACCCGCGCCAGCTGTCCGGCGGCCAACAGCAGCGCATCGGCGTCGCCCGTGCGCTGGCGGCGGACCCGCCCCTCATGTTGATGGACGAGCCGTTCGGTGCGGTCGACCCCATCACTCGAGAGCGCCTGCAAAGCGAGTTCCTGGGCCTGCAAGAGCAGCTGAAGAAGACCATCGTCTTCGTCACCCACGACTTCGACGAGGCAATCCGGATGGGTGACCGGATCGCCGTACTTCGCGTCGGGTCGCACATCGCGCAGTTCGCAACGCCTGAAGAGATTTTGCAGTCGCCGGCCGACGACTTCGTGGCCGGCTTCGTCGGTGAGGCCGCCACGCTCAAGAGCCTCGCGTTGCACCGCCTGACCATGAACGATCTCGCGCCGCCGGTCGACGCGCGAGCCGGATTGCCCGAGGTCCCGCTGGGAGCCAGCCTCCGGGATGCTGTCGACGCCATGTTGGAGACCGGGCACGACGTCGTCGTCGTGACGGACGACGGCCGAAGCTGCGGGAGCGTACGCATGAGCGACGTGCTGGCCAAGGGAGGCAAGGCGGCTGCCAATGGTGCGGCTGCCCGCGCAGGCTCGGGTGAAGCCGGAGAGCTGTCGTCATGAGCACGATGGTCGATCCCAGCGTCAGTCCGCCCACCCAGATAGATGGTGGCCGGCGGCCGACGACGGGCTCGGGGCGACGCCACTTCTTCACCTGGCGCGACCTGGTGATCCCGCTCGTCGTCGCGATCGCGGTCGGTGCCGAGGTGTATTACCTCAACACGGCAAAGCTCTCGCAGATCGTCGAGTCCCAGATGACGTTCGACCGGATCTCCGACAGCACGATCGAGCACGTCAAGCTCGCCTTCGCCGTCACGGCCTTGGTCTTGGTGGCGTCGATCCCGGTCGGGATCGCGGTCACTCGGGTGCGCTTGCTCGAGCCGTTCGCGCTCCTGATAGCCAACGCCGGCCAGGCCGTGCCGAGCATCGGACTGGTGGCGATCGTCGCGCTTGTGTGGGAGATCGGCTTCTGGCCCGTTGTCATTTCGCTGACACTGTTTGCCGTTCTTCCGGTGTTGCGCAACACGATCGTCGGTCTCGACCAGATCGACCCTGACATCAAGGACGCAGCACGCGGCATGGGCATGTCGCCGGCGGGAGTCCTCTTCCGAGTCGAGCTGCCGCTCGCCGTGCCGGTGATCGCCGCCGGCGCCCGGACAGCCCTCGTCCTCGCCGTTGCGACGATCCCGATCGGCTACTTCATCGGCGCCGGCGGACTCGGCGACCAGCTCATGCAGGGCATCAAGCTGTCGCGAAACCAGCAGATGTTCGCGGCGGCGCTTTTCGTCGCCTGTTTGGCCCTGATCCTCGACTGGTTGGGGGGAATCGTTGAACGAGTCCTGACGCCGGCCGGCATCAGGTGACAGCTCAAGAGACGTCTACGCGCAGATGAGGAAGGACAAGATGATAAGAGGACGCCGTAAGCACATTGCCGCGGTCGCGGCCGCCGTGGGACTCGTGACGACAGCCATGTCGGGCTGCGGGCTCGGGGAGAAGGACGAGACGACCGATGTCGAAGCCGGATCCGTCGATCCCACCGCCCTTGAGGGTGTGACGGTGAAGGTCGGGTCGAAGGACTTCGACGAGCAGCTCATCATCGGTCAGCTCACCCTCCAGATGCTGAGCGCGGCCGGCGCCGATGTGGTTGACGAGACCAACATCCAGGGCACCAACGCCTCGCGACAGGCCCTCGTCACCGGCGCGATCGACGTCTACTGGGACTACACGGGAACTGGCTGGATCAACCACCTTGGTCACGACAACCCCATCCCGGACACCCAGAAGCTCTACGAGGCCGTGAGGGACGAAGACCTCGAGGAGAACGGCCTGGTGTGGGGCAAGTACGCGCCCATGAACAACACCTACGCGCTCGCGGTCACGAAGGAGTTCTCCGAGGAGAACGACGTCACCACGTCCTCCGACATGGCCGAGTTCGTGCAGCAAAACCCGGACGAGGCCACGGTCTGCCTCGAGAGCGAGTTCGCCGGACGACCCGACGGCTGGGACGGTTTCCAGCAGGCGTACGGCATGGAGATCCCCGACAGCAACCTCACCGAGGTCGGCACCGGCGTGGTCTACACCGAGCTAGACAAGGGCGACACCTGCAACTTCGGCGAGGTGTTCACCACCGACGGTCGGATCGCGGCGCTCGACCTGGTCCCCTTGGAGGACGACAAGTCGTTCTTCCCGATCTACGCCGTCTGCCCGATCGTCACGGAGGAGACCGACGCGGAGAACCCGGAGATCCTCGAGGTGCTGGCGCCACTGGCGGAAACTCTGACAACCGAGACGATGACCGAGCTGAACGCCCAGGTGAGTGCCGAAGGTCTGAAGCCGGAGGATGTCGCGCACGACTACCTGCAGGAGCAGGGCTTCATCGAGTAAGACCCGATGCCTCGACCTGGGGCCTCACCGCGGCGGCGACGCGATCTTCGGATCCGGCGCCGCCGCGCTGCGTTGTGGTCAGTTCGGGTCGCGCTCGCTCGATCCGGCGTTGAGGACGCCCCACGCAACCATCTGGGCGGCCAGCACGCTGGGCTGCTCCTCGTAGATGACCGCGAGGGTCCGCAGATCCTCCCGGCGGATCGACAACACCTTGCCGTTGTAGTCGCCGCGCTGCGCCTGGATCGTCGCCGCGTAGCGCAGCAGCGGGCCCGCCTCCTCGGAGTCGAGTGCGCCGAGCTTCTCCAGATCGAGGATCAGCCGCGGCGGGGGCTCGGCGGCGGCGGCGCTGGTACGGGTTCCGGGGAGCAGCTCCTCGATCGGGACGCCGTAGAAGCTGGCGAGTTCGGCAAGCTTCTGCACGGTGACGGCGCGGTCGCCGCGCTCGTACGAACCGATCACGACCGCCTTCCAGCGGCCCTTGGACTTCTGCTCGACCCCATGCAGCGACAAACCCTGCTGCTGTCGGATGGCGCGCAGGCGAGCGCCGAGCTCTTTGCCGTACTGCTTCGTCATGTCACGACTCCATCGATCGAGGCAGAAACTCCGTGTCTACCCCGCTTCATGGTCCACCCCGCTTCGCTACGCAGAGTGACCATAGTTCGCGGAGCGCCTACGGGTCAAGCCGCCCGGCGTGTCCTTTTCCGGCTCTGACCTGGTCAGGTCCCCACGAATGTGGTCCGAGTTCGGAGTAAAGCAGGCGACGGGGTCTACGCCCTCGTGCACGGTGAGGTGCCGTCGGCCGACAGCGAGGAGTCCCGCATCTACGCGATGCTCCTGCTCGTCGTCGTGTTCGTCATTACGGCGATGGCCCGCCGGATCAGTCGCGCCCTCGAGCTCACCAACTGGGTCCTCGTCGGCACAATCCTTGTCATCCTGCTCGCGCTCGACCTCGTACTCGTGCCGTTCGACATCTGGTGGGATGGCATTCGAGGCTTCGTCACGCCGGCAAGCCCCCGAAGGCATCACGGCGTCGCAACTCGGCGGGCTGGCCGGGTTCACCGCGCTCGCTTCCGGCCTCAACTGGTACGTCATGGGCCATTACCGCGACAAGGGCTACGGCATGGGCCACCGGACCGGTTACCTCTCAGACATGCGCGGGGATCGCACCGAAGTCCTGGCGAGTGGTGTGACGTTCCCGGACGACCCGAAGAACGCCGCGCTGTGGCGTCGGTGGTACCGGCTGCTCCTCATCGACATGTGGGGCGTGTTCTTCGTCGGCGCGATGCTCGGCATGCTGTTGCCGACGATCCTGATGTCCCATCCCGTCGAAACGTCCGGCCGAGTGCCGACCGAGGACAACGTGCCGACGTTCGTAGCCGATGTGCTGCGTGGTGAACAAGGCACGTTCGTCTTCTACATCGCCTTGCTCATGGGTGTGTTCATCTTGTTCTCCACCCAGCTCGGCATCTTCGAAGGCATGGTGCGGGTGACGACGGACGCGTCGCACGCGACCAGCTCTCGACTGCGCGCCCGCATCGAAGGAGACCCACGCAAGTTCTACTACCCGTTCATGATCGGCCTGCTCGTCGTGATCAGCATCGTGATCCACACCTCGCCGCCCGTGGGCCTCGTGGAGTGGTCGGCCAACATGGCCAACCTCGGCGCGTTGATCTATCCGTTCATGCTGATCTATCTCAACAGGAGGTTGCCCAAGGCGGCGCGGCCACGACCGTGGCACTACGTGATTCTGGTGTGCAACTTCCTCTTCTTCGGGTTCTTCTTCCTCAACTTCATCTCCGACTACTTCGGCGATCCGCTGGTGACGTTCTAGCTCCGAGTGGCGCACCGTTGTCGCGTTCGGCGGCTGTGGGCGACAACGGTGCGCCACTCGGCGTTGCGGTGGGCCGGCCCGTGCCGGCCGGCTGATAGCCTGCCAGTGTCAGACATCCTTTAAGAGCCGTCCTGTGAGGCGGGCAAGGAGGTCCTGGTGGCTGCAGTCCACCCTGCGATCGGTCGGGTTGCCCTCGATGAGAGCGACATCTCTCGCGCGTTGACCCGCATCTCTCACGAAATTCTCGAACGCAACCGCGGTCCGGACGACCTCGTCCTGCTCGGCATCCCGAAGCGCGGTGTGCCGCTCGCCGAGCGCCTGGCGACCCGGATCCGCGACGTCGAAGGCACCGCGGTACCGTTCGGCTCGCTCGACATCACGCCCTACCGCGACGACCTCCGGATGCGTCCGGCTCGAGCGCTCGAGCACACCGAGATCCCGACCGCGGGGGTCGACGACCGGGTCGTTGTGCTGGTCGACGACGTGCTGTTCTCGGGCCGCACGATCCGGGCCGCCCTCGACGCCCTCAACGACCTCGGCCGACCGACGGCCATCCAGCTCGCGGTCCTCGTCGATCGAGGCCACCGCGAGCTCCCGATCCGAGCCGACTTCGTCGGCAAGAACCTTCCGACCTCCGTCATCGAGCACGTACGCGTCGCCGTCACCGAGATCGACGGCCGAGACGAAGTCGTGATCGCCGACCGGACCCGAGAGGAGGAGTCCTGATGGACCGCCACCTGCTGAGCGCGGCCGACCTGAGTCGCGACGACGCCGCCCTGGTGTTGGACACCGCCGAGGAGATGCGGTCGGTGGCCGATCGACCGATCAAGAAGCTGCCCACACTACGCGGACGTACGGTCGTCAACCTGTTCTTCGAGGACTCCACGCGTACCCGCATCTCGTTCGAAGTGGCCGCGAAGCGACTGTCGGCCGACACGATCAACTTCACCGCCAAGGGCTCGAGCGTGTCGAAGGGGGAGAGCTTCAAGGACACGGCTCTGACCCTGCAGGCGATCGGCGCCGACGCGGTGGTCGTGCGACATCACGACTCGGGAGCGCCACACCGGCTGGCGCACGCGGGTTGGATCGACGGCTCGGTCGTCAACGCCGGCGACGGTACGCACGAGCATCCGACCCAGGCGCTGCTCGACGCGTTCACGATGCGGCGGCATCTCGGCGACCTCAAGGGGCGCCGGATCGTCATCGTCGGAGACGTCCTGCACAGTCGGGTGGCGCGATCGAACGCTCTGCTGCTGTCGACGCTCGGCGCCGAGGTGACGCTGGTCGGGCCGCCGACGCTGCTGCCGGTCGGGGTCGAGACTTGGCCGGTCGAGATCGGCTACGACCTCGACCAAGCCTTGGCCAAGAGCGACGCGGTGATGATGCTCCGGGTCCAGAAGGAGCGGATGAACGCGTCGTACTTCCCGAGCGCGAGGGAGTACGCCCGACGCTACGGACTCGACGCGCGACGGATGGCGCTGCTGCCGGAGCACGCGTTCGTGCTGCATCCGGGCCCGATGAATCGCGGCATGGAGATCACCGCCGACGTCGCCGACGCGGCGCGGTCCCTGATCGTGGAGCAGGTGGCCAACGGCGTCGCGATCCGGATGGCCGTGCTCTACCTGCTGCTGTCCGGCGCGCCGGCAAGTGCGCAATTGCAGGACGACGGTGATGTCGACGGTCTCGAAAACGACCACGATCCCGCAGTCGTGGGCGCGACCGAGGAGGCCGCATCGTGACCGGGGCCCACTTGATCCGCGGCGCCAAGCCGCTCGGCGGCGACGCCACCGACCTGCTGCTGCGCGACGGTCGCATCGTCGAGGTCGGACGGGGGCTGTCCGATGCCGATGCCACTGTCGTCGACGCCGACGGCTTGGTCGCCCTGCCGGGCCTGGTCGACTTGCACACGCACCTGCGCGAGCCGGGTCGTGAGGACGCCGAGACGGTCGCGACCGGCACCGCGGCGGCTGCCCTGGGTGGATTCACCGCCGTGCATGCGATGGCCAACACCGACCCGGTCGCCGACACCGCCGGCGTGGTCGAGCAGGTGTGGAACCTCGGCCGCGAGGCGGGTCACTGCGACGTACATCCGGTCGGTGCGGTGACCGTCGGCCTCCGGGGCGAACGACTGGCCGAGCTCGGCGCGATGGCCGACTCGGCGGCGCGGGTGCGCGTGTTCTCCGACGACGGCAAGTGCGTGTCCGACGCCGTCATCATGCGACGGGCGTTGGAGTACGTGAAGGCCTTCGACGGCGTCGTGGCCCAACACGCGCAAGAGCCTCGGCTCACCGAGAACGCCCAGATGAACGAGGGCGAGCTGTCCGGAGTGCTCGGCCTGTGCGGTTGGCCGGCCGTCGCCGAGGAGGCGATCATCGCCCGCGACGCGCTGCTCGCGGGCCACGTCGGGTCACGGTTGCACGTGTGCCACGTGTCGACCGCGGGATCGGTCGAGATCGTGCGGTGGGCCAAGCAGAAGGGTTGGGACATCACCGCCGAGGTGACCCCGCACCATCTGCTGCTGACCGACGAGCTGGCCGCGACCTACGACCCGATCTACAAGGTCAATCCGCCGCTACGCACCGCCGCCGACGTCGAGGCGCTGCGCGACGGGCTCGCCGACGGCACGATCGACATCGTCGCGACCGACCACGCCCCGCATCCGGTCGAGGACAAGGAATGCGAGTGGGCTGCCGCCGCCTTCGGCATGCTCGGCCTCGAGACGGCGCTGTCGATCGCACAGCACACGATGGTCGACACCGGACGGCTCGACTGGGCGGGCCTGGCCGACCGGATGGCGACCAGGCCGGCGCGGATCGGCCGGATCGAGGGCCAGGGGCGCGGCATCGCGGTCGGAGAGCCGGGCAATGTGACGCTCTACGATCCGTCGGCCACCCGCATCGTCGACCCGACCGACTCGGCGTCGCTTTCCCGCAATACCCCGTACGCCGGACGCGAGCTGCCCGGACGCGTGGTCGCGACGTTCCTCCGCGGCAGGCCGACGGTCCTCGACGGGAAGCTCGCATGAGCGGATCCATTGGCGCAATCTCGGCGCAACAGGGGGCTGCATGAGCCGGAGTTCGCCCGCTGTCCTCGTGCTCGAAGACGGCCGATGCTTTCGGGGCGAGGCATACGGCGCGATCGGCGAGACCGTCGGTGAGGCCGTGTTCGCGACCGGAATGACCGGCTACCAGGAGACGCTGACCGACCCGTCGTACCGTCGGCAGGTCGTCGTAATGACCGCCCCCCACATCGGCAACACCGGCGTCAACGACGACGACCCCGAGTCGGATCGTATCTGGGTCGCGGGCTACGTCGTGCGCGATCCGGCCCGGCGGCCAAGCAACTGGCGGTCGCAGCGTCGGCTCGACGAGGAGCTCACCGTCCAGGGCATCGTTGGCATCAGTGGCATCGACACGCGGGCGCTCACCCGACACCTTCGGGAGAGGGGCGCGATGCGGATCGGCATCTCGTCGGTATCGAGCGATGTCGACGCGCTGCTCGAGACGGTGCGCGCCGCGCCGACGATGGAGGGTGCCGACCTGACCGGCGAGGTGACGACGACCGAGCCGTACGTCGTCCCGGCCCAGGGCGAACGCCGCGGCACGGTTGCCGCCATCGACCTCGGCATCAAGGCGATGATGCCGCAACTGCTGTCGGCTCGCGGCCTCGACGTTCATGTGCTGCCGTCGACCGCGACGATCGACGATGTCGAGGCGGCCGGAGCCGATGGCGTCTTCTTCTCCAACGGACCGGGCGACCCGGCGACGGCCGACCGCGCGGTCGAGTTGCTCCGCGAGGTGCTGCGACGCGAGATCCCGTACTTCGGCATCTGCTTCGGCAACCAGTTGTTCGGCCGCGCGCTCGGTCTCGGCACGTATAAGCTTCGCTACGGCCACCGCGGCATCAACCAGCCGGTCGTCGATCGCACGACCGGCAAGGTCGAGGTCACCGCGCACAACCACGGCTTCGCCGTCGCCTGGCCGGACACCTCGGCGCGAAGTGGGGAGTACGGGCCGGTCGAGACCGAGTTCGGGCCGGCCGAGGTGACCCATGTCTGCCTCAACGACGGTGTGATCGAAGGGCTGCGACTGCTCGAGCGCCCGGCGTTCAGTGTGCAATATCACCCGGAGGCGGCGGCCGGACCGCACGACGCGTCATACCTCTTCGGCCGCTTTGTCGAGATGTTGTCAGGCGCCATCCGCCCCCCAGGACGGATGGCGCCTGACAACTCCACGGGGGAGGAGGCCTGATGCCCCGTCGTACGGACATCGAGTCGGTACTCGTTATCGGCTCGGGACCGATCGTGATCGGGCAGGCGTGCGAGTTCGACTATTCGGGCACGCAGGCGTGCCGGGTGCTCAAGGACGAGGGCCTGCGGGTCATCTTGATCAACTCCAACCCGGCGACGATCATGACCGACCCGGAGTTCGCCGACGCGACGTACGTCGAGCCGATCACGCCGGAGTTTGTCGCGAAGGTCATCGCCAAGGAGCGCCCCGACGGGCTGCTCGCCACGCTCGGCGGCCAGACCGCCCTCAACGCCGCGGTCAGTCTGGCCAAGGAAGGCGTGCTGGAGGACTACGGCGTCGAGCTGATCGGCGCGTCGATCGAGGCGATCGAGTCGGGGGAGAACCGTCAGTCGTTCAAGCGCATCGTCGAGTCGCTGCCGAGCGAGTGGGTCGCCGAGGTGGCCCAGTCGGCGATCTGCCACTCGATCGAGGAGTGCATCGACGCGGTCGACACGCTTGGCTACCCCGTCGTCGTACGCCCGTCCTACACCATGGGCGGCGCCGGATCCGGCCTGGCGTACGACGAGGCCGACCTGCGTCGCATCGTCACGGCTGGGCTCGATGCGAGTCCCACCAAGGAGGTGCTCCTCGAGGAGTCGATCCTCGGCTGGAAGGAGTACGAGCTCGAGGTCATGCGCGACCGGGCCGACAACGTCGTGATCGTGTGCTCGATCGAAAACGTCGACCCGATGGGCGTCCACACCGGCGACTCGATCACGGTCGCGCCGGCGATGACGCTGACCGACCGCGAATACCAGCGGCTGCGCGACATCGCGATCGGCATCATCCGCGCGGTCGGCGTCGACACCGGGGGCTGCAACATCCAGTTCGCCGTGCAGCCCGACACTGGCCGGGTCGTCGTCATCGAGATGAACCCCCGGGTCTCGCGATCGAGTGCGCTCGCTTCGAAGGCCACCGGGTTCCCGATCGCCAAGATCGCCGCCAAGGTCGCCATCGGCTACACGCTCGACGAGATCCCCAACGACATCACGCAGGAGACGCCGGCGAGCTTCGAGCCGACGCTCGACTATGTCGTCGTCAAGGTGCCGAGGTTCGCGTTCGAGAAGTTTCCGGCCGCCGATCCCACGCTGACCACGCACATGAAGTCGGTCGGCGAGGCGATGGCGATCGGCCGCAACTTCACCGAGGCGCTCAACAAGGCGTTGCGGTCGCTGGAGCGCTCCGACGCCGCGTTCTCGTGGGCCGAGCCACCCGGCAGCGCCGACGATCTCCTCGAGCGAGTACGCACGCCGCACGACGGCCGGCTGCGGGTGGTCATGGACGCTATCCGGGCCGGCGCGACCATCGAACAGCTCTACGACGCGACCGGCATCGACCCGTGGTTCCTCGACCAGCTGGTCCTGGTCGACGAGATCGCCGGCCAGGTCGCGGCGCCACCGGAGCTGACTCCGGAGCTGCTCCGCCTCGCGAAGCGACACGGCTTTTCCGACGCGCAGATCGGCACGCTGCGGGCGATGCGGGACGAGGTCGTACGCGGCGTCCGGCACGCGCTCGGCATCCGGCCGGTATACAAGACCGTCGACACGTGCGCGGCCGAGTTCGCCGCGCGGACGCCGTACCACTACTCCTCCTACGACGAGGAGACCGAGGTCGAGCCGCGCGACAAGCCCGCCGTACTGATCCTCGGCAGCGGGCCAAACCGGATCGGGCAGGGCATCGAGTTCGACTACTCATGCGTGCACGCCTCGCAGGCGCTCACCGCGGCCGGCTACGAGACGATCATGATCAACTGCAACCCGGAGACCGTCTCCACCGACTACGACACCTCCGACCGGCTCTACTTCGAGCCGCTGACGCTGGAGGAGGTACTCGAGATCGTGCACGCCGAGCGGCAGGCCGGGCCGATCGCCGGTGTCATCGTGCAGCTCGGCGGTCAGACGCCACTCGGCCTCGCGCAGGGCCTCGCCGATGAGGGCGTGCCCATCGTCGGCACCTCGCCGGGCGCGATCCATCTCGCCGAGGACCGCGGGTCGTTCGGCGACGTCTTGGCCGAGGCCGATCTGCCGGCGCCCAAACACGGCACCGCCACGTCGTTCGCCGGCGCGAAGCGGATCGCCGACGAGGTCGGCTACCCGGTCCTCGTCCGACCGTCGTATGTGCTCGGCGGCCGCGGCATGGAGATTGTCGATGACGACGAGGGGCTCGAGGCGTACATCGAACGCGCGACACAGATCTCCCCAGAGCACCCGGTGCTGGTCGACCGGTTCCTCGATGACGCAGTCGAGATCGACGTCGACGCGTTGTACGACGGGCATGAGCTCTTCCTCGGCGGTGTCATGGAGCACATCGAGGAGGCCGGCATCCACTCCGGCGACTCGTCGTGCGCCATCCCGCCGATCACACTGGGCGCGGACGAGATCGAACGGATTCGGCGGTCCACCGAGGCGATCGCCGAGGGCGTCGGCGTACGCGGCCTGATCAACGTGCAATACGCGCTGGCCTCTGACGTGCTCTACGTGCTCGAGGCCAATCCACGTGCCTCGCGCACCGTGCCGTTCGTGTCGAAGGCGACCGCGACCCCGCTCGCCAAGGCCGCCGCCAGGGTCATGCTCGGCGCCACGATCGCGAGCCTGCGCGACGAGGGCATCCTCCCGGCCGATCGCGACGGCGGCGACCTCCCGAGCGGTGCGCCGATCGCGGTCAAGGAAGCCGTGATGCCGTTCAACCGGTTCCGCACCATCGACGGCAAGACCGTCGACACCGTGCTCGGGCCGGAGATGCGCTCGACCGGGGAGGTGATGGGCATCGACGCAGGGTTCGGGACGGCGTTCGCGAAGGCGCAGGTCGCGACCTTCGGCACGCTGCCGATCAAGGGCACGGCGTTCGTCTCGATGGCCAACCGCGACAAGCGGCACATGATCTTCCCGATCAAGCGGCTGGCCGACCTGGGCTTCGAGATCCTCGCCACGACGGGCACGGCGGCCGTCCTGCGGCGCAACGGCGTCGACGCGCGGGTGATCCGCAAGCTCTCGGAACTGCCGCCCGACGCGACACCGGAGCGATCGACGATCGTGACCAAGATCCTCGACGGCGACATCGACCTGATCGTCAACACTCCGCACGGCACGACCGTGGGTGGCAGCCCACGCATGGACGGCTACGAGATCCGCACCGCGGCCGTCCGCGCCAACATTCCCTGCATCACGACGGTCCAAGGCCTCGCGGCCGCGGTGCAGGGCATCGAGGCGCTCCGCTCCGGCGAGGTGGACGTCAGACCCCTACAGTCATGGGGCGTGACGCTCCGATGACGGTTACACACGCGGTTGATGCGCAAGCCCACAGTGGGCCGGTGCAGGCACGGGCTGAGGTCGTTTCGATCGCCTCTGCCGGGGATTACTTCCGGCTCGTGCTGGCCGCCTCTGGCGTTGCCGAGCGGGTACGGGCGGGGCAGTTCGCGGCGTTGGCCGTGGGCGGACCGGAGTCGGCGATGCTGCTGCGACGGGCCTTCTCGATCTACCGCGCCGATCCGGGTGCCGAGACCGTCGAGATCGTGCTCGCCGTCCACGGCAAGGGCACGGCCTGGCTCGCCGACCTACGACCCGGCGACCTGGTCGACATCGTGGCTCCGTTGGGCCGGCCGTTCGCGCTCCCGGACGCCCCCCGACCATGCGTACTCGTCGCCGGCGGATATGGCAGCGCCCCGATGTTCAGGCTCGCCGACCGACTCCGCGAACGCGGCTGCGCCGTACACCTGGTGCTGGGAGCGGCAACCGAGTCTCGACTGTTCGGCGTGGCCGAGGCTGACCGGGTCGCCGACTCGATCGCCGTGACGACCGAAGACGGCTCGGCTGGCGTGACCGGGCGCGTTACCGACGTACTTCCCCAGCTGATCCGCGATGCGCGAGCCCGAGCGGTCTATGCGTGTGGGCCGATGGCGATGCTGCGAGCCGTCAGCGCCGTGGCGACCGACCTCGGTGCGGACAGCCAGTGCGCTGTCGAGGAGGCGATGGCCTGCGGCGTCGGCGTCTGCATGACGTGCGTGCTGCCGGTGATCGGCGACGACGGTTTCACTCGCATGGTCCGATCTTGCGTTGAGGGGCCGGTCTTCTCAGGCGATCGGGTGCGCTGGGACGCCGTCGGCACCATCCCCGAGGACACGTGGGGGAGAGGCGTATGAGCAGCCTGCCCATGTGGACGCGGCAAGACGCGCAATGTCGGTGCGAAGAAGTGGGAAGGACGCGCAATCTCGACGCGAAGGACGGGGGTGGGCGTTGATGGTCGACGTGGACCTCGCCATCGACCTCGCGGGCGTCGCGCTGCCCAACCCGGTCATGACGGCCTCCGGATGCGCCGCGGCCGGGCGCGAGCTCGACCAGTTCTTCGACGTCGCCGAGCTGGGTGCGATCGTCACCAAGTCGATCATGCTGGCGCCACGATCCGGCCGGCCGACCCCGCGAATGGCGGAGACCCCGTCGGGCATGCTCAACTCGATCGGTCTGCAAGGTCCTGGCATCGACGCATTTTTGGCCGACGACCTGCCGTGGCTGGTCGATCGCGGCGCTCGGCCGATCGTCTCGATCGCGGGATCGGCGGTCGGGGAGTTCGTCGAGCTCGCCGGCCGTGTCAGCGCGAGCCCCGGCGTCACGGCGATCGAGGTCAACATCTCGTGTCCCAACGTCGAAAACCGCGGCCTCGTGTTCGCCTGCGATCCGGGCCAGGCTTCGAACGTGATCGGCGCCGTCCGCCGAGAGGTGCCGTCGGACATTCCGGTGTTCGCCAAACTGTCTCCCGACGTGACCGACATCGTGTCGATCGCCGAGTCTGTCATGGACGCGGGCGCGACCGGACTCTCGATGATCAACACCCTGCTCGGCATCACGATCGATCCCGACACGCTGCGCCCGACGCTCGGCGGTGTGACCGGTGGCCTCTCGGGTCCGGCGATCCGACCAGTCGCGGTGCGCTGCGTTTGGCAGGTGCACGCGGCGATGCCCGACGTGCCGATCATCGGCATCGGCGGCATCCGCACCGGGGCCGACGCCTTCGAGTTCTTGCTCGCGGGCGCCTCCGCGGTCCAGGTCGGTACCGTCACGTTTCACGATCCATCGGCGCCGATGCGAGTGGCGGCCGAGCTTGCCGGGGAGCTCGCTCGCCGTGGTTTCGGCAAGCCCGCCGAGGTGATCGGCCTTGCGCATCAACGCAGAGGAGAAGCATGAGTGAGCCGTTCGGCGTCCGACTGCGAGCCGCGATGGACGAGCGAGGACCGTTGTGTGTCGGCCTCGATCCGCATGCGGCGTTGCTCGACGCCTGGGGGCTGCCCGATACCGCGTACGGCTTGGAACGCTTCACCATGACGGTCGTCGAGTCGTTGGCCGATCGGATCGCAGTCATCAAGCCCCAGTCGGCGTTCTTCGAGCGCCACGGTTCGGCCGGCGTCGCCGTGTTGGAGCGGGCGATCAGCGCCACCCAGGAGTACGGCGCCCTCGTCCTCCTCGACGTGAAGCGTGGCGACATCGGTTCGACGGTCGACGCGTACGCCGACGCCTATCTCGGCCCCTCGTCGTCCCTGGCCGCCGATGCGATCACGGTGCATCCGTATCTCGGCTTCGGTGCCCTGCAGCCGTTCATCTCGATGGCGCTGGAGCACAACCGGGGTGTGTTCGTCGTCACCTTGTCGTCCAACCCCGAAGGACGCGAGGTCCAGCAGGCGTCGCAGGGCGCAGTCACGGTCGCCGGCGCGATCCTGCGCCAGATCGCCGAGCTCAACGGTGGCATCGAGCCGATGGGATCAATCGGTGCCGTCGTCGGCGCCACGACCGAAGACACCGACGACGATCTGAACATCAACGGGCCATTGCTGGCTCCTGGTTTCGGTGCCCAAGGCGGCACGGTCGACGACCTGCGACGCGTCTTCGGATCGGCATTGCCCAACGTGCTTCCGGCAACGTCACGTGCGGTTCTGTCGGCCGGTCCAGACCCCGCCACGCTGCAAGATGTTGCCGCCGAGATCGCCGACTCGCTCGCTTCCTGAACCGTCGTCACTGGTCATCTCGCAGCAATCTCGGTGCAACCGTCGGGCGATGACAGCCGACTAGCTTGACGGCCTCGTTGGGCTGTCGCTCGGGCAGCGGGCCGGTGCGTGTGATGAACCGCTGCTGTGCCAGAGTGGGGCGGCTCAAATTTCCCGGGAAGTGACGACAAGGAGAACACCAGAATGAAGAAGTACGCGGCCTTCGCGGCCTCGGTGGTGATTGGATCCGTCGCGTTGGTCGGTTGTGGGGAAGACGACTTCTGTGGCGACGCCGACGACATCGTCGGCTCGGGCGAGATCCCGGACCAGGAGACGATCCAGGAGCTCGCCGACCAGGCTCCGGACGAGATCTCGGACGACTTCCAGGTGCTGGCTGACGCGATGGACGACCCGCAGTCGGCCGACCAGGCTGCCGTTACCGAGGCGCAGGGCAACATCCAGTCCTGGGGCGACGACAACTGCGACAGCTGACCCCAGCCAACGGAAACAAGGGCGCGGCTGCCAACGCCGCGCCCTTGTTCCATGTCCACCAGCGAGAAGACGAACTGAGGAGCACCCGATGCGCCGAGTCAAGTGGCTCGCCGTGCCGATGGCGTTGGCCGCAATGCTGTCGGCCTGCGGCGATTCGGACGACGACAGTGACAGCGAACCGCAATCCGAGCCGTCGGTCACGGATGCCGGCGACGATGCCTTCTGCGACGAGGCCGAGGACATCGTCGGTTCGGGCCAGGTTCCGGACCAGGAGACGATCCAGAAGCTCGCCGACGAGGCTCCGGACGAGATCTCCGACGACTTCCAGATCCTCGCGGACGCGATGCGTGCCCCGCAGTCGGCCGACCAGGCTGCCGTTCAAGAGGCGCAAGCCAACACCCAGTCGTGGGGCGACGAGCACTGCACGAGCTGACCCGACTTGATTCACGAGATGGGCATGGCGCGCGCGGCGCAGCGTCCTGACTGGCGACACAGTAGAATCGGACATCTCGGGCACGAACGAGCGGTGATCGCCTCCAGAACGCACTTCGTCCCGACAGATCGCTGCCGAACTGGTCAGAACGTTTGCCCCGCGAGGCCAACCATCGCTAGTTTCCTGATGCGAAGCCGATCTCATCCGCCGCTCCCCGAGGTGAAACCGTGGCTCTACCGCCCCTGACTCCTGAACAGCGTCAAGCAGCCTTGGAGAAGGCTGCTGCGGCCCGAAGGGAACGTGCCGAGGTCAAGAATCGGCTGAAGCACTCGGGTGCGTCCCTGCACGACGTGTTGAGCGAGGGTCAGCACAACGAGGTCGTCGGCAAGATGAAGGTCCTCGACCTGTTGCAGTCGATGCCCGGGCTGGGCAAGGTCCGAGCCAAACAGCTGATGGAGCGGATCGGCATCGCCGAGACGCGCCGGGTCCGTGGGCTCGGCGTCAATCAGATCTCCGCTCTCGAGCGTGAGTTCGCCGACCAAGGCTGAGTCGGAGCGGTCCCGGCTGGTCGTGCTCGCGGGACCGACGGCGGTCGGCAAAGGGACGGTGGCCGCTCACGTCCGTGAGGGGCATCCCGAGGTATGGATCTCGGTATCGGTGACGACGCGTCGGCCGCGCCCTGGGGAGATCGACGGGGTGCACTATCACTTCGTCGACGGCGGGCGCTTCGACGAGATAGTCGAGGCCGGCGACCTCCTCGAGTGGGCGGTGGTTCACGGCGCCGCGCGCTACGGGACGCCGCGGCAACCGGTCATCGACGCGCTCGACGCCGGACGGATGGCGCTCTTGGAGATCGACCTCCAGGGTGCTCGCCAGATCCGCCAGTCCATGCCGGAGGCGTTGTTCGTCTTTTTGGCCCCGCCCACGTGGGACGAGCTCATACGCCGTCAGATGGGGCGCGGCACCGAAGACGCCGCCGAGCGGGAGCGTCGTCTCGAGTCGGCGCGGACCGAGTTGGCGGCGGAGTCGGAGTTTGACGTGACGATCGTCAACCACGAAGTCGAGCAAGCGTGCGAGGAGTTGGTAGCCTTAATGCGATCGGCTGCCGATCAACCGACCCACCACACTGATTGAGGGCTCAACCGTGTCCGGAACCCAGGCGTCTGCCGAGGGGATCACCAACCCGCCCATCGACGATCTGCTTACCAAGACCGACTCGAAGTACAAGTTGGTCCTTTACAGTGCCAAGCGGGCTCGTCAGATCAACGCCTACTACTCCCAGCTCGGCGAGGGCCTGCTCGAGTACGTCGGTCCGCTGGTCGACACCCATGTGCAGGAGAAGCCGCTGTCGATCGCATTGCGCGAGATCGAGGCCGACCTGCTGACGGTCGAAGACATCAAGGAGTCCGACGTGGCCGGGGACGAAGGGGAGAAGACGGCCTAAGGCCGCCCGGCCGCCCATGTCCGCGTCCACGCACGATTCCGCGACGTCGCCTCGCCGTCTTCGCGTGATCCTGGGCGTGGGCGGAGGGATCGCCGCCTACAAGGTCTGCGGACTGCTGCGGCGGCTCGCCGAGTCCGGGCACGACGTACGCGTGACGCCGACCGCCTCGGCTCTGGAGTTCGTCGGCGCCGCGACCTGGGAGGCGCTGTCCGGCCATCCCGTACATGTGGGGGTCTTCGACGACGCTCACGAGGTGCCGCATGTCGAGCTCGGCCGGCGGGCCGACCTCGTCGTGGTGGCGCCGGCGACCGCCAACCTGTTGGCCAAGGCCGCGCACGGCATCGCCGACGACCTCCTCACCAACACGCTGTTGACTGCTCGCTGCCCGGTCGTGATGGTCCCCGCGATGCACACCGAGATGTGGGAGCATCCGGCGACCGTCGCCAACGTCGAGCTCCTGCGGGAGCGCGGCGTCATTGTCATGGAGCCCGACGTGGGTCGCCTCACCGGCGCCGACAGTGGCAAGGGTCGGCTGCCCGACTCGGCGCAGATCTTTGACCTGCTTCGGGTCGTGCTGCGCCGCGGCGTCGACGGTCTCGAGCCCGATCTGGTCGGCCGGCACGTCGTCATCTCGGCCGGCGGCACCCGCGAATACGTCGATCCCGTTCGGTTCCTCGGCAACCGCTCGTCGGGGCGACAGGGGTTCGCGTTGGCCAGCACGGCGCTCGCCCGTGGCGCCACGGTCACCGTGGTCGCCGCTCACGTCGATGTGCCGGCGCCCGGTGGCGTCGACGTGGTCCGGGTCGATACGACCGAGGAGTTGCGCGAGCAGATGCTCGGCGCCGCTGTCGACGCCGACGCGGTCGTGATGGCCGCGGCGCCCGCCGACTTCCGGCCGGTCAAACCCAGCAGCGTCAAGATCAAGCGGTCCGCCGACGGTGGCGCTCCGCAGATCGAGCTGACCCAAAACCCCGACATCCTCGCGCAGTTGGTCGCCAGTCGCAGCGGCAAGGAGCCGGTTATCGTCGGGTTCGCGGCCGAAACGGGCGACGAGGCTGCCGGCGTACTCGAGCATAGCCGCGACAAGCTGGCCCGCAAGGGGTGTGACTTCCTCGTGGTCAACGACGTCAGCGCTGGCAAGGTCTTCGGCCAGCCGGTCAGCGAGGCGGTCATCCTCGGCGCCGACGGTTCGGCGACGGCAGTGCCCGCAGGCCCGAAGGAAGACATCGCCGACGCGGTCTGGGATGCCGTCGTCCACCGACTCGGCTAACCCCGCCACTCGCGCCGAGATTGCGCGTCTCGCCCGCCGGATCCACCGACGCGGTCGGGTTCCGGCATGTGAGCGGGCGGGACGCGCAATCTCGGCAGAACGGTCTCGGCGGTTAGGCTGGTCGCAAGGGACCGCCGACCAGATGGGACAACCGTGAGCCGACTGTTCACCTCCGAATCCGTGACCGAGGGACATCCGGACAAGATCGCCGACGCGATCAGCGACAGTGTCTTGGACGCCCTTCTCGCGGAGGATCCGCGCAGTCGGGTCGCGATCGAGACACTGGTCACCACTGGGCTCGTCGTCGTCGCCGGAGAGGTGACGACCGAGGCGTACGCCGAAATCCCCCGCATCGTGCGCGACCGCATCGTGCAGATCGGCTACGACTCGTCGAAGAAGGGCTTCGACGGCAGGTCGTGCGGCGTCCAGATCTCGCTCGATGCGCAGTCCGGCGACATCGCGCAGGGTGTCGACGGTGCCTACGAGGAGCGGACCGAGCAGTCGACGGATCCGTTGGACCGGCAGGGCGCCGGCGACCAGGGACTGATGTTCGGGTACGCCTGCGACGAGACGCCCGAGTTGATGCCGCTGCCGATCACGATCGCGCACCGACTGGCGCAGCGGTTGGCCGACGTACGCCGGGACGGCACGATGGCCTACCTCCGCCCGGACGCGAAGACCCAGGTGACGATCGAATACGACGGCGATCGGCCGGCGAGCGTCGACACGGTGGTGGTGTCGACCCAGCACGCGGCCGACATCGACCTCGACGCGATGCTGACGCCCGACGTGCGCAAGCATGTCGTCGACGCCGTGCTCGACCGGTTCGACATCGACCACAGTGGCTATCGGCTCCTCGTCAACCCGACCGGGCGGTTCGAGATCGGCGGCCCGATGGGCGATGCCGGGCTCACCGGACGCAAGATCATCATCGACACCTATGGCGGCATGGCCCGACACGGTGGCGGCGCCTTCAGCGGCAAGGATCCGAGCAAGGTCGACCGGTCGGCCGCCTACGGCATGCGCTGGGTCGCCAAAAACGTCGTCGCAGCCGGGCTCGCGAGTCGCTGCGAGGTGCAGGTGGCGTACGCGATCGGCAAGGCGCAACCGGTCGGGTTCTACGTCGACTGCTTCGGCACCGAGACGATGCCGGCGGGCCGGATCGCGACGGCGGTGCGCGACGTCTTCGACCTTCGGCCGGCGGCGTTGATCCGCGACCTCGACCTGCTGCGACCCATCTACGCGGCGACGGCGGCCTACGGGCACTTCGGTCGGGAGCTTCCCGAGTTCACCTGGGAGCGCACCGACCGCGCCGAGCAGTTGCGCGACGCCGCGGGCGCGTGACGGAGCGGGGTTTGGCGCGGGGGACCCCTGCGACGAACCTATTGGCGTGGGGGACCCCTGCGCCAATACCGGCATGGCCCCAAACCCGGAGGATTCGGTCTGATGCCACCCACGGCGGTCGTGTTCGACATCGGCGGCGTGCTCGTCGACTGGGATCCGCGCTACCTGTTTCGCGACGTCATCTCCGACGACGCCACCCGTGAGTGGTTCCTGCGTGAGGTGTGCCCGCCGGAGTGGAACCTCGAACAAGATCGCGGCCGTCCCTGGGCGGACGCCGTAACCGAGGCCACCGGGCGTCATCCCGATCACGCCGGCTGGATCCGGGCCTACGACGAGCGCTGGCTCGAGACGATCGGCGGTGTCGACGAGGCGGTGGCCGACCTCGTACGCGACCTCCGACGCACGGGCATGCCGACGTACGCGTTGACGAACTACTCCGCCGAGAAGTGGGCGCTGTCGCGCGAGCGGCTCGACATCTTGCGGGCGTTCGACGGCGTCGTCGTGTCGGGTGAGGAGCGTGTCGTCAAGCCGGATGAGCGGATCTATCGCATCCTCATCGAGCGGTACGACCTCGATCCGGCGGCCACGTACTTCACCGACGACGTCACCGCCAACGTCGAAGCGGCGCGGTCTGTCGGCATCGACGCCGAGCGGTTCATCGATGCGGCGACCACCCGAACTCAGCTCGCCGCCCGCGGGCTTCTCGAGTTCGGACCTGTGGACAACGCCCAACGGTCCGATCCGGCTGGTACAACCACAGTGTGAACGGGACGAACGCCGACCCGCCGCCAGAGCAACTCGCCCTGGTGCGCGAGACCGTGCGTACCCGCCGACCCAAGCCGAGTCCCTCGATCGCGACCGACCGTCCGATCGCCCGAGTCGCCGTCGACATGCCGCTCGCCCATCTCGATCGGCCCTTCGACTACCTCGTGACCGAAGCGCAAGCCGAGTCGGCGCAACCGGGCTGTCGGGTACGGGTGCGGTTCGCCGGTCAGAGGCTCGACGCGTTCGTCCTCGATCGGGTCGACACCACCGACCACGACGGTCGCCTCGGCCGACTCGAACGCGTCGTCTCGCCCGAGGTCGTCCTGCGGGCCGACATCGCCCGCCTCTGTCGCGCCGTGGCCGATCGCTATGCGGGCACCTTCGCCGATGTGGTCCGACTCGCGGTGCCACCTCGACACGCTCGCGAGGAGAAGACCGAACGCGAACCACCCGAGCCCCATCCACTGCCGGACCCGGACGGCACGCTCTGGGAGCCCTACGCCGGCTCGACTCGCCTTCTCGACCCACTCGCCGAGGGTGGCAGCCCACGCGTGTGTTGGACCGTGCTGCCTGGTGCCGCGCCGCCGGGAGCCGATTGGCCCGCAGCGCTGGCCCAGACGGTCCTCGCCGCGCTGCGGTCGGGCCGGGGGAGCGTGGTGTGCCTGCCCGACGTACGCGACGTCGATCGTCTCGACGCGGCGCTGACTGCCGTGCTCGGCGGCCCCGATCGCCACGCCGTCCTCACCGCTGCACAGGGGCCGCAGGCGCGCTACCGCGCGTTCTTGGCGCTGGCCCGCGGCCATGTCAAGGTCGCCATCGGCAACCGCGCGGCGGCGTTCGCGCCGGTCCACGAGCTCGGCCTCGCGGCCGTCTGGGATGACGGCGACGACCTGCATGCCGAGCCGCGCGCGCCCTACCCCCACGCGCGCGAGGTCTTGCTCACCAGGGCGCACGAGGCCGACGCCGCCGTGTTGCTCGCCGGGCCTGCGAGGTCGGTCGAGGCCCACGCGCTGGTCGAGTCCGCCTGGTGCATCGATCTCGCGGCCGAGCCCGAGCGTCGTCGGCACGCCGGCCCGAGGGTCACGGCGGCCGGCGCCGACTCCCATGGGGCCGAGCGTGACCCCGCCGGCCGGGGCGCTCGGCTGCCACGCGAGGCCCTGACCGTGTTGCGTGAGAGCGCCCCGGCCGGCCCGGTGCTGGTCAGCGTGCCTCGCAGCGGCTACCGACCCACGCTGTCCTGTCAGACCTGCCATGCCCCGGCGCGCTGTGCCACCTGCCACGGCCCGCTCGGCCAGCCCGAGTCGGAGGCGGCGCCGGCCTGCCGTTGGTGTGGCACGGCCGCGCCTGAGTGGGTCTGCCCCGAGTGCGACGGCACGACCCTCCGGGCTCCGGTCATCGGCGAGCGGCGCACCGCCGAAGAGATCGGACGTGCCGTGTCCGGCGTGACGGTCCGCACCTCGGCCGGCGAGCGGGTGCTCGATCGGGTCGACGGTCGGCCGCAGGTCGTCGTCGCCACTCCGGGTGCGGAGCCGGTGGCCGACGGAGGCTACGCCGCCGGGCTGATCCTCGACGCGGGTCTCGTGTTGGCGCGTGCCGACCTGCGCACGGCCGAAGAAGCCGTTCGGCGGTGGTCGCATGTCGTGTCGCTGGTGCGCCCCGAGTCTGACGGTGGCCGCGTGGTGCTGGTCGGGTCGGCCTCCGCGCCGCCGGTCCAGGCGCTCGTGCGGGCCGATCCGGTGGGGTTCGCCGCTCGCGAGCTGGCCGAGCGCCGGTCGGCTCGGCTGCCGCCGACGGTACGGCTCGCGACCGTCAGCGGTCCGTCGGATGCGGTGACCGCGCTGCTCGACGAGTCGTGGCCGGAGCCGAAGGAACTGCTGGGGCCCGTGGCGACCGGCGACGACGAGGTGCGCTTGGTGATTCGGGTGCCGCGCCGAGAGGGGTCGGCGCTGGCCGCCGCGTTGCAGCGGGTGCAGTCGCAGCGCAGTGCGCACAAGGCGCCGCCGTTGCGAGTCCGGGTCGACCCGTATGAGTTGGAGTAGGCGCCGATGACCGACGGTGGCTTCGCGCTGCGACTGGCCGCGGCCGGCGACGCCGAGTTCCTCGCGGACATGCTGGTCGAGGCGGTCAACTGGGACCCTCGTCGACCGGCGGTCAGCCGCGAGCGGGTTGTCGCCACTCGGGAGACGGTCCGCTATGTAGCGGGCTGGCCGCGATCGGGTGAGCTCGGGGTGGTCGCCGTCGACAGTGGTGGCGGTCCGATCGGGGCGGCTTGGCTACGCCAGTTCGCGGCGGCCGACCCCGGATACGGTTTCGTCGCGCCGGAGGTGCCTGAGCTGTCAGTGGGCGTCCTGCCCCCTTGGCGGGGCCGGGGCGTCGGCGGCTCGCTGATCGACGAGTTGGCCCGACGGGCGGCCGCGGCCGGCATCGCCCGGATCTCACTGAGCGTCGAACGCGCCAACCGGGCTCGGGCGCTCTACGTACGTGCCGGCTTCACGACGGTCGAGTCCGGCCCAGACGCAGACACCATGGTGATAATGCTCGCGCCATGATCGGGCCGCTCATCCCTAGACTGGTCCGACACATCCAGGTTGTCCTTAAGGAGCCCGCGCCCCATGGCCATTCGCCCGATCCGGCTGTTCGGTGACCCGCTGCTGCGGACCAAGGCGGCCCCGGTCGCCGATTTCGACGCCGAGTTGCGTGCGTTGGTCGCTGACCTGACCGACACGATGCTCGACGCACCCGGATCCGGCTTGGCCGCGCCGCAGATCGGGGTGGGGCTTCGGGTGTTCACCTACAACGTCGACGACGAAGTCGGCCACCTGGTCAATCCGCGGTTGGAGCTGTCCGACGAGACCCAGCTCGGGCCGGAGGGCTGCCTGTCGATCCCGGAGCTGACGTTCGAGTGCCTGCGTGCCCTGCGGACGGTGGCGCACGGCTTCAACATGTACGGCGATCCGATCACCATCGGCGGATCGGACATGCTTGCCCGGGCGCTGCAGCACGAGACGGACCATCTCGACGGCGTGTTGTTCGTCGACCGACTCGACCGCGAGATCCGCAAGCTCGCGATGCGGGCGATCCGCGAGGCCGAGTGGTCCGGTGCGCCCGCGCCGACGGTGAAGGTGTCGCCGCACCCCATGTTCGGCAAGGGAACCTGATCCGTGCGGTTGCTCTTCGTCGGTACGCCGGAGGTCGCGCTGCCCGCGCTGGAGGCGTTCGTCGCGAGCCAACACGAGGTGATCGGCGTGCTCACACGTCCGGAGGCACGGTCCGGCAGGGGACGCCGCCGTCATCCGTCGGCGGTCGCGGTCCGAGGCGATGCGCTCGGCCTGCCCGTCCTGACCCCGGAGCGGCCGGGCGACCCGGCGTTCGTGGAGCAACTGCGCGAGCTGGCACCGGACTGTTGCCCGGTCGTCGCATACGGCGCGTTGCTCCCGCAGTCGGTGCTCGACATTCCCCGCCACGGTTGGGTCAACCTGCATTTCTCGGTACTGCCCGCGTGGCGCGGTGCCGCCCCGGTGCAGCGGGCCATCCTCGCGGGCGACGAGGTCACCGGAGCGACGGCGTTTCGGATCGTTAAGGAGCTCGACGCCGGGCCGGCGCTCGGCACACTGACGGAGTCGATCCGACCGAGCGACACGGCCGGTGAGCTCCTGGAGCGGTTGGCCATCGCCGGGGCGCCGCTCCTCGTCGACACCATCGACCACCTCGAGATCGGCGACATCGACGAACGTCCACAACCCGACGACGGCGTCTCGTACGCGCCGAAGATCGAGATCGACGACGCGCGTATTCGGTGGATCGAGCCGGCGTTCGCGGTGGATCGCCGGATCCGCGCGTCTACGCCGGCGCCCGGGGCCTGGACGACGCTCGACGACACGCGGCTCAAGATCGGGCCGGTGCGGATGCTGCCGGACGCCACCGACCTGGCGCCGGGCGAGCTCGACGCCGATCGGCGACAGGTGCGGGTCGGCACTGGAACCCATGCCGTGGCGCTCGGTGAGATCCAGCCGCCGGGCAAGCAGGCGATGGACGCCACCGCATGGGGCCGGGGCGCGCGACTCGACGGGCGGGTCCGTCTTGGCGCCGACGACTGAGGCCGAGCGGCCACGCGGAGCCGCGCTCGACGTCATGGCGGCGGTCCGTGAGCGGGACGCCTTCGTCAACCTGCTGCTGCCGTCGTTGCTCGCCGAACGCGGACTGTCTGGCCGCGACGCGGCGCTGGCGACCGAGCTCGCCGCCGGCACGGTCCGGCTGTGGGGGCTCTACGACGCCATCGTGGCGGACCTCGTCGAACGCCCTCTCGACGAGCTCGACCCGCGCCTGCTCGACATTCTCCGGCTGGGGTGCCACCAACTGCTGTCGATGCGGACACCGTCACACGCGGCCGTGTCGACCAGCGTCGACCTGGTGAAGACTCGGATCGGGCGCCGCCCGGCGGGACTCGCCAACGCGGTGTTGCGCCGGGTGTCCAGCCGCGACGTCGACGCCTGGGTCGATGCAGTGGCGCCGGCGCGGTCGGCCGACCCGCTCGGACATCTGGCCGTCCGACACAGTCATCCGCGCTGGATAGTCGACGCCTTGCACGACGCGCTCGGCGGAGACATCGACGAGACTGAGCGCCTGCTGGCCGCCGACAACGATCCACCGGCCGTGACGCTCGTCGCCCGGCCGGGTCTCGCGACGCAAGAAGAGTTGCTGGTCGAAGGTGCGACGCGAGGGGACTGGTCGCCTTACGCGGTACGGCTCGCCGGCGGCAACCCTGCCGAGCTGCCCGCCGTACGTGAGGGCCGGGCGGGAGTGCAGGACGAGGGCTCGCAGGTGGTGGCGATGACCTTGGCCGACGCGCCGTTGGACGGACCGGACGCTCGCTGGCTCGATCTGTGTGCCGGGCCTGGCGGCAAGGCGGCGCTGCTCGCCGGTCTGGCAGAGCAGCGGGACGCCATCGTCGTGGCAGGTGATCGGCAGCCGCATCGAGCGTCTCTGGTCGCGCGTACGGTGGAGCGCTTCGCCGCGGCGCGGGTGGTCGTGGCCGACGGCACTCAGCCGGCGTGGGGCGAGTCGGTCTTCGACCGCGTCCTCGTCGATGCGCCTTGCACCGGCCTCGGCGCGCTGCGGCGTCGGCCCGAGGCGCGTTGGCGGCGCCGGCCGACCGATCTCGACGGCCTGACCCGGCTGCAGGGTGCGCTGCTCGATGCGGCGGTTCGATCCGTCCGTCCGGGGGGCTTGGTGGCGTACGCGACCTGCTCGCCGCATCTGGCAGAGACGCGCGAGATCGTCGAGGCGCAGCGGCACCGATCCGACGTCGACCTGGTCGACCCGCGAGCGCTTTGGCCCGCAATCCCGGATCAGGATGCGCCGTGGCTGCAGCTGTGGCCGCATCGGCATGGCACGGACGCGATGTTCGTCGCCGTGCTCCGTCGGCGCTGACGGGGCCCGACGCCGAGGCTGCGTTCAACCGTGGACGCTGACGAGCCCCCCGAAGCGGTCCGGTTAGGGTGACGCTCCCAAACGAGAGAAGGCTCGCTTCCATGACGTTGGAATGCATGAACCCCGACGAAATCGACACCCCGCTGACGTACAGCCACGTTGTCGTGGCCTCCGGCACTCGAATGGTCTTCGTCGCGGGTCAGGTGGCCGAGGACAAGGAAGGCAACATCGTCGGACCGGGCGACCTGGTGGCCCAGGCGAAGCAAGTGTTCGACAACATCGGCCACGCCCTTGCCGCGGCCGGCGCCCGACCCGATCAGGTGACGAAGCTGACCATCTTCGTCGCCAACTACGAGCGTGAACACCTCGCGCTCATCGAGCAGGGGAGAGTCGCGCTGTTCGGCGACCACAAGCCGACTGACACGCTGATCGGAGTCGCCGCGCTGTCCAGTCCGGACTATCTCCTCGAGGTCGACGCAGTCGCGGTGGTCGACGACGCGGTTTGACGATCCACGACCCTCACGGCTCTCCGAACCACGGCTGGATCGCGGAACACTCCTGGTGCAGAACGACTGGGTCGGAGATCAGTCCGTACCGCGCATCGTCCGGATAGGTCACCGCTCTGTGCGGCGCATCTCCCGCGAACCGGCGAGTCGCTTCCCAGTCTTGCCAGTAGGTGAGCAGGAAGACGTGGGCGTAATCGTCCTGCGTCACGCGGCGGAAGAAGACGCCGAGGTTGCCGGGGAACCGCTTCGAGCTGCTCGATGACCATGTCGCGGAAATGCTGCTCGAACGCGTCACCGGACTCGATCGGCACGACGCCGTGCCACGAACGAACGATCATCGGCGCATCGTAGGCCGTGTCGGGCCGAGACGCTGGCTAGACTCCGGCGCAATGGGCATTCAGATCTCGCCGAGCATCTTGTCGGCCGACTTCGCCAACCTCGCGAGCGCGGCGGGGTCGGTGCCGAGCGCCGACTGGCTGCATGTCGACGTGATGGACAACCACTTCGTCCCGAACCTGACGATCGGCCAGCCGGTCGTGGAGTCGCTTGCCAAGGCGGCGAGCCTGCCGCTGGACGTGCACCTGATGATCGACGAACCCGATCGATGGGCGCCCGGCTACGTCGAGGCCGGTGCAGAGAACGTGACGTTCCATGTCGAGGCGGCTCATGCTCCAGTACGGCTGGCTCGCGAGCTCCGATTGCAGGGCGCCCGTGCCGGACTGGCGTTGAAGCCGGCGACGCCGATCGAGCCGTGCGAGGATCTGCTCGGCGAGTTCGACATGGTCCTCGTCATGACGGTCGAGCCCGGCTTCGGGGGGCAGCAGTTTCTCGATGTGTGTCTGCCGAAGGTGCGCCGGGCCCGGCAGTTGATCGACAAGCGTGGCGGTGACCTGTGGCTGCAGGTCGACGGCGGAGTCGCTGCCGACACCATCGGGCGCTGCGCCGAGGCAGGGGCGGACGTCTTCGTCGCGGGCTCGGCCGTCTTCGGCGCCGACGATCCGGATGCGGTTGTGGCACAGCTGCGGTCGGTCGCCGGGGGCGCGTGAGTCGTTGGCGCTGGGGTCCCCTGCGCCAAACCTATTGGCGTGGGGGACCCCTGCGCCCGAAGCGGATTGGCGCGATCCTCCCCAGTCCGCCAGAGCCCCGTGGCCCACGTCACGCCGCCCGTCTCGCGTTCCCGTGACATACTCGCGAGTGAGTCAACAGACTCGCGTGCTCCGGGGTCGGTGAAATTCCGAGCCGGCGGTGACAGTCCGCGACCCGGTCCAGCGTCATGGCGCAGGTCCGGTTGACCCGGTGAAATTCCGGGACCGACGGTGAAAGTCCGGATGGGAGGCGCACGCGCCGGTCTCGACGTGTGTCGGCATAGCCGTGGGCACGTCGGTGGCCGTCGGCTACGCGACCCCGGAGTCCGCTTCGACGGACGAGAGGGATCGCGATGGCGAGCCAGGCCGAGATCGCCGCGATGCGGCGCGCACTCGACGCCGCCCGCGAGCCCACCCAACGCATCTCGCCCAATCCCCGCGTTGGCTGCGTCCTGCTCGATCCCACGGGCCGCATCCTCGCCGTCGGGCGTCACCAAGGCCCCGGCACACCACACGCCGAGGCAGATGCCCTGACCCTGGCCGGTCCCGCCGCGTCGGGGGCGACGGCCGTGGTCACGTTGGGGCCGTGCGACCACCACGGTCGGACCGGACCGTGCACGGACGCCCTCATCGCTGCCGGCGTGGCCCGGGTAGTCTATGCCGCCGACGACCCCAATCCGCTGGCCGCTGGCGGCACGGCCGTCCTGCGTGCCGCCGGCATCGACGTCGAGGGCGGCGTGCTCGCGGACGCGGCGTACGCCCTCAACGAGCGCTGGCTCACCGCGGTCGCCCGCAGCCGCCCGTATGTCACCTGGAAGTACGCCGCCACGCTCGACGGCCGCAGCGCCGCCGCGGACGGCACGAGCGCCTGGATCACCTCACCAGAGTCCCGCCGCGACGCCAACTGTCGTCGAGCCGAGGCGGACGCGGTCGTGGTCGGCACCGGCACCGTGCTCGCCGACGACCCGCGGCTGACCGTGCGCGACGACGCCGACGCGCCACTGCCGTACGACGAGCAGCCGCTCCGAGTCGTCGTTGGCGACCGCGAGATCCCCGACGAGGCGCGGGTGTGGGACGACTCGGCGCCGACGATGCAGATCCGCACTCGCGACGTCGACTCGGTTTTGGTCGCCCTGCACGATCTCGAGGTGCGCCACGTGTGGCTCGAGGGTGGCCCGCGGCTGGCCGGTGCGTTCGTGGCGGCCGGTGTCGTCGACGAGGTGGTCGGCTATGTCGCGCCCGCGTTCCTCGGCGCCGGCGCCACTGCCTTGACCGACGCCGGCATCGACACGATCTCCGACATCCGTCGATTCACGTTGCGCGACGTCTGCCGTCTCGGTCCCGACGTACGCGTCATCGCTCGTCCGACGCAAGAGGAAGGCTGACATGTTCACAGGCATCGTCGAGCAGATGGGCGTTGTCGTCGCCCGGACTGAGGCGGGCGACGGAGCCCGATTGACGATTCGCGGCTCGCTCGTGGTCGAGGACGCGTCGCCGGGCGACTCGATCGCAGTCAACGGCTGCTGTCTGACCGTCGTCGAGCGCGACGACACGATGTTTACCGCCGATGTGATGCGCGAAAGCCTCGACAAGACCTCGCTCGGTCGACTCGCGCAAGGCAGCCCGGTCAATCTCGAGCGAGCCGTGCAGGTCGGCGATCGACTCGGTGGTCACCTCGTGCAGGGGCACGTCGACGGTACGGGCACGATCGTCGAGCGGCAGCCCGGCGACCGATGGGAGGTCGTCCGGGTCGAGCTGCCGCCCGACCTGGTCCGCTACGTCGCCCCCAAGGGGTCGATCACCATCGACGGCACGTCGCTGACGGTGGTCGACGTCAACGACGATCCGGCGTGGTTCACCGTCGCGTTGATCCCGACGACCCTCGAGCAGACGACGCTCGGTCGCGCCGCCGTCGGCGACCCGGTCAACCTCGAGGTCGATGTTCTCGCCAAGTACGTCGAGCGCCTCCTCACGTCAGGCCAATGCGTCCTGCGATCCGATGCGTACAACCCGCACGTTGCAGATCGCAGAAGTGGTGTTGAAGGCAGGCTGAAATGAATCTAGATCCGCTGAATTGGCTGTTCACCGCCGAGCTGTACATCGGCGACCAGGCGATCCTGTGGCGCGAGATCGTCGGCAACGCGTTCGGTCTGGCCTGTGCGTTCGGCGGCATGCGTCGCCGGGTCTGGGCCTGGCCGATCGGCATCGTCGGCAACGTGTTGCTGTTCACGGTCTTCCTCGGCGCGGTGTTCGACACGCCGCAGGACAAGACTCTGTGGGGCCAAGCCGGACGCCAGGTCTTCTTCGTCCTCGTGTCCCTGTGGGGATGGCACCGCTGGCGGCAGTCCAAGCTGCGTCGTGGCATCGAGCACGGGCCTGCGATCCGACCGCGCTGGGCGACGTGGAACGAGCGGGCCCAGCTGGTTCTGCTGTACGCCGCCGGCACGGCCCTCTTCTGGTGGATCTTCGGCATCATCGGGTCGTACGGCCGTCTCACCGAGGCGTGGATCCTCACCGGCAGCATCCTCGCGACCTATGGCATGGCCCGTGGCTGGGTCGAGTTCTGGCTGATTTGGATCTCGGTCGACGCGGTCGGAGTGCCGACACTGCTCGACGCCGGCTTCTATCCATCGGCGACGCTGTACGCGTTCTACGGCGCGTTCTGCCTCGCCGGATTCATCGCCTGGTGGCGGATCGACAACGCGTCCGTCGCGTCACCGGAGCACGACCTCGCGGAGGCACGATGAGCATCCGACTGGACAGCGTCGAGAGAGCGATCACCGACATCGGCGCCGGCAAGGCGGTGGTCGTCGTCGACGACGTAGACCGCGAGAACGAAGGCGATCTGATCTTCGCCGCGAGCAAGACGACGCCGGAGCTGATGGCGTTCATGATCCGCTGGACGAGTGGCGTGATCTGCGCGCCGGTGACGGGGGAGACGCTCGACCGCCTGGGCATTCCGCTCATGACGCCACGCAGCCGAGACCGGATGCGCACGGCGTACACGATCTCCGTCGATGCCCGCGACGGTGTCACGACGGGCATCTCGGCGGCCGACCGAGCGCGTACGGTGCGGGTGCTGGTCGACTCGGCGACCGAGCCGTACGAGATCGTGCAGCCGGGCCACGTGTTCCCGCTGCGGGCGCAGGACGGCGGCGTGCTCGCGCGACCCGGACACACCGAGGCGGCGGTCGACCTGGCGCGGCTGGCAGGGCTGACTCCGGCCGGTGTGATCTGCGAGATCGTCAACGACGACGGCACGATGAAGCGCGGCGAGCAGCTGCGCGAGTTCGCCGACGAGCACGGACTCTCCATGATCACGATCGCCGACCTGATCAGCTATCGGCGCCGCAACGAGACGCACGTGATCCGGATCGCCGAGACCCGGCTGCCGACCGAGTTCGGGCTCTTCACCGGGTACGGCTACCGCAACCGCGTCGACGGCACCGAACACGTGGCGCTCGTACACGGTGACATCGAAGACGGCCATGACGTGCTGACCCGGCTTCACTCGGAGTGCCTGACCGGCGACGTGTTCGGGTCGCAGCGTTGCGACTGCGGGCCGCAGCTGCAGGCGGCGCTGGCGGCGATCACCGAGTGCGGGTCCGGGGTCATCGTGTACCTGCGGGGCCACGAGGGCCGAGGCATCGGGTTGCTCGACAAGCTCCGCGCGTACGAGCTGCAAGACACCGGACACGACACGGTCGACGCCAATCTCGAGCTCGGCTTCCCAGCAGACGCCCGCGACTACGGCACCGGGGCCCAGATCCTCGGCGACCTCGGGGTTTCGTCGGTACGACTGCTGACCAACAACCCGGCCAAGCGCGAGGGCCTCCAGATGTACGGCATCGACGTGCGCGAACGACTGGCGATCTCGATCGAACCGACACCGGACAATCTGCGATACCTGCGCACCAAGGCCGAGCGGATGGGGCACGACCTGCCGCATCTGCTCGCCGAAACCGACGTGCTTCATGCGACCGAGCAGAAGGGACTGCGATGAGTGGCGAGGGCGCCCCCAGACTCGGGGGCCTGGAGGGTGGCAACCTGCGCGTCGGCGTGGTTGCCTCCTCGTGGCATCAGACGGTGATGGACGGCCTGGTCGAGGGGGCGATGGCCGCGCTGTCGGAGGCCGACGTGGTCCGACCCGAGGTGGTGCGGGTGCCCGGCTCGTTCGAGCTGCCGGTGGCGGCGCTGCGGCTGGCTCGAGAGGGCTGCGACGCGGTCGTGGCACTGGGCGTCGTGATCCGGGGCGGCACGCCGCACTTCGACTACGTCTGCCAGGCGGCGACCGACGGGCTGACCCGGGTGGCGCTGGACACCGGTGTGCCGATCGGGTTCGGCGTGCTGACCTGCGACACCGAGGAGCAGGCGCTCGATCGGGCCGGGCTCGCCGGGTCCGAGGAGGACAAGGGTCGCCAGGCCGCCGAGGCCGCCGTCGCGACGGCACTCGCGCTGCGCCGGATCGACCGGCCGTCCCGTACGCCGAGCTTCGGCGCCAGCAACCCCTGACGCGGAGCCGGCTCGCGTCGCTCGGCGGCTTATCGTCACCCGAGTATTGGCGTGAGAATCGCCTGCGGGCGTCGCCGAGAGGCGATTCTCACGCCAATAGGTGGGGCTCCGAGTACGTAGGTTGCGTCAACTTGTCATTGACGAACGATGAACGTCAACGTACGGTTGACGCATGACGGAACAACAGCAGCCCATCAGCCCCAATCTCGATGAACTCATCGCGACTGTGGAGGCGCGGACGCCGGGGGAGTCGTCCCTCGAGCGCCTCGGCGCGGCCGTCGCGTACTCCGACGACCTCGGAGAGCTCGCCGACAACCTGGTCGGTCACTTCGTCTCCCAGGCGCGGGACAACGGCGCCTCCTGGACCGATATCGGCGAGATCCTGGGCGTCTCGAAGCAGGGAGCCCAGCAGCGATTCGTACCCCGCGGCCCGCTCAACGCCGCCGATTTCGAAAACAAGGACCTGTTCGGTCGGTTCACCAACCGTGCTCGGCAGGTCGTCCTCAACGCCGAACTGCAGGCGCGTCGCCTCAAGCACGGCTCTGTCGGCACCGAGCACGTGCTTTTGGGGCTGACCGACGAGGACAGCATCGCGACTCGCGCGCTCGCGGCCCTCGGCTTCGATCCCGCCGACATCCACGAGCGGACAGAGTCGCGTCTCACCGTCGGAGAGATCGCGCCCGAGGGACATATCCCCTTCTCGGCGCAGGCGAAGCGCGTGCTCGAGCTGACCCTGCGAGAGGCGCTGAAGCTCGGCCACAACTACATCGGCACCGAGCACATCATCCTGGCGCTCGTGACCGAGGGCGAGAGCATCGCGGCACAGGTGCTGCGTGAGGTCGGCGTCGACTACGACCAGCTGCGGGCCGAGGAGATCAAGTTGATCGCGGAGATCGTAGCCCAACGTCGCGCCGCCGGCTGACCCCGCCCCGATCGATCGCCGAGTGGCGCTCCGGCACCTGGACGCCGGTGCCGCGCCGCGTTCTCCGTCGGTAGGCTGCGGTCGCCGCCGTACGAGAAAGCGCAGTCATGAAGACGTTCGACCAGCTGTTCGCCGAGCTCGCCGACAAGGCTCGGGAGCGACCCGACGGTTCTGGGACCGTGGCCGCGCTGGACGCCGGTGTACATGCGATCGGCAAGAAGTTGGTCGAGGAGGCCGCCGAATCCTGGATGGCCGCCGAGCACGAGTCGCCGGATCGGGCGGCGCAGGAGATCAGCCAACTGCTCTACCACGCGCAGGTGCTGATGCTCGCCTGCGGCCTGACCCCTGACGACGTCTACGCGCACCTCTGAGAGAGTCGGAGCATGCTGAGGATCGCTGTGCCAAACAAGGGCTCCCTGTCGGTTTCCGCCGCCGAGCTGCTCGGCGAGGCCGGGTACGCGCAGCGCCGCGACTCCCGGTCGTTGACGCAGGAGGACCCGTCCAACGGGGTCGAGTTCTTCTACCTGCGCCCGCGCGACATCGCGGTGTACGTCGGCGAGGGCACCCTCGACGTCGGCATCACCGGCCGCGACCTGCTTCGAGACTCGCGGGCCAGCGCTGTCGAGGCGATGGAGCTCGGGTTCGGAGAGTCGACCCTCTGCTTCGGGGCACCTCCGGGCGCGGTCGAGTCGGTCTCTGACCTCTCCGGACATCGGATCGCCACGTCCTACGCCGGCGTCGTCGAGGACTTCCTCGCTGACAAGGGCGTCGAGGCCAACGTGGTGCGGCTGGACGGCGCCGTCGAATCGGCGGTACGGCTCGGTGTGGCCGACGCCATCGCCGACGTCGTGTCGACGGGGACGACCCTGCGGCAGGCTGGCCTGGAGCTGGTCGGTGAACCCATCCTCGAGTCGCAGGCGGTGCTGGTCACCCGCGAGGGCGCTCCGGCACCGGATGGGTTCGACGTGTTCGAGCGGCGTCTCCAGGGCGTCATGGTGGCGCGCCGCTACGTGATGGTGGACTACGACATCCAGATCGAGCAGCTCGAGGAAGCGGTCGCACTGACCCCCGGCATCGAGTCGCCGACGGTGTCGCCGCTTCATCGGGAGGGCTGGGTCGCCGTGCGTTCGATGGTGCCGCGCGACCAGGCCCAGCAGGTCATGGACCAGCTTTGGGCGCTCGGAGCCCGTGGCACTTTCGTCACCGACATCGTGGCCTGCAGGCTGTGAATGAAGACTCGCGTACCTTTCGACCGCTCGGTGCGCGGGTGGTGGCCCTCGTCGCTGGGGCGTGCCTGACCGTCATGGTCACGGTGATGTGGTTCGCGATGCCGGCGAGCATCCGCGAGAGCTTCACCATCTTCGAGAACGCCACCCTGCTGCTCGTGTTGCTCGGCGTTTTGACCGTGCTGTACGGCATCGCCCGAACCCGCCTCGACGTCGACGCCGTCGGCCTCCACATCACCAACGGCTATCGACGCCACGACCTGGAGTGGGCCGAGGCCGTCGCGATCCACATGGGCCGAGGCGCGCCCTGGGCCGTGCTCGACACCGCCGACGGTCGGATCGTCAAGGTGATGGCATTGCAGGCGGCCGACGGCGGTCGGGCCCAGGCCGGATGCCGTTGGGTCCGCGACCGCATCGACGCCCACGCCGGACGCGAACCGGGGGAGTAGCACCGGACGATCGTCAGACCGCGACCACCACGTCGGCGCGCTCCCGAGTGCGTTCGCGGGCGTGGACCGTGGCCTCGTCGGCCGCCCACTGGTCCCAGTACGGCGCGAAGACGTCGCCGTCCCGGGTGAGCGCGCGGTCGCGACGTACGTCGTCCGGCGCGTCGACCCAGATCACGAGGCTGACGGCGTCGTCGTAGTCACGGGCATAGGATCCCACCCCCTCGAGAAGCAGCGCGTCGACGACCGGCACGGTCAAGGGCGCGCCGAGACGGTCAGCCGCCCAGTCCCATCGACGGATCGACGCCCGCCTGCCTGCCGCGAGCGAGGGCAGCAGCTCGTCGCGAATCCGGACCCCGATCGTTGGCAGACCGGCCCAGCCCTCGTACAGATCGTCGAGGTGCACGACGGCGGCTGTTTCGGCGTACGCAGTCGCGACGGCGTCGGACAGGGTCGTCTTGCCGGCGCCCGCGCGTCCCTCCACGCAGATCAGCCGGGTGCGTCCGAGGCGGGGTGGCGCCGCGGCGACGGCGGCGGCGAGCTCGTGGGGCGTCACGCCGGGACGATCAGGTGATGCCGCGCTTCTTGAGAATGGCCTCGATGTCGGCGAACTCGTCGCTGCCCGAGCCGCTATCGGACTCGATCGACTTTCGGCGCTTGCGCGGCTGGTCCGGCACGTCGTCGTCGGAGCTGCCGCCGAACCGCGAGCCGACCCAGATCATCACGACGGCGACGCCGGCCGCGATGAAGCCGAGCCAGGCGGCCGGGTTGAACACGAACCGGGTGCCCCAGTCGCCCAGGGCGTCGCCGATCCGCCAGCCGAGGGTGAACATCCCCAGCAGCCAGGCCGACCAAGGCACGATCGCCCAGCCGAACCGCCGCATCGCCGCGGCGTGCTCGCCCCGGCGCCAGGCGGACAGTGCCCACCAGGTCGCCAGCGCTGACAAAGCGACGACCCAGGGGAGCCACCACAAGGAAGTCTGTCCAGGCACGACTCCAGTGTGCCTCACGCGAGGCGTCGCGACACTACTTGTTGCCGAAGCCGGCCGCTGGTGTGTCTCATGGCGCAACGACTGGTAGTCTTTCGGTCGACCTACGCAAGCGGAGACCACTCCCACCCGCATCGACTGAGAGGTCGTCGGGTCCGGTCCGCCGGCCATCGGCTGGCGTTGACGAGCAGCTTGGGCTCGTCACCGGAGGCTTTCGCGTGTCGTGCGGGAGCCTCGACGCATTTCTGGGGTCCTCGCATCGGGTCGCCGATACTTTCAGAACACCAGGAGGACCCATCAGCACAGAGCTGCGCGTCAACGACCGGATCCGCGTTCCCGAGGTACGCCTCGTCGGTCCCAATGGCGAGCAGGTTGGCATCGTCCGCATTGAGGACGCCCTGCGACTGGCCCAGGAGTCCGATCTCGACCTTGTCGAGGTCGCTCCGACCGCCCGTCCGCCGGTCTGCAAACTCATGGACTACGGCAAGTACAAGTACGAAGCCGCCCAGAAGGCACGCGAGTCGCGACGCAACCAGACCAACACGGTCATCAAAGAGATGAAACTGCGTCCGAAGATCGACCAGCACGACTACGGCACCAAAAAAGGCCACGTCGTGCGGTTCCTCCGGCAAGGCGACAAGGTCAAGATCACCATCATGTTCCGCGGTCGCGAACAGCACCGTCCCGAGCTCGGCTTCGGATTGTTGCAACGGTTGGCCGAAGACGTCGACGAGCTGGGTTTCGTCGAGTCCGCGCCCCGACAGGACGGCCGCAACATGATCATGGTCTTGGCCCCGCACAAGAAGAAGTCCGAGGCACGGGCCGAGGTCAAGGCGGAGAAGGAACGGGTGGCGGGGATACGAGCCGCCGAGCGCGCCGCCGAGAAAGCCGACCGCGCGCCGCAAGAGCGGACTCCGAAGCCGCATGGCCGGTCCGAGAACCTCGACCCCGAAATCGAGTCCTGAGGCCGGAACCTGTTCAAGCACGACAACGAAACGAGACATCGATGCCGAAGATGAAGTCGCACTCGGGCATGAAAAAGCGCGTCAAGCGCACCGGTACGGGCAAGCTCGTGCACCGGCGCGGGCGACGCGTCACCCACCTGATGCAGAAGAAGTCTTCGGGACGTAGCCGTCTCGACGACTCGAACGTGGCCGTGTCCAAGGCCGACGCCAAGAAGGTCCGCAAGCTGCTGGGCAAGTAGGCCGGCAGCTTGGGCTACCCAGCAGACCTTCACCACAAGCTTTGAACGACTAGGAGACAAACCGTGGCACGCGTCAAGCGGTCCGTGAACGCGCAGAAGAAGCGTCGCTCCACTCTGGAGCGGGCTTCGGGCTACCGAGGGCAGCGCTCGCGCCTTTACCGCAAGGCCAAGGAGCAAGTCCAGCACTCGATGAACTACGCCTACCGGGATCGGCGCGCTCGCAAGGGCGACTTCCGGCGGCTGTGGATCATCCGGATCAACGCGGCTGTGCGCCAGCACGACATGACCTACAACCGGTTTATCCAGGGGCTGAAGGCCGCCGACGTCGAGGTCGACCGCAAGCACCTCGCCGAGCTCGCCGTCAACGATCCGGCCGCCTTCGAGGCGTTGGTCGACATCGCCAAGAAGGCGCTCCCCGACGACGTCAACGCCAGCAAGGAGTCAGCCGCCTGACATCGGCGGCGCCGTTGACGGCCCGGTCGGGTCGAGTACGCCAGACTCGTCGGCTGCTCGGCGACCGGTCGTTTCGGCGTACGCAGGGTGAGTTCGTCGCCGAGGGACCGCAGGCCGTACGCGAGGCGCTCGGTGTCGACGGATCGGTCCGTGAGGTATTCGCCGACCCGGAGGCCTCCGAGCGGCACGCCGACCTGCGGGCGTTGGCCGATCGGGCCGACGTCGCCTGGCATGTCGTCGACGCCGAGGTGGTGGCGGCGACGAGCCAGACGGTGCATCCGCAGGGCATGGTGGCCCGCTGCGGCTTCGTCGACGTGCCGCTGGCCACCTTGGTCGAACGCCGACCCCGGTTGGTCGCGGTTTGCGCCGACATTCGCGACCCGGGCAACGCCGGATCGGTGCTGCGATGCGCCGATGCGGCTGGGGCCGAGGGCATCGTCTTCACCGGCGACGCGGTCGACCCGTACAACCCGAAGGCGGTCCGAAGCAGTGTCGGCAGCCTGTTCCACCTCGACCTGGTCATCGAGGCCGAGACGGCCGCGACGATCGAGATGCTGCGAGCCGGCGGCATGCGGGTCGTCGCGGCCGATGCGAGCGCCGAGCTCGACCTCGACACGGCTGCCGACGACGGCGTACTCGATGATCCGACGGCCTGGCTGTTCGGCAACGAAGCGTGGGGCCTGCCGGTGGCGACGCGCGATCTCGCGGATGTCTCGGTGCGGGTGCCGATCCACGGTCGGGCCGAGAGCCTCAACCTCGCTGCGGCCGCCGCCGTCTGCCTCTACGCGTCGGCCCGGGCACAGCGCCGGCGCCCGAAGGCCGCTCCCTAGACTCTGGTGCCATACCGCTGAGCGGACTCACATGGCGAAGACACGCGTGGCGTGTCTCGCAAACTCGGTCCTCCCAGTGGGGCCGACCACCCGAAAGGCTGCGATGTCCGGTCCGAACACCGACTACGACCCGGTCGAGGTCACGCCGCTGCATGCCGACGAGGTCGCCACGGCCCGCGACGCCGCGCTGGCCGCGATCGAGGCCGCCGACTCGCTCGACGCGCTGAAGCAAGCCCGACTCGCGCACGCAGGCGACCGGTCGCCCCTGGCGCTCGCCAACCGTGAGATCGGGGCGCTGCCGCCACAGGCCCGCAAGGAGGCCGGGCAGCGGGTCGGCCGAGCTCGCCGCGACGTCACGGAGGCCATCGAGCAGCGCACCCGCGTCCTCGAGGAGCAGGCAGAGCAGGCGATGCTCGTCGAGGAAACCGTCGACGTCACGCTGCCCTACGACCGCGACCCGATCGGCGCTCGCCACCCGCTGACCACGATCCAGGAGCGGGTCGGCGAGGTCTTCACCGCGATGGGGTGGGAGATCGCCGAAGGCCCCGAGGTCGAGGCCGAGTGGTACAACTTCGACGCCCTCAACATCCTCCCGGACCATCCGGCCCGGACCCTTCAGGACACGTTCTTCCTCGAGCCGGCCGAGTCGCACATCGTCTTGCGCACGCAGACGTCGCCGGTGCAGATCCGATCGCTGCTCACGCGCGGCGTCCCGGTCTACGTCGTGGCGCCCGGCCGGGTCTACCGGACCGACGAGTTCGACGCCACGCACAGCCCGGTCTTTCACCAGGTCGAGGGTCTCGCGGTCGACAAGGGGCTGACGATGGCCCACCTCAAGGGCACGCTCGACCACCTCGCGCAGGCGATCTTCGACGAGGACACGTCGACGCGCTTCCGGCCGTCGTACTTCCCGTTCACCGAGCCGAGCGCGGAGGTCGACGTACGCTGCCACGTCTGTCACGGCGAGCCCGACGCGATGGCCGACTGCCGTACGTGCAAGGGCGAGGGCTGGATCGAGTGGGGCGGCTGCGGCGTCGTCAACCCGCGCGTCCTCGTCTCCTGCGGCGTCGACCCTGACGTCTATAGGGGCTTCGCCTTCGGCATGGGGCTCGACCGGACGCTGATGTTCCGCCACGGGGTCGCCGACCTGCGTGACATGTTCGAGGGCGACGTGCGATTCGCCGCGGCGTTCGGGGTGGAGGTCTGATGCGGGTCCCGCTGTCGTGGCTGCGCGACTACGTGCGGCTTCCGGACGATCTCGAGGTCGACGACCTCACCCGGCGGCTGACGATGATCGGGCTCAAGCTCGACTATCTCCACCGGACCGGACACGACGTCGCCGGCCCATTGGTCGTCGGCCGCGTGCTGTCCTACGAGTCCGAGACGCACAAGAACGGCAAGACCGTCCGCTGGTGCCAGGTCGACGTCGGCGAGCCGGAGCCGCGGGGCGTGGTGTGCGGCGCCCACAACTTCGAGGTCGACGATCTCGTGGTCGTCTCGTTGCCGGGCACGGTCTTGCCGGGCGGCTTCGAGATCACGGCGCGCAAGACATACGGTCACGTCTCCGACGGCATGATCTGCTCGGACCGCGAGCTGCAACTCGGTGACGACCACACCGGCATCCTCGTGCTGCAGCCTGGCGAGGCGGCGCCCGGCGACGACGCGGCGGCGCTGCTGTGGCTGCGCGACGACGTGATCGAGCTCGAGGTCAACCCGGACAGGGCTTACGCGCTGTCCGTGCGCGGTGTCGCCCGCGACGCAGCCCTGGCCTACGAGCTGCCCTACGACGACCCGGCCGAGCTGGAGGTCAAAGTCGGCGAGGGTGAGGCCTACCCGGTGCGGATCGCCGACCCGGACGGCTGCGCGCTCTTCGTCGCCCGGGCGGTCAGCGGATTCGACCCGAACGCACCGACGCCACGTTGGCTGGCTCGCCGGATCCAGCTCGCCGGCATGCGGCCGATCTCGCTCGCGGTCGACGTCACCAACTACGTCATGCTCGAGCTCGGACAGCCGATCCACGCGTACGACCGCGGCCTGCTGCAAGGCGCGATCGAGGTACGCCGCGCGCGACCGGGCGAGCGCCTGGTCACCCTCGACGACGTCGACCGCGAGCTCGACCCGGAGGACCTGCTCATCACCGACGACCGGGGGCCGATCGGGCTCGCCGGCGTGATGGGCGGCGCGACGACCGAGGTGAGTGCGTCGACGACGTCGCTGGTCATCGAGGCGGCGCACTTCGCGTCGGTTCCGATCGCGCGCGCGTCGCGGCGGCACAAGCTGATCTCGGAGGCCTCACGCCGGTTCGAGCGCGGCGTCGACCCGCGGTTGCCGGCCGTGGCCGCCCAGCGGGTCGTCGATTTGCTCGTGCAGTACGGCGGCGGCGTGGTCGAGGACGGTCAGACAGCCGTCGGATCGGCGCCGGAGGCCGCGCCGATCGAGATCGCGGCGACACTGCCGGCCGAGGTCACCGGGATCTCGATCGCGAGCGAGCGGACCGTCGATGCGTTGCGGTCGGTCGGATGTGAGGTGGCCGAGTCCGAGGCCGGGCGGCTCCGCGTGATCCCGCCCTCATGGCGCCCGGACCTCACCGACCCGTACGACCTGGTCGAAGAGGTGGTCCGCGTCGTCGGCTATGACCAGGTCGACTCGGTGTTGCCTCCGGCGCCGGCCGGCCGGGGACTCACGCCCGAGCAGCGGATGCGGCGCCGGGTCGGCTACGCGCTGGCCGGTGCCGGTCTGAGTGAGGTGACGCTGTTTCCGTTCATGGGGCCCGATGACCTCGACGGCCTCGGGCTGCCCGCCGACGATCCGCGGCGCCGCGTCGTGTCGATCGCTAATCCGCTGTCCGCAGAGGCGCCGTGGCTGGCGTCCACGCTGGCGCCCGGGCTGCTTCGGGCGGCCGCACGCAACGTCGGACGCGGCCAGTCGTCGATCGCCATCTGGCAGGTCGCGCCGGTCTATCTCGTCGGCGAGTCGGACCTGCCACCGGCGCCCTTGCCGACGCTCGACCGGGCACCGACGGCCGAGGAGCGGGCCGCGCTCGACGCCGCATTGCCCGACCAGCCGCGGCGACTCGCGATCGCGCTCACCGGCGATCGGGAGCCGGCCGGATGGTGGGGCGACCCCCGTCCGGCGACGTGGGCGGACGCGATCGGACTGGTCCGTCGCGTGGCCGACGTACTCGGGGTAACTGTGGAGATGCGGCCGGGCACGTGCCCGCCATGGCACCCTGGCCGCTGCGCGGAAGTGGTGTGTAACGGCGCTCCGATCGGACACGCCGGGGAGCTGCACCCACGGGTTTGCACGACGTACGGTCTACCGCCACGCGCCGCGTACGCCGAGGTCGACCTCGCCGCGCTGATCGCCGTGGCGCCGACTCTCGCGGAGCCGGCCGCGTTCTCGACGATGCCGGTGGCCAAGGAGGACGTCGCGCTGATCGTCGACGAGTCGGTCCCCGCGAGCGCCGTCGAGGCTGCGCTTCGGCGCGGGGCCGGGGAGTTGCTCGAGTCGATCCGGTTGTTCGACCTCTATACCGGCGAGCCGATTCCGGAGGGGCGCAAGTCGCTGGCATTCGCGCTGCGCTTCCGGGCGCCGGACCGTACGCTCACCGACGCCGAAACCGCGGCGGCCCGCGATGCGGCGGTGGCGGCGGCTCGCGAGGCGACTGGTGCCGAGCCGCGAGTCTGACGGTCGACGCATTCCGGAAACGGATTGTCCGGAACCGGAGCTAGTCTGCTCGCCATGACTGACAACACGGCTATCGCACGTTACCCGGGCTTCGTCATGGACTGCCCCGACCCGGAGGCACTCGCCACCTTCTACGGCGCGATCCTCGGCTGGCAGACCAAAAACGACGGCGACTGGGCCGAGATCCGCCCCGACGACGGCAGCGACTGCATCTCGTTCCAGCAGGTCCAGGACTATCGCGCCCCGAAGTGGCCGGGTCAGGACGTGCCGCAGCAGATGCACCTCGACGTGATGGTGCAAGACCTCGACGAGGGCGAGGCTGCCGTGACCAAGCTCGGTGCCGTCAAGACCGATCACCAGCCGGGGACGAGCTTCCGCGTGTTCCTCGACCCGGCGGGCCACCCGTTCTGCCTCTGCGTCGACTGACGACAGCCGTGACGTCCGGGCTCCTTCGCCTGTCCGGGCGCGTGTGGCTCTATCCGGACGACCCCGATCCCGACAACGTCCAGGGCGGCGTCGGCGTGGTTGCGGACGAGCGGGGACGGGGACACGCACGACCTCGACATGGTGCGGCGCCTGCTTCGCGACGACATCGATTGCTACGTCGACGCGCACTTGCACCAGACTGCATGATCATGCAGGATTATGCATATGTCATCGCACCGGGCCGCCGTCGCCGGCGCGAGTGGGTACGCCGGAGGCGAGCTACTCCGGTTGCTCACGAGCCATCCCGCCGTCGAGATCGGGGCGTTGACGGCTGGCGACAGCGCCGGCACTCCACTCGGCGACCACCACCCACATCTGGTCGACCTCGCCGATCGCGTGCTCCGGCCGACCTCGCCGGAGGCGCTCGCCGACCATGACGTCGTGTTCCTAGCCCTGCCACACGGTCAGTCGGCGAGCGTCGCGTCCGGACTGCCGACCGACACGCTCGTCGTCGACTGCGGAGCCGACTTCCGACTGACCGACGCGCACGCGTGGCAGTCCTACTACGGGTCGACGCATGCCGGAAGCTGGCCCTACGGTCTCCCCGAGCTGCCCGGGCAGCGAACCGAGCTTGCCGCCGCCAGACGGATCGCCGTGCCGGGTTGCTTCCCGACGATCACGACGCTGGCGCTGCTCCCGGCGATCGCCGCGGCCCTCGTCGACCCGGCCGACGTCGTCGTGGTCGCCGTGACCGGCACGTCCGGAGCCGGCAAGGCGCTGCGACCGCACCTGCTCGGCAGCGAGGTCATGGGCGGCGCGGCGGCCTACGCGGTCGGCGGCGGCCACCGCCACATCCCCGAGATCGAGCAAAACCTGCGCGCCGTCGGCGCCGACGATCCGAGGGTCTCGTTCACCCCCGTCCTCGCGCCGATGAGTCGCGGCATCCTCGCGACGTGTACGGCGCCGCTGCGGACCGGCGTCGACGAGGGCCAGCTGCGCGCCGCGTACGAGAAGGCCTACGCCGACGAGCCCTTCGTACGGCTGCTGCCCGAAGGCCAATGGCCCCAGACCAAGTCCGTACTCGCCGCCAACCAGGTGCATGTCCAGATCGCGGCGGACACTCACGCCGGTCGGCTGGTCGCCGTCGGCGCCGAGGACAACCTCACCAAGGGCACCGCGGGCGGCGCGATCCAGTCGATGAACCTCGCCCTCGGCCTCCCGGAGACGATGGCCCTCCCGACGGTGGGTGCAGCGCCGTGAGTGTGACCGCGGCCAAGGGGTTCCGGGCCGCCGGAGTCGTCGCGGGGCTCAAGTCCTCGGGCGCCCCCGACCTGGCACTGATCGTCAACGACGGACCGTCGTCGGTCGCGGCCGCCGTCTACACCGCGAACCGGTGCAAGGCCAACCCCGTCCTCTGGAGCGCGCAGGCGATCAGGGGCGGCACGGCACGCGCGATGGTGGCCAACTCGGGCGGTGCCAACTGCTACACCGGCGCCGAGGGCTTCGCCAACACGCACGGCACGGCCGAGACGGTCGCCGGCCTGCTCGGCATCGGCGCGGTCGACGTCCAGGTGTGCTCGACCGGCCTGATCGGGATGCTCAACGATCGCGAGCTGCTGCTGGCTGGCGCCACCAAATCCGTCGGCGCGCTCAGTCTCGACGGGGGTCGAGCCGCGGCCGAGGCCATCATGACGACCGACACGGTGCCCAAGCAGGCGACGGTGACCGGCGACGGATGGACCGTCGGCGGCATGGCCAAGGGCGCCGGCATGCTCGCGCCGTCGCTCGCGACGATGCTGGTCTTCGTCACTACCGACGCCGACGTCGAGGCCGCCACCTGCGATCGGGCGCTCCGGGCCGCCACGGCGGGCACCTTCGACCGGATCGACTCCGACGGCTGCATGTCGACCAACGACACCGTGCTCCTGATGGCGAGTGGCGCGAGCGGGGTCGCACCGGACGACGATGCCTTCGCCGACGCCGTCCATGCCGTCTGCGCCGACCTCGCCCGCCAGTTGGTCGCCGACGCCGAAGGGGCCGACCACGACATCGAGATCCGGATCCAGGGCGCCGCGTCCGAGGCCGACGCACTCGACGTCGCACGGGCGATCGCGCGGAGCAACTTGTTCAAGTGCGCCATCTACGGCAAGGACCCCAACTGGGGCCGCGTCCTCACCCAGATCGGCACGACCCGGGCAGCCTTCGACCCGGCCGACCTCGACGTGGCGCTCAACGGCGTCTGGGTCTGTCGCCGAAGCGGTCCGGCCGAGCCGCCCGACACCGTTGATCTCTCCGGTCGCGACGTCGAGGTGCTCGTCGACCTCAAGTCCGGTCCGCACGAGGCCACGATCTGGACCAACGACCTCACCCATGCCTACGTACACGAAAACTCGGCCTACTCGACATGAAGACTCGAAGCGCATCCAGCTCGCTCACTGCCGACGCCGCCATCTCGAGGGCCGCCACTCTCACCGAGGCGCTGCCCTGGCTCGAGAACTTTCACCGCCGCACCATCGTCGTGAAGTACGGCGGCGCCGCGATGATCGACGAGGAGCTCAAGTCCGCGTTCGCGGAGGACATCGTGTTCCTCCGGCTGTGCGGGGTACGCGTCGTCGTCGTGCACGGCGGCGGGCCGCAGATCTCCGAGATGCTCGGCCGGCTCGACATCGACTCGGAGTTTCGCGGCGGCCTGCGGGTCACGACGCCGGAGGCGATGGACGTCGTACGGATGGTCCTCGTCGGCCAAGTGGGTCGGGAGCTGGTCGGCCTGCTCAACGCGCACGGGCCGTACGCGGTCGGCCTCTCCGGTGAGGACGCGGGGCTCTTCACGGCGGCCCGCACCGAGGCGATGGTCGACGGCGAGGCGGTCGACGTCGGCCTGGTCGGGGACGTCGTCGACGTGCGGCCGGAGACGGTGCTCGACCTGATCGAGGCCGGCCGGATCCCGGTCGTTTCGACGGTCGCGCCCGACGTCGACGGTCAGGTGCACAACGTCAACGCCGACACGGCGGCCGCCGCGCTCGCCGAGGCGCTCGAGGCGACCAAGCTCGTCATGCTCACCGACGTCGCCGGCCTCTATCGGGACTGGCCCGACAGTGACGAGGTCATCGCCGAGCTGACGGTCGACGAGCTCGAGAAGCTGATGCCCGACCTCGCCTCGGGCATGGTGCCGAAGATGGAGGCCTGCCGGCGCGCCGTACACGGCGGCGTCCAGCGCTCCAGCGTCATCGACGGCCGGGTGCCGCATGCCCTGCTGCTGGAGCTGTTCACCGACGAGGGCATCGGGACGATGGTGATCGACCCATGAGCAACTGCAAAGGGTGGTGGGTGGACGCATGAGTCTCGCCGCGAGGTACGACACGGCCCTGATGCGCACCTTCGGCAGCCCGCAGCGGGTGCTCGTACGCGGCGACGGCTGCCACGTCTGGGACGCCGACGGACGTCGCTACCTCGACCTGCTCGGCGGCCTGGCCGTCAATGCCCTCGGGCACGCGCACCCGCAGGTCGTCGAAGCGGTCACCACCCAGCTCGGCACGCTCGGCCACGTGTCCAACTTCTTCGCGTCGCCACCGCAGATCGCCCTGGCCGAGCGGCTGCTGAGCCTGCTCGGGTCGACCGGCCGGGTGTTCTTCGCCAACTCCGGCACCGAAGCCAACGAGGCGGCGCTGAAGGCCACGCGGCGCACCGGCCGAACCAAGCTCGTGTCGACCAAGGGCGCGTTTCACGGTCGGTCCATGGGCGCGCTGGCCATCACGTGGAAGCCCGCGTACCGCGAACCCTTCGAGCCCCTCCCGGGGGAGATCGTCTTCGTCGACTACGGCGACGTCGATGCCCTTGCGGCGGCGGTCGATGATGAGACGGCGGCGTTCGTCGTCGAACCCATCCAGGGCGAAAACGGCGTCATCGACGCGCCGGCCGGCTATCTCAACGAGGCCCGCGAGATCACGAAACGCGCCGGCGCCCTGCTGTGGATCGACGAGATCCAGACCGGCATGGGGCGGGTCGGCGACTGGTTCGCCCACGCCGAGACCGGCATCGTCCCGGACCTGGTCACGGTCGCCAAAGGGCTCGGGGCCGGATTCCCGATCGGAGCCTGCATCGGGCTCGACACGGCCGGCGACCTGCTCGGCCCCGGTGACCACGGCACGACCTTCGGCGGCAATCCGGTCGCCGCGGCCGCGGCCTTGGCGACCATCGACGTCATCGAGGGCACCGGACTCCTCGAGCACACGGTGGTCGCGGGGGAGCACCTGGCGGCCCGACTCGACAAGGCCCGCGGCGTCGACCACGTACGCGGGCGCGGCCTTCTTCGCGGGATCGCGCTCGACGACCCGATCGCACCGACGGTCGCCGGCGCCGCACTCGAGGCGGGCTTCATCGTCAACGCGCCGAACCCGACCACCCTGCGACTGGCGCCGCCGCTCGTGGTCAGCTTGGATCAGCTCGACACGTTCGTGGACGCTCTACCAGAGCTCCTCGACCAAGCCGAGTTGTCAGGCACATATGGAGCCCAGGCTCGACATGTGCCTGACAACTCGCCGATAAGCTGAGGAGGATCCCTCATGACGGCCTTGCGCCATTTCCTTCGCGACGACGACCTGACGCCGGCCGAGCAGGCCGAGATCCTGGACCTCGCCGACCGATTCGCCGCCGACCGCACCCATCTCCAGCCGCTCGCCGGCCCGAAGGCGGTCGCGGTGCTGTTCGACAAGACGTCGACCCGGACTCGGGTGTCGTTCTCCGTGGGCATCGCGGAGCTCGGTGGTTATCCGCTCGTCATCGACGCCCAAACCTCGCAGCTCGGCAAGGGCGAGACGATCGAGGACACGACCCGGGTGCTCGACCGACAGGCCACGGCGATCGTGTGGCGAACGTACGGCCAGGACCGGATCGACGCGATGGCGAGCGTGTCCGCCGTACCCGTGATCAACGCGCTGACCGACCAGTTCCACCCGTGTCAGATCCTCGCCGACCTCCAGACGGTACGAGCGCACAAGGGCAAGCTGGCCGGTCTGACGCTGACGTACTTCGGCGACGGCGCCAACAACATGGCGCACAGCTACCTGCTCGGTGGCGCGACCGCCGGCATGCACGTCCGAATCGCGTCGCCGGAGGGCTACGACCCCCACCCGGCCATCGTCGCGAAGGCGAACGAGATCGCCGAAGCGACGGGCGGGTCGACCGCAACGTTCACCGACGCCGATGCCGCGGCCGACGGCGTCGACGTACTCGCGACGGACACCTGGGTGTCGATGGGCCAGGAGGGTGAGGCGGCCGCGCGGGCGACGCCGTTCGTCCCGTTCCGGGTGACGTCGGCCCTTCTCGGTCGCGCCGATGACGACGCGATCGTGTTGCACTGCCTGCCGGCCTACCGTGGCCAGGAGATCGACGCCGACGTCATCGACGGTCCCCACAGCGTGGTCTGGGACGAGGCCGAAAATCGGCTGCACGCCCAAAAGGCGCTGTTGGCCTGGCTGCTCGACAAGGCCAGGGAGGCCCGACGATGACGGCCACGGCGCGGATCCCCAACACCAAGGCGGCCCGGCAGCAGCTCATCATCGAGCTGGTGTCGACCCGATCGGTGCGCTCGCAGGGCGAGCTCGCCGTGCTGCTCGCGGAGTCGGGCCTGAGCGTCAACCAGGCGACACTGTCCCGCGACCTGGTCGACCTCAACGCGGTGAAGATCCGCGACCGCGCGGGGTCCCTGGTCTACGCCGTACCGGGGGAGGGCGGCGACCGTACGCCGCGGGTCACCGAGACCGAGGCCGCGGGCGCCCGCCTGGCCCGCCTGTGCGGCGAGCTGCTGGTGTCGGCGGAAGCGTCGGCCAATCTCGTCATCCTGCGTACGCCGCCCGGCGCCGCCCAGTTCTTCGCGTCCGCGATCGACCATGCCGAGCGGCCCGACCTGCTCGGCACGATCGCCGGCGACGACACCGTGCTCGTGATCTGTCGCGAGCCGGACGCCGGCGACGTGGTCGCGGAGCGCTTTATGACTATGGCGGCCCAGACTCCGCAGCAGCCGGCGGATTGAGGGGTTATCCAGATGCACGACGCTGCGAGACTGACCGCATGAGCGACGACGCATCGACCGGCGGCCTCTGGGGCGGCCGCTTCGAGAGCGGACCGTCGGATGCTCTCGCGGCCCTGTCCAAGTCGACCCACTTCGACTGGCGGCTGGCGTCGTACGACCTCGCCGGCTCCAAGGCGCACGCCACCGTCCTGCACCGCGCCGGACTGCTGACCGACGACGAGGTCGCCGACCTCCACGCCGGCATCGACGCCCTCGTGGCCGACGTGGTCAAGGGCACGGTCGAGCCCGACCCCGCCGACGAAGACGTCCACACCGCGCTCGAGCGACTGCTCGTCGAGCGGCTCGGCACCCTCGGCGCCCGGCTCCGCGCGGGCCGGTCCCGCAACGACCAGATCGCGACCCTGCTCCGGCTGTACCTGCGCGACGAGGCCCGCGCCATCGGCGACGCCGTACTCGACCTCGTCGACGCGTTCGCCGACCAGGCCGAGCGGCATCTCGGCGCGATCGCACCCGGCCGTACCCACCTGCAGCACGCTCAGCCCGTGCTGCTCAGCCACCACCTGCTGGCGTACGCATGGCCCCTCGTACGCGACGTCGGGCGGCTTCGCGACTGGGACGCGCGGGTCGCCGCCGAGTCGCCGTACGGCTCGGGCGCGCTGGCCGGCACCTCCCTCGGTCTCGATCCCGAGCGGGTGGCGGCCGACCTCGGATTCACCGGCTCGTCGCCCAACTCGATCGACGGGGTCGCCACTCGCGACTTCGCCGCCGAGTTCGGGTTCGTCGCCGCGATGATCGCCGTCGACCTCTCGAGGCATGCCGAGGAGGTCGTCTTGTGGTCGACGCAGGAGTTCGGGTACGCGATTCTCGACGACGGCTACGCGACCGGGTCCAGCATCATGCCGCAGAAGAAAAACCCCGACATCGCCGAGCTCACCCGCGGCAAAGCCGGTCGCCTCGTGGGCCACCTCGCCGGCCTGCTCACGACCCTCAAGGCAATGCCCGTCGCCTACAACCGTGACCTCCAGGAGGACAAGGAGCCGCTGTTCGACGCCGTCGACACTCTCCGGCTCGTCCTGCCGGCCTACACCGGCATGGTCGCCACGATGCGGTTCGACACCGAACGCATGGCGGCCGCCGCGCCGCGCGGATTCACCCTCGCGACCGACGTCGCGGAGTGGCTCGTGCGCCAGCGAGTGCCGTTTCGCGACGCCCACGAGATCGCCGGCGCCTGCGTACGCCGCTGTGAGGAGCTCGGCGTCGAGCTGGCCGACCTCTCCGACGCCGATCTCGCCGCCGTCTCCAAGCATCTGACGCCCGGCGTACGCGAGGTGCTGACGGTCGAGGGGTCGGTGGCGTCGCGAGACGCTCGCGGAGGCACGGCACCGACGCGGGTGCGCGACCAGCTCGCGGAGCTGCGTTCGGTGGTCGCCGCCTGTCGGGCCGGGCTCGCTGGCGCGACCGATGACTAGCCATCTCGATGCCGACGTACGCCACTCGCTCGGCCGTCCGGCGTTGACGGTCGCGCCGGAGATCCTCGGCTGGCGACTCAGCCACACCACCGACGAGGGCACCGTGGCGGTCGAGCTCACCGAGGTCGAGGCGTACGAAGGCGTCGACGACCCGGCATCCCACGCCTTTCGCGGGCGTACGGGGCGCAACGCGGTCATGTTCGGTCCGGCGGGCCATCTGTACTGCTATTTCAGCTACGGCATGCACTGGTGCGCCAACCTGGTCTGCGGGCCCGAAGGCGTGGCCGCGGCGGTCCTGCTCCGAGCCGGTCGGGTCGTCGACGGCGTCGACCTGGCACGCGAGCGGCGGGGAGGTGTCGCCGATCGTGACCTCGCCCGCGGACCGGCTCGACTGACGATGGCGCTCGGTCTCGGCCGCTCCGAGGGCGGTGCCGATCTCCTCGGTGCCGGTCCGGTCCGACTGCATCCGGTGCTCGGCCGGCGGGCGGTCTCACAAGGGCCGCGGGTCGGCGTGAGTCGCGCTGCCGCCCGCCCGTGGCGGTTTTGGTTGACCGACGACAAGACCGTGTCGGCCTATCGCCGCAGTCCGCGTGCCGACGACAATGAGCTGGCCTGACCGAGATACACCCGGCAGGCTTAGGCCCGAACGAACCCGTTGCCCAGACAGGAGTGAGACTCGCAGTGGACACCCACGTACTCGACGAGCTGGCCGCCCGTGGCTTGCTCGCGCATACGACCGATATCGGCGCGCTTCGGGCGCAGCTCGACTCGGGTGCCACGACCTACTACGTCGGCTTCGACCCGACGGCGCCGAGCCTGCATTTCGGCAACCTCGTTCAGCTGCTCACGGCGCGCCGCCTCCAGCTGGCCGGTCATTCGCCGCTGATCCTCGTCGGCGGCGCCACCGGCCTCATCGGCGACCCCAAGGAGGACAGCGAGCGGGTCCTCAACAGCAAGGAGGTCGTCGGCGCCTGGGTCGAGCGAGTACGAGAGCAGGTGCGGCGGTTCGTCGACCTGGACGGATCGAACGCCGCCCAGGTGGTCAACAACCTCGACTGGACCGAGCCCCTCGGCGCGATCGACTTCCTGCGCGACATCGGCAAGCACTTCCCGATCAATCGGATGCTGGGCCGCGAGGTGGTCCGGTCGCGCTTGGAGTCGGGCATCAGCTACACCGAGTTCAGCTACGTGTTGCTGCAGGCGATGGACTACCTCGAGTTGTTCCGGCGCTACGGCTGTCGGCTCCAGACCGGTGGCAGTGACCAGTGGGGCAACATCACCGCTGGCGTCGAGCTGATCCGACGGGCGACTGGGGAGCAGGTCCACGCGCTGGCCACTCCGCTGGTGACCAAGGCGGACGGCACGAAGTACGGCAAGACCGAGTCCGGAACCGTGTGGCTCGACGCCGAGCTCACGACGCCGTACGCGTTCTACCAGTTCTGGCTCAACGCCGAGGACGAGAAGGTCGGCGACTACCTGCGGATCTTCTCGTTCCGCGACCTGGCTGAGATCGACGACCTCGTGGCCCAGTCGGCGAAGGCGCCTGCGGCCCGGGTCGCCCAGCGAGCGCTTGCCGCTGATGTGACGACGCTTTGCCACGGCGAGGCGGAGCTCCGAGCCGCGGAGCTTGCGGCGCAGGCGCTGTTCGGCCGGGCCGACATGGCCGAGATCGACGAGTCGGTGCTGACGGCTGCCCTGGCCGAGGCACCGCATGCTCGGCTGGAGTGCGGCAGCGAGCTTCCGACTGCCGTCGAGGCCCTGGTGGCGGTGGGACTGTCGCCCAGCCGCTCGGCGGCCCGACGGACGGTCGGTGAAGGAGGGGCATACGTGAACAACGAACGCGTTTCCGACGCCGACGAGCCCCTACCGGAGTCGGCCCTCCTGCACGGTCGCTGGATCGTCTTGCGCAAGGGGAAGCGGTCGGTCGCCGGAGTGGAGGTCGTCCGCGCCTGACACCCGGCGTCGACAGCTCGCCGATCCGAACGGCCCTCGAACCCCGGATCTGCCTGCTGACCTGCGAAAATACCTCGATGTGAGACAGGTCGACGTCCGATTTGACTCACCCGCGCGACGTCCGTACTGTTGTCCCTCGCCAGCTGTTGAGGGCACCGAGACCTGAGGGGCTCGGATCCGCTACACTGGAGACACGCAAGACCACGGTCGAGGGGTTGTTCTACGACCAAGGTCATCCAACGAACCAACCTCCGAATTGCCTCGGATCGGCGGTTTGACCGCCTCGAGTTAATCCGGTAAGTTAGACGAGTTGCCCCCGAGCCGATCACCGAAAGGTGAGATGCAACGGTGTGCGTCTGATCCTTGAGAACTCAACAGTGTGCCAAAAGTCGACGAATTAATTAACGCCCCGTCGATGGCCAGGGCTTTCGGGCTCTGATCATCACGGATTTCTTTGACAAGTGATTCGACTTGTCAGGATTACATCTGTTGACGGTTAGCGCCTCACTCGTGAGGCGATGTACCGATAGATTTCAACGGAGAGTTTGATCCTGGCTCAGGACGAACGCTGGCGGCGTGCTTAACACATGCAAGTCGAGCGGTAAGGCTCCTTCGGGAGTACACGAGCGGCGAACGGGTGAGTAACACGTGAG
>Ga0190270_10000049_pt1 | contig 60866 bp, 54 predicted proteins | sample Popmic320T_FD_133748 | JGI IMG/M metagenome (GOLD analysis project Ga0190270, IMG submission 133748) | Populus adjacent soil microbial communities from riparian zone of Weber River, Utah, USA - 320 T | ecosystem: Environmental > Terrestrial > Soil > Riparian zone | place: USA: Utah | collected...
GACGCTCGCTACAACGGCCAACCTCTCGGGTTCTCGCTGGAGACCCAGACGCGTCCGATCTACTCGGGCTTCCGCAGCACCTCGACGATCGCTCACGAGCAAGCGCACCAGTGGTACGGCGACAGCGTCTCGGTGCGGACCTGGGACAGCATCTGGCTCAACGAGGGCTTCGCCTCGTTCGCCCAGTACCTGTGGCTCGACCACCTCGGGACCCGCACTGCGCACGAGTCGTTCCTGCTCGACTACAGCCGCAAGAAGAACGATCCGTTCTGGGACACCGTGATCGCCGACCCGCAGCGAGACACGATGTTCGCCAACGCCGTCTACCGACGCGGAGCGATGACGCTGCAGGCACTGAGGGAGAAGATCGGCGACGATCCGTTCTTCCAGATCCTGCGTACGTGGGCCGCGCAGCACCGCTACGGCACGGCGACCACCGAGCAGTTCACCGCCTTGTCAGAGTAGATCTCGGGTCAGGACCTCGACTCGTTCTTCCAGACCTGGCTGTATTCCTCGGGCAAACCAACCAGTTGGTGACTCGGGCTTTCTGCCGGACCTTCAGGCAGCCCTGGACTAGGGCTCGAGCGAACTCGGATCGGCTGGGATGTCGACCGCGTGCTCCTGGAGCGCCGCGAGTGGCACGACCGTCAGCGCTTCCTCATTGGTGGAGGCGAGCACGACCGGCGCCGCGACACCGTCGACGTGGGCTCGCGCCCAGTTGAGCGCCGTCACGCACCAGCGGTCGCCCGGCGACAGCCCGAGAAAGCTGTACTCAGGTCTTGGTGTCGAGAGGTCGTTGCCGATGCCCCGCTGGTGGTCGAGAAACTCCGCCGTGACGACCGCGCAAATGGTGTGGCTGCCGGGATCCTCCGGGCCGGCGCTGCAGCAGCCATCCCGGAAGAAGCCGGTGACCGGCTCGGTGCCACACGGCTCCAGCTCCCCACCCAGGACATTGCGCTGTGTCATATAACCAGCATCTCGCAGAGCGATCGGGCCGGCCAAACGACGTAACCCGCAGCAAGCGGTTGCGGTCAGATCACCCTGCATGGGCGACGCGGGTAGGACAGGCGTGGGACATCGTGGCTTCGTGACCGACGTCCGTACCGACGCACGAGGCTGATGATGACGACAAATGGTAGTGAAGCCCGGCCAGCTGACGTTTTGGTGGTGTTTGGGATCACGGGGGACCTGGCGAAGGTGATGACGTTTCGGTCGCTTTATCGGCTCGAGGCACGCGGCCTGCTGACGTGTCCGGTCGTCGGTGTCGCCGTCGACGACTGGGACGCCAAGCGACTCGTGGAGCGCGCGCGCGAGTCGATCGTCGGCACTGGTGAGGAACTCGACGAGGCGGTGTTCGCGCGATTCGCCGAGCGGCTGTCGTACGTGAGTGGCGACTTCACCGATGCCGGCACCTACCAGCGCGTCGCCGCTGCGATCAAGGGACGGGAGACTCCGGTCTTCTACCTCGAGATCCCACCGTTCCTGTTCGGCAAGGTCATCGGACAACTCTCCGAAGCCGGTCTGACGGCAAACGGCCGGGTCGTCATCGAGAAGCCGTTCGGCCACGACCTCGAGTCGGCTCGCGCCCTCGCCGCGGAGTTGCACCAGTACATCGACGAGTCCCAGCTGTTTCGGATCGACCACTATCTCGGGAAGATGGGCGTCGAAGAGGCTCTCTACATACGGTTCGCCAACGCCATCCTCGAGCCGGTCTGGAATCGCAACTACGTCGAATGCGTGCAGATCACCATGGCGGAAAGCTTCGGGGTCGAGGATCGCGGTCACTTCTACGATCCCGTCGGAGCGCTGCGCGACGTGGTCGTCAACCACCTCATGCAGGTCGTGTCGGTGGGCGCGATGGAGGCTCCCTCGCGCCGCGACATCATCAAGGACACCCAGGTCGCCCTTTTCAAGGCCATGCCCGACGCGGACCCCAGCAACTATGTGCGCGGACAGTACGACGGCTATCGCGACATCGACGGTGTCGCCGACGACTCGACCACCGAGACGTTCGCGGCGCTCCGTCTCGACATCGACAACTGGCGCTGGTCCGGCGTCCCCATCTTCATCCGGGCCGGCAAGTGCCTCGCCACCACCCAGACCGAGCTTCGCCTCGTGTTCAAGAAGCCCCCGCGGCTCGGCTTCGGCTTCGGCGGCGACCGCGCGCCCAAGCCCGATCAGCTGGTCATCCGGCTGGACCCGTCGACGGGGGTTCGGATCACCGCAGACGCGCGTCGAGCCGATGCTGATGGGCCCCAGGCGGTCGATCTCGACGTGGAGTTCGCGGAGGCCGGCGGGGAGGGGCCCACGCCGTACGAGGTGTTGTTACACGCGGCCATGGTCGGCGAGACGAATCGGTTCAAACGGCAGGACTCCGTCGAGGAAACCTGGCGGATCATGCAGCCGCTCCTGGACAAGCCGCCGCCGGTCCACCCGTACACCCCAGGCTCGTGGGGTCCAAAGGCCGCCGACGACCTCACGGCCGCATTCGGTGGCTGGGAGGATCCCTGGGTCTGACCGGCCGCGGATTCACCCGGCTTTCGACGACTCCGGTCGCAGCCCCCATCTCGACTGCCAGGACTGACCGGGATCGAGCTCGATCAGGTCCGTTCCGGTACGCAGCGCATCAGGTGGACACGTCATCGGTTCGACCGCGACCGCCGTCCGTCGTCGTCCGGGGTCACTGACCAGGTCCGCGGTGTAGACCATCAGATAGCGATACCCGTCGTCGATCCACAGCTGGACCGAGCGGTCGCCGGTCGGATCGCTGAGCACCGCGATCGCACGGCCGTCGTCGCCTCGGACGAGGTCGCCGAAGGCGGTGTCCAGCCGGGTGGTCCCGATCCTGCGCGGCTGGGCGAAGTCCAAGGGAGTCGCCGCTACCGGAACCGTCGTCGGTTGCTCGCCCGAGCCGTTCGGGTCGAGGTACGTGGTCGCAGGCACCGTCAGGTCGAGCCCGTCAATCGCGGTCGCTCCGAGGCCGAGGTACGGATGGAAGCCGACCCCGAACGGCGCTCGCTCGGTGCCCACGTTACTCGCCCGGAACGTGGCGGTGAGACCCGAATCGTCCAGCTCGTAGGTGAGCTCGAGGTCGAGTTGCCACTCGTACCCGGGCTGTGGCCGCACCGGGTAGGCCAGCGTCACAGACGCCGGTGCATGGGTGACGAGCGACCAGTCCGACCATCGCACCAGACCATGGATCGCATCGTGTCGGCTCGGCTCGTTGAGCGGCGCCTGACACTCGTGTCCGCCGTATCGGTAACTGCCGTCGGTGAGGCGGTTGGGCCACGGCGCGAGCACCTGCCCCCGACCGTCGCGCGCCCGCTCGTCGATGCCGAAGCCGTCGATCACGTCCCGTCCGTCGACGGTATAGCCGCGCAGTGTGGCGCCCACCTGGGTGACGTGAGCCCGCGAGCCGCCGTGGGCGATGACGTGCTGGTCGCCGGACGGCAGCCTGCCGTCGGACGGAACGTCGATGCTCATCGGCCGACTCAACCCATGCGGGCGAGCAGATGGTCGCCGACCCGGAGGGCGTTGGCCATGGCCGTGAGCGCCGGATTGACCGCGCCGATGCTCGGGAAGAAGCTCGTGTCGACGACGTAGAGATTGTCGAGCTCGTGGGCCTTGCAGTCGGCGTCGAGCACCGATGTCGCCGGGTCGCTTCCGAACCGTACGGTCCCGGCTTGATGCGCGCAGCCGGCCACGGGGATGTCGTTCTTCATGTACACGTCGCGTGGGATCAGGTGGTGGGGATGCATGCCCAGGTGGCTGAGGTTCTTCTTGACCCGGTGATAGAGCTGCTCCATCGGCTCCTGGTTGTTCGGGATGTAGCTGAGCACGACATTGCCGTCGGCGTCGAGGGTCACTCGGTTGTCGGGGTCCGGCAGGTCTTCGACGGAGAGCCAGAAGTCGACAGCTCGCTCGGCGACGTCGGCGAGCATGAGCGTCGGCGCTAGTCGGGTCTCGAGGGGTTTCTCCCCTCGGTACATAGGCGCCGACGACTTGCCGACCATCTGCAGGTTGCCCATCGGAAACTCGAAGTCGTCGTCGCCGAAGTAGTAGTCGTTCATGCCGAGGGTCTTCTGGAAGCGCGTGTCGTTCTTCTCCGTCGAGATCGCGAGGAATGCGCGACTGTTGTGGAAGACATAGTTGCGTCCGACCTGGCCGGAACCGTTGGCCAGACCGTTCGGGTGTCGGTCGCCGGCGCTGGACAGCAACAGCTTGGCCGAGTTGACCGCGCCGGCCGACACGACGACCAGGTCACCGGTGAAGCGAGACTCGGCGCCATCGACGGCGGCGACGACCGCGGCGACCGAATGCCCCGACGCGTCCGTCTCCAGCCGGAGAACCTCGGTGTTGCGGAGGAGCGTCACGTTGTCGTGCCGGAGGGCCGGACGTACGGCGATGACGTCGGCATCAGACTTGGCATGCACCAAGCATGCGAATCCGTCGCAGGTCGCGCACCGGATGCACGCACTGAATGCCGGATCGGCCTCGTCGAGCATGATCCCGCACGGTGAGTGGAACGGATGCAGGCCAAGGCTTGCCATGTCGTCGAACAGTCGCTGGATGCGTGGCTCGTGCGAGACCGGAGGGTACGGGTACGCCGCCGAGGCGGGCGGTTCGGTGGGATCCTCCCCACGGGCGCCATGCACCTGGTAGAGATGCTCGGCCTGGGTGTAGTACGGCTCGAGCGTGGCGTAGTCGATCGGCCAGGCCGGCGAGATGCCGTCGTGGTGCTTGAGCTCCTCGAAGTCGCGCTCGCGCAGCCGATACAGTGCGGCGCCGTAGAACTTCGTCGCGCCGCCCACGAAGTAGTGGACCTGGGGCTGGAAGGAGTTGCCGTCCCTGTCATACCACGTGTCCGTGGAGACATACCGGTTGTCGACGAACACGGCCTCCGCGTCCCAGTTCTCCACCTCACGCGGCAGCCAGTCGCCGCGCTCCAGGACCAGCACGCGCTTGCCGGACGGCGCGAGTCGGTGCGCCAGGGTGCCACCACCTGCTCCCGAGCCGACGATGATGACGTCGTAGTGGTCGGCCATGGTGTCCCTCCTCAGGGCGAGCTCTCGGTGCTCTTGCCGGACGCCGGGGCCTCGACCGTGATGTGCGGGACGTCGGCGTCGGCGTCGCCCCAAGCGATCCGCCTCGGCGCCGACGCGGCCTCGACGGTGGCGGCGTGGTCGCGGTCGAAGTAGTCCCATGCCCAGTTCAAGAAAGCGTCGGTCTTGCTGTGGGCTCCGCTCAGCAGCATCGCGTGTACGCCGAGCCAGGCCGCGAACGCAACCGGGCCGTCGACCTGGTGCCGTCGCCGCCCGACCTCCGCCACGGCGGCGTTGCGGCCAATCATCGCCATGATGCCCTTGTCCTTGTAGCGGAACGGCCGGCGGTCTTCGCCATTCCGGTCCCGCAGGATGTTCTCGGCCGCCCACCGGCCGGATTGCTGGGCGACCGACCCCAGCTGGGGCAGCGTCTCGCCGTCGGCGCCCGGCACGTTGGCTACGTCGCCGACCGCGTAGACGCCGGGATAGCCGTCAACTGTGAGGTCTGGCCGCACGTCGATCCGGCCGCCGCGTCCGGGGCTGGGTCCGGCCGTCTGGGCAACCTCGCCGCCGGACTCACCGCCGGCCCAGACGATGGTCCGCGTTGCGATGGCGTCGCCGCTATCGAGCTCGACCCGGTCGGCGTGCACGGCCGTGACCCCGCTGCCGAGCCTGACGTCGGCGCCGGCCTTGGTGAGCTTGGCATGGGCGTACTCGTGGGACTTGTCGGAGAATCCCCCGAGCAGGCGGGACCCACGGTCGACGATGGTGATTTGGCCATGGTGCTCGACGTGACCGGTCTGACTGAGAGCGCTCATCAGCTCGGCCAACGCCCCAGTGGTCTCGACCCCCGTCGGGCCGCCTCCCACCACGACCACGTCGAGCGAGCCTTCGACGGGGTCCTGCGAGTCCGCCGCCGCTTGGATCAGCCGCTGGAGGTGGCGGCGGAGTCGTTCGGCGTCGACGACCGAATAGAGCGGGAAGCCGTGTTCGGCGGCGCCGGGGGTCCCGAAGAAGTTGGGCTGGGCTCCTGCCGCCATCACCAAGTGCGATCCGGTGAGGGTTCGCCCGTCGGCCAGCTGCAGCGCGCGCTCGGCGAGATTCACCTTCGCGACGTCGGCGGTCAGGATCTCCACCGAGGGGAAATCGTCGAAGATCACCCGATGCGGGCGGGCGACGTCCTCGGCGGGCAGTTGCGACGTCGCCACCTGATACAGAAGCGGCTGGAACTGGTGGTAGTCGTTGCGATCGACCAGCGTCACAGGGATGCCCTCGTCACCGAGCTTGAGTGCGCAGCCGACGCCGGCCAGTCCGCCGCCGAGCACGAGAACGTTGTCCACCACGATGACTCCCTTTGCCTCTCAGAGCGTGAGTTCCTTGCGAAGGTCGGCGATGATGATGCGGCCGGCGGCTTCGATCAACGCCAGGTGCGAGAAGGCCTGCGGGAAGTTGCCGAGATGGCGGGAACGTTCTACCTCGAACTCCTCGGCATACAGTCCCAGCGGCGAAGCGATCGCGAGCAGGCGCTCCATCAGGCTCGTCGCTTCCTGCAGTTCGCCCACCACGGCCAGCGCGGAGACAAGCCAGTAGGAGCAGATCAGGAACGTGCCTTCCTTGCCGGACAGTCCGTCGTCGGTCTCGTCGGTTCGGTAGCGCAGCACGAAGCCGTTCTCTGTGAGCTCCTCCGAGATCGCCCGTACGGTGTTGCGCATCCGCTCGTCGTTGCCGGGGAGGAGCCCGAACAGCGGTGCGAGCAGTGTGGATGCGTCGAGGGCGTCGGTGTTGTAGTGCTGTCGGAGTACGCCCTTGGCCGTGACACCGTTCGCGAGGATGTCCGCGCGTATCTCTTCGGCGACCTCACTCCACTCGGCTTCGAGCTTGGAGTCGTCGCGGATGGCGGCGATCTTCGCGGCCCGGTCGAGGGCGACCCATCCCATCAGCTTGGACGACACGTAGTGCTGCGGCTTGCCGCGAGCCTCCCAAATGCCTTGATCGGGCTCCCGCCAGGTGGCGATCGCGCAGGCCGCCTGCGACTTGACCAGCGGCCAGAGCCGTCGTGGCAGGCGCTGGCTGCGTCGGGTATGTAAGAGGAGCGAATCCAGCACCGCTCCGTACACGTCGTTCTGGCGCTGGTCGAAGGCGCCGTTGCCGATCCGTACCGGTTGGGCGCCCTCGTAGCCCGACAGATCGTCGCGGGTCGACTCCGTCAAGTCGCGGCGGCCGTCGATGCCGTACATGATCTGCAGCCCGCCGTCCGGGTTCGGCTCGAGATCGGCGATGAACTGGATGAACTCGTCGGCCTCCCAGTCGAGGTTCAGGTAGTGGAGCGCCTGGAGCGTGTACGTCGTGTCCCTCATCCACGTGTAGCGGTAGTCCCAGTTGCGCTCGCCGCCTGGCGTCTCGGGCAACGATGTCGTCAGGGCGGCGACGGTCGCCCCGGTCGGCATATAGGTCAGGCCCTTGATGGTGAGCGCCGACCGCTCCAGGGGGTGCCGCAGCGGATGGTCGGGGATGCGCGCTCGGGCGAGCCAGGTCCGCCAGAACCGGATCGATGCTTCGATGCGTTCGAACGCGTCGTCGAGATCAGTGGGCGAGGCCAGATCCTCGGCCCAGGACAAGGCAGCGTACGCCTTCTCGCCTTGGTGAAGGACGTGACGGGCGCGTGCCGAGCCGCCCTCGATGCCGATGAGCATGTCCGTGCTGAGTCGCAGCGTCAGATCGGGCCCTGCGGCATCGGCAGCGTGGCCGTCGGTGTCGGCCAGCGACCATTCGGCGGGCACCCGGCCGTAGTCGAACGCGGGCTCACTGACTAGCTCAACCTCGACGGAGCCGTCCAGGCACTCGACCGTGCGAACCAGCATGTGGTCGGCGTCGTAGTCCGCCGGCGGCCTGGTGTGGGGCGTAACCGTGTCGGGACCCTGGCGCGGTCCCATCGCCAGCGCGTCGTGTACGCGGATCCAGCCGCTCGGCGTATGCCAGGTCGTGCTGAGGACGTTCGTGCCGGGTACGTAGTAGCGGGCCGTAGGGACATTTATCCCGTACGGCCCGAAGCGGGACGATCCTGCCCCGCGATCGAGCAGACAGCCGAACACACTCGGCGAGTCGAAGGCGGGCACACAGAGCCAATCGACCGAGCCGTCCGGGGCGATCAGTGCTCCGGTGTGGCAGTTGGACAAGAACGCGTAGTCGGCGATCGGTGGAAACGGAGATCTCGAGATGCTCATCGTCCCGCCCTCCTTCCCGCCTGTCGAGAGGGACCTGCCCACCATCGGCAGATCGGTTCTCGGGACGCATCACCCGACCAAGGTGATGTGGGGGCCGCAACGGTCAGCTCGAGAGACGATCCGGCGCTCGGTCGTCGGCCTCCTCGACTCCCTCCTCCGGAAGCAGATCACGCTGGTGGAGGACATAGAGCAGCATGAAGCCGGGCAGGACGATGACCACCGCGAGCACAACCGCCACCAGCACCGCCTGGAGCGTGCCCGAGGGAGCCGCCGCATCCGAGACGGTGAGGCTCTCCGGCAGGAGGTACGGCCACTGCGCAGCTCCCCAAGAGGCGACGAGACTCGCCACCGCGAGCATGGCGAGCAGTCGAGCCCCCCGAGGAGCTCCGCGGACCAGCAGGAGGAGCGCGCCCGCTCCGCAGAGGACGGTGGCGACCACGAGTGCCAACGCGCGCGACTTGAGGCCGTCGAAGACGTGCGACGCGTCGGCATGCAGCACGAACAGGCCGACGACGGAGATGGCCCCGACGACAACAGCGGCAACGGCGGCCCGGCGACGAAAGTACTCCACCATGTCCGCGTCGCCCTGATGCCGGGCATCCCAGACGAGGTAAACCGCCGAGAGGTACGCGATGACCGCGATCGCCAGGACGCCGCTCACGACCGACGTCGGGTTGATCCAGCTGTCCACCGGATCTCCAGCCTCCCCACCAGCCGGCACCTCGCCGGAAGCGATGCCGCCGACGATCGCCCCCATGCAGTACGGCACCAGCACCGAGGAGCAGGCGAAGCCGCCGCCGAACACGCGGCGATAGCGAAGCGAGACGACCACCTTCCGGAATGCGAAGCTCGCCCCGCGAAGGACGATGCCCAACGCCGCGATGGCCAGGGGCACCCACAGCGTCAGGGTGATCGAGGCATAGGCCTCCGGGAACGCCGTCCACAAGACGACGAAGATGAAAATCAGCCAGACGTGGTTGGCCTCCCAGACCGGACCGATGGCACGCTCGATGACCAGGCGGGGCCGGCTTCCGCGCTCCGGACCGCCGGCGATGAGATCCCAGAACCCGGCGCCGAAGTCGGCGCCTCCGAAGACCGCATAGGCGACCACGGCGAGCATGAGGACGACCGCGATCGTGGTGCTCACCGGACCACCTCCTCGGGCTCGGCCGCCGAGTCCTCCGGTGGTGGCGCACTAGGGCCGTACGGCGTGTCGTGGTCGGTGAAGCCGCCGGACCGGCGGAACCGTCGGCTCATCCCACGGAGCACGAGGATGGTCGTAACGCCGAGCGCGAGGTAGATGACCACGACGGCGATGGTCATGATCCAGATGCCGGTGTTCGCGGTCGCCGCGTCCTCGACCTTCATGTGGTGGTAGACGATCCACGGTTGGCGTCCGACCTCGGTCACCACCCAGCCGGCCTCCATCGTGATAACGGCAAGGACTCCGGAGCAGGCGGCCGCCCGCAGGAACCACTTGCTCGCCGGCATCCGGCGCCGGAAGATCCAGCTGACGGCATACCACACCGACAACAGGAACAGCAGCGTCCCGAGGCCGACCATGACGTCCCAGGCCAGATGGACGACGTTGACCTGGCGGGTGGTCGGCCGCTCGTCGGCCGGGAACGAGTCCAGGCCCTGCACGGTGGTCGACGTCCCCGAGCTCGGATCGGACAGCCACGACGCCAGACCGGGTATCGGGATTCCGCCGCTCACCGTGCCGTCCTCGTTGAGGTGACCGAGAAGCGTCTCCGGGACGTCACTTTTCGTCTCCGGCACCATTTCGATCGCGGCGAACTTCGCCGGCTGGTTGTCGTATACCCATCGGGCTAGGGCGTCGCCGACGCCCATCTGGATCGGCGTTGCGATCGCGGCCACGCTGAAGGCGATGGTGAAGCCGATCCGGTGGTATCGATCGTGTCGGCCGCGCAACATGCCCATGGCGTAGACCGACGCCACCAAGAAGCCACCGACCACGTAGGCGGCGAGAATCATGTGGGTCGCTTGGAGCGGCATCGCGTCGTTGAAGATCACGTCGACCGGGTCGACATCGACCACGTCGCCGTTCGAGTTCAGCGTGAAGCCCGACGGCGAATTCATCCAGGCGTTCGCCGCGACCACCGACGCACTGCCGAAGATCCCGGCGAGGACGATCGGGACGCCGGTCCAAAAGTGCGCCCACGGTTTCAGCCGCCGCCACCCGAAGATGTAGATCGCGAGAAAGATCGCCTCGGTGAAGAAGAACAAGCCCTCGAACGCGAACGGCACGCCGAAGGCCTCACCCCACTGCCCCATGAACTTCGGCCACAGCAGACCGAACTCGAAGCTGAGAACCGTGCCCGTCACCGCGCCGACGGCGAACGTCACCGCCATGTACTTCGACCACCGCTGGGCCAGCAGGAGAGCGTCCCGGTCGTCGTGTCGTATCGCCCGATAGTTGGCGATCAGGGTCATCGCCGCCCACGAGACGCCGAGCGGCACCAGGATGATGTGGAACGCGAGAGTAAACGCCATCTGTCCCCGGGCCCACGGCACCGGATCCGCGTCCGCGATCGCGACGAGTTCGTTGAGTGTCGCGGACACGGGCTAGGCCAGCCTCACGTCGGGCATGGATCTCCCCTGGGTGCACCGGAGTTTGGAACCCATTCGGCTCGGATCCTCGACTCCAAGGATTCTCAATCGAGCCTCGCCTTCCGGACGGCCGCCTGGCATCGCCCGACCCGGGTGATCTGGCGGGCGGCTCAAGACTCCGCCTCGAGCGAGCGTTGAGCCGCTCTGTCCCGCTTGTCCTCGGCGTGGTACTGACGGAGCAGGAGCTGCTCGTCGTCCCGGCGCGGGAAGAAGAAAAAGACGAGTATGGCGCCGAGCAGCACTGCGATGACGCCAGCTGCGTACGCCCAGTCGTCACCCTGCAGGAACGAAGTCTTCGCGGCGGCGATGATCTGGTCGGCATGGCTGGGGTGCTGCTGAGCCACCTCTTCAGCGCCGGCGAACGACTTCGTCATCTCCGACTGAACATCGTTGGAGATCTGGTCGGCTTGCGAGGAGTTGGCGATGCTCGAGCTCAACGCGTCCGCATACCCAGCTGTCAGGAGCGCACCGAAGACCGACTGCATGATCGCGCCTCCCAAGTCGCGCTGGAGGTCCGCGGTCCCGGACGCCATTCCGGCCCGATCGACCGGAACCGAGCCGGTCAGCGAGTGCGAGGCCGGGGTTCCCGCGAGGCCCACGCCGGTCCCGATCAGGGCATACGCGATCCCGATCTCCCAGTAGCTGCTGTCTTCCTTCCAGAGGAGCAGCATCGAGACGAAGGCGAGCAACAGGAATACATAGCCGGCGAGCAGCGTCACTCGGGCACCGTGAGTCTCCACCAGCTTGGCCGACTGTGGCGCCACCAGCACCATGCAAACCACGGCAGGCAGGAAGGCGGTTCCGGCCTCGATCGTGTTGTATCCGACGACATTCTGGAGGAACTGTTGGCTGACGAACATCGCGCCCATGAGCGAACCGAAGACGATGATCCCCGCACAGGCGGCCACCCAGAAGACTCGCCGCCCGGCGATGTGCAGGTCGTAGAGCGGGTTCGCGGCGCGGCGCTGCTGCCAGACGAACGCCGCAGCGGCCGCGAGCGCGATGAGTGCGAGGCCCAGCACGAGCGCCCCTTTGCCCGGCACAGCCGCGAAGTTGATCGAGAGTACGAGACCACCCACGAGGAGCACCGACAAGATGCCCCCGAGATTGTCGACGGGCTCGGACGACTCGTTGACATGCGCAGGGACGAAGAACCACGCCATCACCAACGCGACCGCGGCCAGCGGGAGGGTGATCAAAAAGACCGACCCCCACCAGAAGTCCTCCAGAAGCAATCCGGCGACCAACGGCCCGAGCGACGCGATGGCGCCCCCGAGCGCCGACCAGAGCGCGATCGACCTGGTTCGCTGCGGACCCGACCACAGAGCGGTGATCAACGCCAGCGTGGTCGGATAGGCCATTCCGGCCGAAACTCCGCCCAAGATTCGCGCCAGCACCAGCACGTCGTCGCTCGGGGCGTACGCGGCGAGCAGGCAGGCCGGCACGGACAACAGGACGCCGACGATGAGCAGCATCTTGCGTCCGTAGCGGTCGCCGACCGCGCCGAGATAGAGCACGGACGCCGCTAGGCCCAGCGAGTATCCGATCGCGATCAGGTTGAGCGTGGTCTGCGACGAGTCGAACGCCTTGCCGATGGATGGCAAGGCGACGTTGGCCACCGACAGGTTGAGGTTGGCCACAGCGGCCACGAGGATCAGGGAGACGAGCACCAACGATGCCCTCGCTGGAGCCGTACCGGAATCAAGCTCGGCCGGTTCACGGCTTGAGGACATGGCGGCCTCCGGGAGTCTGCGTGCTCTCCAGACTCCCGCCGGACCACGTCTGCGGGCGTCACCCGCGACGGATGAATGGGCGGATCCCACCGTGCGCCGTCTGGTCACCCCCACGCCAGACGTGGTCAGGACAGGCAGCGGCGAGCGTCCCGGGGCTGATGCGTACGCGACGTGTCCTCTGACGCTGAACGCGTCGATGCCTCTGATCCGGCCGGGAGCAACTAGCTCACGAAGATGTCCTCGGGCAGGAATGCCGACACCAGCATGTTCGGCACATCGACGAGTTGGCTCACCTTGAGATCAACCGCAACGCTGCAAAGGGCGTACGCCTGCTGACGGGTCCAGCCCCGTTCGCCCAGGTGATCGATCATGTTGAGCAGCGCGTTGCGGGCGGCAAGTGTGGCGTCCTCGGCGCGATTCTCGCCGTCCCGGGTGACCGAGATGCCCGTCGTGGCATAGAACCGGCGCGGTGCTGCGTACTCCGGAGGAAGGTAGTAGTCGGAGCGGGTGAACCGTAGGTCGCGGATGCCCTTCTCGGCGGCCTCGCCCTTGCGCAACTCGAATCGGACCCGCAGCGTCGCTCGCATCTCGACCGCCGTGCCGCAGGTCTCGCAGTCGCCCTGGGCGAAGTGGGCGTCTCCAGCGGAGAACAACCCGCCCGGCGTGTCGACCGGAAGCAGCAGCGTAGCGCCGGCGCCGAGCTGCTTGATGTCGACGTTGCCAGCCTGCTCTCGCGGCGGGATCGTACGAAGTCCTTCCGCCGCGAGGCGAGGATCACTGGGGATCGCGGACGCCGGGGATGGCGGCAGGACCATGCCGCCGCGATCGAGCAGCGCCTGCTCGCGTGCTGTCGTCCGGGCCAGCAGATCGTATCCCGGACTGAGGCCGATCGTGCCCATGAACGGCGAGCCTGGAATCCGTACGCCGGGCAGGTCCGGGGACGTCGCCCAGCCGTCGGCGATCTCCCAGCTGACCTTGAACGGCTCGGGGAAGACGTCGCGGAGGAAGCCGAAGCCTGGCACCTGCACGGTGTAGCCGTAGCTGTCCGGCGTCACCTCGAGGATCTCCACCTCGAGCAGGTCACCCGGCTCGGCGCCCTCGACGTGGACCGGTCCGGTGAGCGGATGCACGAGGTCGAGATTGGGAGCGCCGACTGTCTCCAGCGTCGCGTCCGGGCCCATTTGCCCGTCGAACGCGTCGCGAGTCTCCAAGACGACTTCGTCGCCTGGCTGACAACGCACCACCGGCGGGATATCGGGATGCCATCGGTTGTGACCGGTGTTCGGCTCCTCCAGCAAGGTCTGACTGCGGTCGATCCGGATCTCGTGAACCGTCATGCTCGCTCCTTCGCCCGATACGGCGATCGTGGCAGCGAAGCGCGGTGAACGCCATCCCAGATCTCGTCCCGAGTCACTCGCCAGCGTTTCGGGCTTCGATGGCCTTGACGGTCTTTTCCAGCTCCTTACCCAAGACGCGCTTACCAGCGATGCCGAGGACGACCGCGAGCGCCTTCCCCTTGAAGTTCTTGCCGTCGCGTACCACGACGACGTCGACTTCGGTGGTTCCGTCGGGACTGCGCGTGAAGGTGTAGGTGTGACCCGAGTCGCCTCCCCACAGATTGGAGTCCGTGGTCGTCATGGATACGCGGTTGGGATCGGACCAGTCGTAGCGCAAGCGTTCCCAGATGCCGCGGGAGCCCTCCGTCACGTCGGCCCGATCGGGACCCTGATCGTGCACCTTGAGGTATTCGTCGGCACTGTTGCCGAACAGCGCCGCGCGGCCTGGCCCGAAGTCGGTGAGCCCAGCGACGAACTGCTCGGGCGTCGCGGTGGTTGTCTGCTTGAGGTGGATCGTCGTCATGAGTGCTCCGTCGCTGAGATGGCCGTGATCTCGCCACGCAGTGCCTGCAATGCGGCGACGTAGATCTCGGAGAAGGTCGGGAACGGCTGGATCGTGTCGCGCAGGACGTCGAGGGAAATCCCGGCGCGGATTGCGATGGTCGCCTGTTGCAGCCATTCGCCGGCCTCGGGGCCGAGCGCGTAGGCACCCGTCAGCACCTCGCCGTCGCTGAGGAGGGTCAGGAACCCGTTGGAGTCGGCGTAGGCGCGGGTGTAGGTCGCCGTCTTGGCCACCTCGGACACCGGCACGGTGGCGCTGAATGGGGCCTCGGTCGCGCCGACTGCCGCTGCCTGCGGATCGGTGTAGGTGACCCGGGGTACGGCGCGGTAGTCGGCCTCGCGGGGCTCGCCGAGGATGTTGGCCGCGACCACACGGCCCTGGTATTTGCCGACGTGGGTGAGCGGCCAGATGCCCGTGACGTCCCCGATCGCCCACACCCGCTCAGCGACACGGAGCCGCGTGTCGACCGGCACACCGCCGGGGTCGGGCGTGACGCCGACGGTCTCCAGTCCGATCCCATCCACCCGTGGGCGCCGGCCGGCCGCGACCAGCAGCCGGTCGGCGCGCAACTCTCGGCCGCCGTCGAGAGTCAGAACGTAGTCCTCGCCGTCCCGTCGGGCACCGGTGGCGTGTTCGCCGAGCACGACCTCGATGCCGTCGCGCCGCAGGACCTCGCCGAGTGCCTCACCGAGTGCGGCGGGCTCGCGGGCCAACACATGGGCGCCTCCCTCGACGAGGGTCACGTCCCCGCCGAGCTGCCGAACGACTTGCGCGATCTCGACCCCCACCGGCCCACCGCCGAGCACGAGCAGGTGGCGCGGGATCTCCGTCATGCTGGTGGCCTCCCGGCTGCCCCAAACGCCCGAGAGCTCAGCCAGCCCGTCTATCGGAGGCATGAACGGGTCGGAGCCGTTCGCCAGCACGACATGCCGCGCGTGATGACGTACACCATCGACCTCGACCGCGCCGGTGCCGCTGAGCCGCCCACTGCCGCGCAGCAGATCGATGCCCTTGCTCTTCAGCCAGGCCTCCTGGCCGGCGTCCGAGTAGTCGGAGACCATGAAGTCTCGCCATGCGAACACCGCCTGCACGTCGACCTCCGCGGTCCCCGCGGCGTCCCGAGCGGCATGCGCGGCCTCGCCGGGACGCAAGAGCGTCTTCGAAGGGATACACGCCCAGTACGAGCACTCGCCGCCCACCAGCTCTCGCTCGACGATGGCGACCCGCAGGCCGCCATCGGTCAACGCGCCCGCGCAATGCTCACCAGGAGAGCCGCCGCCCATCACGATCACGTCGTAGTCGGCGGTCATATCGGCAGTTCCTGAGGTGTCATATCCATAGCTCGGCTCCAGACAGCTCGACTTACTCGACACTCGTCCGACCGGGTGAGACTTCTCTAGGGTCGTTGGACCCCATGGGATGCCTGTCCGAGCTGTCGGTACTTCCGTCCTCAGTCGCCATCGACGGCCAGCGTCCGTCGCCATACGTCGACGGCGAGCACCGATCGCATGCCGACCGACTCGTACAGCCCGAGGGCCGGTGTCGTGTTGTTGGCGTCGACATGGAGGATCGTGCCCGTACGCCCGGCGGCTGAGTCGACCGCGAACGCCCGACGCAGCAGATAGGAAGCGATGCCGCGTCCCCGAGCGTCCGGGTGAACGCCGATGCTGGCGACATAGCCGCAGTCCTCGTCTTCGATGAACTGATCGTTGCACTCGCACATGGCGACCGGCCGGCCGTCGAGCTCGGCGAGCATCAGCTGTCGCCACGCGAAGGTCGACCTCGCCTCGTGGAGCTCGAACCACTCGTCGTACGGCCTGGCGACCCGGCCGAAGTGGTCTGCGAACGCTGCTTGGTTCACTTCGTGCGCTGCGCGGCGGGTGGCATCGTCCGTGGCTTCGCGGACCGTGAGCCCTGCCGGTGGCTCTGGATTCGCCACCGCCCCGACATGGTCGATGCGCATCCGTTGGAAGGTCGTCGCCGGGGCGAATCCGCGCGCGCCTCGAACCGGGATCGCATCGCGCCGTCCTCGCGGTAGATCCGCTTGGCGAGCGTGACTACGGCGTGACCCCTCTCCCTCCCCATCTCCCGGGCGCGCTCGCACGAGAGTTCGAGCAGCCAATCCGCTGTGGTGTCGTCGGCGGTGATCACCTCGACGTTCACCTGGTCGCTGACGCCACGTGCGTAGGTCCAGCCGTACCCGACCAGCCGATCGGATCGGTCGAAGGCCAGCCAACCATCGTGTTTCCCGTCCCAGCCGGGGTCGTTGAGCTCGTCGCGGATGTCGTCGAGCCTGCAGTCGGCGAACCCGATGATCGCGGCGTTGCACGCCGACACGAACCGCCAGATCGCCTCGGCGTCGGCAAGTCGCGGGGCGCGAATCGTATAGCCGGCGCGGACGGCAGCGTCGATCACGTCGCCCATGGTGTCGCCTTCCCTCGGCCGCCGTCTAGGTCGACGCGCCATCTCGAAACTTGCTTGCACCGCGCACGCCGCGGCGGGATCCTAGAAGACTTTGTTCCGACTCAGCGAATGGGGCGACGATGAAACTACCCGAAGCTCATCAACGATTTCTGGACGCGGTGCTGCCGCAGATCCAGCGAGACGAGAGGTTTGTCGGGCTGGCGGCCGGTGGGTCGCTGCTGGCGGGCGACGTCGACGAGTTCTCCGACCTCGACCTGGTGCCCGTCGTGGATCCCGATCACCATAAGTCCGTGATGGCGCAGCGCTTCGACATCACCGCATCGTGGGGACGCCAGCTCGCGGCGTTCACCGGCGACCATGTGGGTGAGCCGCGCCTGGTGGTCTGCCTGTACGAAGACCCGCTCCTGCACGTCGACTTCAAGTTCGTCACACCACCCGAGCTCGAGACCCGGATCGAGGATCCGCTCGTCTTGTGGGAGCGGTCGACGGAGCTCACCGACGCAATCGATCGCACCGAGAGCCACCATCCGATGCCAGACCTGCACTGGATCGAGGATCGTTTCTGGGTGTGGGTGCATTACGCGGCAGCCAAGCTCGGGCGTGGTGAGCTGTTCGAGGTTGTCGATTTCCTGGGCTTCATGCGTTCGCAGGTGCTCGGCCCTCTAGCGCTGGTGTCGGCAGGTCACTTGCCCCGCAGAGTCCGACGGCTTGAGACCTACGTACCTGCGTTCGCCGAGAGTCTCCAGGCCACCGTTGCGACGTACGACGTCAAGGCATGCGGCGACGCCGTGTGGACCTGCGTGCGGCTGTACCGGATTCTCCGGGACCAACTCGCTCCGGCTGACCTCATACGCAGGACCGCGGCCGAGGAGGCCAGTGTCGCCTACCTCGAAAAGGTGCGGATCACTGGTGGCTCACCACGTTGACCACCCGGCCGTTGGGGTCGCGGACGAAGAACCGTCGCACTCCCCACTCCTCGTCCTGCAAGGGGTGCACGACCTCCGCGCCGCTCTCTTGCATCGCCGCATAGGCCGCATCCACATCGTCAACCTCAACGCTCATGTCGGGCACGACGGGCGCGGTCTTGTCGTGGGTCATGAAGGTGACTTGCGCCGTGGGGTTGGAAGGAGAGGCGAGCGTCATGACCCAGCCAAGGTTCATGACCTCCTCGAAACCCAGAAGGCCGTAGAAGTCCCGGCTCTCCTCGATGGCGTCTGATCGGATGTCGGGCATGGCCCGGCGGATGGACATCGGAAGACTCCTACCTGACTCTGATGAGGGCGTGAGTTCAGGAGCGTTGTGACCCTGGTTATCGTCGCACGGACGCGTAGGCTGAGCACGTGTCGATCGACTTCACGGTCACTCGCCTGTCGACGACCCCGGTCAAGGGACTGTCACTCCATCACCCCGATTCGATTGAGCTGACGACCCACGGCGCCGTCGGCGACCGGTTGTTCTATCTTCTCGATGACGCCGGAAGGCTTCAGAGTTGCACACGCAACCCCGGCCTGTACGGACTCAAAGCGGCATACGACAGCCAGACTCGTCGTCTCGAGATCACCCGGGCGGATCAGGTGCTGCTCGGCGGGATCATCGAGCCGGGCACGGCCGTCGACACCGACATGTGGGGAGTTCGGTCGATCACATCTGACGTCGTCGCAGACCCCGTCTGGAGCACCTTCTTCTCTGACATCGTGGGCAGGCGGGTCCGGCTGGTCCAGGCCCGCGAGTCCGCCTATGACGTGCAGCCGGTGACCCTGCTCGGAAATGGTTCCGTGGCAGAACTAGCGCGCCACGCCGGCCTCCCCGAGGTCGACTCGCGACGCTTTCGCATGCTGATCGAGTTCTCGGGCGGCCATCCGCACATCGAGGACTCCTGGGAGGGGAAGCTGCTGCAAGCCGGCGGCGCACTCCTTCGTGGCGGGGGCCCGGTCCAGCGCTGCGCGGCCACCACCCGCGACCCCGACTCCGGCTCGGTCGACCTCCAGACGCTCCGCCTGATCGCGGGCTACCGCGGCCGACAGGACTCCATGTTCGGCCCCGGCGCGAACTTTGGCGTCTATGGCGACGTGGTCGAGCCCGGCACGATCTCGGTCGGGAACGGCCTGACGCTGTACTGACGCAACTCCAAGCGTCGGGAGTTGCCCTGCGGGCGCGCAGGTCAGCTCAGGATTCCGGTGAGTACTCCGATGCCCAGCACAAGGACAGCTGGTGGCCACACCAGAACGAGGCCAACGTAGAGGATCGGCGTCCACCACTTTCCGAGGGTTCTCGCGTACTCCCTGCCGTCGCCTCGGTCGACGAGGTAGACGACGAGGGCGACGAGTCCGCCGACTATGACGTACGCCAGCGCGCCCGCGAGCATGATGCTCACCCTCGCCTCACCTCGCTCGCCGACGTTCTAGCTGAACTCGGGAGTCCAAGTTAGAGGATGCCGCCAGCGCGCGCCCGCCCGACGAGGGTTTACCGCATCACAGACAGTGGCCGTCGGCTCGCTTTGTGTAACAGAACGCGGTGACCGACGATGTACGAGGTGGAAGCTCCGGCTGGCTGTATTGCTCGGCCAGCTGGAGACTTCCGCCAACCCAAGGACCCTGCCGCAACGCGTGCCGCAGCTGCCAGAGCGCCGTCCAATCCTCCGCGTGGGCCGCCGTGTCAGCGGCGAGGAATACCTCGTTGTTCGCCTCGATGTCGGTCACGGCTGCACCGTAACCGCCGGCCACCACACCGGCAGCTAGCGCCAGTCGGGTCGTAGGTCATCCGCTCCGGGGGATGTCGCCGCGCAGGGTCAACGGTGAATGTAAATGGGTGACGTGCTGGAACAGGAGCCGCTCGAGGGAGTCCGGCCGGACGGTGGCGCGATGATCCATCTGCGAGTGGTCAGCCCAACCGACATCACCGACGCACTGGTCCCTGCCCTTCGCGCGGATCCGGCGGTGATGAACCTCATGGTGCTCCGATCTGCGGTCACCGGCCCTGACGGGGATGCGGTGCACTTCGATGTGCTGCAGGGCGCGGCCGACGACGTCATCGGGCGACTGCGCCAGCTTGGTGTCGAGCAGCGAGGATCGATCATCCTGGAGAACATCGACGCTTCGCTCTTCGCTGCTGCCGACAGGGCTTCGGGACACCGGACGCGGTTCCAGCAGTTCACGCCGGTCTGGACGGAGGTCGAAGCCCGGATCCGGCTGGGTGGAAGCTATCCGCCCAGCTGGTTCGGGTTGCTGGTGATCGCCGGGCTCATCGGGGCCGTCGGAATCCTCACGAACTCCGAGATCCTGATCGTCGGCGCGATGGTGGTAGGCCCGGAGTACGGCGCCATCCTCAGCCTCGGGTTTGGCGTGACCCGTCGAGACTACGCACGCGTCTGGCATGGCGCCGCCGCACTGGCCGTCGGGTTCACGCTCGCGGTGGTCGGCGCACTCGTTCTGTCGCTGGTGATCCGATGGGCCGACCTGGAGCCGAGGGCCTACGAGCTGGGGATCCGCCCGGTCTCCAGCCTCATCGACTCGCCCAATTGGTTCTCCTTCATCGTCGCGGTTTTGGCCGGTGTGGTGGGTGTCGTCTCGATCACCGAGGCGCGATCGAGCACCCTGATCGGCGTGTTCGTCTCGGTCACCACCATCCCCGCCGCAGCCGACATCGGCGTCTCGCTGGCATTCGGCAGCGGCAGCGAAGCCTGGGGCGCCACCCTCCAACTCCTCCTCAACGTCACCGTCCTGACGGCCGTCACCATCGCAGGACTCCCCACCCAGCGGGCCATCTGGCGACGAGCCGCCCACAGGCGCGAGGCCATGACATGACCAACATCAGGGACACCGACAGCGGGGCGGCCGGGTCTGGCCGGATGACGGAGGCAGAGTTCCGCTTGCTGTACCAGCGGCTCCGCGACCAGCTGCCATGGGCACCGGATGACCGGCGCGGGGCCTTGAACTACCTCACGCCCGCAACGACTCTGGCCGCCGCCGGTGAAGTCGCGCTCGGGCGCGTCGTGTCGCTCGCCGCGCCGGTCGGTGCCAGGGTGACCCCCGACGATCCCGACCCCGCAAGGCATCTGATGAAGCAACGCCCCGCTGCCGAGGTCGGGCCGGGCCTGGCGTTCAGCTTGGACCGGATCGAGATGAACATTCACGGCAACGCCAACAGCCACATCGACGCCCTGTGCCACGTAATCTTCGACGGCGAGCTGTACAACGGAGTGGACGCCGGCACCATCACCCAGAGCGGAGCGGCCGAGCTGTCCATCGGGTTGGCCGCGGAGGGGATCGTCGGCCGCGGGGTCCTGCTGGACGTGCCGCGAGCTCGCGGGGTGCCCTGGCTGGAGCCCGGGGACCACGTGACCGTCGACGATCTGCTCGCGGCGGAGCGAGAGCAGGGTGTCCGGCTCGGTCGGGGCGACATCGCGCTGGTCCGGGTGGGGCACCGCCGGCGGCGCAACGAGCTCGGGGCCTGGGACACCGGTGCGACTCGGGCCGGCCTACACCCGCTGGTGATGCCCCTGCTGGCCGAGCGGCAGGTGGCAGTCCTGGGCTGCGACGGAAACAGCGACACCGCACCAAGCGTGGCCGACGGGGTCGACTTTCCCGTGCACGTACTCGCGATCACCGCGCTCGGCATCATGATGCTGGACTACCTGCAGTTCAAGGACCTCGTGCGCGCCTGCGAGGAAGCGGAGCGATGGTCGTTCCTGTGTGTCATCGCACCGCTCCGGCTACCGACCGGAACCGGGTCACCCATCAACCCGATCGCCGTCCTGTGACCGCCTCAGCGCCCCGGTACGGTCACGGATCCGGCTCGTCCGCTGTGGACGCCGCGCGGCGCGGCAGACAGAGCTGGGCGGACACCAGCCCGGCCGCGCCGACCAAAACCCACAGCGCCCTGGGGTCGATCGCGTAGACGGCGCCGCCGATGAGCGGTCCGGCGCCCGTTCCGAGCGTGTACGCGACGCCGTACAAACCCTGGTAGCGCCCGATCAGGTGCGGCGGAGACAGGCTTCCCAGGTAGGCCTGAGCGACGGAGGTCGACATCATCTCGCCGAGCGTCCAGATCAACACCGTCGCCGCCAGCAAGCCCATGGTGGTCATGAACCCGGTCAGCGCGAGACCGAGACCGATGAGCAGGTTGCCGATGGCCAGGACGTACTCCAGCCGGTACCGCGAGACCACGCCGGTGATCGGCAGCTCCAGCACCAACACCAGCAGTCCGTTGAGCCCGATGAGGAGACCGAAGTCGCGCGCGCTCAGACCCACGTCGCTGACGTGCAGGGGCAAGCCGACGGTGGACTGGATGTACAGGAACTCCGCGACCACGATCATCACCAGGAACCGCACCAGCGCTCGGTCGGAGAGTGCCTGCCGGTAGCCCACCGCCCGGTCGGCCAACGGCTCGGCGTCGCCGTCGTCGGACCGCGGCTGGGGCGCATCCCGGAGCAGCACCCCCATGACCACGCCGAACAGGAGACACGCGGCGGCATTGGCCAAGAAGAGCTCCGAGTAGGAGGAGCTGGCCAGCACGCCGCCGATGACGCCGCCCAGGGCAGCCCCGATGTTCATCGCGAACCGAAATACCCCGAAGGCGGCGAGCCGCTGCTGGTTGGTCGTCACGGAGTCGAGCAGCACCGCGGCCGCGGCCGGCCGGTAGATCTGCGAAGTCACACCGATGAGACCGACCACCGTGAGGATGATCGGGAACGGCCCGAGGAACGGCACGACCGCCGTCAGTCCGGCGGTCGGCACGGCCGATGCCACGATGGTCCATCGCCGACCGATCTTGTCGGTGAGGTAGCCACCGACGGCGTTGCCGACCATGTTGCCGATACCGGCCAGTCCCAGTACCAACCCGGCGGCACCGGCGGAATAGCCGCGCTCGGTCAGGTACAGCACGATGAACACCGGCAGGAAGGCGCCGATCCGGTTGACCAGGATGCCGAGACTGACGATCCACACCCGGCCGGGCAGGCCGCGAAGCGCGTCGCGGAATCGCGGTCCGTCGACGCCCGACCGGATGGGCGGTGCGGTGTTCATGCGAGGGGCTCGGTGCGTACGTGGATCGCCGCGGCCAGCCGCCTGCCGTGGGCGATCGCGTCGGCGGCGTTGGCGCCGCTGGCGATGACGCGACCGACAACATCCTCGTTCCAGGTCAGCGGAGGCACCTCGTCGCCCGGCTCCACGTTCAGCCGGAGGTCGACGAACGCCGGGTCCGCTCGCACGGCGTCGACGCCGGCCACGTCCACGACCCGTCCGGGCTCCGGCGTGAGGAACCGGAGTGCCGCTCCGCCCCGAGGTTCCGGCGACGTAATCAGAGGCTCCACCACGCCGAACCTGGCGCCTAGCGCGTAGCGCTCCATGTCGACGCCGTAGGCGACATCGGTCAGTTCGCTGATCCCGTCACCGCCGACGCGGTTGTGCGACTCGACGATCCGCGGGCCGCGCGAGGTCAGTTTGACCTCGGTGTGCCCTGGACCGTTGCGCAGCCCCACCGCGTCGAGGAAGTCCGTCACCAGCCGCGTGACCTCGCGCAGCGTCTCGGTCGAGCAGCCACTGGGCTGCGAATGACCGATCTCGACGAAGCCACCCAGACCGCCGGTCTCCTTGTCGGTCACGGCGACGACCACGTGCCGGCCATCGAAGCTCAGGGTCTCCACGCTGATCTCCGGGCCGTCCAGAAACTCCTCCATGAGGAAGTCGTCGAAGGAATCGGCACGGAACAGATCCTTGGCGGCCCAATGCCCGTCGTCGAGGGATCGAAACCGTGAGGCGACGGCGTCCACGTCGGCTTGGTCGCGGATGCGGAACACCCCCAGGCTGCCCGATTCGCGGACCGGCTTGACGATGATCGGGAGCCCGTGCGCCTGAACGAACTCCCGAACGTCCTGCGCGGAGCGGCCGATCGCGGAGGCCACGGGGCTGATGCCCTTCGCGGCCAGGCGCTGGCGCATCCGCCACTTGTCCAGCAGCAGTTCCACGGTGGCGACGGACTCGCCGCCGAGGCCGAGGGCCTCGTTGATCCGCGCCGCCGGCAGCAGTCCGAGCTCGAACAGCGACACGGCGGCCTGGAACGGGTACGCCTCGTGCAACGCCCGGACCAGAGGCAGGAACCGGTCGATGTCGCCGTAGTCGAGCAGCAGCGCCTGACCGACGTACGGCCAGTGGCCGCGGTCGTACTCGTCCGGGAACTGGGCGTGAACCACGTCCAGGCCGAGCTCCCGGGCCTTGCGCACATGCTTGAGCTTGCCGCCGATGATCAGGACGCGCGGCCGTCCGGTGGCGACGACATCGTCGGACATCGTGGCTCCCTCTCTCACGCCAACACCAGTGAAGACGCTATGCTGGTTACGCCCGGGCGTCAACCGGCTTTCGGGCTACGGTGGTGTCGAAGCCGGTGGCGACGAAAGGGGACGACGGAGGAGGTGAGCGCCATAGCGACGACCAGTCCGGGCAAGGGCACGGCGACGCCGGCGCAGGCCGACCTGCTGTGCGCGTTCGCCAACACGCTCGACGTCGACGTCGACGCGGCCGTACCGGACGCGCTTACGGACGCGACCGAACTCACCAACTGGCTCCGCCAGCACGACCTGCTCGACGTCGACGACCGGGCGGACAGCGGCGACCTCGAGCTCGCGCTGACACTTCGGTCCGGGCTGCGCGAGGCGATGTTGCGTCACGCCGACGGCGACACCATGTCCCGGGCGCCCGATCTCGACGCGACAGCCACCGCCCTCCCACTCCGGATCGTCTTCGACGGCACCCGCCCCCGGCTCACCCCGGCGGTCAGTGGCGCCCGGGGCGCCCTGGCCCAACTCCTCGTGGCAGTGGCTGACACGCAGGCCGACGACACCTGGGGACGCCTGAAGATCTGCGTCGCAAACGAGTGCCAGTGGGCGTTCTACGACACGTCGAAAAACCGTTCGCGGCACTGGTGCTCGATGGGTGTCTGCGGCAACCGACAGAAGACCCGCCGCTACCGCGCCCGCCAGCGAGCCAAGCGCTGAACTCCGCAAACCGATAGCCCCGAGCGACGCTAGTGATCCGCATCATCCGGCAGGTGTCACGTGTCCCAGGACGCACGCTGCCGGCGGGTCGAGATCGAGCATCTCGGTACGGAGGTGCTCGAAACCAGCTTCGGTTAGCAGGGCTGCCAGCTCATTGGCGGCCGCCGTCGAAGTGGCCGCGGTGGCACCGGGGCAACGGGGCTGGGATACCAGAGCGATGCGCCCGCCTGGCCGCAAAAGTTGGCCGAGTTCGCGTAGCCGGCAGGTTGGGTCGGGCCACATATCGACTGTGTTGACTGCGAGCGCGGCGTCGAACGGCCCGTCGCTGATGGACAGCCTCTCGACCCGCGTGTGCATCAGGCGTACCCGTCCGGCCCGTATGGCGGCACCGTTGCGGCGGCGAGCCTGGCGGATCATGACCTGCGATTGGTCGACACCGACCACCAGGCCCCCGATAGCTCGCGTGGCGAGGGCGGCGACGGCCACGCCCGGGCCGCAGCCGACTTCGATCACACGGTCGGTCGGCTGGATGTCGAGAAGCTGCACCGCCCAGCGGTTGCGCGCCACGTTCGACGACCGCCAGCCCATGATCCAGCCGGCGACCTGTCCCCCGACCCCGGTCGGATGGTGGAACTGCCGGACCATGCGGCTCAGCACCCTCTGCATGATGGCCATCAGGCAAGCAGAGCACTTCGAGTACGCTTGAAGTCAATGCCTGATATCGAGCTCACCCTGGATTCGTCAGTCACGCCATTGCTGTCCATCGGCGAGCTGTCCGAACGTACCGGCGTGCCGACGACCACGCTGCGGTATTACGACGAACTCGGATTGGTGCGGCCGACGGCGCGGGCGGCGGGACGGCGGCGCTATGCCGCGTCGGCAGTCCGAGACGTCGGCGTGATCCTCTTCTTCCGCGAGATCGGATTCTCGCTTGCCCAGATCGGGCGCTTCATTGCAGGCGAACGGCAATCCCGACGGGACATGATCGATCACAAGTTGGCCGAGTTGGCCGAACACCAGCACCGTATCGAGGTGGCCCGCACCGCACTCGAGCACGGTCGTCGATGCCCAGCCAGCGATCCCATGAAATGTTCCCGATTCTGGTCGATCATCGAAGGCCAGATGCACGGCCTATCTCTGGAAGAAAGCCACGCACGAGCGCACTGACAGACCCGGCCGAACTGGCGAGACACGCTGAGGGCTTGGTCGTGGACGCCTGAGCCGAGGCCAATGAACCTGGGACTTTGTGAAGTGTAAATCCGCCTTTCGACCCAACGAGATCAGCGCACTTCTGCCCATTCTGGCGGACATTGCTGAAGGTTTCGGTTCGGGTATTCGCTGTTGTCGACGTGACGCGTATCGCATTGTTCGTAACCCCGACTATGGCAGGACCTTCGACCCTGACGTTGTCGATTTCTCTGGGAGAGCCTGCACGTGCAGACATTGACCTTCTGGCAGAAATGACGGCGTCGTAGGTTCCGATGTCCGATCCTGACGCTCAGATGTGAAAGCACGGAGGAGTCCGAAGTGGGACTATCGAGACGTACGCTCGTGACCGGTGCGACTGCCGCGCTAGGTGCGGCGGTGCCGCTGGCCGCACCGCAGTCGGCGACAGCCAAGAATGTGAAGTCGCTCGACGCGAGGATCCGGCGACTCTTTGCAGACCTTCCCGGAGACGTCGGCGTCAAGATCGTCGCCCCTGGCAAACACGACCTGCGGGTGCAGATCAACTCGTCCAAGCAGCTGTTCGTCGCCAGCGCCATCAAGACGTTTGTGCTATGCGAGGCACTGCGGCAGTCAGATTCGCCGACTGTTGTCCAAACGATCTCGCAGCGACAGCTCAGGCTCAACGCCAGCGTTTGGAACGTCGACAGTGCGACGTTCAACCCGCCACACCTGTCCGGCAAGGTCTCCCAGCGGACCGCGCTAGAGGCGATGATCCTGCACAGCGACAACACCGGTACCGACATGACGTTCAAGCTGGTGGGCGCCAACAACGTGCGCGAGTTCATCGCTTCGGCGGGCCTGACCAAGACGATGGTGCCCAACAGCACGCGCGTCTTCATCGGCTATCTCCTTGGTGCCCTTGACTACGAGAACTTCACGTGGGAGCAGTTGGTCGCCGCGGCCGACGATCCGTTCGTCAACCCGCCACTCAACGATGTCCAGAGCCTGGCGTCCTCACCGGACGATCTCGTCTCTTACTACCGCCGCGCCCTCCAGGGCGAGTTCTTCGAGAACGACGCGACCCTGAACGAATTTCGACGGATCCTGGCCATGGGCGACGGCATCTGGCTGGTGCCCCTGCCGCTCGGAGTGAGCGCGTTCGTCAAGGGCGGCAGCATCGACATTCCCGGCTTCCACGCCCTCTGCATCCCGGGCGCGATGTTCTTCGAGGATCGCTGGGTCTACTTCTGCACGGCCATCAACTGGTACGCGGCCGCGGAGTCCGACCCGGCAACGGTGGGCGCCTTCGCGGAAGCCACCCGACGTGCGCTCGCGATGGTCAAGGACGCACTGTCCGACTGACTTGGTCCGGCTGTGGCGGCGATATCCGCCACCTTCATTATCTATCACATTCGCGCGCCTCATGAGGCGCCAGATTTTGCTCCATACTCCCCGTTGCGGACCAGCCCGCCGAACGATGGAGCAACCACATGGCCTTTGTGATGGGTTTCGAGCAGATCGACTGTACGAAGATCGCGGACGTCGGTGGAAAGGGAGCGCAGCTGGGCGAGCTCTCGCGGATCGACGGCATTCGCGTGCCGGCGGGCTTCTGCGTGACGACGGACGCTTTCCGGCGGATTGTGGCCGAGCTGCCGGCGATCGATGATCAGCTTGACGGGCTTGCGCGCGTCGATCCGGCCAACCGCTCAGCCATTCGCACGCTGAGCGCCGAGATCCGCCAGCTCGTCGAAGGCGTCGTGATGCCCGATGATCTGGTGTCGGCAATCAGCGAGTCGCTTGTCCGGCTCGGGGAGCAGTGCGCCTACGCGGTGCGCTCCAGCGCGACGGCCGAGGACCTGCCGACCGCGTCCTTCGCCGGCCAGCAAGACTCGTACCTGAACGTCGTCGGCCAGGACGCGATCGTCCAGCACGTCCGGCGGTGCTGGGCCTCGCTCTTCACCGAGCGGGCGGTGAGCTACCGGCGGCGCAACGGATTCGACGACCGGAACGTGCGGATGGCGGTGGTCGTGCAGCAGATGGTGTCCCCGGAGGCGGCCGGGATCCTGTTCACCGCGGACCCCGTGACCTCGAACCGGAAGGTCGCGACCGTGGAGGCCGTCTGGGGGCTGGGCGAGGCGCTGGTCTCCGGTCGGGTCAGCGCAGACACGTACACGGTGCGCGACGACGTGGTCGCCACCGCCGCGGAGCGGCAGACGCAGCCGGCGCTGACGAAGGCGCAGGTCGTGCGCCTAGTGCAGTTGGGCCGGCGAATCGAGGCGCACTTCGGCTGCCCACAGGACATCGAATGGTGCCTGGCCGGTGACGACTTCCACATCGTTCAGAGCCGACCGATCACCACCTTGTTCCCCGTCCCCACGACCGATGACCAGGACAACCATGTCTACATCTCCGTCGGTCACCAACAGATGATGACCGACGCGATGAAGCCGCTGGGGTTGTCCCTGTGGCAGCTGACGACCCCGCGTCCGATGCACGAGGCAGGCGGGCGGTTGTTCGTCGACGTCGCTCCCACGCTCGCCACGCCCGCGGGTCGCGCGAGACTGCTCGCCTTGGCAAAGTTCGACCCGCTGATCCGCGACGCGCTGCAGACCGTTCTCGACCGTGGCGACTTCATCCCCTCGCTCCCGGAGGAGCGTCCTGACGCTGCACACACGCGGGCGCCCGCGCCGATCGAAACCGACCCGGGCATCGTCACCGAACTGATCGAGCAGAGCCGGGCGTCCGTCGCCACCCTGCGGAACGAGATCGAGACCCTTTCCGGCCAAGCGCTGCTCGACTTCATCCTGGCCGATATCGCCGAGCTGAAGCGGATCTTGTTCGATCCCCGAAGCCACCAGGCCATCATGGCGGGGATGGAGGCGACCTGGTGGCTCAACGACCACCTCGAAGAATGGCTCGGCGAGAAGAACGCGGCCGGCGCGCTCATCCAATCCGTTCCCCACAACGTCACCTCGGAGATGGGGTTGGCACTGCTCGACGTCGCGGACACGATCCGGCCGCACGCGGAGGTCGTGGCGTTCTTGCACCGCGTCGTGGATGCGGGGCAGGAGGACAACGACTCTCTGCGCGAAATGGCCAGGCTTCCCGGTGGACAGGTGGCACACGACGCCATTCGGGGCTACGTCGACGAGTACGGCATGCGCTGCGCGGGCGAGATCGACATCACCAGAACGCGTTGGAGCGAGCGTCCCGTCACGCTCCTGCCGACGATTCTCAGCAACATCGAGAACATCGAGCCGGGCGCCGGCAGGCGACGCTTCGCACAGGGGCTCCAGGAATCGCGGCAGAGGGCACAGGAACTGTTGGAGCGGTTGCGCGCCCTGCCCGATGGGGAGCGGAAAGCCGAGGAGACCAAGCAGATGATCGACCGCGCCCGCACCTTCGCCGGATACCGGGAGTACCCCAAGTACGGCATGGTCAGCCGCTACTTCGCATACAAGCAGGCGTTGCTGCGTGAGGCTGAGCGCCTCGTCCGGACGGGAGCGCTGTCCGACAAGGAGGACATGTACTACCTCCGGTTCAATGAGCTCGGCGAGGTCGTACGAGCGAACGAGGTGGACCAGGACCTCATCCGGGACAGGCGGGAGGCGTTTCGGTCCTACGAAGCGCTCATCCCGCCCCGAGTCCTCACGTCGGACGGCGAGGCCATCGTCGGCGACTATCGGCGCGAGGACGTCCCGCCCGGTGCGCTGGCCGGCCTGCCGGTCTCGGCGGGCATCGTCGAGGGCCGGGCCCGTGTCGTCACGGACATGGCGCAAGCCGGACTCGACGGGGGCGACATTCTGGTCACCGCCTATACCGACCCCGGCTGGACCCCCTTGTTCCTCACGGCCGCCGGCTTGGTGACGGAGGTGGGCGGCCTCATGACGCACGGCGCGGTCATCGCGCGGGAATACGGCCTACCGGGCGTCGTGGGCGTGGAGCGGGCCACCCTCCTGATTCGGGACGGGCAAAGGATCCGCGTCAACGGAACCGCCGGGTACGTCGAACTTCTCAACTAGGCGAGGGCGCTGATCTAGGACCTTCGCCTCATGTGAGGTCGGAGGCGGCGTGCCTAGATTTGCCGCGATGTCGCGAGTCGCTACTTCCATGTCGTCGGCGAACCTCGGGAACCTTGCCGAGGCGCTCAGGGAGGTCGCGTCCGAAGCCGATGGGCTGCACCTGGGTGTCACGGATGGCCGGTTCATCACGAACCTGACGATCGGGTCCTGCGTCGGCGAAGCGGCACGCGGGATGCTGGACGCGGCGTCGTGCCCGCCCAGGGGTCGGACCGGGCCATGACGTCCGCCGCGGCCTCCCCATCGGTCATCGGCGTCGACGTCGGTGGCACAGGGATCAAGGGCGCGGTCGTCGATGTCGTTCGAGGCGAACTCGCCAGCGAACGGATCCGCCTGCTCACGCCGTCGCCGGCGACCCCAGACGCGGTGGCCGGCGTCGTTGCGGAGCTTCTCGACGAAATCGGCGTCGCCGGCCCGGCCGGCATCACCCTGCCGGCGGTCGTACGCGGCGGAATCGTGGAGACCGCCTCGAACATCGACCACGCCTGGATCGGCGTAGACGCCGTCGAACTCCTCTCGAAGGCGACAGGACGCTCGGTGACCGTGGTGAACGACGCTGACGCGGCGGGCATCGCAGAAGTACGGTTCGGGGCCGGCCGAGACGCAGTCGGGGTGGTGGCGATGGTCACCTTGGGCACCGGCATCGGTAGCGCCGTCTTCGTTGATGGACTGCTCGTGCCGAACACCGAGCTCGGGCACCTCCCGCTCCACCACGGCGACGCCGAGGACTGGGCCGCCGAATCGATCCGAGAGCACGAAGACCTGTCCTGGAAGAAGTACGCCCACCGGCTGCAGAAGTACCTCGAACTGGTCGAGAAACTCCTCTGGCCACAGCTGATCATCATCGGCGGCGGGGTCAGCAAAAAGGCCGACAAGTTCCTTCCCAGGATCGACCTGCGAACCCGGCTGGTCCCTGCTCAACTCCACAACGAGGCCGGCATCGTCGGCGCCGCCGTCGCGGCTCCGACCCAGCCGACATCGCCATGACCACGCAATCGCTGATCCCGATCCGCTTTCCCGGTTGCCTAACGGAGGTGCGACGGTGACAACCCTTGACACGGACACGCTGGCGATCAACACCATTCGAACCCTGTGCATGGACGCCATTCAGAAGGCGAACTCGGGACACCCCGGGACGCCGATGGGAGTGGCTCCCGTCGCGTACACCCTGTGGCAGCGTTTCCTGCGGTTCGATCCGGACGAGCCGACATGGCCGAACCGCGATCGCTTCGTTCTCTCGGAGGGGCACGCCTCGGCGCTGCTCTGGTCGCTCCTGCATTTGAGCGGCGTGAAAACCGTCGATCCCGACTACGAAGTGCTCGACAGGGCTGCGGTGACTCTGGCGGACCTCGAAACGTTCCGCCAGCTCGACTCGCACTGCCCGGGACACCCCGAGTACCGCTGGACCAGCGGCGTCGAGACGACCACCGGACCGCTCGGCCAGGGGGTGGCGACGTCGGTCGGCATGGCATTGGCCGGCCGGTGGCTCGCCGAGCGCTACAACCGCGACGGACTCACGGTCTTCGACTACGACGTGTATGCGCTCGCCGGTGACGGCTGCATGATGGAGGGTGTCTCCTCGGAGGCGGCGTCGCTGGCTGCTCACCTCGGCTTGTCGAACCTCTGCTGGATCTACGACTCCAACCGCGTGACGATCGAAGGCCACACCGACATCGCCTTCACCGAGGACGTGGCGGCCCGCTTCATCGCCTACGGCTGGAACGTCACCACCGTTGCCGACGCCAACGACATCGACGCCGTCGAGCGGGGGTTCCACTCCTTCAAGGCCGAGCGACAGCGGCCCACCCTGGTGCTCGTCCACAGCCACATCGGCTACGGCTCGCCGGTCGAGGACACTCCCAAGGCGCATGGCACACCGTTCGGTGTGGAGGGAGTGAAGGAGACCAAGCGCTTCCTCGGCATGCCCGAGGACCTCGACTTCTTCGTCCCGGACGGCGTCTATACATCGTTCGCCGACGGCATCGGGGCGCGCGGCCGCGCGGCGCGGGAGCAGTGGGAGGCCACGTTCACCGACTACACCAAGGCCCATCCAGACTTGTCCGACGAGATCGAGCGGATGCAGCGGCGCGAGCTCCCTAAGGGCTGGGAGGCATCCCTGCCGACCTTCCCACCCGATGCCAAGGGCCTCGCCAGCCGTGACTCGTCCGGACAGGTGCTCAACGCCGTCGCCGAGTCGGTGCCGTGGCTGGTCGGCGGCTCGGCCGACCTGACGCCCTCGACCAAGACCCGCCTCGCGTTCGACGAGGCCGGCGACTTCCAGCGGGACCACTACGAAGGGCGGAACCTGCACTTCGGGATCCGGGAGCACGCGTCAGCCGCAATCGCCAACGGGATGGCGCTCACCAAGCTGCGTCCCTTCTGGTCGGGGTTCCTGATCTTCTCCGACTACGCCCGAGGGGCGATCCGGCTGTCGGCGCTGATGGAGATCCCGGTCCTCCACATCTTCACCCACGACTCGATCGGTGTCGGCGAGGACGGACCGACCCACCAGCCGGTCGAGCAGCTCATCTCGCTGCGGGCGGTGCCGGGTCTGCTCGTCTTCAGGCCCGCTGACGCGAACGAGGTGGTCGAGACGTGGCGGATCGTCGCGGCGCTCAAACACGAGCCGGCGGCGCTGATCCTGTCGCGTCAGGCTCTGCCGACCCTTGACCGTAGCGCCATGGAACCGGCGTCCGGCGTGGCCAAGGGTGCGTACATCCTCGCGGAGGCCGACGACGGAACGCCGGAAGTGATCCTGCTGGCCACCGGCTCCGAGGTGCACCTCGCGCTCGCCGCCCGTGACGAGCTGCAGTCGGAGGGAATCCCCACCCGGGTGGTCAGCATGCCGTGTTGGGAGCTGTTCGACCGCCAGCCCGAGTCCTACCGCAACGAGGTGATCCCTCGCGCCGTGAAAGCTCGCGTCGCGATCGAGGAGGCATCCACGCTCGGCTGGGATCGGTACGTCGGCGACCACGGCGCGGTGGTCGGGATGCACACCTTCGGGGCGTCAGCGCCACTCAAGCAACTCCTCCGCAAGTTCGGCTTCACCCCCGACAAGGTGGCGGAGGTCGCGCGTGAGTGCGTCACCGCCGCGGCGCGGGACTGAGACCACCACGCGGACAACGCAGATCGGACGGTAGACCGTGAAGGCCACCGAAGCCCTCCACGACCAAGGCCAGAGCCTCTGGCTCGACAACATCACCCGCAGCATGCTCGACGATGGCACCATCAAGAAGTACGTCGACGCCTACACGGTGACGGGGCTCACCTCGAATCCCTCCATCTTCGACAAGGCGATCGGGTCGGGCGACTATGACGACGCCATCCGGGCCAAGTCCGGCGAGGGGTTGTCCAACGAGGAGCTCTTCTTCGAGCTCGCCATCGAGGACCTGCGCCGCGCCGCCGACCTATTCGCGAACATCCACGAGCGGACAGATCGCGTCGACGGCTGGGTGTCTTTGGAGGTGTCTCCACTGCTGGCCTACGACACGGCCATGACGGTCGAGGCGGCCAAGCAGCTCCACGCCAGGGCGGAGCGGTCGAACCTGTTCATCAAGATCCCGGGCACACCTGAGGGGCTGCCGGCGATCACCGAGGCGATCGCTGCCGGCGTACCCGTGAATGTGACGCTCCTTTTCTCGGCCGACCACTACCGGGCGGCGGCGGATGCGTACCTGCAAGGCGTCGAGCGGCGCGTCAAGGACGGCCTCGACCCCGCCGTCGGCTCGGTCGCGTCCGTCTTCATGTCGCGCTGGGACGTCGCCGTCGCCAAGGACGTACCCGAGGACCTCGTCGGCAAGCTGGGCCTGGCGGTCGGACTCGACGTCTATCGCGCCTACCGGACGCTGATGGACTCGGACCGAGTGCAGAGGCTTCAGAACGACGGAGCGCGCATGCAGCGACTGCTGTGGGCCAGCACCAAGACGAAGGACCCGAGCGCGTCCGACACGCTGTATGTGCATGGGCTCGCGGCGCCCTTCACCGTCAACACGATGCCGGACGACACTCTCGAGGCCTTCTTCGAGCACGGCGAAGTCGGCGACCCCATGCCGGCGGACGGCGCCGACGCGGACGAGCTGCTCGCCCGCTTCGAAGCTGCCGGCGTCGACGTCGCAGAACTGGCGGCCAAGCTGCAGCGCGACGGGGCGTCGTCGTTCGCGGCGGCGTGGAACGAGCTCATGGAACGAATCGATTCGAAGACTGCGGCACTGGCCTGATCGTCCGAGACAGCGCGGGCGGCAGCGCACGAATACGCCGGAGAGGAGACGAGGATGGCGACACCCTTGCGGGAGCGGCCGGCCTTTGCGGCTTTGGCGAAACATCATTCGGAGCTGGAGGGCCGCCACCTACGCGACATTTTCAAAGACGACCCAACCCGCGGCGAGCGCCTGTCGGAATCGGCGGTGGGGCTGTACCTCGACTATTCGAAGAACCGCGTCACCGATGAAACCCTGGCGCTCCTGATCCAGCTGGCCGAGCAGTCCGACCTCGAGCGGCGACGCGACATGATGTTCGCCGGCGAACGGATCAACGTCTCGGAGAATCGCTCGGTGCTGCACGTCGCGCTGCGCATGCCGAAGGGCAGCTCACTCGTCGTCGAAGGCGTCGACGTGGTCGCCGAAGTGCACGACGTGTTGGACCGGATGGCTGTGCTGGCCAACTCGGTCAGGTCCGGCGAGTGGAAGGGGCACACCGGGAAGCCGATCCGCAACATCGTCAACATCGGGATCGGCGGATCGGACCTCGGCCCGGTCATGGCCTACGAGGCGCTGCGGCACTACACCCAACGCGATCTGACCTTTCGTTTCGTGTCCAACGTCGACTCGACCGACTTCGTCGAGGCCACCCGCGACCTTCAAGCCGAGGAGACGCTCTTCATCGTCTGCTCCAAGACGTTCGGAACCCTCGAGACGTTGACCAATGCGAAGTCGGCCCGCGAATGGACGCTCGCCCAACTCGGCGACGAGTCCGCCATCGCCAAGCACTTCGTCGCGGTGTCCACCAACGCCGAGAAGGCCTCCGAGTTCGGGATCGACACCGCCAAAATGTTCGGGTTCTGGGACTGGGTCGGAGGACGCTACTCGATGGACTCCGCCATCGGGCTCTCCACGATGATCGCCCTCGGTCCAGAGCGATTCCGCGAGCTGCTGGCCGGTTTCCACGCGATGGACGAGCATTTCCGCACCACTCCCCTCGCTCAGAACCTTCCCGTGGTGATGGGGCTGCTGGCGGTGTGGTACGTGGAGTTCTTCGGCTCGCAGTCGATCGGCGTGATGCCGTACGACCAGTACCTCAAGCGATTTCCTGCTTACTTGCAGCAACTCACCATGGAGTCGAACGGCAAGCACGTCACTCTCGACGGGTCTGCTGTCGACTACGACACAGGTCCGGTCTACTGGGGCGAGCCCGGCACGAACGGCCAGCACAGTTTCTACCAGCTGATCCATCAGGGCACCCGGCTGATTCCGGTCGACCTGATCGGTTTCGGCAAGAGCCTCAACGAGCTCGGCGATCACCACGACATCCTGTCGTCCAACGTGTTCGCCCAGGCGCAAGCTCTCGCCTTCGGGAATACCGAGGAGGAGGTACGGGCCGAGGGGACCCCCGAAGCCGTCGTACCCCACCGGGTGATGGAGGGCAACCGTCCGACGAACGTCCTGCTCGCGGAAGTGCTGACACCGCATGTTCTCGGTGCGCTGGTTGCGCTCTACGAGCACAGCGTTTTCACCCAGGGCACGATCTGGGGCATCGACTCCTTCGACCAGTGGGGTGTCGAGCTCGGCAAGGTGCTGGCGGTCGCCATCATTCCGGAGCTGGTGAGCACAACCGAGCCGGAGCTTGACCATGACTCGTCGACGAATGCACTCATTCGCCGCTACCGGGCACTGAAGGAGGAGAGTTAGATGACAACTGATAGGTCGATGCAGCTCGGCATGGTCGGGCTGGGGCGGATGGGCGCCAACCTGGTGAGGCGTCTGATGCGCGACGGACACCGCTGTGTCGCGTTCGACGTGAACGCCGATGTCGTGAAGCAGCTCGAGACCGAAGGTGCGACGGGCTCGAGCTCGCTCGAGGAGTTCGTCTCCGAGCTGGAGAAGCCTCGCGCCGTGTGGCTGATGTTGCCCGCCGCGATTGTTGACCGCACCCTCGACGAGCTGGTCCCGCTCCTGGAGCCCGGCGACGTCGTGATCGACGGCGGCAACTCCTACTACCGCGACGACATCGCCCGCGCGAAGCGGCTGGCCGCCGAGCAGATTCACTACGTCGACTGCGGGACGAGCGGCGGCGTGTGGGGGCTCGAGCGCGGCTACTGCCTGATGATCGGCGGAGAGGACGCGGTGGTCGAGCGGCTCGATCCGATCTTCAAGACCATCGCGCCGGGAACGGGGAGCGCAGAGCCGACCCCTGGGCGGACGAAGCAGAACGGCACGGCACCCGACGGGTACCTGCGCTGCGGCCCGAACGGAGCAGGGCACTTCGTGAAGATGGTCCACAACGGAGTCGAGTACGGGATGATGGCGGCCATCGCCGAGGGCCTCAGCATCATCAAGAACGCCGACGTCGGCAAGCGGACCCAGGAGATCGACGCGGAGACCACGCCGTTGCGAGACCCCGAGGCCTACCAGTACGACATCGACGTCGGGGAGGTCGCCGAAGTATGGCGACGCGGCTCGGTCGTCGGGTCATGGCTGGTGGACCTCGCCGCCGACTCCTTCGCCCGCTCGCCCGATCTCGACGACTTCGCCGGCCGGGTTTCGGACTCCGGCGAGGGGCGCTGGACCGTCCTCGCCGCCGTCGACGAGGGCGTCCCGGCGTCCGTCATCACGACGGCGCTCCAGCAGCGCTTCGAGTCGCGAGGGCTCGGGGAGTTCACCGACAAGATCCTCTCCGCGATGCGCAGCGAGTTCGGCGGGCACGCCGAGAAAAGCCAATAGGCGGCGGTGTTGTGAAGCACGTCTTCGAAACCCTGGCGGACCCGACCGCGGTCGCCCGGGCCGGGGCCGCCTTTGTGGCCGAGCAGGCGCGCCAGGCCGTGGAGAGCCGCGGTAGCTTCCATTTCGCCGTGAGCGGCGGACACACGCCGTGGGCGATGTTCGCCGAGCTGGCCGCCGAGACGGTGCCCTGGCAAGCGGTCGTCGTCTACCAGGTCGACGAACGGGTCGCCCCGGCCGACGACCCGGACCGCAACCTGCACCACCTGCGCGAGGCGCTCGGCTCCGCCCCGGCTCGAGTGGAGGCGATGCCGGTCGAGGCCGACGACCTGGACAAGGCCGTAGACGCATACGCAGACTCGTTGCCCGAGCACTTCGACCTTGTCCACCTGGGACTCGGGCCGGACGGGCATACCGCGTCGCTGGTGCCAGGCGACCCGGTCCTCTCCGTCACCGATCGACTGGTCGCCCTGACGGGGCTCTACCAGGGCAGAAGGCGGATGACCCTGACCTATCCGGCGCTGGCTCGGGCACGTCATCTCCTCTGGCTGGTCACCGGGGAGGACAAGAAGGCACCCCTGGCTCAGCTCATGGCGGGCGATGCCTCCATTCCCGCCGGCCGCGTCGTGGCCGAAGCGTCCCTGGTGCTCGCCGACGCCGAGGCCGGTTAGGGGAAACGATGGGTTCCAACGACGAGAAGAGGCTCGCGGCCGAGGCGGCCGCGGAGCTCGTGGAAGCCGGCATGACGGTAGGGCTCGGTAGCGGTTCGACCGTCGCCTTCCTCCTTCCCGCTCTCGCGCGCCGGTCGCTGGACATCCGCTGTGTCGCCACCTCGCCGCGCACGGAGTCCGCAGCCCGCCAGCTGGGCATCCGCGTCGAGCCGTTCGAGAAGATCGACCGGTCCGACATCGCCATCGACGGGGCGGACCAGATCGCGCCCGACGGCTGGCTGGTCAAGGGGGGCGGGGCCGCGCACACGAGAGAGAAGCTCGTCGCTGCGGCGGCGGACCGCTTCGTCGTCATCGCCGGCTCGTCGAAACCCGTGGACGCGATCAAAGCCCCGATACCCCTCGAGCTGATGTCCTTCGGGTTGCTGGCGACGATTCACCGCATCGGGCCGGTCGCGGTGCGAGACGTTCCGCTCAGCCCCGACGGCGGCGTGATCGCCGACTACGAGGGTCCGGTGGGAGATCCCGCTGAGCTCGCCGAGTGGCTGGCTTCGACACCAGGCGTCGTCGAAAACGGTTTGTTCCCGCCGGAGATGGTGGCCACGGTGTTGGTCGCACACGGAGATTCGGTCCAGCGGAGGGACATCGGATGAATCTGGGATACGACAAACCCCTGTACCTGCTGGCCTTCGACCACCGGGGCTCGTTCGAGCGCGACCTGTTCAACTCGTCGACGCCGATATCCGACGAGGTCCACGCCCGGATCGTCGACGCCAAGGAAGTGATCTATGAGGCGTTTGCTCTAGCGTTGACGCGGGGCGTCTCGGCCGATGCCGCGGGCATCCTGGTCGACGAGCAGTATGGCGCCGGCGTCGCCCGCAAGGCCCGTGGCGCCGGGAACGTACTGGCGATGCCCGTCGAGAAGTCCGGGCAGGCCGAGTTCGACTTCGAGTTCGCTGACGACTTCGGCTCACACATCGAGGAGTTCGATCCGACGTTCGCGAAGGTGCTCGTCCGCTACAACCCCGACGGTGACGCCGCGCTGAACGCTCGGCAGGCCGAGCGCCTGAGCCGGCTCAGCAACTGGCTGCACGGTCGGGATCGCCGATTCCTGTTCGAGCTTCTCGTCCCGGCGACGACGGGTCAGCTGAGTGCCGCAGGCGGAGATCAGCGCCGCTACGACCGCGAGATCCGGCCCGACCTCGTCGTACGCGTGATCGAAGCGATGCAAGACCGCGGAGTGGAGCCTGACATCTGGAAGATCGAGGGCCTCGACTCTGCAGCGGCCTGCAGCCAGGTCGTGATCGCTGCACGACGCGACGGACGGGACGGCGTGTGCTGCATCGTCCTGGGACGGGGGGCGGACGAAGCCCAGGTGGTGGAGTGGCTCGGCATCGCGGCGTCCGTTCCAGGATTCGACGGCTTCGCCATCGGCAGGACGCTGTGGGAGGAGCCGCTCATCGACCTGATCACGGGGAAGGTCGACCGAGGTGCCGCCGTCACCACCATCGCAGACCGCTACATCGAGGCCGTCGAGGGCTTCACAGCCTGACCTCGGCCCATCAACCACGGAGGACGACGTGCCAGGCAAACCGATTCGACTGCTCCTCGCCGACGTTGACGGCACGCTCGTCGATCAAGACAAGCGGCTCACCGAAGGGGCTATCGCCGCGGTGAAGCGGTTGAACGACGCCGGGATCCTGTTCGCCTTGACCAGCGGACGGCCGCCGCGTGGCATGTCGATGCTCATCGACCCGCTGGAGATCACGACCCCGATCGCGGCGTTCAACGGTGGACTCTTCGCCCACCCTGACATGACGGTGATCGAACAGCGGACCATTCCCGACGATCTGGTCCCGTCGGTGATCGCCCTGCTCGACGACCATGGGATCGACGTCTGGGTCTACCGAGGCGCCGACTGGTTCGTTCAGGACGCGAAGGGACCTCACGTGGATCGGGAGGCGTGGACCGTGAAGTTCGACCCAACTCAGATCGACGACTACTCGGCCGTCTTTGACGGCGTCGCCAAGGTGGTCGGCGTGAGCGACGACCACGACCGGGTCCAGGCGGCTGTCGATGCGGCCCGGCACCAGTTCGGCGATCACGTCTCGGCGGCTCGCTCCCAGCCCTACTACGCCGACATCACTCACCCCGCCGCCAACAAGGGAGGAGTGGTCCTCTATCTCTCCGAGCAGTACGGGATCAGCAGTGAGGAGATCGCCACGATCGGCGACATGCCGAACGACGTGCTCATGTTCGCCCATTCCGGACTGAGCATCGCGATGGGCAACGCAAGCCTCGAGGTGCAGCGCGCCGCGCGGCGGGTCACGACCTCCAACGGAGACGAGGGCTTCGCCAACGCAGTCGATCGCTACGTACTGGCATGACGGACAGGTGAGTCACATGGCTGGACAGGAAGACAAGAGCGCCGACGTCCTGGTGATTTTCGGCATCACCGGTGACTTGGCCAAGAAGATGACGTTTCGATCGCTGTACCGCCTCGAACGCCGCAAGCAGCTCGACTGTCCGATCGTGGGCGTCGCTCTGGATGACTGGTCCGCCGAGACGCTTCGCGACCACGCACGAGCCGCTATCGAGGCCACCGGCGAGACGATCGACGAGGACGTGTTCCAACGGTTCGCGCAGCGACTTTCGATGGTCTCGGGCGACTACAACGACCCGCAGACGTACGAGCGGGTGGCTCAAGCCCTCGACGGCCGACACAATCCGGTCTTCTACCTCGAGATCCCACCGTCGCTGTTCGGCCGCGTTGTCGCCGGTCTCTCCGGGGCCGACCTGACGTCGCGGGCCCGTGTTGTGGTGGAGAAGCCATTCGGGCACGACCTTACTTCCGCGCGTGCCCTGAACGCCGACCTACGCCAGCTGCTCGAGGAGTGGCAGATCCTTCGGATCGATCATTTCCTCGGCAAGGAACCGGCGATGGATATCTTGTTCCTCCGGTTCGCCAACTCGATCTTCGAGCCGCTGTGGAACCGTGACCGCATCCGGTGTGTGCAGATCACGATGGCGGAGAACTTCGGCGTGGAGGATCGCGGGAGCTTCTACGACCCAGTCGGTGCGCTCCGAGACGTCGTGCAAAACCACCTGCTGCAGATCGTCGGCCTCTTCGCCTCGGAGCCACCGACGATCGCCGACGCTGACGGCCTGCGCGACAGGCGCGTCGAGGTGTTCAGGGCCATGCCGGATGCGGATCCGAAGCACTACATCCGCGGTCAGTACGACGGATACCTCGACGTCCCTGGTGTCAGTCCGGGGTCGCAAACCGAGACCTTCGCCGCGCTTCGGCTCGAGATCGACAACTGGCGGTGGTCGGGCGTCCCGTTCTATATCCGGGCCGGCAAGGCGATGGCCGCGCGCGCGACCGAGGTCCGCGTCATCTTCAAGGCGCCGCCGCGACTGACGTTCGCGCCCCAGTTCAAGCCCAGCACGAACGAGTTCGTCCTCCGGATCGACCCGAACCCCGGTGCCGACCTGGTCGTGCAGGCCAAGAAGGCCGGCGCCCCGACCACGCGGACGGTGGACCTCTCGTTGATCTTCGCCGAGGAGCTCGGAGACGCGCCCGAACCCTACGAGCGGCTCCTCGGCGACGCCATGCGGGGCGACGCGAGCCTGTTCACGCGCGAGGACAGCGTGGAGGAAACCTGGCGCATCGTCCAACCGCTCCTCGACGCACCACCGCCGGTTGAGACCTACCAGCCCGGGTCGTGGGGCCCGAGCGGATCCGACAAGCTCATCGCTGGCGGACCTCGCTGGCGGGAACCGTGGATGCACGCGGTGAGCAAGTCCCCCTAAGAGGGCTCGATCCGAAATAGCTCCGTCGATGGACGGCGATGCCTGCGCAGGCCTCAGTAGATGTGGAGCTTCTCCAGGAGCGCGAAGGTGTCGTCGAGGGTCTCGAACAGATCCTTGTTGTGCTTGATCATCTTGCTGCGCATATAGACGCGCAGCCACTGCTTGTACATGAAATTCTCGTACCGGTCGAACTTGTCCCGCAGCGGCAGATCCTGTTGACCGATGAGCCCCGCGAGGAACATCGCGCACTCGAACCCCAGCGAGATCGACTGGAAGTACGGCGAGCCGATGGCCGAATCGCCGGCCAGAAACGCCGGGGAGTTCGCGAACGGGTGGTCGGCCGATCCGAGTTCATGCCACTTCCGGCTGGTCACGTTGCGGGCGTGGTAGAGGTCCATCGGAATGCGGACGATATCGAGTTCGCCGAGGATCTCCCCTCCGGTCTCGTGCTTGACCCGGTCGAGGAAACGGTCCATCGACACGGTGACGCCGGGGACGTTGTCCCGCAGCCACGCCCTGTCGAACCGCGACGGCATCGCCCGGAACTCGGCTTCCGTGATGTTCACAATGCCGGTCACGTGGCTGATTCCCTTGTCGTAGTAGGTCCGATGGACCGCGGGAATGAACTTGTAACTGTCGTTCTCGGCGTTCTTGTAGTACTTGCAGTATTCGTCGCAGACATACATCTGGCTGTACAGGAACGTGATCACCAGCGCGTACTCGAGCCGTACCTTGAAGACGTTGGTGTCACCGCCTTCGCCACGGAAGGCGGGCGAAACGTGATCACGCAGCAGCGAATGGCTTCCCGTGCAGTCGATCAGAATGTCGTCCGGACCCGTCATCGCCAGCGCATCCTGTGCCGTGAGTTCCCCGACGACGCGCTCGACCGTGTGCGTGTCACGTTGATCGATCAGATCGCTGAGAGCCTGCTCGATGGCGTTGAGCGGACAGAACCCGAGTGTCCACTCGAGCAGCAGTGACCGCAGGTCCGACGGAACCGACTGCCTGGACGCGACGCCCTCATCGAGGTCGGTGCGATCGAAGACAGCCTCGATGTTCTCCCCGTCGATGTAGTCGATGCAGTAGCTCTCGACCGAGTCCGCCACGAGATAGGTGTCGAGCTGGACCATTCGAGTACGGGTGTAGTGGGACCGCTTCTCATAAAGGCGGATGTCGTAGTCCCCCATGGTTTGCATAAGGGCCGTCAGCATGAGGCCAACCGGGCCTCCGCCCACGATGTGGACCTGGCGCCGTGGCGTCGAAGTTTTGAGAGGCATTCGCCCACTCCTCACAGGGGAGAGACGCAGAAGCCCCAATGGCGCCGCAGGTCAAATTCTACGCAGCGCCACATCCCCGTCGATGCGTACTGTGCCTAAACTAGCACCGGAGGGAAGCACCGACGGGTGCGTCGCTGTCGATATGGGGCCTCGGCCGCCATTGCGGGCGGATCATTCAGCGCTCCACGGAGGTGTCCATGGCAGCGGCCATCGAAGAGCAAGACCCACGCTTCCCGGTTTTCGAACTCACCTACTCCGACCGTCCGACCGGCGAGGCGACCTCGGTCAGATCGGCCGACGGCATTCTCTTCGCACGGGTGGCGAACGGCGGTGCATTCCGTTGGTTCAGCGCCCGGATCATCTCGTCGGGCGTTCCCCTCAAGCTGAAGTACCGATGCACCTACTCGCGGGCTGGCAGCGATGGTGACCTCACCGGCGAGGCGATGGCCGGCGAGCGATGCCCGCCCGGTGACGCCGACTACATCACCCGGATCGCCTTCGAGTCCAAGATCTACTACCGGTGCTGGATGTCGCACCCCGATCGACCCGACGACTACGTGCGAGATCCCGTCGGCAGTTTCTGGTATCCGAGCGGACATTTCTGCGGATCCGAGGAGGACGGTCGCTGGATCACGGCCCTCGAGATCAAGATGCCACCGATTGTCGAAGGCTGGCGGTCCGCCTGAGCTCCGAGGATTCTCGGATCAGGGGCGGGATGTCAGCCAGGTGACGGGCTCTGCTCGACGGTGGAGTCCGTGCGTGCCCTTCGGCCGAGCAGCTCAGCGGTGAGGGGAAACACGACTACGGAGATCACGCCAGCCCCGACAAGAGCCGCGGCATTCTCCGGAAGCATAGTCTCGGTCGCGAGCCCGATCTGGGTGACCGCCACGATAATCGGCAGACCGGTCGCGGCGAACAGCCCGAGCCGAATCAGTTCGCTGCCATGCAGGTCGCGGCTGAAGAGGACGAGCACGGGGATGCCCCGTACAGCAGCGATGAGGAGGAAGAAGACGGCCAGTCGGTCGGGATTCTCGATGATCGAGGTGACGTCGACCTCGATACCCGACGTGACGAAGAACAAGGGGACGAACAACCCGAACGCCAGACCGTCGAGCTTGTGCTCCAGAGTCCGATCGCCCTCTGGGGTGAGCTGGCGAAGTATGAGGCCAGCCGCGAATGCGCCGAGAATCACGTCCAGGCCGAACTCGGCTGCAATGAGCAAGAGACCCACGAGCAGCAACACACTCCATCGCAGGGTTATCTGCGACGTCGTATCCGAGCCGCGCTCGAAGATGCCCCGGATACGGCTTGTGAACAAGGCCCGTGGTAGCCGCTCGATCGCCACGGCGACGACGCCGAACACGACGAGGATCACCACCGATGCCCAAGCGCCTCGGCTCCCCAAGAACAACGAGATCGCGAGCACCGGGCCGAACTCCCCTACAGCGCCGTTGGCGACCACGAACTTGCCTAAGCGAGTGTCGAGCAGACCGGCGTCGCGCAGGATCGGTAGCAGCGTACCCAGCGCCGTCGAGGTGAGCGCGATAGCGACGGGGAGGAACGCGTGGACGTAGCCGATCGAGTAGAGGACGCCGACCACTGAGAGTGCCAAGACAATCGACACGGCCCAGGCCAAGCCGGCCTGGAGTCCGAGTCTGCCCTTGAGGACTCGAGGGTTCAGTTCGTAGCCGGCGATGAAGAACAAGAAGCCCAGACCCACCTCGTTGAGCAGCAGAATCGGACCTTCCTTGGTTGCCAAACCCAGGACCTCCGGCCCGATCAGGATGCCGAGTATCAGGAGGACGACCACCTCTGGCATCTTCGGGCCTGGGACGAGTCCGACGATCAGTGGCGCAAGCGCTGCCGCCAGAGCGATCCAGAACAGGGACTCCAAACCAACCGGCAAGTCCACCGACACTCCTCTCGACGGGCCATGGGGCTACTGCCATTTCAGTTGACTCAGTGATGGGCCGCGAGGGCCGAAGGTCCTCGCGCACGGCCCAGCGATCTCGGCCGCAACCTTGACTGCCGCCGTGCCATGGCGATACGGAGACTGCGTTCGGCCCACAGTTTCGGGACCTACGGCCGGTCCGCCGCCAGTCCGAGTCGGGGTACATGTGACACGTGAGCTTCCAGCGTCTGCCGCCCGAGGAGTGCCGGGAACTGCTGGCCGCCACGTCGGTGGGACGGGTGGGCTTCAACGGCCCGGATGGTCCGCAGATACTTTCCGTCAGCTACGTCCTCTATCAGGGCAACATTTTCCTGAGAACGGCCGCTGAGAGCGCACTATTCAATGCGATGTGCGATGGCCGCGTCGCCTTCGAGATCGATGACATCGACGAGTTCATGCAGCGCGGGTGGAGCGTCCTAGCGGTGGGCGACGCGGAGCTCGTTGACGATCCAGACATTTTGGTGGAGCTATGGGGCGACCGGGGACCCAAGCCCCTGGCGGTAGGCGTGCGCACGCAGTTTGTGCGGATCAAACCCATCCGGCTGACCGGACGCCGAGTTTTGCCCCACTAGTCGACATTGCGGGCGGCGCGTCGCGTCACCCATTCCGGATGACGACACAGCCGATCTGCGGGACGAATGTTGGAACATGATGCGTCGACGCCCCGCCCAGTTCCTGGCTGCCGCAGCCATCATGACGGCCCCGATCACCATGGCGGGGTGCGGTGGGGACGACGATGAGACCCCCGCGGTCTGCTCCTCTGTCGACTCGCTCAAGGCGTCGGTCTCGAAGCTGACTGACGTGACCATCGACCAGAACGCCCTGACGACGCTGCAGGACGACTTCAGCCAGGTGCAGTCCGACCTGAGCGACGTCAAGAGCGACGCAAAGGACGAGTTTGGCACCGAGGTCGACGCCGTCGACCAAGCGGTCTCGTCCGTCAGCTCGAGCCTCTCTGCCGCAACCTCCTCGCCCTCGGCGCAGACAGTCACGGCCGTGGCCACCGACGTCCAAGCACTAGGCACCTCACTGACCGCCCTGACCGATGCCGTCAAGAACACCTGCTGACTAGCGTCGACGTCCTGAGTCCGCGGGTACCGGCCGGATCGGCCCTCATGCACGCTCGGCGCACACAAACTTGGATTGGCCGCGATGAGCCGCTGGCTCGGATACCGTGGGATCGGTGCTTGAGCTGACCTGGCTGGGTCATTCGACGGTAGTGATCGAGATCGGCAGCGTCCGTTTGCTCTCGGATCCGCTGCTCTTTCGGCACGTCCCACCGCTTCGTCGGCGTTGGCCTCGACCGGATCCGGCGCGATGGGCGGGCACCGACGCCGTACTCCTCTCGCACCTACACCACGACCATGCCGAGCTGAGGTCGTTGCGGCTACTGGGATCTACGCCGGTCGTGACCGCGAGGGCCAATGCCGAGTGGTTGCGCGCGAAAGGACTCCGCCATGCGGTTGGCCTCGACGAGGAGTGGTACGACGTTGGCACCGACGGCGTTTCCGTACGTCTCGTCCCCGCGGTGCACGGGGCACGGCCGATGCCGCATCGGCCGAACGCGGCGAACGGACATCTGATTCGGTCGGCTGGCTCCGTCGTGTGGGTGGCTGGCGACACCGAGCTGTTCGCGGCGATGTCAGAGCTCGCGGGGTTGGCCGGCGGCAAGCTGACGGTGGCTCTCGTACCCATCGGTGGATGGGGACCGCGACTCTCCAAGGGTCACCTCGGCCCAGAAGAGGCTGCGGCGGCGTGCGCCCTGGCCGATCCGGATTGGGTGCTGCCGGTGCATTGGGGGACATTGCACCTGCCGGGTGGGCGTGGGATCCCGCGCGGCTGGATGGATCGAGCGCTGCCGGCCTTCCGAGATGCCTTAACCAAGGTTGCGCCGCGCAGCCGACTGATCACGCTCCGGCCGGGGAAGCGGTGGCAGCACCCGTCGGCGTAGGGCCATGATGTTCGGCCTGAGTGGATCGGTTGGGTAGTTTCCTTGTATGACGGGGAGTAGCGCGGCCATTCAGCGACGGTTGCTGCTGCGCTGGGGTGATGTCTTCCGTGCGGCTCTCAGCCTGGCGGGCGCCGCGGTGGGACTGTGGCTGTCCTCGGCGCTCATTCCAGACTTCAACATCGGCGGCTGGGAGCTCGCGATCGTCGCGGCCTTCCTCGTGTCGGTGTTCGGCGGTCTACTACGGCCGATCCTGGTCTGGCTCGCCGTCCGGCTCGGCTGGGTCGGCGCGGTTCTCCTCGGTCTGTTCACCCAGGCCGTGGTGATCTGGGTTGTCACCTCAGACGAGACCGGTGGCACCTCGCTGCTCAGCTCATTCGTCGCGTCCTGGATCGTCGCTGCCGTGTCGACCCTGTTCGTGTGGGTGGGAACGGCGGGAACCGACGACGCCGTTTCCGCAAGCCTGCTTCGGCGAGCCCACCGGATGAGGGCCGACGACCTGCCAGATCCCGAGGTCCCCGGCGTCGTGTTCGTACAAGCCGACGGCGTGCCGTTCCCGGTGCTCGAATGGGGAGTTCGCGCCGGCACGCTTCCCACCTTGTCGCGCTGGGTGCGGACCGGCTCCCATCGGATGGCGGAGTGGCGCCCGAAACTGCCGGCGACGACGCCCGCGAGCCAGATGGGCATCTTGCACGGGACCATTGAGGGCATTCCGGCATTCCGATGGGTGGATCGGGAATCCGGGCGCATCTACGTCGCCAACAAACCCGGGGATGCTGCGGCCATCGAGGCGATGCATTCCGACGGTCACGGGCTCCTCGCCGACGACGGGGTCTCGGTCAGCAACCTATTCACAGGTGACGCAGCGTCGGCGTACGCAACGATGAGTGCCGTCGACCGGACCCGTGAGACCAAGGAGGCTCGTACGGCGCTGGCGGAGTTCCTGTCGAGGCCGGCGGGCCTCGCCCGGAGCATGAGCCGGATGTTCGCCGAGATCGGGCGGGAGCGCTTCCAGGCCGGACGGGCCCGCCGCCGCGACGTCCGCCCACGGGTCCATCGGGGTTGGGACTTCACCATGGAACGCGCCGCACTGCTGGGTGTCATTCGCGATCTGAATACGACCCTGGTCGCCGATTCGATGCTGCGTGGCCGGCGCGCCATCTACGTCGACTACGTCGACTACGACGCGGTCGCCCACCACGCCGGCATCATGCAGCCGGAGTCGCTGTCCGCGTTGGAAGGGATCGACGCCGTTATCGCTCAAATCGAACGGGTCGCCGAGGTCGCTCCCCGGCCCTATTACATCGTCGTCCTCTCCGACCATGGGCAGTCGCAGGGGGAAATCTTCGCCGACCGGTACGGGGAAGACCTGCCGGCTCTGGTCGCCCGGCTGGCCGAGGTGGAGGTCCTCGGCGCGGAGCACAACGAGGAGGCCAGCGGATCGGTCAACTCCGTCTTCGCCTCCTCCGCCGGACCCGAGACGGTGCTCGGCCGGGTCCTGACCAGGGCAGGGGATCGGCTGAGCACCGATACCTTCGAACGTGTCACCCAGGCCGCCACGGTCGAGCAGGAGGATCGGGCTTCGCGGGCGGCGGAAGAGTCTGCGGAAGGTGACGACCGCTTCATCATCTTCGGTTCCGGCAACCTCGGTCTGGTCTATGTCGCTGGCGAGTCTCGCCGACTGTCTCAGCAACAGATCTCCGACCGGTTTCCCGCTCTGCTGCCGGGCCTGGTGAACCATCCAGGTGTCAGCTTTGTCGTCGTCGACACCGTCGACTTCGGTCCCGTGGCACTCGGGCCGAAGGGTGAGAACCGCGTACGGGACGGAGTCGTGGTCGGCGAGGATCCCCTGGCGAAGTTCGGCCCGCAGGCTCCAGAGTTTGTGCTGCGCGCCGCCCTGATGCCAGAGGCGCCGGACATCTACGTGAACAGCCTGCTCGATGATCTTGGCGAGGTGGCCGCGTTCGAAGGCCTCGTCGGCTGCCATGGTGGCCTCGGCGGCTGGCAGGATCGCGCGATGCTCGTCTGGCCGACCCAGCTCGATGCCCCGGACGAGATGATCGTCGGCGCCGATGCCATGCACAGGGTGCTCGTGGGGTGGCTGGAACATCTCGGCCATCGGACGTCTCTCACGACGCGGATCGCCCCGGACTGAAATCCGGGCACTGCCTCGGCGCTGACGACGCCACCCGCGAGCCCTATGCCTCCTTCATCTCGGCGCCGTGCACCGTGATCGCCCAGATGATCAGGACGGCGAACGCGATCATGATGGTCGACACCACCGGAAAGGCGGGCAGGAAACCAATGCACACGATCGCGCTGATTAGGGCCACCACGATGCCGACTATCCGGGCCCACATCCGTCCCATAAACAGTGCGACGCCGGCCAGCACCACGATGATGCCGCCGACCAGGTGAACCCAGCCCCAGGCCGTGTAGTCGACCGACACCGCCAACTCGGAGTCGGCAACTTGGAACTTTTGATCGTCGAAGAGCGCCACCAAGCCCTGGATAGCGTGGAAGCAGCCGAGCAGAATCAACATGAGCGAGGCGAAGCCGATCCAGCCGTATGCGGCGGGTATATCGAAGGTCGATTCGCGCGATGAGCGCGGTCCTACTGTCAGAGACATCGATCCTCCCTCGGAGGGACCAAACCCCTCGCCACGATCATGCGAGCCGTACCCATCCGAGGCATCACCCGCAACGGATGACCTCAAGACGCGACGACTGCAACGAAGCGCGCGCCGAGCAGCTCGGCACTGCAGCCGGTCGGTCACTGACGCCGGCGACTAGCACTCGCGTCCACAAGAGAGGAAGAGCCTGATCCCTCAGCTCGGCCTGATGCGCGCATCACAGGGCCGTTCGCCCTTGCAGAAGCTGGGACATCACGGCCGGTACTCCACGTGCAAAACAGGTGCGCTCGCTGGTGAGCCGTCGAACGCGACCGCGGTACGGGTACCGGTCCCGGTGACCAGGAAGGCCACGGCGTTGCCCGATGCCCAGCCAGGACGGGACAGCACCTGCTGCAGAGGAGCGACCAGGTCAGGCGTGCGCTGGTCGACCCCTCGCTGACCGACGGTCGGCCATCCGGGCGGGCTCCACGGAACCGTGGCGCTGGTCCGCGAGCGGCTCGACAGGTTGCCGCTGGTATTGACGAAGGCCGCCGCGTTGTCCGCCGCCTGCGCCGCGATCGTCAGGTTGGTGGCCGCCGTCGTCGCCTCGTCGGTCGAGAACTGAATCCAGGCTCGTACCACGGTTGCCCCGGCCGGCACCGCGAGCGCCGGGAAACGCATGCCCACGGTCTGCACCGTGTTGCCGTCGGTGACCAGCTCGAGGTCGCTGCTCGTCAGGTTCACCGAGCCGCTCGTCGACTGTTCGGCGTCGTCATTGCCGGCCGAGACGCGGGCTTCGGTCACCGTGACGGTGCCGCCTCCCCCAGCCGCGGCCACCGTGACGCCGACGGTGTCACTGGCGCTGAGCTCGCCGTCAGAGCCGGTCAGGCGCAGCACGTAGGGACCGGCCGCGGAGAAGGTGGCCGAGGTGCTGGCCGCATTGGCATCGGCGAAGGTGACCGTGCCAGGCCCGCTGACGACGCTCCACAGTGCCGTCGGCGTACCTCCGGCGGGCAGACCGTCGTCGGAGACCGATCCGGCAAGGCTGGCCGCCGCCGGCAGGGTGATCGACTGGTCCGCACCGGCGTTGACGACCGGTGGCGTGTTCGTCGGGCCGCCTCCGCCGTTCGTGGAGTAGGTGATCTGCAGCGCCGGCGCGGGTCCGCCCTCGAAGGCATCGGCGGTGCGCCGTCCGGTCCCCGTGAGGACCAGCGCCATCGCGTTACCGGACGTCCAGCCGGCGCGGTTGACCACCTCTTGGACTACCGGCGCAAGGTTCGGTGTCCGCTGGGCGTCGGCGCGAGCTCCCACAGTGGGCCAGGCAGATGGGTTCCAGGGCACGGTTGCGGTGGTCCGCTGGCGCGACGAGACGTTGCGGGCCGCGCTCGTGAAGGTCGTGGCATTGTCCGCCGCCTGTCCACGGATCGTGAGGGCCGCGACGTCGGTCGACACTTCATCGGTCGAGAACTGGACGGACGCCGCGGCCACCTGCGCACCCCGTGGCACCTGGACGCCGGTGAAGCGGAGGCCAACGGTCTGGACCGTGTTGCCGTCGGTGACCAGCTCCAGGTCGCCGCTGCTCAGGCTCACCGATCCGCTCGTCGACTCCTCGGCGTCGTCGCTGCCGACCGCGACGGAGGACTGGACGGTCGTGGTCGTTCCGCCGCCACCCGCCGCGTTGACGGTCACGGCCACGTTGTCAGAGGCGCTCAGCTCCCCATCGGTGGCGGTCAGCCGCAGCGTGTAGTCGCCCTCGACGGAGAACGACGCCGTCGTGGTCGCGGCATTCGCATCGGCGAACGTGACGGTTCCCGGCCCACTCACAACGCTCCACTGCGACGTCAGCGTGCTTCCGGCCGGCATCCCGTCATCGGAGGCCGTCCCCGCCAGGGCGGCCGTTGCCGGCAGGGTGATCGAGAGATCCGGACCGGCATTGACGACCGGCGCCCGGTTGCTCGGGCCAGTACCGCTGGACTCGACGGCCCCGAGATCCGGCGCGGTGCCCGCGAAGTCGCTCACCTCGACCGCCAGCTCGCCGCTGGGAAGCGTGTACGTCGCGGTTCCGGCGTCGACAACCGGGCTCCCCGGCAGCGGCGCGTACGACGCGTCGAGCATCGGGTCACCGTTGTACGACGTCGCAGCGTCGATGTTGCTGCTGATGTTCGCCGCGCCGTTCGCAAAGAACTGGGTGTAGGCGACCCGCGAAGCACCGTCGACGTTCTTCAACGCCGGACCGACCTGGTGGGCGAAGACGTTGTTCACTGCAACCAGGTTGTCACCACCCGTGAGCCCATGGTTGTTGCCGTCGATGGTGTTGTTCGTGACGAGGATCCGCTCCACCAGGCTGGCCCCGCGATAGTCCTCCGACGTCTGGGCACCGTCCATCAGCCCGATCCCGGCTTGGCGAGACCCGGCGATCACGTTCCGTTCGATGGTGACTAGCGTCGCCGACCCGGAAGCGGTCGTGATCGGGTCGTCGTCGATGATCTGGATCCCGTCCTGCCTGCTCTGCAGGATCCGATTGCCACGCACGACGATGTCTCGCAGGGGTGCGGTGTGGTTGGTGAGGCGGGCCTCGATGCCGTCGCCGGCGTTGCCCTCCATCAGGTTGTCGGTGACCACCACCGTCGACTGGTCGAGGTCGACGCCGTCGTCCCCGTTCTGGCGCATCACGTTGTTGTGCACCAGGCCGGTGCTCCCCTTGGGGAAGTCCACCGCGTCCGAACCGGACACGATCACATTGCGCTCGAGAACGGCCGATCCGGCGACCTCGATGCCGTCCTTACCGTCCCGGACGGTCAATCCCACGACGTGGGTGTCCGGACCGGCCGCCGCTGACACGAACACCGTGTCGGTCCCGGTGGCCGGGCCCGAGATGATCGTGCTGTCGATGAGAGACGGGTTGCCGGTCGTGTAGTACGTCGAGGCCAGGGTGAGCGTACGCGGGACGATGACGTTCTCGCGATACGTACCCGGCGACACCAACACGAGCCCGTGCAGCGGCGCGGCGTTGAGGGCGGCCTGGATCGTGGAGAAGTCCGCTGGAACCCGAAGCACGCTGGCGGCGGCATCGCGCACCGTGATCGTGACCAGATCGGTGGCGGTGCCGGTGCCGTCGCTGACCGCGAGCCGCAGCACGTAGCCTCCGGCAGCGCTGAATGTCGCCGACGTATGGGCCTCGTCGCGCCGCGCGATCGCCACCGTGCCCGGTCCGCTGACGACGCTCCAGTCGAGGTGCAGCCGCGACGGCTCCGGCGAACCGTCGTCGCTGACCACACCGTTCAGGAATGCCCGGTCGGCCACGGTGATCGTCTGGTCTGCGCCCGCGTTCGCCGTCGGCACGGCGCCGATGGCTGTCCCAGCACCCAGGATCACTGCGGTTGCGGCAACGATCGTCGCCAGCAGCGCCACGGCTGCTGTATGGCGGACAATGGGGAGGCGCAGCGTCCTCATGACTCCAGCGTCACGCGAAGCAGCCGCCATGACATCGGTCGATCGTCGTAGAAAGTCCCAGCACCGACGAGGAGGGCAGGACCGGCCGCTTTCCCCGAGGCCTCACGGACGGACGCGGATGATCGTCTTCCCCTTGATCCGCTCGGTCGGATTGAAGGCCGCTACGGCGTCGTCAAGGGTCGCGACGTTGCCGATGTTCGTCCGCACTCGTCCGTCGCGCACCCGTCGGACGATCTCACTCAGTTGGGCGCGATCGGACACGACGACGAAGTCGATCGCCAAGCCGTCGACGGGCCGAGACTCGGCCGGGCCGGCGATAGTCACCAGCGTTCCTCCGGCGCGAATCAGGCCCGCGGACCGCTTCCCGATGTCGCCGCCGATGACATCGAAAACCAGATCGACTCCGCCAACGTATTCCAAGGCCTCGTTATCGAGGTCGATGAACTCGTTCGCGCCGAAGTCGAGCGCGGTCTGCCGGTCGGCCGCCCGTCCGGTGCCGATGATGTAGGCGCCGGCTTCGCGCGCGAGCTGCGTCACCATCGATCCGACTGCGCCGGCCGCGCCGTGTACGAGGATGCTTTGCCCGGCCCGAAGACGGCCATGCTCGAACAGTCCCTGCCATGCGGTCAGGCCCGAGATCGGCAGGCTAGCGCCCACCGTGAAGTCGACGTCTCCGGGCAGCGGCGCGAGGTTACGCGCCTCGACGGCCGCGTATTCCGCCAGCGTGCCGTCGCGGGTCCAGTCCGTGAGGCCGAACACCCGCTGGCCCACGGACACCCCCGTCGTGCCATAGCCGAGAGCGCTGACTACTCCGGCCAGCTCGTGCCCCGGGATCGACGGTGTTCGGTCCCGGCCGAGGCGATCGGTCCAGGTCCCGGGCCACGTCAGTTCGCCCGGCGTGAATCCCGATGCATGAACCTGAACGAGGACATCGTTCCCCGCCGCCTCTGGCTCTGGCCGCTCCGCCAGCGTCATCCCGGTCGTTCCCGCGGCCTGATCCGTCACCACAATCGCCTTCATCCGGCACCTCCCTGCCACGAACCATGCCACGCCCTGCGCTCGCCGGTGGCCGCCGCTGCCAGACTTCGAGAACGCTAGGCGCAGCAATGTGATTTGGAAGGTCAGTCGACAACAACATCACGGTGACACGCTGGGCAGGTAGTTACGTGCGGATCCGCCGGTTGCTTGAATGTTGACTTGCTCGAGATCGGGGTGCTCATATGGTCCGCGATGCTGGCCATCGGATACGTGCTGCTCCGATCGTGGGCCCACATCGAGGCCCGTCAAGCCCAGCTCTGGCAAGCGCGTAAACAGACCGAGAGCCTGCTGCACCAGGAGGTCGGCCGAGCCCTCGATCCGGATCCGGACGTGAGCCTGAATGGGCTTCGGATGCTGACCGATCACTGGCACAGCTATGCGGACCTGATGGAACCGATGGACGAAGACTTCATCGAGACGATCGCCGCGTTCGTTGTCATGCATGGGTCCGGTCGCGTCGTACGGGACCGCCGGAGGTCGGCTGCACGGTGGAAGGTACCCGACCACAAGGCACTCGCCGCGCGGCTCGCGGTCGACATCGCAACGACGCGAAGGCGTCAGCCCAACACAATCGCCGAATGGATCATCGGCCTGCCGACCGATGTCCGAGATCGGCCAGCCTCGCAGCGCACCGCCTGACTGCCGCTCAAGCATGCTCCGCGGATGCGAGCCGGAGATGGGCCGCGAGCGGGCTGCGCGGCCAGGTGTGTCGGCTCGGCCCCATCTGATCGTTACCAGTCGAACTTGTCGAACGTGAGGTTCATGGTGCCGACCGCGTGCGGGCCGGCGGAGATGACGTACCACTGGGATCCGGTCTGGTTCGACGTCGTTGTGAGGATCTGTTCGACGTCCCTCGCGAGCGTTTGAGATGCCGGTCGGCTGTCAGCGGCCGCCTGTGACAGCGAGAATCGCGTGCCCGCGGGGAAGGTGGAGTCCGACCCTTCGACGGTGACACGGTTGTTCTGACTCCAGCCGTGGTCGAACGCCACGATGGCCACTTGTCCCGGCGTACTGATCTCGATCTGCGCGGTGTCGGTGACTGGGTCGACCTCGACCAACTGGGTCGGCAGCAGGTCGGCCGGGAGGATGCTCCGTCCCGCAGCAGGAAGTACCGGTGCGAGTACAGCCTGGAGCGGCATCCTCAACCCACCCGAGCAGTCAAGCCGGCCAGAAGCGGCCGGGACTGAGGCGGACGCGCGGCGGTAACGCAGCAGTCCAAATCGGGCGCTATCAGGACTCGGTCATCAGCCGGTCACCGATGTCGGAACGGCGGTACAGCACGGAGCGGCCGTGCCGGGCGCGTACCAGCAGCCCGGCGTCGTACAGCGCCCGCAGGTGCTGGTTGACGGCGGACGTGGTGACGCCGAGCCGGGCGGCCAGTTCAGTAGACGAGGCGGGAACCTCGAGGTTTCCGAGCAAGCCCGCCCGGGACGCGCCGAACAGCCTCGCCAGGGCATGAGGAGCCGGCAGCTCCTGCGGCTCCCACAGGGTGGCCGTGCCGCGGGCGGCGTACATGATCATCGGTGGCTTCGCGGCCGAGATCGGTGTCGATGCGTTCACGGTCCACAGCGACGGGACGAGGGTGAGCCCTCCCGTCGTCGGCCGGCAGTAGTCGAGATCGGAGCGCAACTGCACCTCGACGACATCGTCGACCAGTCGCACCATGGGCGACAGCCCGGCGAACATCGTCGCCAACCCGTGCTGCGCAATCTGCCGCCCCCGGAACGTGACATCGCCCTCCAGGAGCGCTCGCATCCGTGTCCAGTGCGGTTCGAAACAGAGCCGCCAGTAGTCGGTGAGAGCGTCGGTGATCCGGGCCAGCACGCGCCGGGCGGTACCGCGCAACGGCTCGGGCAGGCCGTCCGCACCGTGCACGGCCCGCAAGTCACGCCGGAAGATCGCGGGATCCGTGCCGGCCAGCCGCGAGAGCTCGTCGTCGATCCGGGTCAGTGGCGAGTACGGGCGCGGGTTGAGGAAGTCGGGGGTCCAGAGCCGCACGTTGGTCAGCGCCCACAGCATCGGCTCGTCGAGACGGTCGCGCACCCGCTGGAGCTCGTGCAGCCAGCGCAGTTGCAGTGGGAAGCGTCCGGGGTCCCGCCAGGAGCGCAGCGACAGCACCATCTCGTTGAGCGGAGACACCCCGAACCGGACGTCGGCAAGGTCCATACCGACCAGCTCGTACCGGATCATGAAGCTATACGCTACATCGTTGGAATCAGTCAACGGTGGCTGCGACAACTGTTGACGTGCTCGACACCGCTCGGACCCACTGGGTCCACCGCTACCTCCGGCCCCACGACGCCGTCGCGCGAGCGCTGACGTGGGCGACGATCTCCTCCTCGCTGTCGAAGGGCGTCTTCTTCAGCGTCAGTGCGTTGTACTTCACCCGGGTGGCCGGCTTCAGCGCGACCACGATCGGGTTCGGGCTGACGGTTGCGGGCGCGGTCGCCGTCACCGCTGCCCTCGGCGCCGGATACCTGGCTCGCGCGGTCGGCGCCCAACGGCTGCTCGTGGCGACGACCGCCGGCCAGGGCGTGGCGCTGATCGGCTACCTGGCTGTGCAGACGCCGACCGCCTTCATCGTGGTCGCCTGTGCGGCCGTGGGTCAGCAGGCCATGCAGCGTACGGCGCTCAACACCATGATCGCCGAGTCGTTCACCGGGCCAGAGCGGGTCGCGGTCCGGGCGCGGCTGCGGGTGGTGATGAACGTCTTCATCGGGGTGGGTACGGCGCTGGCCGCCGTCGCGTTGGCGATCGGCACGCGGCCAGCGTACCTAGCGGCGATGCTCACGACCGGGCTGCTGCTGTTCGTCTCCGCGCTGTCCCTCGGCCGCGTGCATGGCGCAACAGCAGCCGCGGCGCCGGTCGAGGTGCGAGACCCGCGCCGGTCACCGCTGCTCGACCGCACGTACCTGGCCGCGACCAGCCTGTACGCCGTCATGACGATGCAGTTCGGCCTGCTGACCGTCGGCGTACCGCTATGGGTTGCCGGCTGGACGACCGCGCCGCCGGTAACCGTGGCGGCACTGCTGGCGCTGAACACCATCATCGTGTCGCTGTTCCAGGTCTGGGCGGCCCGCAGCACCACTGACCTGTCCACCGCCGGACACGCTGTCGCCCGGGGCGGTGCGTTTCTCGCCATAGCCTGCGCGCTGTACGCAGCGGCCGTGCACGGCCCGCTCTTCGTCGTCCTGGCGGTTCTGGTCCTCGCGACCGTGGCGCACAGCGTCGCCGAGATCCTGTCCGAGGCTGGGAACTGGACGCTGGCCTTCGACCTCGCCGACCCGACCAACGCCGGTGCGTACCAGGGTGTCAGCCAGACCGGTGCCGCATTGGGCTCGATGCTCGCGCCGCTGGTCGTGACCGCGACGGCCATCGAGCATGGTTGGCCCGGATGGGCTGTGCTCGGCGCGATCTTCCTGGTCGCCGGCGTCTCGACGCTGGCTCTCGTCGGCGGTCGATGCAGACCGCGCCGCCGAGCTCGAACGTACGTCCCGAGGAAAGGACATCGACCTGTTCGAGACAGGTGAGACCCGGCAGCTCCGTCGCGAGCAGGCTGCGGGCACGGCTCCATGCCCTCGCCGATGCCCTCGCTCGTCCAGGCTCGCAAGAAGAAGGAGCAGCCAGCCGCTCAGCCAGAAGGCCACCAGCCGAGTGATTCGCCCGACGCCCAACGGATAGCGGCCCCACAGCATCGTGGGGCCGCCATTTTGATTATTCGCCAAGGCCTACTGGGGCCGGACGTTGTGGTTGTGGGCGAACAGGTTGTCAGGGTCGTACTGACCCTTGACCGCGGCGAGCCGCTTATGGGTCTCGGATGGATAGATCGCGGCGACATCCTCGTCGGTGACTGAACTCAGGAAGTTCGCGTAGGCGCCGTTGACGCGTGGTGCGAGTCTCGCCCACATCGCTTCCAGAGCTGGACGAGCGGCCTCGATCGCGGGTCTCGGACCCAAGATGGTGGTAGAGAACATCAGCTCCGCTTGGCGATGCGCGTACGCGGTGGCGTCGTCGCGGACTCGAGACACTGCACCGCCGACGCTGCGGACGGCCATGATCGGCGACCCCTCCGATGCCCCAACCTCGGTGAGGATCTGAAGGACGTCCGACACTGATTCCTTGTCGACAAACCCGCTTCGGGTAACGAGCTCGATGCCCGGCGGCGGGACCATGCCCTCCACGAGCACGTCCGCGTAGGGCTTCAGCGCGACGTCGTCCTCGATCACCGGACCGAGCCGGCGAATCGGATCGAGTGCATGAGCCGCGAGCTCCGGGTCATCGCCGTCGAAGGCGACCTCGATCTCGACCGGCGCGTTGGGTCCGCCGGCGAACGGGTTGGCGAAGGTCACGATGGCGGTGAGCTCTTCGGGTGCGGTGCGGAGGTAGTCCGCCCATCCCTGGAGCACGGTGCCCGCCTCCGATGCCGGGAAGGCGATCTTGCCGTGGAAGACCTCTGTTGTCGGGTGTGCCGCGAACTCGAAGGCGGTCACGATCCCGAAATTGCCACCGCCACCACGAATCGCCCAGAACAGCTCCGGCCTCTCCCCCGCGCTCGCGCGCACGACGTCGCCGTTGGCAGTGACCATCTCTGCGGCGACCAGATTGTCCAGGGCCAGACCATACTTTCTGACCTTCCAGCCGATGCCACCGGTCAACGTCAGCCCACCGACACCAACGCTCTTCGTGTCGCCCGAGGAAATCGCCAGACCGTGTGGAGCCATGGCAGCCAAGACCTGACCCCAGGTGGCACCGCCGCCGATCCGCACGAGGTGGCGTTCACTGTCGATGATCTCCACACTCGCGAACTTGCGGAGGTCGATCACGACGCCGCCGTCGTTGGTGCCGAAGCCCGCAAAGCTATGCCCACCGCCTCGCGCGGACAGGACGTGCCCCGCACCGGCGGCGAACTTGACGCCGGCTCGCAGGTCTCCGACACTCTCGCGCCGCAGGACATAGGCCGGACTCCCCGCAGCCAAAACCGTCCGGCTCGCCGATTCGTACTCAGCCTCGCCCGGTTCGATGATGTCGCCGCCGAAGTCACGACGAAGGATTTCAAGTGCTGAGCTCATGACGTTCCTTCCACAGGAGAATCCGGATTCGTATATATAGGAGTGACGAGAGGCCCGGCCCAGATGGGACCCCGACCGCGTGTGACCTGTGTCTCCGGCAGGCCCAGCGGTCAGACCCGGGCCCCGTCGAGGTCGGCACGCCGCACGCGGATCGCGATGATCGCGATCATCAGGGCGAGCAGCATGCCGCCGGCCGCGACCTCGAAAGCACGGGAGAAGCTGGTTGCGAGTGCGTGGTGGTAGATCGCGGTGATGGTTGCCTGACTCGGCCGTGCCGGTTGGCCGGCATGGCCCGCCGCGGCCGTGGCCTGGGCGGTCTGGTCGCGGACCCTGTTGGCGACAGCGGTCCATGCGACGGTGCCGAACACGGCAAGGCCGATCGAGCCGCCGACCTGTTGTCCAGTGTTGCGGAGACTGGCCGCGACCCCGGACTCCTGGACACGCACCCTGGCCATCGAGACCAGCGTGAGCGGTACGAACAGCAGGCCCAGACCTGCGGCGGTAACCAGCATCGGGCCGAGCACGCCGTCGGCGTAGCCATCCTGCTCGCCGAGCCGGGACAGCCAGTACAGGCCGACGGCTGCAATTGGAGCGCCGGCCAGCAGTAGCGGTCGGGCGCCGATCCGCGAGACGAGCTGGGCGGCCGCGCCGGAACTCACCAGGACCATCGCCGTCAGCGGCAGGTAGGCCAGGCCGGTCCTGAACGCCGAGTACCCCCAGACGGTCTGCATGAAGACGGTCAGGAAGAAGAACATGCCGGCGAGTGTGGCGCCCACGCAGAGCATGATCAGGTTCGCGCCGGTCCGGTCGCGGTCGCGAAGCAGGCGCAGGGGCAGCAGCGGGTTCTCGCTGCGGACCTCGATTAGCGCAAATGCGGCAAGCAACACCACCGCCGCCGCCAGCGACATGACCACGCTGGCATCACCCCAGTGCGAGACACCGTCCGGAGTGGTGACCGCCTTCGACAACCCGTAGACCAGCGCCGCGAGTCCGCCAGACCCGGTGAACGCCCCGGGCAGGTCGAACCGGCCCCGCTGTCGCTTGGACTCGCCAAGCACTCTCGGCGCGGCGAGGGCCGCCGCCAGGCCGATCGGCACGTTCACGAACAACACCCAACGCCAGGATGCGTACGACGTGAGAAGGCCTCCGGCGAGCAGCCCGATGGCGCCGCCGGCGACGCTCATCGCCGCATAGACGCCCATCGCCCGGTTGCGTGGTTTGCCCTCCGGAAACGTGGTGGTGATCAAAGCGAGCGCAGTGGGCGCGGCAATGGCGGCACCAGCTCCCTGTACGACCCTGGCCGCGAGGAGCCACGCCTCGGAAGTCGCGAACCCGCCGACGAGCGACGCCACAGAGAACAGCAGCAGTCCGGCGATGAACGCCTTCCGGCGACCGAGCAGGTCGCCGGCCCGGCCGCCGAGCAGCATCAGCCCGCCAAAGGCTAGTGCGTAGGCGTTGACCACCCATTCCAGGCCGGAGCCTGAGAAGCCGAGCGCCCGCTGGATGTCCGGCAGCGCAACGTTGACGATGGTTGCGTCGAGGACCACCATCAGCTGCGCGGTGGCGATGACGAGAAGGGCCCAGCCGAGCCGAGGACTCGCCGCGCCAGTCGACGCCGCGTCTGGCGCGGCGGTTTGCCTTGAGATGGATTGTGTTTGGGACATGGTGGGTTTCTCCTACAAGTTGAGTGGGGTCGTCTTCTGTGCCGCCCGGGACGCGTGGCTGGTCAGCCGCCCAGACAGGTGGCACGCCCGGCGAGCGCGGGCAGGGCCTCGACTTGGGTGCGGATGTCGCGTACGGCGACCGATGTCAGGAGTCGGCTGGTGACCAGCACAGGTCGACCTGGATGCCGGCGCCGATGCGGTGATGCAGCTCGCGCCGGCGGCAGTAGACGTTGTCGTTCACACGTAGGCGAC